>Ga0265293_10013508_pt1 | contig 10585 bp, 9 predicted proteins | sample Munlanlewell138R_FD_192505 | JGI IMG/M metagenome (GOLD analysis project Ga0265293, IMG submission 192505) | Leachate microbial communities from a municipal landfill in Southern Ontario, Canada - Leachate well 138R | ecosystem: Engineered > Solid waste > Landfill > Unclassified | place: Canada... | reverse complement strand
GTTTTTATTATCTTTTAAAATCCCGATGAATTGTTTTAATTGCGGTCTCTTTTTCTCACTATCCAATTCTGATTCCTCTCCCTCGTCAATCAACCAAAAGCCGATAGTCCCTGCCAAAAGCAAAGCTGCCGCTAAATAGAAAAGCAACGAATAGTTTTGAGGATAAGCGATGTTTGATAAAATATATTTTACAATTACTGATGAGAGGATGAGACCGATACTTGAAATCAGCTGTTTGTTGATGAGAAGTTTTTTACGTAAATCGGCTTTAATCACCCTCCCCATTATATCTGTGTAGGCGATATTGGCGTAAGAGCCGCTGAAAGAAAAAACCGTCATTATAAAAATTACACCCCACACATTAATATTTATCCCACCGGTAGCCAAAGAGACTATATAGCCCAACCCAAAAAGGGAGGCTACTCTAATATTTATCCCAATAAGCAGGGAAACCTTTTTCTTCTTTTGAGCTGCAACCAAAGAGGCAAACGGAAGCTGCATCAATTTAGAACCACCTATTAAAATCGCAGAGAGGATTCCCATATGGTAAGCATGGGCTCCCCCTTTTGATATCAGGCTCGATACTACCGTATTGGTATCTATAAAATTGACGGTGAGTGCCAAAAACAGAGCGTGGATTATAAAGGCATAATAGTTGATTCTTTTAAACTGCTTCATTTAGAAAGTTATAACACCTATACTGCCTATATTTAAACAATAAAGTTGCCTCTCCACTACTCTGATTGTATGATTAATCATGATTAGTGATGAAATCAGTAACGATTTTCTTCGCAGTAACAGTATGTTTGGGGGACTTACAAACTCCGAGTTAAATATTGTGAGAACCTTTTTAGTGCAGAAATCATTTCAAAAAGGACAATACATCCTAGTCCAGGGAGAGACTAACAGCACCCTTTATTTTATCATCTCGGGGGATGTTGTCATTAAAAAATACCACATTGACCCCAAAAAAGATGAAAGAGAGATAGTGCAACTTCATAAAGGAGACTCTTTCGGTGAAATGGAATTAATCGATATTCAAAATTGTGCTGCCAGTGTGCTTTGCCTTACCGACGTTGATACAATCACTCTCAGCAACAGTAGTTTGTATCAACTCTCCACAATTAACTTAAAAATCTACACCCTTATAATCATGAACTTGGCCCGCGATATAAGCAGACGCCTGCGCTCTACCGATGATCTGCTAGCCATGCTCTCATAAGTCTGAAACCACAGTACAAACTTCCACCCACTCTTTGCATTTGGCAATTTCAAACAACTCATCCGGTGTCAGTTTGACTGCAGAATTAGCAGTTCCGCAAGCCGGAAAAATTGTCTCAAATCTTTTTAGTGAGACATCGGCATAGATTTCACAACTGGAATCGATATCAAAAGGAGTTACCCCTCCTATCGGATAGCCCGTATACCTTAAAACCGACTCGGCATCTAAAAACCGCGCCTTAATATTAAACTTCTTTTTAAAAAGCTTATTATCGACTTTCACATCCCCTGCGGCAACAACCAAAAGACACCCATCTTTTGTGGCAAAAGCAAGTGTTTTTGCAATTCTTGATTCTTCAACCCCCAAAGCTTTGGCAGCTAAAGGAACAGTTGCGCTGGAGACATCAAATTCATAAATAGAGTCTTCTTTGTTGTATTTTTTCAAATAGTTTTTCACTCTTTCGATTCCCATAAGTGCCTCCTTATCAACAAGGGAGCTTAACATAAATAGCTTTTTAGGTCATCTGTGAGAAGTATTGAAAAATGTTTGAAGGGGGGGATAAGTTAACTTTTGACATGAGAACATAAGATAGAAAGAAAAAAAAGCAAGAAGTGACACCTCAAAAGAGGGTATTCTACAAAACAATTATTTCTGTAAATTAGAGTTAGCTGTTTCTAACAGATATAAAAATTATATAAAAATTACAACATCTGCCACTACTTATAACATTTTTGGAATCATTCTAATTTTTGATATTAACTACTGATGTCACAACAATCTACTATAGACAAGTAAAATATTGACATATAAGGGTGATTTATCACAACTTATGCTATTTTTATCTAAAAAGCAATTGATTGAGTTTTTTCTATGAAATTTGCATAAGAAAATAAAAGCCTAACTTGTTTTGATACCACAAGTTAGACCTTACTTTACATATAATGGATTATCCTATCACCAAAGCCGCTACACGAAATCTCTTTTGCCCCTTCCATCAGTCTGGCAAAATCATAAGTGACCTCTTTTGCCTTAATGGCTGCAGAAAGTCCCTTCTCAATTAACTGAGCAGCTTCCGACCATCCCATATAATCGAACATCAGAACTCCGGAGAGAATCAACGAAGAGGGGTTTACCTTATTCTGATTGGCATACTTAGGTGCGGTGCCATGTGTGGCTTCAAAGACAGCATTTCCCGTTTCGTAGTTAATATTGGCTCCCGGGGCAATCCCGATACCACCCACCTGAGCTGCCAAAGCATCGGAAAGGTAATCCCCATTGAGATTCATTGTAGCAATGACATCATATTCGTTGGGTCTGGTTAATATCTGCTGCAAAAAAGCGTCAGCTATGGCATCTTTAATTAAGATTTTGCCTTTGGGAACAATATTGTTTTTGAGTTCGCTCCAAGCAATTGTCTCTTCGCCAAACTCCTCTTTGGCAACATCATATCCCCACTGCCTAAAAGCCCCTTCTGTGTGTTTCATAATGTTGCCTTTATGAACCAGGGTGACACTCTCTCTGTTGTGCTCAATGGCATACTCTATTGCCGCTCTGACCAATCTTTTTGTTCCGGTTTCACTGATTGGTTTTATTCCTATTCCACTGTCACTGCGAATATTCCAACCGTAGCGTTCCTTGAGATGTTTAATTAATTCATGGGCATCATTGCTCCCCTTAGAAAGCTCAAGACCGGCATAAACGTCTTCGGTATTTTCTCTAAAAACTACCATATCTACCAAATCGGGGTGTTTTACAGGAGAAGGAATTCCCTCATAATACTTTACAGGCCTTAAACAGACATATAAATCAAGGCGTTGTCTTATTGTTACATTGATGCTTCTAAAACCTTCCCCAACCGGAGTGGTGAGGGGCCCTTTAATTCCAATCAGATAGTCTCTGAGAGCAGCTTCCGTCTCTTTTGGAAACCAATGCCCGGTCTCTTTAAAAGCCTTTTCACCGGCCAAAACCTCTTTCCAAACAATTTGTCGCTTCCCGTTATAAGCTTTGGAAACCGCACTGTCAAATACCCGTACCGCAGCTGCCCAAATATCAGTACCGGTTCCGTCACCCTCAATGTAAGGGATAGTCGGATTGGCGGGGACAACTAATTTGTTCCCACTAAAGGTAACTTTCTGTTCCATGACGACTCCTTGATTTTTCTTATGATTCAGTCTACCAAAAAGATTGCTCTCTTGTAATCCCCTTTTAAAAGGCAAATGTGAATTCAATCTGTATTTTAATTCTAAATTATTGCTTGCATGTTTTTTGCAATGTATCTTGTTTTTAGTTTTCAAGTAAGGAGTGCGCCATGAAATTGCGAAATTCTATTTTAGTAATTTTTATTTTTCTATTTGTAGGATCGGCTGCTGTTTTTGCCTCTGCCGTCACCGAACAGACTTATCAGAAACTACAGGCCCTTGATTATAATTCAACTTCCTTAAACGAGATAATTTCACAGTACGATAAGTTTTACAACCAAGTGAATAAAACAGCCGAGGGAGCTTTGAATGAGATGTCAAAAGCCAGGCAAAATAACCAGCCGGAGGCTTACAGAGAAGCTTACAATCGGTATGCCGAACTTTCAAAATATAAGATGAGTGAAAGCGAGAGTAACCGTATTCTCGAGAAAATATTGAGTGAGCCCCAAGAAAAACAGTTGGAGAGTGCCGTTTGGCTTTATGAAAGATCCCCTTATTACAGCCCCACCCTCTCTATAGACTTCTCAATAAATGAACCAGGATACAGTTACAGCTACACGAAACGGTTACAGCAACAACCGGGAAAGGAGATAACTCTTCCCAGTGCATCTGAAATCAATATTGACCGCAGCCGAGTCGGAATTCTAACAGGATGGGGTCTCACAAAAGACTCTCTGACGTACAAGGGAGGAGAAAAGATAACCATGCCACTGGTCAATCAAACCCTTTATGCCATCTGGGATAGCGCTCTTCAGCTAGTTGATTCGGTAACAGATTTAAATATTACAAAAGAAGGATTGGCAGCAGGGAGTAAAACAGAACTGCCCTCACTGACTCCTCCCGATTCCAGTTACAAATTTTTAGGGTGGTATGACCATACAAACCGCACTCTTTTAGACAAAGAACAGAAAGAGTACATTTTAAAAGGCAAAGGGGCTCTGTTGGAAGCACTGTGGCAAAGTCTCTCGGTTGAATCTGTAAGCCCTCTCTATTGGGGTTTTGACCGTCTTCCAAAAAAGACACAGTTGAGAGTCGGCTTTCTCCTCTACAACCAAGGCAACGCCTCTTTGACGAACCTTTCGGCAAAGCTGAGTTCAGATAGTGAATTCGTGACTTTTATAAACGATACGTTGCAGATAAGGGAGATTCCCCCCGCCTCCTATATGACCAATAACAGCCGCTATGGTACAAAATCACGAACTCTAGTCGGCGGGGAAAGCAATACATTTATCTTCATAATAGACGACAAAGCCCCCGAAGGCTCTGTTATCCCGTTTGAACTTACCCTAACCGATAACAACGGGTCTTCTTGGTCCTCGGACGTGACTTTTAAAGTCCGCTAAAAGCAAAAGGGGCAAGTGCCCCTTTTGTCTTTCTTTCCTATAATTCGTACAGTTTTTCAACTGCCGTCCAATCCACTACCTCCCAAAAAGCTTTGATGTAATCGCCCCTTAGGTTTTTGTACTTTAAGTAGTATGCATGTTCCCACACATCAATACCGAGAATCGGAGTTAGGTCTTTGTCCTCCATTAAGGGATTGTCCTGATTGGCTGTAGATGTGGCAACGAGTTTTCCCTCTTTTGTTTTAGAAAGCCAAGCCCATCCCGAACCAAAACGACTTATCCCCAAATTTGAGAGGGTCTCTACCATTTTATCATAAGAGGTAAAATCTCTGTTTATTTGAGCCAGTAAGGCTCCTTTGGGCTTTTTAAGTCCGTTGGGAGCCAAAATAGAGAAGTAGAGATTATGGTTCCAATACCCACCTCCGTTGTTTCTGATTGCAACTTTAAGACTCTCATCGTTTATTGAATTCAATGATCTTAAAATCTCTTCGGCTGAAGTGGCTTTGGATCCAATTTTTTCCAGTGCAACGTTGAAATTGTTGGTGTAACCGCTATGGTGTTTTCCATAGTGGGTTTCCATTGTAAGCTTATCAATATAAGGTTCTAAAGCATCAAAGCCATAAGGCAATTCATATTGCTTGAACATATAACACCTCCATTATGTTTTCATAAATATAATAACTTCTTACCCTAAGGGGCAAATAAGGTTTAAATATCTATTTAAAATTGGCAAGCAGAGATTCTTTCATATTAACTATTTGCCATTAAAAGAGAATCATAATTTATCTTTAGTTAAATAATTATTTGCTTTGCTATCTGACAAAGGATTTTTTAAAGAGTGAAATTTAAAATTCCGTATTATGAAGGATGCAATTAATATTCATTTCTTACTTTCCTAATCTGCCAAACCTTGGTAATATTGTAGTGCAACAAAACGCTACAAACGACCAAACAGGAGGATCGTATGAGAAAATTGTTCATCTTCGCTTTGGTGCTTGTTATCGGCACCACGCTATTCGCCGCAGGAGCAATAGAGACTAAAACTACCGATGGAACACCAACAATTCGGTTGTTAACTGATGCAACAGGAATTGATGACAAATCTTTTAACGCCGCAGCTTGGAGAGGGATTGTCGATTTCTACGGCGATACTGTTAGCAATCCTGCTAATAGAGGAAAATACTACGATGTAGTAACAGCACAAACACAGGATATGTATATCCCCAACTTGAAGCAGGCAGCTGACGAGGGATACGATATCATCATGGTAACAGGTTTTACATTTGCAGATGCTCTAGGTGAGGTTGCACCTCTTTATCCTGATCAAAACTTTGTAATTGTTGACGTTGACTGGGTTGGTCATCCAAACGTTATGGAGTTTATTTACAGTGAAGAGGAAGGCTCTTATCTTGTGGGTGTCGCCGCTGCTCTTCAGGCCAAAGCCGAAGGCATCGCCAATCCACGCTTTGGATTTATCGGTGGAATTCCCGGCTCAACTATTACCAAATTTGAGATGGGTTACATTCAGGGAATTCGTTCGGTTTTACCAAACGCATCGATTGTTGACTATTATGCCAATGACTGGGGCGCCCCTGAAAAAGCTAAAGCACAAGCTAAAAACTGGTACGACAGTGGAGTTTATGCAATATTTTCTGCTGCTGGCGGAACCGGTAACGGTACCATTGCTCAGGCAAAAGAGTATCGCAGTCAAGGTAGAAACGTATGGGCTATCGGCGTAGATAGTGACCAGTATGAAGATGGTATTTACACAGGCAATAAATCTGCCGTACTTACAAGTATGCTTAAGAGGGTTGAAAACTCTTCTCTCTATGCCCTAAACGCCGTTAAAGATGGCACTTTTAAAGGCCAAGTTGTTAAAATGAAAATGGTCGATGAAGGTGTTGGCTATTCCACTGCAAATGCGGAGCTGAAAGCTGAAGTAGTAACTGCAGTTGATAAGGTTAAAGCCGATATCATCAACGGAAAAATTAAAGTTTACGGAACCTACAGAGAGGCCTTAGCCGCCGGGGCAGTTCCTGCCGGTCTGGCTGCTCTCGATGACTAAAACAATCTGACAACAGTTTTTGGTGCGCCTACTGGCGCACCAACTTCTATCTAGGAGTCGTTTTATAATTAAAGGTTTCTAGGCGGAAGTTACTACGGAGGATTATAGTGCAATACGCCATTGAGATGGTTGATATCACCAAAACCTTTCCCGGAGTTGTCGCTAACGACAAAGTGACTTTACGGGTTAAAGAGGGTGAAGTTCACGCTTTATTGGGTGAAAACGGAGCGGGCAAATCGACATTAATGTCGATTTTATTTGGCGGTTACAATGCCGACAGTGGAACAATAAAAGTCCACGGGAAACAAGTCGATATTAAAGATCCCAATGTCGCTACCGAGTTGGGAATCGGAATGGTTCACCAACACTTCAAGCTTGTTCATAACTACTCGGTTACTGAAAACATTGTGTTGGGGATGGAACCAAAAAAGCGCTTTGGCCTATTGGATATCCCAAAGGCTGAGAAAAGAGTTGCCGAACTGTCTGAAACATACGGCTTAAAAGTAGATCCAAAATCAACTGTTGATGAGATTACCGTAGGTGCCCAGCAGAGAGTAGAGATTCTTAAAACTCTTTATCGCAATGCCAACATCATTATTTTTGACGAACCAACCAGTGTGTTAACTCCCCAAGAAATCGATGAATTAATGCAGATTATTTTACGGTTAAAAAAAGAGGGTAAAACAATTGTTTTAATAACCCACAAGCTGAAGGAAATCAAAGCGGTTGCCGACAGATGCACTGTCTTACGTCGCGGAGTGGGGATAGGAACCGTTGAAGTATCACAGGTATCCGAACAGGATTTAGCTGAAATGATGGTGGGTCGTGCGGTTGAGTTTGAAATAGATAAAAACCCGGTAAAAAAAGGTGAGGTTGTCCTTTCAATTCAGAACTTAAATATCGCCGACCAAGTGGGTTCTTTAAAAGTTCAGAACCTCTCAGTTGATGTTCACAAAGGGGAAATAGTCGGTATTGCCGGTGTTGACGGCAACGGACAAACCGAACTTCTTTACGGGATTTCGGGTCTTTCTCCGGTTGTTTCGGGTAAGGTCATCCTCGATGGAATCGATATAACCAAAGCCTCAATCAGAAAAAGAATCGAATTGGGATTAGGCCATATTCCGGAAGACAGGCAAAAGCACGGATTAATCAGTGAATTTAATTTAGCCGAAAACGCCGCCCTTAAAAATTACTACAAAGAACCATACAGTAATAAATACGGGCTTCTCAACCAAGAGAAAATGGATAAAAACGCTGTAAAGCTGATAGAGCAATTTGATATCAGGGCTGGACAGGGAAGCAAAACGACTGCTGGAAGTCTCTCCGGCGGGAACCAACAAAAAGCAATTATTGCCCGAGAAATCTCACTCTCTCCCCATGTATTATTAATCGCCCAACCCACGAGAGGCCTTGATGTTGGGGCAATTGAGTACATAAGGCACAGAATTTTAGCTGAAAGAGAACGGGGACAGGCCATTTTACTAATTTCGTTTGAGTTGGACGAGATTATGAACCTGTGTGATCGGATTGCAACTATAAGCAAAGGTTCAATAGTCGGTATTTTTAATCAGGACGAGGTTGATGAGCGGGAAATCGGAATGATGATGGCCGGTTCAAAAAGGGAGGAAAAGGCTATATGAAGAAATTGAGGTCGAAAGGTTTTGCCATCCAAAGAGCCTTGGAAAAAGACAGTACCATCTCAATTTTGGTAGTATTGCTGGGCTTTTTAGTCGGAACAATCCTCGTGGCACTTGTCGGGAAAAATCCTGCCAACATGTATAAAGCACTGCTTCAATCGGTAAGCGGTTATAACCTGGATAACGGTAAGATGAATGTCCGCTATATCGGGGAGACTTTAAACTATGCCGTCCCATTTATCTTATGCGGATTATCGATGGCTTTTGCGGCCCGAACCGGTCTGTTTAATATCGGGGGAGAGGGGCAGTACATAATGGGCTTAACGGTTGCCCAAGTGGTCGCTCTTTTGGGTCCGCCAATAGGTACTTTCCATTGGGTTTTAGCTATTGTTGCATCAATGGCGATAGGTGCTATATGGGGGGGAATCGTCGGTATTTTGAAAGCAAAGTATGAAGTATCTGAAGTTGTTTCAACGATTATGCTCAACTATGTTGCCCTCTACCTGTCCCGTATAATCTGTTTGCAACTGCCAGGTGCAACCACCTACAAGACCGCTAATTTTCCCGAAACAGCCCTCCTCTCAAACTCCTTTTTTCAAAAACTGACCAATAACTCTTTATTAAATAACGGCTTTTTTCTGATGCTGATAGCCGTTGTTCTCTATTGGTTCATAATGGAAAAAACAAATCTGGGATTCGGTTTAAGAGCCACTGGATTTAACCGTGAAGCTGCCCGATGCAGTGGTATTCCGGTCGTAAAAAGCATCGCAGTCTCGATGGCAATTGCCGGTGTTTTTGCCGGTTTGGCTGGGGGGATTGTTGCACTCGGCTCGTTTAAATATGGGCGGATTCTATCGGGAATGGACAATTACGGGTTTAATGGAATTGCCGTGGCTCTGGTCGGAAACAGCAGGGCGTTGGGAACAATGCTTGCCGGATTGCTCTTTGGGATTCTAAAAAATGCCCAAGCCCTAATGCAGGGCAAACAGATTCCAAAAGAAATTACCTTTATAATTCAGGGATTGATTGTTGTATTTATTGCCCTCCGTTCGGCTATCTCCATTTATCTGGCATGGCTTAACAAGAGACAACTTCAGAAGGAGGTACTTGCAAAATGATTACCATAATAAAAATGATTCCTTCGGTTTTGATGATTGTCTCCCCTATTTTGATAACCGCCGTCGGCGGAATGATGAGTGAGAAATCGGGTGTTGTAAATATTGCTTTAGAGGGGTTAATGGGTATTGGTGCATGTGCGGCAGCATCTGCACACGTTTTAATGGAAGCAACCGGAATGGGGGGAGTTTCTGTTTGGTTATCTTTAGCAATTGGGGCTGCTTTTGGTCTTGCCTTTGCCTCAATTCATGCGGTCGCATCAATAAATCTAAATGCCGATCAAACCATAAGCGGAACAGGTATAAACCTTCTGGCCGACGGAGTAACAATATTTGTAGCCCAGATTTTATTTAATGCCGACCGAACCCGTGAATTTAAGATGGGAATGCAAACAGACAAATTAGGAATTTACCCCACTGCCTATATTGCAATTATTGTCGTCCTTTTAGCCTGGTTTGTTTTATACAAACTCCCTTTTGGAATGCATCTTAGAGCTTGCGGAGAACATCCACACGCTGCCGACAGTGTCGGTATAAACGTTAAGAGAATCAGATGGATTGCCGTTCTGAGCAGTGGACTGCTCGCCGGTTTGGCAGGCGGATGTATCGTTTTAACTCAGACGATTCAATACACCTCCAACACAATCAACGGAAGAGGGTTTATTGCTTTGGCAGCTGTTTCCTTCGGTCGATGGAGACCTATCGGAGTTACCTTTGCAGCTTTTTTGTTTGGCACTGCTCAGGCTTTTGCGATAATTGCCAACAATTTCCCCGCTCTGAGAGTACTGCCGACAGAGGTATTTAATATTCTCCCTTATGTAATTACACTGGTAGCACTGGTTGTATTTAGCGGTAAGAACTATGCCCCCAGAGCCAATGGCAGACCTTACATAAAAGGAGCCAGTTAATGAGTGTGCACATCGGTGCCCCCGAAGGCTCCATAGCGAAATATGTTTTGCTTCCGGGAGATCCAAAGAGGGCAACTTTTATAGCCGACACCTTTTT
>Ga0265293_10013507_pt1 | contig 10586 bp, 20 predicted proteins | sample Munlanlewell138R_FD_192505 | JGI IMG/M metagenome (GOLD analysis project Ga0265293, IMG submission 192505) | Leachate microbial communities from a municipal landfill in Southern Ontario, Canada - Leachate well 138R | ecosystem: Engineered > Solid waste > Landfill > Unclassified | place: Canada... | reverse complement strand
CCCGCGAGTTGCGTGAGAAGAACTACATGAAGATTCTCTCCCTGGCGCCGGAGGTTCTGTAATGGCTAAGGAGGAAAGGATGTCCCGAAATAAATTACATGTCAAGGTGGACGACCAGGTCTATGTCCTGACCGGCAAGGACGCGGGGAAAACCGGCAAGATTATCGCAGCTTATCCTGCCAAGGGGCGCGTGATCGTGGAAGGTGTCAACATCGCTACACGTCACGTCAAGCCGCGGTCCCAGACCCAGCAGGGGGGCATAATCCGCCAGGAAATGCCCATTGATGCCTCAAACGTCATGCTGGTCTGTCAAAAATGCAAGCGCCCGTCCAAGATCGGGAGAAAATATCTGGAAAACGGCGACAAGGTCCGCTACTGCAAGTCCTGTGGCGCGACCATCTCCGTGGTCAATAAGGGAAAGAAGGAGTAGCGCATGAATCGATTGAGAGATAAATACAAGGATGAAGTGCGTGACACCCTGATGAAGGAGTTCGGTTATTCCTCCATCATGCAGGTTCCCCGGCTGGAAAAAATTGTCCTTAATGTGGGAATCGGCAACATCCGCGAGAATCCCAAGGCAGTGGAGTCGGCTGTGCGCGACTTGACAACCATAGCGGGCCAGAAGCCGGTGGTCGTCAACGCCAGAAAGTCGGTCGCCAACTTCAAGCTGAGGGAAGGCATGCCTAACGGCGTCAAGGTGACCATCCGCGGTGACCGCATGTACCATTTCCTGGACCGGCTGATCAGCATCGCCCTGCCGCGTGTCCGTGACTTTCGCGGACTGAGCACCAACTCATTTGACGGCCACGGCAATTATTCGCTGGGGGCGCGTGAGCAGTTGATTTTCCCCGAAATCGACTATGACAGTATCGACAAGATTAACGGCCTTGATATCGCCATCGTCACAACGGCCAAAACGGACGAAGAGGCCAAGGCCCTGCTCACTGAGCTCGGCATGCCCTTCCGGAATTAACGAGGAGTAGATCATGGCAAAAAAATCAATGATTATCAAAGCGCAGCGCGAACCGAAGTTTTCGACGCGTCAGAAGAACCGTTGCCAACTGTGCGGGCGTCCCCACGCCTATATCCGTAAATTCGGTGTCTGCCGCCTCTGCTTCCGTGAGCTCGCTTATAAAGGACAGATCCCTGGCGTTCGCAAGGCCAGTTGGTAAGGAGGAGATATCATGCAGGTTACGGATCCGATCGCGGATATGCTGACACGCATCCGCAACGCCGGGAGGGCCGGCAAAATGACGTGTGAGATCCCCGCTTCGAATATGAAGCGCGCCATCGCGGATATTCTTGCTGCCGAAGGTTACATCGAAAAGGTGACTTTCCGCGAAGACAAGCAGCAGGGGATGCTGACCGTGACACTCAAGTATTATGGTTCCAAGCCTGTTATTACAGGCATTAAGCGTATTTCAAAGCCCGGATTGCGCGTTTACGCCGATGTCGATCATCTGCCTCGCGTCCAAAATGGACTGGGCATTGCCATCATCTCGACCTCCAAGGGCGTGATGACGGACAAGTTTGCCCGCCGTACGAAAATCGGCGGTGAAGTACTGGCTTATGTCTGGTAACCGGAGCATTTACTCTGAAAAGGATGATATAATCCGCAATCTTAAGAGCAGGAGGACATTATGTCAAGAATAGGCAAGAAGCCAATTCCCATCCCCAAGGATATCAAGGTGGATATCGGCACGGATGAAGTACGGGTGAGCCGTGGCGACCAGACACTGTCGGAACGGATCCATCCCGGTATCCGCGTCCGCCTTGAGGAGGATCAGATCATTGTCGAGCGCGACAACGATCTTCGTGAGTCGCGCGCCTTGCACGGCCTGACCCGCTCGCTCATCAACAATATGGTAATCGGCTTGAGCGAGGGATTTACCAAGAATCTTGAAATCCAAGGTGTCGGTTACCGGGCACAAAAGAGCGACAACAAGCTGATCATGGACCTGGGTTACTCGCACCAGGTGATATTTGAAGAACCGGAAGGCATTACCTTTGAGCTGGCCTCCCCGACCCGTATCGCGGTTAAGGGCGCGGACAAGCAAATGGTGGGTGAGATGGCCGCCAAGATCAGAGCCTCACGCCTGCCCGACCCGTACAAAGGCAAGGGTGTCCGCTACGCCGGCGAGGTCCTGCGCCTCAAAGCCGGGAAGACCGGTGTGAAGTAAGGAGCGTGAAGGATGATTAAAAAAGAACCACGCAATAAAGTCCGCCAGCGCCGCCACGCGCGCGTGAGAAAGCAGCTTGCCGGCACAAGCACATGCCCGCGCCTTGGTGTCTTTCGGAGCGCCGGCCATATTTACGCGCAAATTATTGACGACAGTGCGCACCATACCATGGTTGCGGCCTCCTCCCTCGACGCGGAGGTGAAAAAGACGCACCCTGCCGGAGGCAATGTCGAAGCGGCCAAGGCCGTCGGCAAGCTTGTGGCCGAGCGCGCCATTGAGAAAGGCATCAAAACGGTTGTCTTTGACCGCGGCGGATACCTTTACCATGGCCGTGTCGCGGCCCTGGCAGATGCGGCGCGTGAAGCCGGACTTGAGTTTTGAGGAGTAGCAGCATGAGAAGAGAACGTGATCGCGACCGAAGAGTAGATCGAGACAGCGAAAATGAATTTCAGGAGCGGGTCATCCACATCGGCCGCGTTGCCAAAACGGTTAAGGGCGGAAGAAATTTCCGTTTTACCGCCCTGGTCGTCGTCGGTGATGGCGAGGGGCGCGTCGGGAAAGGGCTCGGCAAATCGAGTGAAATTCCCGAAGCCATCCGCAAGGGGATTGAGGAAGCCAAAAAGAACTTGATTAAAGTCGCGACCTATAAAGATACAATACCTTATGAGGTGACCGGCCGGTTCGGTGCCGCGCGCGTCATGCTGAAGCCTGCCGCTGCCGGTACGGGAGTTATCGCGGGCGGAGCGGTCCGCGCTGTATGCGAACTTGCGGGAATCAAGGATATCCGGACCAAATCACTTGGCAGCGCCAACCCCAACAATGTGGTCAACGCGACCATTGAGGGCTTGAAATCCTTGCGCACTTTGGAGCAGGTCGCTGAAATCCGCGGGATGAACCCGCGTGAGATCCTGTGAGGAGGGCGCCATGGAACAAGTGAGAATTACCTTGTTGCGCAGCATCAACAGCGCTCAACGAGACCAGAAGGCGACGGTCCGTGCGCTTGGTTTGAGAAAAATCGGCCAGTCCGTTATTCATCAGAACAACGACGCCATCCGCGGTATGATCCGCAAGGTCAACCATCTTGTCGTCGCGGAACCCTATGAAGGAGGAGACGATGAAACTGAATGATCTAAAACCTGTTGCCGGGTCAAGCCGCAAAGCATCGCGCGTCGGGCGCGGCCGCAGTTCGGGTGGCGGCAAAACCTCAGGCCGTGGCCACAAGGGACAGAAAGCCCGCTCGGGCGGCGGTGTCCGTCCTCAATTTGAGGGCGGCCAGATGCCTCTTTACCGCAGGCTTCCCAAGCGCGGATTCAATAATAAACGCTTTGCCAAACACTACATTACCATCAATGTCGGTGATCTGATGCGGATGGAAGAAGGAAGCCCGGTGACGGCGGAAACGCTGGCTGAACAGGGCCTTATCTCCCTGCCCAAGGTCAACGACGGACTTAAAGTTCTCGGTGACGGTGAATTGACAAAAAAACTCGACGTGAAAGCCAACGCTTTTACTGCCACGGCCAAAGAAAAAATCGAGGCGGCCGGGGGAACCTGTGAGGTAATCTGACATGGGCAGTATGTTTCAGACCTTGGCCAATGCCTGGAAGATCCCGGACCTGAAAAAGAAGATCCTTTTCACGCTTTTTGCCATCCTGATCTTCCGTCTTGGCACAGCGGTTCCGACCCCCATGATCGACAGCGTTGCCTTTGCGGCGCTGATTGAACGCTTCGGACAGCTGGGCCAGTTTCTCGACATCATCTCGGGCGGCGCCTTCAAATCGGTGTCCGTCCTGGCGCTGGGGATTTCCCCCTACATCAACGCGTCCATTATCATGCAGCTTCTGACCTTCGCCATTCCCGCCCTGGAACGCATGCAAAAGGAAGGGGAGGAAGGACAGAAGAAGATTCAAAAGATCACGAGGATGGTGACTCTGGGCCTGTCCTTTGTCATGGCCACCTCCTACGCCCTGCTGACACGCGGCGCGACCACGGCGGGAATCCCCGAGTGGCTGAGTCTGGTTGTCGTGATCTTCAGCTTTGCGGCCGGTGCCTCCTTCATTATGTGGCTGGGTGAGCAAATTGATGTCAAGGGAGTTGGCAACGGCATCTCCCTGATTATTTTCATTGGGATCGCCAGCCGCCTGCCTGATTACGCCAGGCAGCTCTTCGTCTATTTCCAGGCCCTGACCGTAACAAGGAATATTTTCCTGGCACTGGGACTTGTAATTGCCACTGTCATTGCCTTCATCGGGATCATCGCCCTGGTTGTCTTCATCCAGAGCGCCGAGCGGCGGATCCCAGTTCAGTACACCAAAAGGGTAGTCGGCCGCAAGATCTACGGAGGCCAGAGCACCTACCTGCCCATCAAGGTGAATCAGTCCGGTGTCCTGCCGGTTATTTTCGCCATGTCGGTGCTCATGGTGCCCTCGACCATCGCGTCATTCACAGGGAGCACGGGGAAAGTCGCCACCTGGCTGATGAACTTCAACACCAATCCGCTTTACTACGTGGTTTATTCGATTTTAATTATCGCCTTTACTTTCTTCTACTCAATGATCAGCTACAACCCGGTCGATATCGCCAGCAATCTGCAAAAGAACGGCGGCTATATCCTGGGTATCCGGCCGGGCCGGCCGACGGCGGACTTTGTCGGCAAGACAGCCCGCCGCCTAAATTGGTTCGAATCGGTCTTCCTGGTCATCCTGGTCCTGATGCCGTCCCTGCTTGGGGCGCTGACCGGAGCGCATGGAATCTGGTTTGGCGGAACGGCCGTCCTGATCCTGGTCGGCGTTGCCATGGATATCGTGACCCAGCTTGAGGCCCAGATGCTGATGCGCCATTACAAAGGATTCCTGGACTAGGGCCATGATGAAACGGATCGTCATGATGGGCGCGCCGGGCAGCGGCAAGGGAACCTGGTCGAAGTTTCTTTCAGACAGGTTTTCCCTGCCCCATATCTCGTCGGGTGACCTTTTTCGCCGGGAATTGGCAGGGGACAGCCCGCTTGGACGAGAGATCCGCTCTTATGTTGAGCGAGGCCAGCTGGTCCCTGACGATGTGACTATCCAGCTGATCAAGGAAGTCCTGGCAGAGGGCGAGGGCCGCGATGGATTCATCCTGGATGGATTCCCGCGCACCATTGCCCAGGCAGAAGTCCTTGACCAAATTCTTGCAGACGAGGGTCATGAACTCGACGCCGTCATTGAGGTGGAGGTGTCGGAGCAGGTCATTATCCAGCGCGCGCTTGGCCGCTTTGTCTGTGAAGACTGCGGACAGCCTTACAACACCACGACCATGAAACCTGTCACGGAAGATGTCTGTGACCGCTGCGGAGGCAGGATTGTGCGGCGCGGAGACGATACGGAAGAAACGCTGAAGCTCAGGCTTGAGACTTACCGCGTGAATACTGCGCCCCTGACAGGCTACTACAGGCAAAAGGAGAAACTTGTGGTTTTCCCCAACGACGGACCGCCTGACTGCCAGGCGCAAAGAGACCTCCTGCTACTCCTGGAGGGACGCCTTTCCTTCGGACAGGGTAGGAAATGAAAATTTGAGACGAATTGTGAGAGAGCAGTGATCAGACTCAAATCAAAGGAAGCCATCAGCCAGATGCGCCAGGCAGGCGCTGTGGTTGCAGCTGTCTTTGATGCGATCGCTCCCTTGATGAATGAGGGGGTCACAACGGAGGAAATCGACCGGACTGCACACCAGGTCATCCTTGCTGCCGGCGCCATCCCTTCCTTTCTCGGCTACGACGGCCAGGGGCCGACGCCTTTTCCCGCGGCCACCTGCATTTCAATTGACGATGAGGTGGTTCATGGCTTTCCCAGCGGGGACAGGGCGCTTCGGGACGGCATGATTGTTTCGGTCGATGTCGGTGCCTGCCTCAACGGTTATCATGGAGACGCCGCGCGTACCTATTTGATCGGCCGGGTACCGGACCGCGTGCGGGAACTGGTTCAAGTGACAGAGGAAGCCTTCTGGCTGGGTTTTGAACAGGCGGTCCCCGGAAACCGCCTGGGGGATATCTCTGCCGCCGTCCAGAACCACTGTGAGTCGCACGGTTTTGGAGTCATCCGCGACCTCACGGGCCACGGGATCGGAACGGAACTCCACGAGGCACCCAACCTGCCCAACTATGGCAGCCGGGGCCGAGGCATCCGCCTCCTTGAGGGAATGACCCTGGCCCTGGAACCTATGGTTACCCTGGGTTCGCCCCAGGTTTACATCGGCGCAAATGACTGGACCTTCCTGACCCGTGACGGTCAGCCGTCGGCTCATTACGAGAACACCTTCGCCATCACCCGCGAGGGCCCCGTGGTTCTGACCATGGTGTCCGGTGATACGAAGTCCCGCCGGGAACGGAACTAGAGGGCATATTGATGGAAATACCCCTGCCCCCCCTGTTCAGCCCGGGCTCGGTCGTAGTCTCCCTCAAGGGACATGACCGCGGCAGGCTTTATCTGGTGCTCGCACAAAAGGGGGAAACCCGCCTCCTTCTGGCTGACGGGCGCACACACGGCTATGTGGATGCCAAGCTGAAGAACATAAAGCATGTAAAAAGGCTGGGCAAAGCCGCCGAAGCAGCAGATCTCGATGAGATACTGAACGGGGAGATGTGTGAGAGTGAGTGCAACACAGCGATCAGAAAGCTGATTGCCGACTGGGCCAAGGAAAAGCAAACCGGCACCAAGTGAAACACAAGGCGATCGGAGGAGAAGATGCCGAAAGAAGAAGCAATTGAAGTAAAAGGAGTTGTTGTGGACACCATGCCAAACGCGGTTTTCCGGGTACGCCTGGAGAACGGCTTTGAGGTGATCGCCCACATCTCCGGCAAATTGCGTCAGAATTACATCAAGATTCTCAACGGTGACCATGTCACAGTCGAGTTGTCGCCTTACGATCTGACGCGGGGCCGTATTACCTGGAGATCAAAATAACTTCTTGATTTTCAGAGCTCTACGGGTTAAAATGACTAGCTGTGCGTCCATGTGCGACAGCATGAAGGAGAAGAACCATGAAAGTTAGACCTTCGGTCAAGCCAATCTGCGAAAAATGCCGTGTGATCAAGCGCCGCGGGCGTGTCATGGTCATCTGCAGCGATCCTAAACACAAGCAGAGACAAGGCTGAATGACCGACTTATTTGGAATAAATATTGAAGATAACAAGGGATCTGGCCCGGAGACCGGTGCCCGGATTCTTCTTGATATCATAAGCATGCGAGCATAAGTGGAGGTAGCGCATGGCACGTATTGCCGGGGTAGATTTGCCCAATGACAAACGCGTAGAGATCGGGCTGACAGCCATATTCGGGATCGGCCGGACAAGCGCCGTCAAGATCCTGGAGGCAGCGGAGGTCGATCTTGATACACGCGTCCGCGATTTAACGGATGACGAGATTACGCGCATCCGTGAGAAAATTGAAGATCACTACACGATCGAAGGTGACCTTCGCCGTGAGACGGCCATGAATATCAAAAGGCTGGGGGAAATCGGCTGTTATCGCGGCCGCCGTCACCGCACGGGCCTTCCTGTCCGCGGGCAGCGGACACGAACCAACGCGCGTACGCGCAAGGGCCCCAAGCGCACCATGGCTAAGAAAAAGAGATAAGGGGGACGAACCATGGCAACGAAAAAAGGTCGTCCGGCAGCCCGCACCAGAAGGCGGGACCGCAAAAATATTGAACGCGGAGCGGCTCATATCCACTCATCCTTCAACAATACCATTGTGACCATTACCGATCCCGTTGGCAATGTCATTTCCTGGTCAAGCGCCGGGGCTCAGGGCATGAAAGGATCACGCAAGGGGACACCCTTCGCGGCCCAGCTCGCAGCTGAACAGGCAGCGCGCAAGGCGGTGGAACACGGGATGAAAACTGTCGAAGTATTTGTCCGCGGTCCGGGATCAGGCCGGGAGTCTGCCATCCGCGCACTGGCGACAGGCGGTCTTGAGATCATCATGATCAAGGATGTCACCCCGATTCCACACAACGGCTGCCGCCCGCCCAAGCGCCGCAGAGTCTAAGAGGAGATCAGATCATATGGCTAAAGACAGGTCACCCATTCTGAAACGCAGCCGCTCGCTGGAAGTGCCGCCTCAGATGCTGGGTATCAATAAGAAATCAAAACGCAATCCGAGACAGTCGCGCCGCAAGGAAGGTGAGTATGGCCGCCAGCTGCGCGCCAAGCAATCGGTTAAGTTCGTCTACGGGGTTCTGGAAAAACAGTTCCGCAATACCTACGACCGGGCCAGCAAAATGCCGGGCAAGAGTGGTGAGAACCTGCTCAAGCTTCTGGAGCTGCGCCTTGATAATGTCGTTTACAGGATGGGCTTTGCCGCTACCAGGGCCCAGGCCAGACAGCTGGTTAACCACGGCCACTTCAATATCAACGGCCACCGGGCAAGCATTCCCTCCATGAATGTGTCGCCGGGGGACGAGGTCGCTGTCCGGGAGAATTCGCGTCAGGTGAAGGTATTTGATGAATTGCCCAATACCATTGTTCCCGCCTGGCTGTCCTTTGATCCCGATCATTTGAAGGGTACTGTCCTCAGACTGCCTGAGCGCGACGAGATTGACCTTGATGTCGAGGAAACGCTGATTGTCGAGCTCTACTCCAAGTAACAGCCGCGAAGAGATGCTTTGCCCCACAGGAGGGTACCATGAACGATTTTCAGAATACCAGCATTGAGTATAAGGAGCATTCAGAAGACAAGACTTACGGTCTTTTTGTCGCCGAGCCGCTGGAGCGCGGGTATGGAACGACGCTGGGCAACGCCTTGCGGCGCGTCCTGCTTTCATCACTGCCCGGTTGCGCGGCCACCTCTGTCCGGATCGAGGGGATCTTTCAGGAATATTCCACCATCCCCGGCGTGATTGAAGATGTCACCGAGATCCTTTTGAATGTAAAGGACATCCGGGCGCGGCTCCAGGTGACCGGCCCCAAGACTGTTTTCATCAATAAGGAAGCGGGCTATCAGGGTCCCGTCCGCGCGGGTGAATTCAACCAGAGCGATGAGCTTGAGATCATCAATCCCGACCTGGTGGTTGCCAACATGAATGGGGACGGCCCGCTTTTCATGGGTCTGACCTTTAACGCGGGACTTGGCTACAAGAGCGCCGAGCAGAATAAAGAGATGAATGCGCCGATCGGCGTCATCCCCCTGGATTCGATCTTTACACCGGTCCGCAAGGTTAACTTCCACGTTGAGGATACGCGTGTCGGCCAGGTGACGGACTATGACAAACTGACCCTGGAGATCTGGACAGACGGAACCATAACGGCGGAAGAGGCGCTGGTTCAGGCGGCTGAGATTCTGATCAATCATCTCAACTTGTTTTTGTCCATGACCCACGACCCGGCGGCTGCCGACGATGCCCCCTTCCTGATTGAAGAGAAGGAAAAGAGCATCTACGACGCCCCCATTGAGGATTTGAAGTTCTCGACGAGAATATTCAATTCACTCAAGCGTGCTGATATCCACACGGTCGCCGACCTGGTTGCCCGTTCACGCGAAGACCTGATGAAGGTTCGAAACCTCGGAGCGACATCACTGGACGAGCTGGTTGAAAAACTTGAGGTGCACGGTCTGACCCTGGCGGGGACCGATCAGGAATAGAGATTATATTATCAGGAGGAGTGCATTACCATGCCCGGATATAGAAGACTTGGCCGTGAAACGGCGGCGAGAAAATCAATTTTGAAAAACCTCGTCACCACGCTGATCGTCGAAGGCAAAGTGACGACCACGGAAACCCGCGCCAAAGAAGCCGCCCGTATCGCTGAAAAAATGATCGCGCTGGCGGTCAAGGAGTACAACAATTTCACGACCAGGGAAATTTTGACTTCCCAAGCCAAGCTCGATGACAAGGGGCGCAAGGTGCTGCGCACGGCGACTTCGAAAAACGAACGCAAGTATGATGTCGTTGAGCGCGAGATCAAGAAAAAGACGGTCCAGGTCGACATGCCTTCTCGGCTGGCTGCCCGCAGAAAGGTCATGGCGCAGATGGTCGAGACACGCGACAGCAAGGGCAAGCGGATCAACACGGTCAATCATCTGTTTGACACAGTGGCTCCACGCTACATCAACCGTCCCGGCGGTTATACGCGGATTGTCAAGATCGGTCCGCGCCGGGGGGATGCCGCGCCCATGGCCATTTTGGAGCTTGTTGACTGAAGCGGTTTTTCTCTGGAACAAAGCACTGGCAAAGGACTTCCCGGATTCTGATTGGTCGGAGGGAGTCCTTTTTCTTTTGTTAGAATAGGGCGGGATGTGCGACACCGTGATTGAATTTCAAAATGTCTCTTTCTCATACGGCGCCATGCAGGGACAGCGGCCGATTGAGGCAGTCCGCCAGCTGTCCTTTTCGATCGAAAAAGGCTCGCATGTCGCCCTGATCGGCCGCAAC
>Ga0265293_10013506_pt1 | contig 10586 bp, 16 predicted proteins | sample Munlanlewell138R_FD_192505 | JGI IMG/M metagenome (GOLD analysis project Ga0265293, IMG submission 192505) | Leachate microbial communities from a municipal landfill in Southern Ontario, Canada - Leachate well 138R | ecosystem: Engineered > Solid waste > Landfill > Unclassified | place: Canada... | reverse complement strand
AATATCTAGGAAACAAGCCATTGTACGGGTGTAAAGGAATCCGACAGGGAATGAGGGATATGGGGCAAATCAGGGATAGAGCAAGGAAGGAAGCCGATGAATGAGTGTAAGGAATACCGACAGTATGAATACGGAAGGACTATGTATGCAGAGAAATGATAAACGCTGAAATTAGCAGCAAATCGAAGCAATCAAAAGCATATCAGCATATATGATTATATATCAGCCAGCCAGCAGGTTTGATTATTTCCTAAAAGTATGGTAGTGCTTGGAGCCAAGCTTCCAGGCGCGAAGCACACAAGCGGAGCGCCCTACCGATGGTCTGATAGGTCACAGGTCTATAATTAAGCCAATTATCCCCCAAGACAGATAATTTTTTCACACCAGTTTATTCCCCCAATATACAATCGTGCAAATTGCATCAATTAATGCTTGCATTATGCAATAAAGTAATATATAGTATTCCCATAAACAATGAAACCTACAAACCAAGACACTATCAAATGGCTCTATAAACTGGCATCCACCATCCATCGCCCCTGCGATATGGATATAGGTGATCTGGTGTCATATGGGATGGAGGGGTTATTACGGGCGAGTGAAAGATTTGAGTCCTGCCGAGGCACACAATTCGTCACATTCGCTAAACCCTGGATAATCGGCGCGATTAAATCAGGCATCAGAGACGAGTGGAGCGCCGTCAACTGCAAGAGGCGGCGATATGATGAGGTAATGCTCTCGGAAATTGGCGAGGATGAACCCGACCCCACAACTATCGACCTGGAAAATGATCTAGTTGATAAGATCGACAGGGACCGGCTTATTGCCAGGGTTCTCGATGTGGTCGATGGTTTACCCGACATAGAGCGGCGAGTCATCAATTATATTTTTGTGGATGGGCGCAAGCAAAAAGCAGTAGCGCGGCTCATGGGCTATTCCCCTCAGCGTATCTCTCAGATCAAAAAACGAGCAATAGAGCGGATACGGCTGAGGATGAGGCCGACAATATCATTCCCGGAGAAATAATCTACTAGATGATTTTTAAAAATAGACAACAAGAGAAAGTAAGAGACCAGTACGACATCCACGAAGATTTTTTGATTCGACTCACCGGAGATCGGGAATGCATGACGAAGAAATCAGAGAGATTGAAGACACAATCGGAAATCATCTCACCATCATGGGCCTTTGCTGGCAGCGTAGAATTGCCAGGGATAAACCCATCACTCCTGAGTTCGTCAAAGTTATGTACGGTCATGCCCTCCCACTGTTCCGTGTCCTGGAGAAGTACATCAATGAGGAAAAATCATGATTAGCCCAACAGGGAAGGGACCAAGGGGAGCGGACAGCCAGGGTTCTGGTGCGTATGGATCACCACGGGGCGGCAGGATGCACAGTGGAACGGATTATATCTGCGAGCCCGGACAGAATGTGTACGCTCCTATCAGCGGCTTGGTTGTCAGGGAGGCTCTTCCATATTCAGCCGAATCCTTTTCTGGCCTCATCATCATGTCGCCATCAATGGAGATCGCCCTGTTCTACATGGAACCAGATAAGGCCCTGATCGGCACACAGGTTTTTGAGGGGCAGATCATAGGCGAGGCACAGGACATCACACAGAAATATCCCGGCATCACCCCCCATATTCACATGCAGATCAACTCGATAGACCCGGAAATAATACGCGAAGGGCGGACCCGGTAAATGACAGACCATACCTGCATCCACGAGGTTGATTTGGCACTCATGGCAGCGCGGCAAGTTGCCATGCAGAACGAGCAGCAGGAGCAGGGGAAGGACATCAAGGACATACTGAACGTCCTCAAGGGCAACGGAAAGCCGGGATTATGTACCGATGTCGCGCTCATAAAGCAAAAGCAAAACTGGATGTGGGCCGCGGTTGGAGCATCAGGCACGGGCGTTCTCGGGGTAATAGGCTGGACTATCAAAGTAATCCTCGGAGGATAGAGATGAATCTAGTCAGATTGTTTTATCAGTCACTCGCCACACCGGAAGAAAAGTCCGCATACAGGGCAGCAACGCGCATGTCCAGGGAGGACCGGGAGGAGTATCTCCGTAGTGTGTTCGGCGTGAAGGCCACAGAGGAAATGATTCAGCAGTTCGCCCAGGCCAGCAGGACGGAACTCCTGTCCATCGCGGACGAAGTGGTTAAGCAGGCGGCACAGGAGACACGGAAGGGCATTCTGGCGGCAATCGCGTATTTCTTCTCGTTCAAGTGGCTGTGATGGCAGACGAACCCAAGATAAAAGCCCAAGTCATCAAGGCACAGACCATGACGGACGGCGCTCTCAGGATCTACCTCGATGTGTTCAACACGGATGATATGAGCATTGCATATCTTACTCTTCTTGCGAAGGATCAGGCTGTCATTGAGTTTGAGCCGAAGAAGGGTCAGTAGGATATCGGCGCATAGCCATGACTGCAAAAGAGAAACATACCCTCAAGCTATTAGAATACCTGGAGAATCCAGAAAACAAGTGGCTGAATCGCACTGAGTTGGCAAAACAGGTCTTAGGTATCGGTCAGGATGCCATGTATCGCCACTTCACCGGCGAGGAAATCACAGAGATTGAGTCTCAAGCCCTTGAGCGCAGAAGGCAGAGGTACAAGCCCATGCTCTCCGAAGTGGATAAGCGGATGATCGCAAAGGCGAAGCAGGGCGATACCAGGGCGGCAAAACTTGTCTATGAGCGGTTTGAGGGGCTGATAGACCAAAAGCACGTCATCTCAACAGGAAAAGATGAACCAGCAGCCATTAATATCACAATCAACCGAAACGACACCTGATTTTGACAAGGATATTGCCAAATTCTCGCCTCGTCAGATGGAGGCAGTGAGGCACCTTGATTCCGGGCTGATAAAGTTTCTGCTCTACGGCGGCGCTCTTGGCGGTGGGAAGAGTTACTTTCTCCGCTGGTATGCCATACGGCGGCTCATAGTCATCTTTAAACTGTTTGGACTGCGGAATGTTACCGGGATGCTGGCCTGCGAAGACTACCCATCACTCAAGGACAGGCAACTTCAGAAGATATCAAGAGAGATCCCCGCATGGATAGGGACCATGCATCAGGACCATAAGGAGTATGGTCGCTGTTTCATTCTGCACGAGAAATGGGGCGGGGGCATTCTCTGCTTTAGAAATCTTGACGATCCGAGTAAGTATGCATCAGCCGAGTTCGCCTTTATCCTTGTCGATGAACTTACCAAGAATGAATACGACATATTCACCTTTCTCCGCACCCGTCTCAGGTGGCCCGGATTGCCGGATGTGGAGTGTCAGTTTGTGGCTGGCACGAACCCCGGAAGCATCGGGCATGGGTGGGTAAAGCAGCTGTGGATGGATAAGCTGTTCCCTGTGGAGTGGATAGAGCCGAACGATTACCGCTCACAGTTCGCCTATGTTCCTTCTCTCGCTGACGACAACCCTCACCTGGACCCATCCTATTGGGCAATGCTCAACACATTACCGGAAAATCTCCGCAAGGCATTCAGATACGGGGATTGGGATATATTCGTAGGGCAGGCATTCCCTGAGTTTTCAAAGGTTGCCCACACCATTGAGCCTGTGCCCGTTCCAGAGCATGCCCCCCTCTACATGACGTTTGATTGGGGTTATGGCGCACCGTTCAGCATCATGTGGTGGTGGGTGGACGCCGATAACAGGCTGTATGGATTCTCTGAGTGGTACGGGTGGAATGGTAATGCCAATGAGGGATTAAGGCTCACCGACAGCAGGATTGCAGAGGGAATTATTGCGCGGGAGGAGGCCCTTGGAATCAAAGGTAGGCAAATAACCCGACTGGCCGGACCTGATTGTTTCAGTAAAAAGCCAAGCTATCTCACCGGAGGCCAGGGACCGTCTACGGCAGAGGTATTCGCGGATAAGAAATATGATCTGCACCTGATTCCCGGCGACCCCACAAGGAAAACCAAGATAAGGCAGTTTCGGGAGCGATTGAGGTATGAGGTAGACGAGAAGGGCAACCCTAGAACCATGCCGATGCTCGTTGTTTATAACACCTGTGAGCAGTTCATCAGGACAATTCCAAACATGGTAATGAGTGAACTGGATATTGAGGACGTGGATACCAAGGGCGAGGATCACATTTACGATTCAGCATGTCACGTTGTCCAAGCACGCCCCATCTCCCTCGAAGAACTCAAGCCCCGAAAATCACAGTGGGAACGCAGAATTGACGAGCTGATGCGGGACAAGGAAGAGGGGGACGGTTTCGAGACAGAGGCGCGGCTTGCATCCCGGCAGGCGTTATCAGACCTTGGCGTGGACCTGTGGGACGAAGAGGACAGGTTCCTGGACCGGGGCGAAGTTGTGGAGACGATGGTATGAGCAACAGCCTGGATATCTATCTATCCAAGAGGGACGCGATTCAGACGGGCGATGCTATTCAGTGGCAGAGCAGATCCATTCTCGGTTGGCTGATACGATGGAGGACAAATTCAGAGGCGAATCATACCTCTATCGCCGTCCGGTTCAAGGAGTACGACACAGAGCGCGTCTATATTCTGGAAGCATTGGAACGCGGTACAGTTCTCAACCCTCTGAGCGCACGGCTCAAAAAGCACGACGGCAAGGCGTGGCTGCTACCCCTCAAGGCCGACTACGCCTATTTGCGGAAGCCTATGGGCCAGTGGGCCCTAGAGCATGTGGGGGTGGGTTATGACTATCCCGGATTAGTTAAACAACTCTGGCGCAAGGTCACGCCGAATTCTGACCGGCTGTTTTGCTCTGAATACTGGTGGATGGCGCTTACCGAGGCAGCCAGGAGAATGGGCGCGGAAAAGGTTGTGCTGGAGGCCAGGAAGATCCTTATGGGGAAAGCCCCGCAGCCTGCGGACATTCCCAAGCTAGGACTGACACAGAAGGAGATACAAATTCTATGATGGACGCTCTAATCATCTCCAATCCTGTATCATCAATCATCCTATCCCTGCTCATCGGGTTATTCATCGGCTATGCCCTTTCCCGTAAGCAGCAGGACAAGCCGGTGATCGAGATACCCCAGGTGGATCATATCGTCACGGCTGACACGATGGACGGAGATCCGTATTACGAGGCGCAGCAGGAACCCGACTCCAAGGGGAAGCGGATAGGGACGGTGGAATAAATGTACCGCTCCGACCCCTACCTTTCATTCATCCGCTCCAAGCCCTGCATTGTATGCGGCAATCCCGAGACGGTCCCGCATCATGAGCCGTTGAAGCAGGCCGGGAAGGGCATCAAGGCCCCGGACAGTCAGACCATACCGCTCTGCGCGAAGTGCCACCACATGAGGCATCAGATCGGTGCGTCGTTCTTTGAGAGCGTGGATATCAAGATGGAGATCATCAAACTCCTGACCAAATACCTGGAGGAAAGAGGATTATGAAACTGCTTCTCTGTGAAATCTGCCGTACCCCGCTGGCGATGTTCGACCCCGCAGACCTGAGCGTGCCGCTCACCGGGGCGATGTTCAAGCCGAGGTACATAGACCGGGAATGCCCCCCCACGTTCCATCCATCAGTTGGGCAGGAAGACATCGTATGCCCTCAGTGCCTCAGAAGGCCGTTCAACGACCCCCACAGGCTGCTTACGAGTGAGGGATGGATAGATGTTGAGGATGCCGAGGATGACATGCTCCACCTGGATGGATTCCCCGGCAATGGGGAAGCGGTCGAAGAGGCTGAACCCCTGTTGATAGAGATGCAGTCCAATCCCCTCACATGCCCCCACTGCGGCAAGGTCTGCGGCTCAAAGATCGGACTGATAAGCCACATAAGAAACAAACATAAGGACGTAGACAATGGCTGATAAAACCCCGAGAGAACTCATCCCACAGGAAGGCAATGAAAAGGTAGGACTAGAGGTCTTCAAGCTCGTAGCGGAAATTATGGAGGACCGCGAGGCCACCGGAAGGCCGCAGATGTGGAAACGCAGCTACGAGTTGGGCAGGAACAAGCCCTGGAAGCAGAAGAGCGATAAAGTCCCGCTCAACACCGCAAACCTCATCTACACGCACCGGGAAAGGACTGTCAACGAGGGAACGGACAACAACCCCACGTTCAACGTCGCGCCCCTGGGTATGGTTCCCGAGGAGAAAGCGCAGATGTTCGAGACGCTGACCCGCACCCCGGAATACTGGTGGCAGGACCAGGAGCAGCAGGACGTTCTTGAGATGTCCATGCGGACGGGGGAAACCTACGGGGAAGTGTTTGAAAAGGTCATGTTCAATCCCACGCTGGAGTACGGCATGGGGGAGATCGAGACAACCACTATCGACCCGTATCATCTCGGATGGGTTCCGGTCAAGGCACCGTTCAGGAAGGCAGAGGCAATCCTTGAATTTCATTCCATGACGCTCAGGGAGGCCAAGAGACGCTGGCCCAAGTTCGCCAAAGACCTGAAATCCGACAACGAGCACCTGAAAGACCTCGGGGATGACCGCAGGGAGATCATGGCGGGGAGCAGCGAAGAGAAGTCCACTCTCGCCACCATAGGCGGCGCGATCAAGACCCTTCTGGGTGATCACTCCACGGGCAAGGGCGAGACGGAGGAACTCCTGGTTGTCGAGTGTTGGGTGAAGGACCGGACCAAGGTTTCCGTAGACGAACCGGTATATGACGAAAGCGGGCAACAGAAGGGCGTTATCCGCACCACCAAGCCCAAGTACCCCGGTGAGATCCGCAGGATACTGACCTGTAACGCGGGGAAAATTGTTCTGGAGGATAAGCCCAACCCATCCATCAACCCCACTCTGCCCATCGAAGAGGCCAGAAAGACCCACCTGTTCGACAAGTTCCCCTATTCCTGGACACCCTCCATCAAGGACACTGGGGGAAATCACGGGATTTGCGACATAGAGCAGCTCGATTCACTCCAGCAGGAGATTCACAAGACCATCTCCCAGGTGACGCTGTTCAAGGACAAGGCCGCAAGGCTCATGTTCATCAACCCCAAGGACTCCGGGGTGTCGAACAGTCATATCACCAATTACCCCAAGATCCTCAACCCCACGACCTCATTCACCGGCCAGGGGCTAAGATGGGTAGACCCTCCGCAGTTTCCGGCTGATCTGACCAACTTCATGGAAATATACAAAGACCTGTTCTACACGGTGGCAGGCACGTTCGATCTGGACCAGGCCAAGGCACCGGGAAGGAATGTTATCGCGTACAAGGCGATTGCGGCCCTCCTTGAGAGAGCCAAGACCATGAGAAGGGCGAAGATCCGCAACTATGACAAGATGATCCGGGACCGGGGAAGGATGTTCCTATCCTGCATGATGAATTGGTACGCGGAAGACCGGATGATTGCCTACGAGTTGGACGGCAAGCAGGAAACGGCGACCATCAACGGGCATAACATCATTGTCCCGGCAAAACTCACGGTTGTATCCGGTTCCACCATGCCCATCTCCAGGGTTCAGCAGCGGGAAGAGGCCATAGAACTGGCAAAAGGCGGCTGGATAGATCAGGTGGCCTTGCTCAAAGCCCTGAATTATGAGGATTGGCCCGAGATCGTCAAGCGGATGCAGGCCGGTCCGTTCGGGGAGTTCATGGGCAGGCTGGAAGCACTCGGCACACCGCCCTCCATCATTCAATTCCTGTCACAGCTTGGCTCAATGGACCCCAAGGACTTCCAGAAGGCCGCTAAGGCGGGTGAATTGCCTCAGTTCATGCAGTTGATTCAGCAGGCAATGCAGCAGGGCGTTGACCCGGCACAGCAGGCCGAGATGATGGCGAAGGATGCCGAAGTGGGCAAGACACAGGCTGAAATCGCGGAGAAGGAGGCCAAGGCGCACAAGACCGGCATAGAGGCGGCGAAGGTGCAGGCCGAGATTGCCAAGATCGAAGCCGAGACGAGGCTTTCCTATGAGAAGATCGCCACGGAGCGCATCAACCAGGAGGTCGCCCTGTTCGGAACAGACCTCGATTCGGAGTCTCTGAAGATCAAGAGGGCCGAACTCGTCCACAACATAGAGATGGAGCACAAGGCGGCTGAGAGCAAGGACCGGGAGATAGACGTGAAGAGTGCTCATCAGTACGAAGAAAAGGGCATGAAATCAAACAATCGAGAGGTGACGAAGTAATGGCCCCGCAATACGATTACCGATGCCCCGACTGCAACGAGCGGTTTACCGCTTTTTGGCCCATAGCAGAGCGCAACACACTGACCCGCTGCCCGAACTGCGATGCTGCGGCGAGGCGGCTTATCACCATTTCAGCCGTGGACTGCTCAAGCGAGTGTCCTAAGTGGATAGCATCCTGCCGGGACGTTGCCGACGCGGGAGACGGCAGGCCGGAGACGGCGCAATTCCTCAAAGACCCCACGAGGGAGAACTACGAGAAGTGGAAAACCGCCTCGGGATTGCGACACCTGGAGCCGGGAGAAACGAGGATGAACCGGATTCGCAGGTCCGAAGAGGTCAGGGCTGCGGAAGATCGGGTTGTCGAAGAAACCCTAAAGGGATTCCAGAAGGATCAGAGCATAAAGGTGAGCTGATGGATCTGTTGAACGCGCTGTTTTCGGAGAGCATAACCGATATGGACACGGAAGCCCTGACCAAGTGGCTCCAGACCGTAGAGACGGTGGACGAGATAAGCAGGGCGGTCAGTGATTTCAATGAGGAAGTGTTCAAGAACCTGACCCGCAGGCACGACATACCCGCGGATATCAGGATCGTTCTCGCCAAGTACAGCGTAATCACCACGGAACTGTCGGAGAGCCTGTTGCTCGCCACAAGCGAAGATTCCTACCTGATAATGGATAGGAAGGAGGATGCATAGAGAGTGAGAGTATTAATACTGTCACACCACGGCTGTATCAGGGTCATGAAACAGGGTTTCGCCCTGATGAAGAATCACGATGTTCATTTCATGCAGAACTCGGTCACGGACGCGGCGTTTCTCTTGCCCATGAAAGAGTGCTCGTTCTACACCACCAGGGAAAGTCTGACAGCCAAGCTCGCGGCCATGCCCGATTTCGACATTATTCACGTCCACAATGAACCCGACTGGCTGGTGACGGCTGCGAAGAAGGCGAAACCGAACACCCCGGTAGTGTACGACTGTCATGATTTGGACTCGCAGAGGGACGGGGAGAAGGCGAATCCCGACGAGATAGAGGCCATGAAGGCGGCTGACGCTTATGTATTCCCCTCCCAGGCATACTACGAAGGCGCATCACGGTATCACTCTCTTCCTCCCCACAAACCCAAGGCAGTGGTCTACAGCATGTGCAACCAGATGAGCATCGGACCACTGCCGAGGGTGCGTGGCATCGCCTATGAGGGCGGGATTGCGGCCCCTGTTGAGGGGTACAACTACACCAGATACCCGGCATACCGGGACCACCGGGCATTGGTCGAGGCCATGTATTACGCCAACATCCCCATCGCGCTGTACGGGGTGAGCGATATTTTCATGAGCCAGTACCGCTCCATCGGCGCTCTGTGCTTCCCCCCCATGCCCTACGTCAACATGCTCAGGGAATTAACCCGGTGGGACTGGGGCTTCGTGGGCTGCGCGGAGAAGTGCAAGACGATGGAAGGGAGTATGCCGAACAAGCTCTTTGAGTACGTGGCGGCGGGAATCCCCGTCATTGCTTGCAATTCGCCCGAGGCTGAAAGGTTCGTGGTGGACAATGAACTAGGCGTGAGCGTGGACAGCATAGAGGACATTAACGACATCTACGATACCCACGAAGAATGGCGGGAGAAGGTCAGGGAGAAGAAAGATCAGTTTATCATGGAGAGGGAGATCGACAAGGTGGAGAGAATTTACCGGATGGTGATGAATTGAAGACCGCCCTCGTAACCGGAGCGGCGGGATTCATCGGCTCTCACATAGCCGAAGCCCTTGCCTCTCAAGGCTGGCGCGTGATCTGCATCGACAACATGAAGACCGGCAAGTACGAGAACCTTCGGCCCTGGTTCAATCGCAATACATGCGAATTGCACGTTGCCGATGTGAGCGAGTACAGCGCGATAGTCCAATACTTCCCCGGCGTGGACGTGGTGTTCCACAATGCGGCTTCAAAGTGTACCGTATGTCGGGAAGACCCCAAGACCGACCTCCTGGTGAACGCCCTCGGCACCATGAACGTGTGCCATGCGGCCATAGAGAACGGGGTGAAGAAGGTCATTCATGCCTCCACGGGGAGCGTGAACGACATAAGGAGCTACTATGGAAACTCAAAAAATGCTGGTGAAGGGTACGTTGGTTTGCTCAAGAACTACTATCCGCAATTCAACTTCACTACCCTCCGTTACCATCACGTTTACGGACCCAGGCAGGACGATTCCGACAAGGGCGGGGTTATCCCCATATTCATCAGGAACATCTATCGCGGAAACCCTGTTACCATATTCGGTGATGGAGAACAGGTACGCCATTTCACGCACGTTTCGGATATCGTAAGGGCGAACCTGTGGGCGGCTGAGAACCCCGTAACGGACGGGAAGACGTACAATGTGCTCTCGGATGTGACCTGCACGATAAACGAGCTGGCAAGTGACCTCATGAGGCTTATGGGGCGGGATGTTCCAACGGTCTACGCTCCGGCCAAG
>Ga0265293_10013505_pt1 | contig 10589 bp, 3 predicted proteins | sample Munlanlewell138R_FD_192505 | JGI IMG/M metagenome (GOLD analysis project Ga0265293, IMG submission 192505) | Leachate microbial communities from a municipal landfill in Southern Ontario, Canada - Leachate well 138R | ecosystem: Engineered > Solid waste > Landfill > Unclassified | place: Canada... | reverse complement strand
TGAGGCCCGGCCGTCCGTGTCGAACACGATCCGCGCCGGTGTCAGGTGGCCATGGACCACGTCTGCGGCATGTGCGGTGTCCAGTGCGCCCGCCAACCGCCGGACCAGCCTCTGGACATCAGTCACCGCGAGCGGAGTGCCTGCCGCCCGCTCCTGCAGCGTTGCATCCGGAAACTGCGGGTAAGCCGCGAAGAAGCTGGTCGCCCACCGCCCGAAGTCCTGCAACGGGACGATCGCCTCGTGCTCCAGCATCTCCACCTGGCTCGCGCGGGCAGCGAGCGCATCCACGCCGCCGCATGCTGCTACGAACGAAGGGCCGTAGATCTCGACGAGTACGGCCCGTTCGAGTACGACGTCCCAGGCGGCGTGGCTCGTCGCCGCCCCGTGGCGAGCCAGGCGCTGCCGCCACGCGTACCGGTGCGCGAGAAGTGGGCGCGCCGCCCAGTCATGGGGACTATCGGTGGCCACCCCATCCTTGTACCACATGTGCCACAAGCCCCGGGAAAACTCTTCGTCCGCTGGTCTTGTCAGATGTCGCATGTTCAACATTGCCTCAACACGCCACGGCCCTAATGCACTCCACCGATGCGAGGGAGATGCGGCCGTGGCAACAACCGAACCCGAAGCGTGGAATGCCACAGAACGCCCGATACCGTGCACCACGATCCACGCCCTCATCGAAGAGCGAGCGAGTCTCCTCGCCTCGAAGAAAGCGCTTATCTCGGGAACTGAGTCCCTTACCTACGCGGAGCTCGACCGCCGCGCCAACCAGCTCGCCCGCCACCTGCTGGCACTTGGCCTCCGCCGGGAGGAGATCGTTGGGATCGCGCTCGACCGGACGCCCGCCCTCGTCGTGGCCGTGCTCGCCGTCCTCAAAGCGGGTGGCGCGTACCTCCCGCTCGATCCGCACTACCCCTCCGGGCGCCTCCGCTTCATGCTCGAAGATTCGGGCGCACGCTTCGTCGTCACCGAGTCCCCACTGGCCGCACAGTTCGCCACCGGCCAAACCAGGCCCATCACGCTCGATACCGACCGTGACACGCTCGCAGGGCTGCCTGGCACCGCACCGTTAGTCGAAGTCGACCCCACGCACCTCGCCTACGTCATCTACACCTCCGGCTCCACCGGCACGCCGAAGGGCGTCATGATCGAGCACCGGAACGTGGTGAACTTCTTTGCGGGCATGACCGACCGCCTCGCTCCGGGCGACCCGCCGGGCACGTGGCTCGCCGTCACCAGCCTCTCCTTCGACATCTCGGTGCTCGAACTGCTCTGGACGCTGGCCACCGGTTTCACCGTCGTGCTCTTCTCCGGCGACCTCGCACGACTCGACCGGCCCGCCCCCGCAGCTCGAAGCGAAGACGCCGCCTTCAGCCTCTTCTATTTCGCCGCGAACGAAACGGGCGGCACTCCCTCCACGTACGACCTCCTGCTCGCGGGAGCCCGCTTTGCGGACGAACACGGCTTCGAAGCAGTCTGGACGCCCGAACGGCACTTCCACCCGTTTGGAGGCCTCTATCCCAATCCCGCAGTCACCGGCGCGGCCGTTGCAGCGGTCACGCAGCGCGTTGCCGTTCGCGCCGGGAGTTGTGTTCTCCCACTGCACCCCACCGTCCGCATGGCCGAGGACTGGGCGGTCATTGACAACCTCTCGAACGGCCGCGTTGGCATCGCCTTCGCTTCCGGCTGGCAGCCGAACGACTTCGTGCTCAACCCGGCTGGCTTCGCCGGCAACAGGGCACGGCTCGAAGCTGCGGTGGTCGAGGTCCAGCGGCTCTGGCGCGGCGAAACCGTCGATATGCCCGGCCCCGCTGGCGACCGCATCCCCGTCTCTACGCTCCCACGGCCGGTACAACCCGAACTCCCCACCTGGATTACCGCCGCTGGCAACATCGAGACCTTTCGGCTCGCAGGGCGGATGGGCGCGAACCTGCTGACCCATTTGCTCGGCCAGGACCTCGACACCCTGGCAGGCAAGCTCGCCGCCTATCGCGAAGCGTGGCGCGCCGCCGGACATCCGGGCGGACAAGGCCGCATCACGCTCATGCTGCACACCTACGTCGCCGGCTCCACGGAGGAGGCCCGGCAGCGTGCCCTCGGCCCCCTGAGGGAGTATTTGCGCAGCTCCGCCGACCTGCTCCGGCACGTCGCATGGTCCTTCCCGGTGTTCCAGGGGCGCATGCCTGCGGCCGAAGGCGACCTCCTCGAAGGTCTTTCGCCAGGGGAAGTGGATGCCCTTCTCGACCACGCCGCCGAGCGCTATTTCCGCGACGGCAGCCTTATCGGCAGTGTGGAACAGTGCATCGGCGTCGCCCGGAGCGCCTTCGAACTCGGTGTTAACGAGATCGCCTGTCTCGTCGATTTCGGGATCGACGCCGAGGACGTCCTCGATGCACTCCCGCACCTGGACGCCGTCCGCCAGGCCTTCGCCGCACCCGCCGAGGAGGAGGACATCGCGGCGCTGATCCAACGCCACGGCGTCACCCACCTGCAGTGCACGCCGTCCCTCCTCGGCCTGTTGCTGGAAGTACCCGCCATCCGCGTCGCGCTCGCCCAGCTCGACGTTGTCTGCGTTGGTGGCGAAGCCTTTCCCGTTTCGCTGGCCCGGGCGCTGCGTGAGACCACCTCCGCGCGCATGCTCAACATGTACGGGCCCACCGAAACGACCATTTGGTCGAGCGTCTACGAACTGACGGGCGACGAGCAGGCGACCATTCCCATCGGCACGCCCATCGCAAACACCAGCTGTTACGTACTCGACGGGTCCCTCGGGCCAACACCACCCGGAGAGGTCGGTGACCTCTGGATCGGCGGCCTCGGGGTCGCCCGCGGCTACCTCGGCCGCCCCGATCTCACCGCCGAGCGGTTCATCGCCAGTCCCTTCCGTCCCGGTGAGCGGCTCTATCGCACGGGCGACCTCGCCCGTCGCCGCGCCGGCGGTGTGCTCGAGTTCTGTGGCCGCGTCGATCACCAGGTGAAGATCCTCGGTCATCGCATCGAACTCGGTGAGATTGAGGATGCGCTTCGGTCCCACCCTGGGATCGCCGAGTGCGTCGTCATGGCGCTCGCCGATGGTGATGCATCACCCCAGCTCGTGGCCCACATCGTCCCTCGCCAGCCGGTGCTCAACCTGGAGGACGTTCGTGCAGCCCTCAAGACTCGCCTCCCGCTGGTCATGCTCCCCTCGCAATTCGTCCTCCTCGACCGGCTGCCCCTGACCCCGAACGGCAAGGTCGACCGGAAGGCGCTGCCTGCGCCGGGCGCCAGCACTGCCGCTGCGAGCGCTCCCCCCGGTGTGCCTGCCATGGCGCCAGACATGCTCGAAGAGCGCATCGCCGAGGTGTGGGCGCGCGTTCTCGGGCGGCCCGTGTTGGACCGCGACGCAAACCTCTTCGATAGCGGCGGGAACTCACTCCTTGCCGTGCGCCTCCACCGTCGCCTGCGAGACGATCTCGGCCTGCAGCTCAAGCTCACGGACATCTTCAAGCACCCCACGATCAGGCAACTGGCAGCGCATCTCGCCGAAGGCGAACCGAACAACGGTGTCACGGTGGCCGCCTCATCCCGCGCTGGCCTGCGGCGTGCAAGGGCGTCCAGCTCTGCCCGGGGCTGATGGGAGGTCTAACGTTTGCTCCCTGATGCGCTGCATTCGCCCAACGACATTGCGATCGTGGGGATGGCCTGTCGCTTCCCCGGGATAAGCAGCCTCGCACAGATGTGGGACGTCGTCCGCGGTGGCCGCCACACCATTCAGCGTGGTACTCGCGAAGCGCTGCGTCAGCGCGGGGTCGCCGAACGGCTCCTTGCCGACCCCAACTACGTACCCGCCTGGGGTGTACCCAATGACCTCGACTGCTTCGACGCAGCCTTCTTCGACATCGGCCCGCGCGACGCCGCCGTCATGGACCCGCAGACGCGCCACTTCCTCGAACTAGCCTGGGAGGTGCTCGAAAACGCAGGGCATGTTCCAGCCACCTTCCCCGGCTCGATTGGCGTCTACGCAGGCTCCGGACAAAACACCTACCTCTTGCACAACCTGCTCTCGAACCCGCAGCTTCTCGAATCGCTCGGTATGTTCGCCTTGCGCCATACGGCGAACGACAAGGACTTCCTCAGCACCACGACCTCCTACCGGCTCGACCTCCACGGCCCGAGTGTCAACGTCCAGACCGCCTGCTCCACTTCGCTGGTGGCCATCCACGTCGCCTGCCAGGCGCTGCTCGCTGGCGAATGTGACATGGCCCTGGCGGGCGGCGTAACCATCGATGTCAACCACGAAAAGGGCTACCTCTACCGGCCCTCGGAGATCCTCTCGCCGGATGGCTTCTGCCGCCCGTTCGAGCGCCGTTCCGCCGGCACGGTCCTTACGAGTGGTGCGGGCATCATCGCGCTCCGCCGCCTGGAAGATGCCCTCCGCGACCGCGACCACATCTGGGCGGTCATCAAGGCGACCGCCATCAACAACGATGGTGCGAGCAAAGTCGGTTACCTGGCGCCGAGCGTCGATGGCCACGCGGCGGTCGCATCCGAGGCGCTCGACCTCGCTGGCTTCACCGGAGCGGACGTGCAGTACGTCGAGGCTCATGGCACCGGCACCGCCATCGGAGACCCTATCGAGCTGGCAGCACTCTCGCAGGCCTACGCGGGTGCGCTGCGCTCGGGCGTCCGTCTTGGCTCCGTGAAGGCCAACATCGGGCACACCGACACTGCTGCCGGCGTCGCGAGCGTCATGAAGACCGCCCTCGCGCTGCACCACGCGGAATTTCCCCCGCTCGCCGGGTTCTCCGCCCCGAACCCGCTCCTCGGGCTCCAGGAGTCGCCCTTCGCCATCGATACGGAAGCGCAGCCCTGGCCGGGCGATGTGCCCCGTCGCGCTGGCGTCAGCTCCCTCGGTGTCGGCGGCACAAACGCGCATGCCGTACTGCAAGAAGCCCCACAAGTCGCCCCCACACCCCGCTGCGCCAGCCCGCTGCTCATGCCCGTTTCCGCCCGCACACCCGAGGCAGCCGATCGTTCGCTCGCAGCGCTCGAATCCCACCTTGCGGCCAACGGCCCGCACCAGGTCGAGGACGCCTGCTTCACGCTCCAGCACGGCCGCGCAGCCTTCCGCCATCGCCGTGCCTTTCTCTGGTCCGGCCCGGATGACGCCGCCGGCGCTCCCATCTCCATTCCCCGGACGCTCGTCGCCGGCGACGCCGCCGCTCCTGCAGCCCTCGCCTTCCTGTTCCCCGGCGGCGGCGCCTTCTACCCCGGCATGGGGGCCGATCTCTACCGGCGCTTCCCGGTCTATCGGGAAGCGCTCGACCGCTGCCTCGAAGCCCTCTCCCCTTCTTCCCGCGAGTGCCTGTGCTCCCTCCTGCTCGAAGTCGCTGATCCCCGAGACGCGGCGCGTCAGCTCGAACGACCGTCGCTTCAGCTCCCGGCGGTCTTCGCCACCGAGTACGCGCTCGCGCAGCTCCTCATCTCCTGGGGTGTCGTGCCCACAGCGATGCTCGGCCACAGTCTCGGCGAGTACACGGCCGCGACCATCGCTGGCGTGTTCACGCCCGAGGATGCCGCCCGCACCGTGACCCTTCGCGGCGAGCTGATGGAACGCGTCTCCGGCGCCGCCATGACCAGCGTGCTCCTCTCCGCTGATGAACTCGAGCGGCGACTGCCGCCAGGCCTTTCGCTCGCTGTCGTCAACGGCCCACAGCTCTGCGTCGTGTCGGGCTCCGGCTCAGCCATTGCGGCCTTCGAGCAACGGCTCGCGAGAGAGGGCGTGGAATGCCGCCGCGTCCGTATCGGTGCCGCAGCGCACTCCTCCCTCCTCGACCCCGGTCTGGCCGAGTTCGAAGCGCACATGGGCACGGTCTCGCTGTCGCCACCCTCCATCCCCTTCGCTTCGAACGTGACCGGCACCTGGATCACGCCCGCCGAGGCGACCGACCCGCTCTACTGGGTGCGCCATCTCCGCCAGCCCGTCCGCTTCGACGAAGGTCTCGCGACGCTCGTCGGCGACGGCCGCGTGGTCCTGCTCGAAGTCGGCGCCGGATCGGCACTCTCCTCGCTTGCCCGGCAGCAACCGGTCCGGTCCGTACGAGCCATCCCCTGCCTCCTTCCCGGGAGCGCCGGGACCTCCGAAACCGAGGCGGTCTTCACCGCAATTGCCACCGCCTGGGTTAACGGCGCGCCCGTCGATTGGTCCCTGCTCCACCCGCACGACTGCCGCCGGGTTCCGCTCCCCACCTACCCGTTCGAAAAGACGCGCCATTGGATCGAACCCGGGCAACCAGCGCACCGCGAGCTCGAACGCGCGCCCGATATCGCCGATTGGTTCTGGTGTCCGGTGTGGAAGCGCACGCCCTTTGTCACCACTGAGGATGCCGGGGGCCGCTTGCTCTTGCTCGGCGCCGATGGGGAACACCTTTCCCGCCTCCGCTCGGCAGCCGAGGTGGCGGGCTTCGAAACCGTCTCGGGCGTGTTCGGAAGCCGCCTCAAGCGGCTCAGCCTCGCTGAATACGAGCTTCGGGCCGCCGCCCGGACCGACTACGACGCCCTCCTCGACGATCTACGCCGCGAAGATCGCCTCCCCGCACAGGTGCTCCTGCTCGCGGAACGCTCACGCTCGGTCGAAGACCTTGTGGCCTGCCTGCTTGCACTCGGACAGGCACTTGCGAGCCTGCCACCCGCGTCCGTCCAGGAACTCGTGGTCGTCACCGAATCTGCCCTCCGCACCGGGCGCGAACGAGTCGCGCGTCCCGCGCCCGCCGCTCTCACCGGGGCGCTCCGTGTCGTGGCGAATGAGCTGGGCATCCACTGGCGTCTGGTTGACCTGGAAAGCCTCCGCGCCCGTGATTGGGAACCCCGGTGCCTCCAGGTGCTCCGCTCGCCGGCCACCGACCGGATCGTCGCCTGTCGGGCTGATGAGCTTCGGGAGCAGGAACTCCATCGGGTTCAGCTCCATGGTGGCCCCAGCGCGCTGAAACAGGGTGGCGTATATGTGATCACGGGCGGCTTCGGCGGCCTTGGCCTGGCGCTTGCTCAATATCTGGCGGAGAAGGTGTCGGCGCGCGTGGTGCTCCTCGCTCGTTCGCCGCTGCCCCCTCGGACCGCCTGGGACGCCCGGCTGGCGGAGCACACGCCGCACGACCGCACGAACCGGGTGCTCAAAGCGCTGCTCGACATCGAAGCCACCGGCGGCGAAGTCCTTCCGCTCCAGGCGGACATAACGCGGCCGGAGGACGTACGCGGCGCGTTCGAAGCCGCTCGCCGCCAGTTCGGCCGCATCGATGGAGTCTTCCACACGGCTGGGACGGTCGATGACGGCCTGCTCACAGAGAAGACGCCGGCGTCCGTGGCGGCGGTGCTTGCTCCCAAGGTCGATGGCGCGTTCCACGTCGTCCGGGCTGCTCGTGCTGCCGGCGTAGGCTTTGTCGCCCTCTTTTCCTCCACCAGCGCCTCGCTCGGGCTCCCCGGCCAGTTCGACTATGCAGCGGCGAACGCCTTCCAGGACCACCTCGCCGCCAATACCCGCGACTCCAGGACGCGAGTCCTGTCGGTCGCCTGGGCTCCGTGGCGCGAACTCGGGATGGCTGCCGCGCGCTTCGAACCGCACCTGCCAGCGCCGCCGCCGGGGGAAGTGCTCCGCCTTGACCCCTCCACCGACTGGCGCTTCTTGGAACACGAGATTGAGGGCCTTGGTGCCGTGCTTCCCGGCTCAGCAATGCTCGAGCTGCTCGCGACCGGCCATCCGTACCCCGCCGTCGAACTACGTGAGGTCGCGTTCACGGCTCCGCTGCTCGCGGTCGATGCACCGTCCGCGACCATCGCCACCGGCCCCGGGGGCGCATCCCGCATCGCCACCACTGCTGGAGAGCACGTTCGTGCGACGATCGGCCCGGCCGCCACTGCACCTCGTTTCGTCGACCTCGCCGCCCTGCGGGCGCACTGCTCCCGGGCGATGGCGGTCGAAGCCGTTCTCGCGGCGCAGTCCAACCGGGTGCGTTTCGGGCCTCGCTGGGACTGCCTCCGCTCGGTGCACACGGGCGAGCAGGAAGCGCTGGCCACCCTTTCGCTCCCGGATGCCCACGCCCCGGATTTGGACCGTCATCCGCTCCATCCGGCGCTCCTCGACCTCGCCACCGGGTTCGCCTTCTACCTGGGGGAGCCCGCGGAGGCCGCTGTTTACGTTCCCCTCGGGTTCGATCGCCTCACCGTTTACTCTGCCCTGCCCTCGGAGATCGTGAGCCACGTCCGGATCGTCCGCCGCGCTGAGGGCCTCCTTGTCTTCGATGGCACCGTGACCGCCACCGACGGTTCCGTGCTCGTGGAGTTCGAGGGCTACCAGGTGCGGCGCCTCTCCGGGGTCGAGGAGTTGGCCGAAGCAGCCACTCGAGTGCTGGCACCCGTTGCCCCCACCACGCCGGTCGGTGAGCTTGCCCGGGACATCTACTTCTCCGGTCTCCGGCAGGATGAGGCCTTCGAAGCTCTGGAACGTGTCCTCAGGACGCCCGCCCTCGACCACGTTGTCGTCACGCCCGTACCGCTTCCTGCCCTCGTGGACGCTGTGCGGGCCGCCTCCTCTGCACACGCGGACGCCTCGATCAAGATGGAGCGTCCCTCGCTGGAGTCGACATACGTGGCCCCCGCCGATGACGTCGAACTCACGCTCCTCCGCATCTGGGAGGACCTCCTGGGTGTCGCCGGCATTGGAGTCGATGACGACTTCTTCGACCTCGGCGGCCACTCCCTGGTCGCTGTGCGAATGTTTAATCGCGTTCGCGACACGTTCGGGCCGTTGCTCCCGCTCTCGACGCTCTTCGAAGCTGGTACCGTCCGGAAGCTTGCCGGGCGCGTTCGTGGCAGCGAGGTCACCACCCGCACCACGCCCGCTGCAACAGAAGGCGATGCCGCCGCTGCCTGGCGTTCTCTCGTGCCCATCCATCCCGAGGGCACCGGTCCGCCGCTCTTCTGCATCCACGGCATGACCGGCAACGTCCTCTTCCTGCGTGACCTGGCGACCCGTATGCCGGCCGATGTGCCGTTCTATGCGCTCCAGGCCCGGGGCCTCGATGGCGACGAACTGCCGGACCAGACGATCGAGGAGATGGCCACCCACTACATCGAAGAAATTCGCACAGTGCAGGCCAGGGGGCCCTACCTGCTCGCTGGCTACTCGGGCGGCGGCGTCATTGCCTACGAAATGGCCCGCCAGCTCCGCGAACAGGGTGAGGATACGGTGCTGCTCGCCTTCCTCGACTGCTTCAGCCCGCGCTATCTCGACAAGACCCGCTTCGAACGCGTGCAGTGGTTCCTCCGCGGCGTGCGGGATGGCAAAGTGCGGTTTGTCGCCCGCTGGGCAAAGGTGAAGGCCGCAAAGCGCCTCCGGAGGCGGAGCTCTGCCCCCGTCGAGCTGCAGGAGCCGGCAGAAGCCGTTGATATCTCCGGCACCTTCGTCCGTGCCCACGACGCCTACGTCCTCACCCCGCTCGATGTGCCCATCACGCTCTTCCGTGCCCGGGAGCGCGCGGAAGATGGCTACGTGCCGCTCGATCTCGGCTGGACTCCCTACGTCCGCAGCGTCGATGTCCATCTTGTTCCCGGTGGCCACGAGTCGATGTGCCTCGAGCCGCACGTGACGGTCCTCGCATCGGAGCTCGCCCGTGCGCGAAAGGAGGCGCTCTCTGCCAACGGTGACCACCACCCGGCCCGCGAACACGAGACCACTGCTGTTCTGGCGTAGTTTCCACCCCCGGCTCGCCGCCGCCGAGCTCACGGACTTCTCACTTGCCGGAGCCCTGCTGGGATCGGAGCAAGGCGCCGTGCGCGCCGCCCTACCCGTTCGCCGCGCCGAGTTCACTGCCGGTCGCCACTGCGCGCGGGTGGCGCTCGCTTCTCTCGGAGTGCCATCCCGCGTCATCGGTGTTGGTCCGGCCCGTGAACCACTCTGGCCCGCCAGGTTCACCGGGAGCATCACCCACACTTCCAGCTACGCCGCGGCCGTTGTCGGCTCCGGTGACGAGATCCTGGCTCTCGGCATCGACGTCGAACCAATCGGCTCGCTTACGCCTGACCTCTGGGAGGCGGTGCTCACTCCCACGGAGATCCAACGCTTCCGGGCCAGTCCGCTCGGCCCGGCACTCGCCGCCGCAATCGCCTTCTCCGCCAAGGAGTGCCTGCACAAGGCCCTCTTCCCGGCCACGGGCGTCATGCTGGACTTCCACGATGCCGAAGTCGTACCCGCCCCCGCGGGGACCTGGCAGGCCCGCATCGCTTCCGTCCCACGCGGATGGCTAGCGGATTCTTTGCATGGACGTTGGCAGCTCTGCGCCGGGCTGCTGCTTTGCGGGCTCGTCGTCCCCTGCCCCGTCACGCTCGATGACGACGGTCCCGCGCGAGCCTTTCGATAAGGCCGATGATGGCTCCGTCATTGGCCCTGCCGTCGAAGCACTTCTCGGCGCGCCGCCGGCCCGCCGCGCCCATCGCCGGGAGGCGGTTGCGCTCGCCCCACGCCTGCGCGAGCGCCGCAAGCAGCTCTGGTCCCCGCGGCGGGATAAGCCAACCGGTCTCCCCTTGCACAACGATGTCTCGTGCGCCCCCGGTATTGT
>Ga0265293_10013503_pt1 | contig 10590 bp, 10 predicted proteins | sample Munlanlewell138R_FD_192505 | JGI IMG/M metagenome (GOLD analysis project Ga0265293, IMG submission 192505) | Leachate microbial communities from a municipal landfill in Southern Ontario, Canada - Leachate well 138R | ecosystem: Engineered > Solid waste > Landfill > Unclassified | place: Canada... | reverse complement strand
AGATGGGCTACGTGCTGGGCGGCGCCGTGCTCGTGGAGCAGGTGTTCGCCTGGCCCGGCATCGGCACCCTGGCCGTGAACGCCATCCTGGCGCGCGATTTCCCGCTGGTGCAGGGCGTGACCCTGCTCGTGGCCGTAACTTATGTGTTCACTAACTTGCTCACCGATATCGCTTACAGCTTCGCCGACCCGAGGATCACTTACTCGTGAGCCTGCCTAGCCGCAGAGCCCTAGCTAACGGCGCGGGTTCCGCCGGACCGCGCACGGGCAGGCGCTCGTTCTGGCGCGCGTTCCTGGGAGAACCCGTGGCGGCCACCGCCTTCGCGGTGCTGGCCGTGATCATCGTGGCGGGCCTGCTGGCCCCGTGGCTGGGCCTGCCCGACCCGGACCGCGGCTCGCTCATCGACCGCCTCAAGCCGCCCCTCACGGCGGGTCACCTGCTGGGCACGGACGAGTTCGGCCGCGACCTGCTCTCGCGAGTGGTGTGGGGCGCCCGCGTGTCGTTAGGCGTAGGCTTCCTGGCCGTGGCCATAGCCGCCCTGTTCGGCGTGACGCTAGGCCTAGTCAGCGGCTACCTGGGCGGCCGCTTCGACTTCTGGTCGCAGCGGTTCATCGACCTGTTACTGGCGTTCCCGTACATACTGCTGGCCCTCATGATCGTGGCCATCCTCGGACCCGGACTGATGAACACCATGCTGGCCATCTCCATAGCCGGCATCCCCTACTACGTGCGCATAGCCCGCGCCAGCGCCCTGGCCCTACGCGAACGCGAGTTCGTTGAAGCGGCCGAAGCCGCCGGCGCCAGCACCCCCTGGATTCTCGTGAAGCACGTGCTCACCAACTCGCTCAGCCCCATCCTCGTAGCCGCCACGCTCGACGTTGGGTTCATGATCATGGCCGCCGCCGGCATGAGCTTCCTCGGCCTAGGCGCCCAACCACCGCTGGCGGAATGGGGCGTCATGCTCTCCAACGGCCGGCAGTTCCTCCGGGTGGCGCCATGGGTTTCGCTGGTGCCGGGAGCGATGATATTCCTTGTGGTGCTGGCGTTGAACCTGCTGGGGGACCGGGTTAGGGATCTGCTTGATCCGCGGATGGTGGGGAGGTAGGGGGAATCAGCTCTGCGGCAACGCCTCGGAGAACGCGCCCCGCAGCGCCCCCAGCGCATTCTCCAAGGTGGCGTCATCAATGAGCAGCGGCGCCAAGAACCTGATGACGTTGCTATAGGTACCCGCGGTCAGGAGCAGGAGCCCCCTCTCCCTGGCCGCGGCCACGACCGCCTGCGCCAGTTCCGGCGCGGGCTCGCGGCTACCGCGGTCCTTCACAAGCTCAAACGCCAGCATGGGCCCCGGTCCGCGGATCTCGCCGATGGACGCGTACTTGCCCGCCGCCGCTTCTACTTCGGCGCGCAGTTTCTCACCCAGCGTCACCGCCTTGCCGAGCACGTCCTCCGACTCGAATATCTCCAGCACAGCTAGCGCAGCGGCGCACGCCAGCGGGTTCCCGCCGTAAGTGCCGCCCAGGCCGCCCGGGTCTGGTGCGTCCATGATCTCGGCCGTGCCGACCACGCCCGCCAGCGGTAAGCCGCCGGCCAGGCTCTTGGCCACCGTCACCAGGTCCGCCTTCACCCCGGAGTGCTCCATGGCGAACATCTTGCCGGTGCGGCCGAAACCGGTCTGGATCTCGTCGGCTATTACCAGGAAGCCGTGCTGGTCGGCGCGGGCGCGCAGACCCTCGAGGAACTCCTTAGGAGCCGGGATGAACCCGCCCTCGCCCTGAACCGGCTCGAGTAGCACGGCGGCCACGCGCTCGGGCGCCACCTGGGCTCGCAACAGGTCGTCGAACGCCCCCAACGCGCGCTCGGTACTCCAGCCGCGGTACTCGTACGGGAACGGCGCCTGGTACACCTCCGGCGCGAACGGCCCGAAGTTCTGGTGGTACGGCTTCGCCTTACCGGTGAGGGTCATGCCCAGCAGCGTGCGGCCGTGGAAGCCGTGATGGAACGTGATTATGGCGGAGCGCTTGGTGGCGGCGCGGGCGATCTTCACCGCGTTCTCCACTGCCTCGGCGCCGGTTGTAACCAACAGGGTCTTTGCCTTACCGCGCACGGGCGCTATCTTGTTCAGCTTCTCGGCTAGCTTCACGTACGGCTCATAGGTAACAACCTGAATGGAGGGGTGTGAGAGCCTCTCGACTTGTTCCTTCACCGCCGCCACTACGCGCGGGTGCGTGTGCCCCACATTCATGACGCCTATGCCGCCAACGAAATCGATGTACTCGCGGCCATCGACGTCGGTCAGGGTGGCGCCGTTTGCGCTGTGCGCCACCACAGGGTGGGCAACGCCCAGGCCGCGCGGCATGTTCTCCTTGCGGGCTTCGAGGATCTTGTCGGAACGGAGGGCGGTGGTGCTCATCGGCGGTCACTCCTTCTGGCGCAACTGATTGGCACCATCGTAGCCGAAGGCGGGCGCGCGGCCCCTTGGACCGCGCGCGCTACTTCACTGTTGAATTGTCCGCGAGACGGGCGCGGAGTAACTATCCGAACCTAGAAGTCGGGAACCGGACGGCCGGTCAGTCCTCGGGCACCCACGTAGCCAGCCGCATGCACACTTCCACGGGCTCGTCCGTCAGCACCTCAACACCATCGTAGGTGGCGCATATGGTGCCGTTGATGTCGGGCACGCTGCTCCGGATCGTATGCGGCACGGTGCTGGGGTCGCTCGACCAGACGGGAATCCAGTCGCTCGCCCGGTCGCCGGTGGACCGGTTTACGACCTCGAAGACAGCCTGGCTGGTGCGGTCCACCGGCGCCATGTTCCGACGCGTGACCTCAAAGCGGATGGTGGCCATCTCGTCCACCAGGAAGATCCCGATCGGCACGAGGGAGTTCTCGTCACCTGTGTAGCTCTCTAGAACGATGTTGAACTTGGTACCGGCTTCGTCGGTGACACCGCAAGCGCTTAGCAGCAGCCCGAGCGTCAACAAGGCAACAGTAAGCAGGGGAACTCGAACTCGACGACGCTTCAAGGGGTTCGACGAACTGTGCATTGAGTCACTCTCCAATCGAGCCTTACGTGTAGCACGAGTACTCAGGCCGGCTGATGGGAAAGTTCATCGCCTCCATAGGCAGGTTGGGGTAGGCGCAGGTGAATGTGACCTGCCGGACCAACGGACCGCGTGAACGGTAGGGTAAGACCTACCCAGGAGGTCACCGCATGCCGAAACAAGACACCCCCACCACCCCGCCCGTGAAGGGCCCAGCCTCCTACTTCCCCTCCATCGAGAAGAAGTACGGCAGGCCAGTACAAGAGTGGTTAGACATGATCAGGGCCAAACCCGACCAGAAACACATGGAGCTGGTGGCGTGGCTCAAGGAAGAGCATGGGCTGGGGCATGGGCACGCCAATGCGCTGGTGGCTTACGTGCGGGCGGAGCCGAAGTAGGGCTGACGGACTGAGTCCGGCCCTAGCGAAACGGGCCTAGCAGAACGAGGCGGTTGCGGAGCGGGCGTTGAGGAACGCTACGACGGCCACGCTAGCGCGGCGCGACCCGCTCTGTACACCCGCGCCCTACCGCGAACTCATACTGAACCGCCGCTCCACCAGGTTCGTCAGCAGTATCAGCACGGTGGAAAGCCCGATCATGATGACCCCGATGGTGGCTACCTTGCCCCAGTAAGCGTCGTGCACGGCGCGGTACATGAGCACGGAGAGCACCTCGGTGCCGGGCCGCGCCAGGATGACCGACAGGTCCAGCTCGCGGATGAACATGACGGCCATGAGCGTCCAACCCGAGATTATGCCGGGCATGGCCAGCGGAGTGACAATGCGCCGCAGGGTGCGCAGGAAGCCGGCGCCGCTTATGAACGACGCCTCCTCTAAGTCCTTGCCGATCTGGATGAACGTGCTAGTCAGCGGCCTGATGCCGAACGGCAGGTAGGTAGCCACGTAAGCGATGAGCAGCGCCCAGATGGTGCCGTAAGCGCCGGTGCGCACGAACGCCCACATGAAACCGATGGCCAGCACCAGCCCGGGGAAAGCGAACGAGGTGAACGCGAACACCTCGAGGATGGCGCTGCCCACGTTACGCACCCGCACGATTATGTAACTAGACAGAGTGGAGAGGATTATGCCCACCGTGGCGCCCACCACGGCTAGGAAGACGCTGTTGTTGAAGGAGGTGACAGTGAGGCGGTCGCCCAGCACCGTCTGCCAGTGCGTGAGAGTGAACATGCTGAACGCCCTGGCGCCCGGCGCCATCATGTACGGGATGAACGACACGTACGCCAGCACCAGCACGGGCACCACCACCAGCACGGCGCCCACCAGCAGGGTGAGGAGCCCCAGTGGCACGCGCCACGCGCCCAGCTTCACGCGTTGCGGGCGGTAACCGCGGCCACCGATGGTCACGAAACGCTCGGCCGCCCGCGTGTAGTAGCGGTACACGAACACCAGCACCACCGCCGTCAACAGCACGCTGATGCCGACCGCCGCCGCGCGACCGTAGTCGGGCAGGAAGCCGGTGGTGACTATGCGGTAAACGTACGTGGTCAGCACGTCTATGCGCGCGGGCATGCCCAGCACGCTAGGTATGGCGAACGCACCAAGCGCGCGGATGACCACCAGCATGAGCGCGGCCAGCAGCGCGGGCTGAAGCATGGGCAGGATTATCTTCCACATGGTGCGGCGGCTCGAACCGCCGCTGATCCAGGACGCCTCCTCCAGCGCCGTGTCGAACGAGCGCATGGCGGCGGCTATGACCAGGTACGCCACGGGCAACTCCAGCAGCCCCTCTATGAAGACCATGCCGGCCATGGAGTACACGTTCACCACGCCTAGGCCCAGCGTGTCGCGCAGGAACACGTTGATGATGCCGTTGGTGGGGTTCAGCAGTATGGCCCAGCTGGTGCCGAACGCCAGGTGCGGCACCATCATGGAGAGGATTGGGATCAGGTGCAGCAGCCCGCGGAACGGCGCGTCCGTGCGGAAGTTGAGGTACGCCAGCCCGAATGCCAGCGCGGTGGCTATAACGGCGGACCCGACCGTGAAGATGACCGTGTTCCACAACACGCCGTACAGGCGCGGGTCCGTGTACACGCGGATGTACTTCTCCAACGTGAAATCGCCGAACGCACCTAGCCCTTGCGAGAAGCTGCCCACAACCAGCATGACGGCGGGCGCCAAGGTAAGGATGCCCACCACCACTACGAGGAAGAGGGTGAGGAACGCGGTTTTAGACGAGTGCATCTAGGCTTCCCTTGTGGCGGTGGCTTACTACGGGGCGGATGTGGGCAACGGGGCGCACGTTGGCAGGGGAGCACATCTGGGCAGCTACGCGCATCTGGGCACTCATTCCGTTATGAACCTGCAACCGTGCGGGTTGAAGTAGAGGAGCACCTGCTGCCCCTCGGTCAGTGCCACGGTGGAGGGTATGCGCAGGTTCAGTTCCACCCCGCCCGCTTCCACCTGCACCTCGCGGTTCTCGCCCAGGAACACCGCAGAGGTCACGGTGCCCACCACCTGGTTGGGCTCGAGCTCGGCGGGTATGGGCTGCTCGAGGACCTCCACGAACTCCATGCGCACGGCCACGGTGCCCTCGGTGCCGGGCACGGCGTTCGGGTCGGGTTCGCAGTGTAGGCGGCCGACGCTGGAGTCCACCACCAGGAAGCCGTCACCGCCCTGAAGCGCGCGGTTCTCGTGCCCGGCGTGGTCCTGCGCCGAACCGGCAGCAGTGCTGTTCTCCACCACCGTGGCCGGCAGGAAGTTCGCCTTACCCATGAAATCCACCACGAAGCGGCTGTTGGAGCGGAAGTAGACCTCCTCGGGCGTACCGCGCTGCACGATGTTGCCGCTCTTCATGACCACCACGTCGTCGGAAAGCGCCAGCGCCTCGAAGCGGTCGTGGGTCACGTACAGCGAGGTAATGGCTAGGCGCGTGAGCAGCTCGCGCAGTTCGGCGCGGGTCTCCTCGCGCAGCTTGGCGTCGAGGTTACTCAGGGGTTCGTCGAAGAGGATGACGCGCGGCTCTGACACTATGGCGCGCGCTAACGAAACGCGCTGCTGCTGCCCGCCGCTCAGCGCCGTGGCCGGGCGCTTGCCGTAACCGCCCAGCTGCACGAACTTCAGGGCCTGCTCCACCCGGTCGGGTATCTGGCTGCGCGGCACGCCCTGCGACTCCAGGGGGTACGCCACGTTCTCGAACACGCTCATGTGCGGCCAGATGGCGTACGTCTGGAACACCATGCCGATGCCCCGCTTATCGGGCGTGACCGACGTGGTGCGCTTGCCGTCCGACTGCCACACGATCGTGTCGCCGATGCGGATGGTTCCCGAGTCAGGCGTTTCGAGCCCTGCGATGCAGCGCAGCAGCGTGGTCTTGCCGCAGCCCGACGGCCCCAGCAGCGTCGTGACCGTGCCGTCGGGCACGTGCAGGTTCACGTCGTTCAGCGCCACGACCGTGCCTTCCGCCGACTCGAACGTCTTGCGCAGCTTCTCGACCCTGATCTCCATCTATACGTTCCTTCTTATCAGTAGATTCGCCCGCAAAAGCGCGGGCCGTGAAAATAGAACAGACCCGGTGCCCGCCCGCGCCGCGCTTAGCACGCAGGGGGGCACCGGAGGGTTGCGTCAGCCTAAACGGCCGTCACTGGGCTCAGCTTCACGGCTCAGCTTCGAGCCTCAGCGGAAGATCTCGCCGAAGCGCTCGCCCCATTCGGCGATCTCTTCGTCGCTCATGGTGCGTAGCGGCAGCACGGTGGCGCCGTCTATGCCGGGAATGGGCGGGTAAACGCCCGGCGCCAGCACGTACTCGCCCACTTGGTTGGCGAGGATCTCGCTGGACTCCTGACCAAGCCAGAAGTCTATGAACAGCTTGCCGGCGTTCGGGGCCGGAGCGCCCGCCGCCAGCGCGATGCCGCGCGGCGTACCGAGCATGGGCTCGCTAACGCGCGCCCAGTCGAGCGGCGCCGGCGCCAGCGTGACGATGTACTTAGGCATACTGATGCCGATGTGCATCTCACCCGAGGAGATGGGGCCCGGCGTCGGGCCGAAGGAGGCCACCAGCATGGGGCGGTTGGCGGCGAGGCCGTTGATGAACTCCCACCACGCTTCCTCGGAGCCGAACACGTCGTGGTCGAGGAGCCCCACCAGCCACTGAATGGTGGTGGCGTGCGAAGCGGGGTTAGCCATGACTATCTTGCCGGCCCACTTAGGGTCCGTGAGGTCCATGTAGCTGGTCGGCACGTCCTCCGCCGCCACGAGTTCCGTGTTGTAGATGAGCGCCACGTACTCGATGCCGAACTGCTGGATCATGCCGTCCGGATCCTTGCTCCACTCGGGGTAATCGGCGGCTACGGGCGACACGTACTCCTGCAACAGGCCGAAGTCCTTGAGGATCTCGAGCAGCGGCAACGGCGCCTGCAGCACGGAAGCCAGCTGACGGCCGGCCTGGAACTCGGTGAGGAGCGTGGCGGCGAAGCCCTCGGTGGAGATGCGAGTGTAGTTGGCGTCCACGCCGTACGCGGCGGCGAAAGCCTCCAGCACGGGGTCGATGGCGGTGATGTTGGCGTAGTACTCCAGCGAGCCTTCGGCCTGTGCGGCGGCGATGAGCTCGGGTGAAGACTGCGCCCACGCGGCGCCGACAGCGAAGGTGGCGAGCAGAGCCAAGAGCAGCTTGGTTCCCTTGAGCATGGTGGTTCCTCCCAGGTGGATTTGTCTAGGGATAAGCATATGCGGTCGGGTGCTGGTTTGCGGCGCTGATATCCGGTCGTGGGCGATACAAGCTTGTCTGGCACCCGGCGCTGCGTGCAGGAGCGGCACATTCACTAGAGGTGTCTTTATGCGCCTACTGGTGTATACTCAAACCATGAGTCGCACGCAGGTGTATCTCGGTGACGAAGAGCTGGGCCTGCTTGATGAGCGCGCCGCCCAAACGGGAGCCACCAGGTCAGAGCTCATCCGGCGGGCCATCAGGCAAACGTACGGCAAGTCCACCATGGACGAAGCTCTACAGGGGCTTCGAGCCAGCGCTGGCAGCTGGCAGGCGCGCGAGTTCACCGGCAGGGAGTACGTAGAAGAGGTCCGCACCGACCTTAACAAGCGCCTCGAAGAGCAGGGCATCGATTGAACCTCGTCGATACTTCGGTCGCTATCGACCACCTGCGCGGTAGGCCAGAAGCCCGCAACCTGCTTGAACGCATCGTTTCGGACGGCGACTCACTAGCCGCCAGTGAACTGGTGCGCTTCGAGTTGCTCGCCGGGGTAAAGCCGCACGAGATCAGCGCACTCGAGAGCTTCTTCTCGGCACTTACATGGCTGCCGGTTAGCGAACCCGTATCACGGTTAGCTGGCGCTCTTGCCCGCCAGTACCGCGCTTCCTTCAGCGGCATCGACACGGCCGACTACCTGATTGCGGCGACCTCGATATTGCACGATGCACCGCTTCTAACGACGAACGTTAAGCACTTCCCGATGCTGTCAGGGTTGCGTCAGGCGTACCCGGATTAAAGCGTCCGGGCGAGCAGCGCTTCCGTCCGCTCAGCCACGCTCGCAGCCGCCCCACGGTCCAGAAAACCTAACCGCAACCGCCGCTCTAGAACATCGTCGACGGTAACTGCATACTCCTGCTCCCTGGCCCACACCACCTCGGCTTCGAGGTACGGGTGTTCAGGGTGTAGCCGTTGCAGTAGCCCCCGTTGGTGACCTAGCTGAGCCACCTCCCGCGCTTCGCCCCCGTAAGCGTGCGCCAGGTGGGAAGCCGTCGCGGCGTCCAGGTTGAACTCAGCTGCCAGTTCGCTGGCCAACTGCGGCCCGTACCCCTCGGTGCCAACGAGCGGCATTGAGCCCGTGTGGCTTGCGCCTACGGTAAGCCCCGCAACGACGATGGCCCTATCAAGAGCATCGCGAGCCATGAGCCGGTATGTGGTCCACTTTCCACCGGTTACGGTCACGAGCCCCTGACTAGACACCTCTATGTGATGATCCCGCGTTATCTGAGCGGTGCTCACCGACTTCTGGGGCTTGACCAGCGGCCGGAACCCCACCCAGTCCGACAGCACATCGGCGCGCGTGAACGTGCGCTGCATGTAGCGGCCCAGGTAATCCAGCAGGTAATCCACGTCCTCTTCGGGCGCCTTAGGGTCTGCCTCGGCCACCGCCGGGTTATCGGTCGTACCGACCAGCGTGTGGCCCTGCCAGGGAAGCAGGAACAGTACGCGGCCGTCGTCGGTCTTGGGTATCAGCATACCGGAGCCGCCCGGCAGGTGCTCGCCAGCCAGCACGATGTGCGTGCCCGAAGAGGCCGTCAGCGTGTCTGCAGCTTGCGGGTCGTCCAACTTACGAACGTGATCTACGAACGGGCCGGTAGCGTTTATCACCACGCGCGCCAGCACCTCATGGCTGGCGCCGCCGACCTTGTCGTCGAAACGCGCGCCAACCACGCGGCCAGACTCCACCACCAACTGGCTAACCTCCGCATGGTTAAGCACCACCGCGCCGTTGCCCGCGGCCGTGCGCACCAGCGCCACGTTCATGCGGCTGTCGTCGAACTGACCATCGAAGTACATAACCGAGCCGCGCAGGCCGTCCGGCCGCAGGCCCGGCAGGTGCCGCAGCGTCTCCTGGCGCCCGAACAGGCGGCTTGAGCCTATGCGGTAACCCACCCCCGCCAACAGGTCGTAGGCTTTGAGCCCGACGTAGTAGTAGGGCAGCTCAAACCAGCTGTAAAGCGGCGTTATTAGCGGCACGGTCGAGGCTAGGTGCGGCGCTAGGTGCAACAGCGTGTGCCGCTCGTGCAGGGCGTCCTTAACCAGCCGGAACTGCGCACGGTCCAGCCGCTTGACGGCCAGCTCGAGGTACCTCACCCCACCGTGCAGCAGCTTGGTGCTGCGGCTGCTAGTGCCTGCAGAGAAGTCGGCACGCTCCAGGAGCGCGACGCTCAACCCACGACCCGCGGCGTCCAGCGCGATCCCGGCGCCGGTGGCCCCTCCGCCTATCACTAGAACATCGAACCGCTCGCCGGTTAGGCGCTCAGTCGCCTCATCACGCCACATCAGCGTCCCTCGCTAGCCGCAGAGCCGTACCTTCGTCTATCACCAGCGTGTTCATGAAGCGCCCCGCAAGCGCCCCGCGTAACGCCTGCAACTTGCTAGCGCCGGCCACCACGCACACGCTGTATGGGTGTTGGCCCAGGGTGGCTAGGTCCGGGCCGGTGGAGCGCTGGTTCATGGCCACGTCCTGGTAGCTGCCATCAGCCCTGAAGAACACGGTGGCTATGTCGCCCACCACGCCGCCTTCACGCAGGGCCGCCAGCTCCGCGTCCTCTACGTAACCTGCCTGATAGATGTACGAATTGGCGTCGGGCGTACCGATGCTGTAAAGCACGATGTCGGCGCGCGAGGCCAGCTCCCGCACGCGCTTCACGACGCGCTCGCGGTACATGGCGTCCTTGGTGGCTGGGTCGTCGAAATAGGCGGGGATGGGCAGCAGGTGGCCGTTGCCGTGGTAGTTCTCAGCGAAGCGCGAGATGATGCGCGCCGCGTCCGTTATGCCGTGCCCACCGTTGTTGTTACCGCTGCCGGTGAGCTGCACCACGTTGA
>Ga0265293_10013502_pt1 | contig 10590 bp, 9 predicted proteins | sample Munlanlewell138R_FD_192505 | JGI IMG/M metagenome (GOLD analysis project Ga0265293, IMG submission 192505) | Leachate microbial communities from a municipal landfill in Southern Ontario, Canada - Leachate well 138R | ecosystem: Engineered > Solid waste > Landfill > Unclassified | place: Canada... | reverse complement strand
TCATATTTCAATTCAGGAATTGATTGAAATTAAAGAATATTTTGGAATCTCAATTCAAGCAGTTATATATCGCTTATTCAATCTAAATATTATTTCTGAAGCTACTTTAAAAGGTTTCTTTATTAGACTAAATAAAGAAAAGCAAAGAGATGAAGCGAATTTTGGAAAATATGTTGGAGAGGAATCAAGTAGCAGATTTGAGAGATTAGTTCTTAAAGCTGCAAGCGAGGAAATTATCTCTTTCAGTAAAGCTTCTCAACTTATGAAACAGAACCTTGAAGAATTTAGGCGAGGTTTTGAAGTCTTCTAATGAAAGTAGTATTTAAAAATATAAAATTTCGTATTTTTGTAATTTTAAAAGATGCTCTTTTAGATATTGCAATTTGATTAAAATAAACACGTTTCTCATTATTTTATGATAAGTTGAACTTGGATAAACTTGGACAAATAGAAATAAGGATTACCGGATATAGAGGGAACCTTGAATTACATCCTGATAACTATGATATTCGGGAAGTAATTGCTATACTTAATAATGTAGAAAATTTATTATATCCAAGTGAAAAAAAGGAAAGACCAATAATAAGTTATAAGTTAGAAGAAGGGTCTGTCAAGCATATATTTAAAACATCTCTTCAATATATAATAGGGTTTAATGCAATAATTGGACAAATCAATCAAGTTCACAATATTGACTTTCTTGATATTAGTACTGCTACAGCCATAGAAAACATACAGAATATTTCAATAAAACAGAACTATGCATTTAGTTTAAAAACTTCTCTTGAACAAACAAATGAGTTTTATATTGACAAAACAACAAAGTATTTCAGAACTGCAGCATTGTGGGTTGATGCGGATTTATATTTCTATGGAAAAATTACAAATGCAGGTGGTAAAGATAAAGCAAATATCCACCTTTTTATTGAGGAACTTGGAACAGTAAGAATTCAGACTCCGATAAGCTTTTTAGAACAATATGACGAAAATTTATTATACAAAACTTTTGGTATTCACGCTATTGGTAAACAACATTCTGAAACAGGTGAAATAGATACTTCATCTTTAAAATTTATTGAATTAATTGATTATCGTCCTAAATATGATGAAAATTATTTGTCTGGATTAAGAATGAAAGCAAAAAAAAATTGGCTTGGAATGATAAACACTGAGAATTGGCTTTCTGAAGTTAGAGGTGGCTATGATTAATGCAGTTTTGCTGGATACAAGTTTCTTTTTAAGATTTTTAAATGATGAAGACCCATTATTTAAAAATGCTGATGATTACTTTCGCTATTTTCTGCAAAAGGATATTGTTATGATTATATCTACAATTAGTGTAGCCGAGTATTGTGTTGGTGGTGATTTAAGTGAGCTTCCTTTAAAAAATCTTCAAATCTTACCTTTTAATCTGAATCATTCAAAACGTACTGGTGAATTTGCCCGTATTGCTTATGAAAAAAGAAAGAAGGGTGAGTTAAAAGTTAATTCAAGAAATATCATTCCAAATGATACTAAACTATTTGCACAAGCTGATTGTGAAAAAACATTAGGTATATATTTGTCTTCAGATACAGAAAGTTTAAAGGTCTTTAACCTGATAAAACAAGAAACCGAACCAAAATTTCAATTTGTTGACTTAAACGTCCCTTATAATGAAACATTCGGTATCTTACCATTTCTTGATTAGAATTATTTTCCCTGCACCCAATACATACATTCAATACCTGCATTCATTACTTGTAATATTTCGAGACAATTGCTTTACTTTGTAATTTTTAAATATTGCAATAGGTTTGTTTGTGGCAAAGAATGATTAACACTCTTTTTCATTTCTGATTATTTATTCGTAATAATTTCTTTGCAATATGGGAATACCATGAACATCTCTTAACTTTTTTATTTCGATTGTTGATATTGATTTGAATGCCTGAATTATTCGACCTAAGGTAGGGACAGAACTTGCTTTGTCCTCTATTTGATTCTTTGGATTTGTTAGAGACCGGAAAGATGTTGTAAATTGAGGTTTGGATAATCAAATTTAAAAAAAAATTGAATATTCTTAGTTTTTTGTTGCTTTATAATAAAAAAAATTGTATAAATGATATGTTTTTATTATTTATGTAAAGTTATTTATAACACTTTTTAATATTTATCAGATTTTTAGTAATCATTTTATTAAATATTTATTTGAGATATAATTTAAAAATTCTTAGGTTAATAATGGATAATGAGATTAGAGAAAATATTGTGAGTAAGCTTTCGAATAAGTATAGTCATGATGATATCAAGGCGTATATTGGTAATAATGAGAGTTTCTTCAATAAATTGTTTAGCAATGAATTACAAAGTATTGTTTCATTTTCAATTGTATTTTCTGCATACATCATATGGATGATTTCCATTTTTGCTAAAATTAATTGGTTAAAGGAAACATCAATCGTTTTTTTTACTTTTGCTCTTATGTACTCTTTATTCCCCAAGAAATTTCTTAAGGGCTTTATGTTTTATATTTGCTTTACTCTATCATTGGCAAATATTTATTTATCATCATTATTAATCGGCGATTCTCTAATAGCATTAATAATAACCGGAACCTTAATAATGATGAAAATTACAAATAAATAATAAATTGATTTTTAAAAGTCTTAAAACAGGTAAACAAAATTAAATTATCCGGATTATGCTTTATCTGAGATACTTTCAATTCTCAGGTTTAGCTTGCCGATATCGTCCCGCAAACTTGCGGCTCGTTCAAAATCTAAGTCTCTTGCAGCATTTTTCATCTCGATATACATTTTGTCGCTAAGCTCTTTTAATTGTTGCTTGTTCATATATTCTATCATAGGTTCTGCAGCTGACAAAAACTCTTTTGTCTTCGGTTCTGACTTTCGCCTGCTCATTGAGCCGCTTACATCTGCGATTGATGTTGAGTCAAGAATTTCCTGTATAGATTTATATATAGTTTTTGGATTGATTCCATGTTCTTCGTTATATAATTGCTGAATTTGTCGTCTTCGGTTTGTTTCCTCTATCAGCACGTTCATGGAGTTGGTGATTCTATCTGCGTACAAGATGACTAACCCTTCGACGTTTCTTGCGGTTCTGCCGGCAATCTGAAGCAGTGAGCGTTCACTGCGTAAGAATCCTTCTTTGTCTGCATCAAGTACAGCAACAAGGGATACTTCCGGTAAATCCAATCCTTCACGCAGAAGGTTGACACCTACCAACACATCATATTCACCAATACGAAGATCACGTATGATTTCGACTCTTTCCAAGGAGTCCACATCAGAATGTATATACGCAACTTTGATATTTAAATTTCTGAAATATTCAGTCAGGTCCTCTGCCATCCTTTTTGTGAGTGTAGTAACAAGAACTCTTTCTTTTTTTAATTCACGCTTTTTTATTTCATTGAGCAAGTCGTCAATTTGATTCTTAATCGGTCTTACACTTATTAATGGGTCCAACAATCCGGTAGGACGAATAACTTGTTCCACTACAACACCACCGGATTTTTCAAGTTCATAGGGACCGGGAGTAGCACTTACATAAATAGTTTGCTTAGACATTGATTCAAATTCTTCAAACTTTAAAGGTCTGTTTTCAAGTGCAGATGGAAGTCTGAATCCATGTTCTACAAGGCTGCTTTTACGTGAACGATCACCATTATACATAGCCCGTACTTGCGGTATAGTTACGTGACTTTCATCTACAATCAATAAGAAATCCTCGGGGAAGAAATCGAAAATACAATGGGGTCGTTCTCCAAATTGTCTTCCTGTAAGATGCATAGAGTAATTTTCGATGCCGGAACAGTATCCGACTTCTTTCATCATTTCGAGGTCAAAGAGTGTTCGTTGTTCTAGTCTTTGAGCTTCCAATAATTTATCTTCGCTTCTTAGTACTTTCAATCTTTCTATCATTTCATCACGAATATCCCGCATTGCTTGATGAAGACGTTCTTCGGGTGTAACAAACAGTTTTGCTGGATGTATTATCCCTTCTTTCAGCTCTTCAATCACTCTACCGGTGATTGCATCTATGACTGTGACTCTGTCAACTTCATCACCAAATAGCTCAATACGGATTCCTTCTTTATCTTCATAAGCGGGTATAATGTCAACAATATCGCCTCTTACTCTAAATGTACCACGCTTGAATTCATAATCATTACGTTCATAGTGCATATCGAGCAGTCTGTATAGTATTTGTTGCCTGTTGATTTTCATTCCGGGTTGTATTTTAAACACAAATGATGCGAAATCATCTTTCTTTCCAATTGAATAAATACAACTTACGGAAGCTACTATTATTACATCCCGCCTACCCTCGACAAGGGCTGAAGTCGCTCTTAATCTCAGTCTGTCAATCTCGTCGTTAATTGAAAAATCTTTTTCAATGTATGTATCCGACTTGACAATATATGCTTCAGGTTGGTAATAGTCATAATATGAAATAAAAAATTCAACTCTGTTCTCAGGGAAAAATGACTTGAACTCTGCATATAGCTGAGCCGCTAATGTTTTGTTATGGGAAATAATCAAAGCTGGTCTTTGAGACTTTTCAATCAAATTGGAAATTGTAAATGTCTTTCCGCTACCTGTAACCCCAAGTAGGGTTTGATGTTGATCGCCTCTTTCCAATCCTTCTACCAATTCTTTGATTGCTTTAGGTTGGTCACCGGCCGGTTTATATGATGAATGCAATTTGAATTTATGTTTCATTTTTAGTATTTTTTATTATCTTTGATATTTGTAGAAGACGATTATATTTGAAATAATTCATAACAATTTTTTCTATTTTTTAAGAATTACTTTGTCAATGTCATACGTACTTTCACCTAAATCATTCATAGAATTTATCAGGTGAACCTTGTTGTATCTGCTTAACGAATTTATATTAATGGCAATTGATTTAATTAATCCTGAGTCAAGTAATGCTGCTCTTTTGGTTCCTTCGAGCAAGGGCGAATCCGGTGTAAAGAAACCATCATCCGACTCGAATACCAGATTTGTATATGAGCTGTCGGTTACAAATCCATTTTTAACGAATATCGGCTCAGCATCCTCAGGAAGCATCTTACATATTTCATAAATATTACTCCTGTCCAAGTATTTGTAGTCATATATTAAATTATTGGCAGTAACACAAATTAAATAATTAATAAGTTTTTTGTTATATTTCTCGAAGCTTATTTGTCCTAATTGCTTGTCATAGACAACCCTGAATTTATATATACCGGATTGATATTCTTTCGGAATCGGAATATCAGTTAAATCAATGCCAACATAGCCGAAAAACCTTTCCAGAGTCTTTTGTAAACGTTGTTGATGGTATTGAATATTAATGATATTCCCATCGAAAAGCTTCATGGTTTCAATAAATTGGAACATATACCTTATCCAGTAATTCTTGATACTCAGATTCAGCATTACTCATAGTTGTTATGCCGCCGCCACTTTTAAATACATATCCGTCGCCGGATTTCTCGATGAACCTGATCATAACAGCACTATCTAAATCTTGCCCGTCAAAAATCCCAAACACTCCGGTATAATAATTCCTGTCATAATCTTCGGCAGATTTAATAATTTCAATGGTTTTTTGTTTCGGAGCTCCGGTAACAGAGCCGGCAGGCAATAATGCGGAAATTATATCGCCCAAGTGTTCATGGTAGTCATCAGCAAGATTTCCCGAAATTTCGGAGCTTATTTGTATCAAATTCTTTTTGTTTGTTTTAAGATAATCAGCATATCTGAATTTTGTTACTTTTACTTGCTTTGACACCATGGATAAATCATTTCTAATCAAGTCAACTATCGTATTATGCTCGGCAAATTCTTTGTCGTCATTCATTATAATCTCCAAGGCATTGTCAATATTAGCATCAATAGTTCCTTTCATTGGATAGGAGTAAATCTTTCCGTGTTTAATTTTAACGAAGATTTCCGGTGAAAAACAAACAAATTCATCTTTAAAACACAGCTTATACTTAGCATTGCCGTGATAGAAAATATCCGTTAGTGTAAGGTCAGTTTCAATTTTTGTTGCAAATGTCAAGTTCAACAGGTAGCTGTTTCCTGCGAGCAGGTTGTTCATTACTGTGTTAAATGCAATTTTATAATCGCTGAAGCGAACCGGATGTGTTTTGAAAGAATACTCTTTCAGTTGACTCTTATGTCCGTCATGATTGGACTTGCCCGGAGTATTAAATAAGATTTCCGAATTGTCAATTTCTTCAAGCGGAATTATCACCGGCTTGGAAAAATCGAAATCAATAATGAAAAGAAAGGGTATTCTCTTAGCACCCAGATAATTCATCCTGCTGATAAAATCAATTTTATTCACTTAGATCATCAATATTTTGTACGTATTTTTCAATGTCAAATTTTCTTTTTAATCCGTTAGCATTCATATAGCGAACCTTCCCGAATATTTCTCTTTCTGCCCAAGGTCTGTCATGCAAACCGCCTATTGACCAAGCTATTCCTGCATAACCGTTTGGGTCTCTGCCGTCAAATTGGTACTTGTCATTTAAATAGACTGCCATGTCAAATGCATCATTGGGATGATGTGTCCATTCTAAAAGCCTCTTTGCCCAGTACATTCTCATATAACCATGCATTTTACCGGTAAGACGCATTTCTTTCTGGGCTGAGTTCCAGTAAATATCATCAGTATCCGAATATTCAAATTGTTCAAGATTATATATTGTTTTTCTCTTGTCAGATAAATGTTCTAAAAGTGTTTTTTTGCCCCATTCCGGAACTCCGTCGAAATTATCATAATTATCATTATAAAAACAATAATTATCAGATAACTCTTTACGTATAATAATCTCATCCAGAAATACAGACTTTGCATTATGGATTGCATCAGAACTCATTACTTCGAGTGCAACTCTTTGCGAAGATAATTGTCCAAAATGTAAATATGGCGATAAATTTGACTGATAATTTAGCTCAGGATGATTTCGTAACTCCGGATAATTGTTTAATTTTTCATTGATAAATTTTCTCATCAGTCTGACTGCTTCATCTTCACCTGGTATAAATCCTTGATTAAGTATTGACCTATCATAGATTTTGTAAAATCTCTCGTTAACATTTTCATTACTAACTTCAGTATTAAATGGGTGGCTTCTAAACTGTGGAAATTCTGTAAGATATTCCGGTAACAGTTTATTGATTTTCGGACGAATTGTTCGAGCGGAAAATTCTTGCTTTGTTGATGCTAAGCGACAAGGAACAATATTATGGCTATCTATTTCATACAATGAGCAATTAATCAAATCGGATAATTCATACTTCCAATTTCGTTTGATTTTCAACGGGTCGAAATCACAAAATACAGTAGTAATATCATTTTGTTCTATGAACTTTGCGATTGTTTCCGGTATAATACCTTCCAAAATTTCAAAATGAATGTTTAAATTTTGGAGTTTTCTGCTGACTAAAACGAGTCCGGCTAACATGAAGTCATAATGACGTGTTTCAGCAGAAAGAAAATCGAATGTTAAAGAAAAAACCACATAAAGTTTTGTCCTTCTCTCAACGGAGTGATGAAAAGCCTCGTTTAAAGCATGATTAAAGTCTGTCCTCTGTTCCCTGCTCATCCAGTAAAGAGTATTCCCGGGCTCTTCAATGCTTGACTTTAATGTATATGTCCTATTGCTTACCAATTTTCTGATTAAGAATTTCACAAAATAAAATTTACGTAAATGACATCAATAAATTTTAGTTCTCTTTTCCTGAAAAAAGAAATCATCAGGTGAAAGTAAATTTTCTCCTGATGATTTTAAAACTCGTAAAATCAGCCTGGATTATTACTCGTATCTCAAGGCATCTATCGGGTCTAAGTTGGCGGCTTTCCATGCCGGATAAGCACCGAAAATCACACCGAGAGCTGTGCAAATAAGTATGCTGTAAATTATCCAATCAATAGGGATACTGATGGAAAGTCCAAGCAAATTACTGAAGATGGCAGCGAGCAATAAACCCATGGCAATTCCTATGAATCCGCCAATTTGACTCAGAGTAATAGTCTCGGTGATAAATTGGGTCATTATCCAACTTTTTCTTGCACCTATGGCTTTTCTGATGCCTATTTCACGTGTACGTTCCTTGATAGTAACCAGCATTATGTTCATAATTCCGATTCCGGCAGCTATCAATGCGATGAATCCGGTAATGAAACCAAAAATTGATAGGAATCCGGTGATACTTTCGAATTGAGTAGCAAGAGATTCGTTAGTTTCAAGTTCGAAGCTATTCATTTCCCAGGGTTGTACATCTCTTATACCTCTCAAAACACCGATAGACTCATCAATAACAAAAGGCAGAGCTTGTTTACCGTTGGCTTTTACGCTGATTTCTAATGACTCTTCCCACCGTTCCGAATAATATTTCAAGAATTGTGTCAGAGGTATAATCACATAATTATCTTGACTGTTTCCCAGCATTGCACCTTTTGCTTCTGTAACACCTACCACAGTAAATTTTTGCTTTCCAATGCTTATGTCCTTTCCTAGAGGGTCTGTTGAAGGGAATAGCAATAGAGCAACATCATTCCCGATAATGGCTACATTTCTGTTAAATTCAATATCACCATTGTAGAAGGGACGCCCTTGAGCTATATTGACATTATTTGTGATGAAGTAGTCAGCATCCGTACCTGAAAGAGATACATTAGGATTTGTTTCATTATTTATATACTTTATTGTATGCGCACTTGAAGAAGAAAATGCACTTATGGCAAAAGCACTCGTCATATATTTTTTAAATTCTTGTACCTGCCTGTAAGTTATTGGTTTGCGGTTACGATACATTCTCCAAGCATTGCCGCCGAACTGGATTTTCGGTACTCTGAATATTGAAAAAGTATTCTCGCCTAAGGCAGCCATTTGATCGGTAACAGTAGTATTTATCGAACGGACGAGTCCCATAGCTACTATAATTGCAAATACACCGATAGATATACTTAGCAGCGTCAATCCTGCCCGAAGTTTATTGACTCTTATTGAATCAATAGCAATTATTATACTTTCAAATAAATTCATGTTCAATTATTCCTATTCTGACCTTAATGCTTCGACAGGGTCAAGATTTGCTGCCCTGATTGCCGGTATCAATCCGGCTAAAATACCAACAATTAATGATACAATCGAGGCTATCAACAGCAATTCGAGTGGGAGATAAGGTGTTAGAAATTCAGCTTGTGGAACAAATTTAGGTAATATTGTAGCAACTGCAAATGCTATAATCGAACAAAATATTAAGGAAATAAAAGCACCCATCAAACAAAGTGAGGAAGCCTCAGAAATCACCTGAAACAGAATGGAGCGTTTTTTGGCTCCGATTGCTTTTCTTATTCCGATTTCTTTTGTCCTTTCTGCAACAGATACGAACATTATGTTCATTATACCTATGATACCTACGAGAAAAGACAAGACTGTCATTCCAATACCAACTCCCCAAACATATAATTTTATAATAGCTGTTTGTTCTTCAAAGGCTTTTGTTTCATTAATAGAAAAATCGTCTTCTTCATACGGTTGCAAATTCCTTATAGTACGCATGATTCCGCGTGATTCAGCCCTAACTTCGTCTAATCTTTCCTCAGAGCCGGCTTTTACGCCAATAGAAATGCTGCGGTTTATTTTGCCGAAGACCTTAATAAAAGAACCTATAGGCATGAATGCCTGATTGTCAATAAAGTCAAGAAAACTTGTTCCTTGTTTCTTAATTACACCAATAATTGTGAAGTGATGTCCCTGAATTTTAATAGTTTTGCCGATAGCGTCGCCATTAGGGAAAATTGTTTCGGCAACTTTACTTCCGATTACAACAACATTAGCTTTGGTGTCTTCCTCAAATTTTGTGAAATGCCTGCCAATGCTTGTTTCACCGGCAGGAGTTAAGCCATGGTGGAATGTAGTGCCGAGTATAGAAATACCATTGTAATTATTAGAGCCGTATTTTATGCTACCCCCCCAATCACGAGCGGACGGAAAGACGATTTCAGCAGATTGGATTAAATTTTGAAAATCTTCAATCTGCTCAAGTGAAATATTTTTCCTGTTACGAATTTCTTTCCAGTTTTTTCCACCAGCCCAATCCCACTTATCAATATAGATCATGTCCACGCCTATAATTTTGAAAGTGTCGTCCATAGCAGATTGTAATCCCGAAAGCACCCATCCCATAAGAATTACGGTTGAAATACCTATAAGCACTCCAAGTGAAGCAAGGATAGATCTTACTTTATTGGATCTCATCGAATCCATGGCAAGCATTATATTTTCACCTATCTCGGAGATTTTCATTTCAATCCTTTAATTAGTATTATAGCGAACCTGATTGGGGTTTATATTGTCACTTTCAATCAGTCCGTCTCTGAGCCTGATGATTCTATTGGCATGGAGTGCAATATCCTCTTCATGAGTAACAAGAATGATAGTATTTCCACGTTTCCATAAATCATTAAACAGAATCATGATTTCCTCACCTGTTTTCGAGTCAAGGTTGCCTGTCGGCTCATCTGCAAGAATGATTGAAGGATTAGTTACGAGAGCTCTTGCAATAG
>Ga0265293_10013501_pt1 | contig 10591 bp, 10 predicted proteins | sample Munlanlewell138R_FD_192505 | JGI IMG/M metagenome (GOLD analysis project Ga0265293, IMG submission 192505) | Leachate microbial communities from a municipal landfill in Southern Ontario, Canada - Leachate well 138R | ecosystem: Engineered > Solid waste > Landfill > Unclassified | place: Canada... | reverse complement strand
AGTATGCAAATAAACTAATAAAACATATTGAAGACAACCCAACGTTTATTGAACCAGAAGCAAGAAGAAAAGAGATAATCAATAATTTTATTAAACCTGGTTTACAAGATTTGTGTGTATCTAGGACATCTTTTGCATGGGGTGTTCCAGTTGAATTTGATCCAGGGCATGTAGTTTATGTATGGATAGACGCGTTATCAAACTATATAACTGGACTAGGTTATGAATTAGATAAAAAAGATGAAAAGTATGAAAAATATTGGCCAGCTGATTTACAAGTTATAGGAAAAGATATACTAAGGTTTCATATGATTTATTGGCCTATAATGTTAATGGCACTTGCTGAACCATTGCCAAAACATATATATGCTCATGGATGGCTATTATTTGCCGATGATAAAATGAGTAAATCTAAGGGTAATGTTATATATGCAGATGATTTAGTAGAGTTGTTTGGAGTTGACGCTACACGCTTTTATGTATTAAGCGAGATGCCATATGCTCAGGACGGATCAATAACATACGAAAATATTATATCAAAGTATAATTCAGAACTTGCAAACACTTTAGGTAATTTAGTAAATAGAACTGTTGCAATGAGCAATAAATACTTTGATGGAATTGTGGAAGATAAAAAAACTAGTGATTCATATGACGAAGAATTAATAGAGTGTGCAAATAAAGCTATTAATAATTTTAATGAAAAGATGAATGCATATAGAATACAAGAAGCAATACATGAAATATGGTCTTTAGTTAGAAGATGTAATAAGTATATTGACGAAACAACACCATGGATTTTAGCTAAAGATGAAAATAAAGATAGGCTAAAAACAGTGCTATATAACTTAATTGAAACTATTAGAATAATTGGAATTATGATAAGCCCAATTATGCCTACCACTGCGGATAAGATGTTTGAATATATAAACAGTGATAATTATAAAATGAAAGAATTAGCATTTGGTAAATATTTATCAGGAACCAAAGTTTCTACAGCGAAGCCATTGTTTGAAAGAATAGATGAAGTTAAAAAATTAGAAGAAATAAAAGAAAAAGTTGGAAGAGGGAAAGAAAAAGTGGAGGAAAACAAAGAAGAAACAAAAACAGAAGGATTAATTACGATTGATGAATTAGATAAAGTAAAATTAATTATTGGACAAATTAAAGAAGTTAAGAGGATAGAAGGTGCAGATAAACTATATTGCTTATCTGTTGATATGGGAAATGAAATAAGAACAATAGTATCTGGCTTAGTTAAATACTATACTGAAGAAGAACTTACAGATAAAAAGGTGGTAGTAGTTGCGAACTTAAAGCCAGCAAAACTTAGAGGAATAGAATCAAATGGAATGCTTCTTGCAGCTGGTGAGAAGAACAAAGTTAAATTGCTTACAATAGATGGAGATATTGAAGTTGGCTCAATTGTAAGCTAAAAAGACTGGAGAAGAAGATGAAGAATAAAATTATGAAAGAAATTCTAGATTGGGCAATGTGTATAATTATAGCCTATATAATATATGTAATTGTAAATTACTTCTTTGGCACAGTATCAGGAGTTAAACAATCATCAATGTTTCCAACTTCTAAAGAGGGAGATAAATTAATAATATCAAGAAGAGTTATTTCAAAAAAACCATTAGAAAGAGGTAATGTTGTAACTCTTGAATCACCCATATTTGGTCCTGATATGGAAAAAAAAGGAGACATTGCAGCATACCCTGAATATGAAGGGTTTAGTAAGTTTCTGTATAAGGTTATAGGTTTAGGTAAAAAAAGTTATGTAAAAAGAATAATAGCGCTCGAGGGGGAACATATATTTATTTCTGAAGAAGGAGAAGTATATATCAATGATGAGCTTTTAGAAGAAGCATACCTTCCAAAAAACTTAAAAACTCCAAGGAGCGGAGACTATTATGAAATGACAGTTCCAAAAGGTTGTGTGTTTGTAATGGGAGATAATAGAGAAAAAAGTGCTGATAGCAGAGCTTTTGGAGCAGTACCTGATTATAGAATAGAAGGAAATGTAATTGCAAGAATTTGGCCACTTAATAAAATAGGTAAATTAGGAGGATAAAATGTTTGAAAATATCATAGGTCATAAAGAACAAATTAATATTATAAAAAAAGATATAGAAGATGAAAGTATATCACATGCATATGCATTTATTGGACCTATTGGTGTTGGAAAAAAGTTATTAGCAGAGGAGTTTGCTAAAATAATATTAGATAATAGAAACCTTGAATCTTGTGTAGATTATACTTTTATAGAGAAAAAAGAAGGAAAGAGAGATATAATAGTAGAACAAGTAAGAAAAGGAATTGTAGAAGAATTATATGTTGCACCTGCATCACGGAAAATACAAGGTATATATAATAAATGATGCAGAGCACTTAAATGAAGAATCACAAAATGCTTTATTAAAAACATTAGAAGAACCACCGAAGCATACAGTTATAATTCTTATAGCAGAAAATATTCAAAGTTTTTTGCCTACTGTAGTATCTAGAGTTAAACAAATAGTATTCGAAAAATTAACAAAATTACAAATAAAGAATTATTTAGAGGGTTTGCAAAAAGAGTATTCCTATTCTGTGGAAATGGAAGGATATATTGACGGTTCTTTAAAAAAAGCGCTTTTATTAGAACAAGAAGAAAATAAAAATGAATTCCAGGAAATTATAAAACTTGTAAATTATATAGAAAAAGGTTATAAATTAAAAGCACTAAAACATATAGATAACATATCTATAAAAAACAATTATAAATTAGATTATTTACAATATATTTTATACTTTAAAAAAATGTATAAAGGAGTAACAGAGGTAGAAAAAACAAAGAAGAGAATAAAATATAATGGAAATGAAGACATAGTAAAAACAATGTTAGTAATGAACTTATTAAAATAATGGAGGTGAAGCCAGTGAATAATAAAAATAAAGAAGATATAGTTTTAGGAGTAAGATTTCAAAGGACAGGGACGCTATACTACATGGATCCTTTACACTATGGGTTTAGAGTAGGAGATTTAATAGTAGCAAAGTCTAAAAGAGGCGTGGAAATTGGTAGGGTTCTAAGCATAAAGTCAAGGGATCAAATAGATAAGAATATTGAAGTTACCAAAATTATAAAACCTGCTACAAAAGCTGATGTTGAAAAACAAAAAGAACAGCAAAAAGATGCTGATATAGCAGTTAAAAAGTGTAAAAAAATAGTGCAAGAGCTGAAATTAAATATGAAGATTATACATGCAGAATATACCTTTGATGCTTGTAAGCTTATCATTTATTTTGTATCAGATGATAGAGTGGATTTTAGAGAACTTGTTAAAAAACTAGCTTTAGAATACAAAACAAGGATCGAGTTAAGACAAGTAGGTCCAAGGGATGAAATAAAACTGTATCCTAATCTTGGGATGTGCGGTAGAGAAGTTTGCTGTAGAACTCATTTAGAAGACTTTGATACAGTTACAATTAAAATGGCAAAAGAACAAGGGGTTCAAATAAACATGCAGAAGATATCAGGTGCTTGTGGAAAACTAATGTGCTGCTTTAAATATGAAGAAGAAGTATATAAGGAAAACATGAAAGGACTTCCTAAAGTTGGTTCTGCAGTTAAATATAAAGATGAAGACGCAAAAGTAATAGGACTAGATGTTCTTAATAAAAAGGTTAGATTAAGAGTAGGGAAAAAAGACGAAGAGCGCTATGAAACTGTAGAAGCAGAAGAAGTAAAAAAGCTTACTAAACCAAAAGTGAAAGGTGGTGAATAATTATGGCATATGTAATTGATAAAAATTGTATATCATGTGGAGCATGTGCAAGTGAATGTCCAGTTGATGCTATTAGTAGTGGAGATGAAATATATGTAATTGATCCAGATGCATGTATATCGTGTGGAGCATGTGCAGCTATTTGCCCAGTTGAAGCGATATCAGAATAATATAAGTTTGAATAAATATAGAAACATTGATGTTATAATTTAATTATAATTTTAATGTTTTTTATTTACGAATTTGGAACTGTGATAAATAGTTGATTCATCTAGAAAAGTCACAGTAGACACTACTATTTGTACTTTATTATATTGATGATAAAGTTTTTTATTTAATTCTTACTCAAAAGTTTCTAAAGAAGCGTTAAACAATTTTAAAAATGTAAAGCAACAATAAATTTATGTCAATGTAAAAGAAAACTACCTTTAAATATTTAAAGGTAGTTTAATATTAATTATATAAAATTATTTTTTTCTAGGATTTTTTATAGCTGCTTGAGCTGCTGCAAGTCTTGCTATAGGTACTCTATATGGTGAACATGATACATAGTTAAGACCTATGTTATGGCAGAATTCTATAGAAGAAGGATCTCCTCCGTGTTCTCCACATATTCCTAATTTAATATCAGGTCTCGTTTTTCTTCCTAAATCTACAGCTAATTCTACAAGTTTACCAACACCATTTTTATCTATTCTTGCAAATGGATCTTGTTCATAAATGCTTTTTTGATAATAGTAATCTAAGAATTTAGCGGCATCATCACGACTAAATCCAAAGGTCATTTGAGTTAAGTCATTTGTACCAAAGCTAAAGAATTCAGCTTCCTTTGCTATTTCATCTGCCGTAACAGTAGCTCTTGGAATTTCGATCATAGTACCAACACTGTACTTTAAGTCTATTTCACTCTTTGCAATAATTTCATCTGCAGTTTTAACAACTATAGATTTAACATATGCAAGCTCTTTTATTTCCCCAACAAGTGGAATCATTATTTCTGGGATAATGTTCCATTCAGGATGCTTAGCTGAAACATTTATAGCAGCTTCAATTACTGCTCTAGTTTGCATTTCAGCAATTTCTGGATAAGAAACAGCTAATCTACAACCTCTGTGTCCCATCATAGGGTTGAATTCATGCAATGATGCTATGACATTTTTAAGCTCTTGAACTGTAATATTAAGTTCCCCTGCAATTTCAACAATGTCTTTTTCTTCAGTTGGTAAGAATTCATGTAAAGGAGGATCTAAATAACGGATAGTTACTGCTTTTCCTTCCATTGCTTCGTATAATCCTTCAAAGTCACTTCTTTGTATTGGTAACAGCTTTTCTAAAGCAATTCTTCTTGCTTCTTCAGTTTTTGCAACAATCATTTCTCTCATTGCTTTAATTCTATCTGCTTCAAAGAACATGTGCTCAGTTCTACATAGTCCAATACCTTCTGCTCCAAATTCTGCAGCTTGTCTAGCATCTTTTGGAGTATCAGCATTTGTTCTTATTTTAAGTTCTCTAAATTCATCAGCCCATTCCATAATCGTACTGAAGTTTCCAGAGATAGAAGCTTCAACTGTAGGAATTTGACCTTCATAGATGTTTCCTGTAGACCCATCTAAAGAAATATAATCTCCTTCTTTTATTGTTTTACCGTTAAGTGTAAAAATTTTAGCGTCTTCATCAATTACAATTGCTTCACAACCAGATACGCAACAAGTACCCATACCACGAGCAACAACAGCTGCGTGTGATGTCATACCTCCTCTTACAGTTAAAATCCCTTGAGCGGCATTCATACCTTCTATATCTTCTGGTGAAGTTTCAAGTCTAACAAGTATTACTTTCTCACCTTTTTCGTTTAAAGCTATAGCATCTTCAGCACTAAAAGCTACTTTACCATATGCTGCTCCTGGAGATGCAGGAAGTGCAGAACCAATAGGAGTAGCTGATTTAAGAGCAGCTTCATCGAATGTTGGATGAAGAACTGAATCTAATGTTTTTGCATCTATACTAGCCACTGCTTCTTTTTTAGAAATCATACCTTCGTTTACAAGGTCAACTGCTATTTGTAAAGCAGCTGCAGCAGTTCTTTTACCATTTCTTGTTTGAAGCATATATAATTTTCCATTTTCAATTGTGAATTCCATATCTTGCATATCTCTATAATGTTCTTCTAATTTATGACATATTTCAACGAATTCTTCATATGCATGAGGCACAACATCTGCTAATTTTTCTATTTTTTCTGGAGTTCTTATTCCTGCAACAACGTCTTCACCTTGACAGTTCATTAAGAATTCTCCATATAGTTTAGCTTCTCCAGTAGATGGATTACGAGTAAATGCAACTCCTGAACCAGAAGTATCACCCATGTTACCAAATACCATCATTTGAATATTAACAGCTGTTCCCCATGAAGCTGGAATATCATTCATTCTTCTATAATAAATAGCTCTAGGATTGTTCCAAGAACGGAATACTGCTTTTATAGATTCTAATAATTGACTTCTAGGATCTGATGGGAAATCTTCTCCCTTTTGCTCTTTATAATAAGCTTTGAATTTTTCAATCATTTCTTTTAAATCTTCTGAAGTAAAATCAGAATCAAGAGTTATTCCTTTAGCTTCTTTCATTTCATCAATGATTTTTTCAAAGTTGCTTTTTGGAACTTCCATAACAACATCTGCAAACATTTGGATGAAACGACGATAAGAGTCATATGCAAAACGAGGATTATTTGTCATCTTCGCAAAGCCTTCTACAACCTCATCATTTAATCCAAGATTTAATACTGTGTCCATCATACCAGGCATAGATGCTCTAGCACCTGAACGAACAGATACAAGTAAAGGATTTGTAGTATTACCAAATTCCTTACCAGAGATTTCTTCTAATTTTTTTAAACTAGTAAAAATCTGATCTACGATTTCTGGAACAATTTCCTTGTTATCATCGTAGTAACGAGTACAAGCCTCAGTTGTAACTGTAAATCCTTGTGGAACGGGCATGCCTAAAATTGTCATTTCTGATAAATTTGCACCTTTACCACCAAGTAATTCTTTTTGTTTACCATTTCCTTCAGAGAACATATAAACATATTTTGTGCTCATTAAAAAACCTCCCTTAATATAAATTTAATGTATATATTAGACTTGAAAAAGTCATATACAACACACAACAAATGAATTATACCAAATAGTTTATTAAATTACTAGGGGAAAAAGAGAAAAAACAATGATATATGTATAAAGCAAAAAACATGTTAGTAACCAATTAATTGCCTACTGAATATACTAAACTAGGTGATGGTTATGGAAATACTAATAGAAATACTTGTATACTTATTAGTTGTGCTGGGGATGATAACAGTTTGTTGCTCCATTTTTAATAAGTTCTCATTAATTGACCCGATGCTACATACAGAAGAAACTACATATACAAAAAAAGAAAACTATATAAGGAACAAAGAAGAAAACCAAAAGGTAGTTATGAATCTTAGGATAAAGGGTTTAGATAATAAAACTAAAGAAGAGACACTATATGCTATTGAAAATGCAAATTATTCTAATATATATGATGTAGTGGATAAAATACAAGTTTTTGATAATGATAAAAAATAAAATAAATATCTAGAATTCTAAATTCTGGATATTTTTTCATATATTACAAAAATATGAAAAAGTTCGATAACAATTGACATATCCAGGAGCTTTATTATAAAATAAGCAAGAAAGAGGTGGCTTAAATGTTTGCATACTTAAGGGGAAAAGCTGAACAAATAGAAAAAGATAAAATAGTAATAGGTATAAACAACATAGGTTACTTAGTAACTGTACCAGAAGGAGATGCAGAGAGAGTTCTAAAAATGGAGGGTACGGAAGTAACATTACAAATATATACAGATATAAAAGAAAATGATATAAGCTTATATGGTTTTTTAGACAAAGAATCTTTAAGTGTATTTACAAAACTAATAAAAGTAAGTGGTATAGGGTGCAAGGTTGCAAAAACAATATTGTCATTTATGAGTCCTAACGAAGTATGTATAGCTATAGCAAATGAGGATACGGCAATACTTACTAAGGTACCTGGAGTCGGACCTAAAATGGCGGGCAGAATAATATTAGAGTTAAAAGATAAAATACTTAAAGAAGATATAAAGGATATGAAATTGACTTTAAAAACAAAAAGTAAAACTAGTACTAGTGAAAGTGAAGCGATTCTTGCACTAAAAGTACTAGGTTATCAGCAAAATCAAATAATTGAAGTCTTAGAAGGAATAGAGACTTCTAATATGAAAGTTGAAGAGATAATAAAAAAAGCATTAAGTTATATGAATAACAAATAGTATGAAAGTGAAATGAATTAGAAAAAACATAACAAAGGAGTTTATATATGATAGAGTTTCAAAAAGTAACCAAAAAATATGACCATGATGTATATGCTTTAAATGAGGTAGATTTAAAAATAGATAAAGGTGAGTTTATATTTCTAGTAGGTCCATCTGGCTCTGGAAAATCCACCTTTCTAAAATTAATCATAAAAGAAGAAGATCCAACGAGTGGAAAAATAACAATCAATTCAAAAGAATTGAGCAAGTTAAAAGAAAAAGATGTACCATATCTAAGAAGAAAAATAGGTTTTGTGTTTCAAGATTTTAGATTATTATATGATAAAACAGTAGAAGAAAATATTGTTTTTGCACTAAGAGTAATAGAAGCATCTGAAAGAGAAATAAGAACTCAGGTAAATAGTGCTTTAAAACAGGTTGGTTTAGAAGGCAAAGAAAAATCGTATCCTAATCAATTATCGGGTGGAGAGCAACAAAGGGTTGCACTAGCAAGGGCAATTGCTACAAGACCTCCAATTATAATTGCGGATGAACCTACTGGAAATCTGGATAATGTTACAGCTAGAGGAATAATGGAATCACTTTTTGAAATAAATAAAAGTGGAACGACAGTAGTAGTAGTTACCCATGATGAAAGTTTAATAAAATCATCAAACAAGAGAGTAATTAGTCTTAATAAAGGAAAAGTAGCAAGTGATAGTGGAAAAGGGGGACTAGTTTAATGAGAACATCTACATATTTGTTTAAACAGGGATATGATAATTTAAGAAAACACGGTTCTAAAACTTTTTCTACTATGCTTATAATTTGCGCAACAATGATTATACTTGGAATATTTTTAATAATTGTAATTAATGTTAATCATAATGTAAAGACAATAACAGAAGGACAAGGCTTGCAAGCATTTGTATCAGAAGACCATCTAGATGAAGATAGTGTACAAGAAATTGGAAGAAAGTTAAAAGATGTAGACAATGTAAAAGAAATAATATTTCTAAATAAAGATGATGCTTTGATAGATGCGAAAGACACATTAAAAGAATACGCATATTTATTAGAAGGTTTAGAGAAAGCAAATCCTTTCCCAGCATCATTTATAGTAAAATTTGAAAACCTGCAAGGAACAGAAAATGTTAAAAAAGCAATAGAAAGCATAGATGGTATATATAAAGTAGGATATAATGAAACAATAATGAATGCGGTTATATCTGTGGCGGATATCGCTAAAGTAGTATTTTTTGGAATTGGTGGAGTAATGATATTAGTATCAACATTCATAATTTCAAATACAATAAAGCTGGCGGTTTATTCAAATAAGCGTGAAATATTTATTATGAAATATATAGGTGCTACAAATAAATTTATTAGAAGGCCATTTGTAGTTGAAGGAACACTTATAGGAACAGGAGCTGCAGCGATATCTTGGGTTATTGTATCACTTACTTATATAGCAGCATATGCAAGGCTTCCTAAAATAGGTTCTACACTTGGGGTATTTGGATTTGTACCATATTCAAACTTATGGCATGTTATATTAATAGCATTTGTTATGCTAGGCATAATGTTGGGGGTAATTGGAAGTGGCATTTCCATTAAAAAATACTTAAAAGCATAGGGGGAATAGTATGAAAAAGAGTATTAGAAAAACAGCATATATATTCTTGATTATTGTTATTGCAATAGGAGGCGTTGCAACAAATGTCTATGCTGATAAAATTTCAGATATAAAAGGAAATATAAATGAGATAAAAAAACAGCAGTCTGAAGCAACAAAAAAAATGCAAGAAACAGAAGATACAATTAAAGATTATGAAGAAGAAGTAAAAGGACTAGACAACAATATTGATAAATACTCTAAAGATATTGAAAATATGAGCGGAAAATTGGGAAGTATTAGTCAAGAAGTGGCATCACTTGAAAAAGATTTACAAGATGTTTCTTCAAGTTACGAAGCAAGTAAAGAGTTGCTTAACACAAGACTTAAAGCTTTATACGAAAATAGATTTATAAATGTTTGGGAGGTACTTTTTACATCATCGGGTATAACAGATTTTTTAGCAAAATACAGTGTAGTAGCTTCACTTTTAGAACATGATAAAAAGATGTTGGGTGCACTTCAAAATCAAAAAACATATATTAGTAGTAAAAAGCAAGATTCTGAATTAAGGAAATTACAGTTAGAACAACTTGAATACGATTTGGATAAGTCTAAATCTGCACTTGAAGGAGCAAAATCAGCAAAGCAAGCAAAAGTAGATAAACTAGAAGGTTCTAAGGTTGAACTTGCAAAACTACAAGCTCAATTAAAAAAAGAATTAGAAGAACAAATTGTAAAGCTTAACAAGGAAATGGCGGAAGCAAATAAGGGTGGAGGAGTTTTTGAGGGAACTTTTGCGTTTCCAGTTCAAATGACAAGTTCTGCAAAGCCAGTTGTAACAACAAGATTTGCTCAATGGTATAGTCCTTGGGGAAC
>Ga0265293_10013500_pt1 | contig 10592 bp, 7 predicted proteins | sample Munlanlewell138R_FD_192505 | JGI IMG/M metagenome (GOLD analysis project Ga0265293, IMG submission 192505) | Leachate microbial communities from a municipal landfill in Southern Ontario, Canada - Leachate well 138R | ecosystem: Engineered > Solid waste > Landfill > Unclassified | place: Canada... | reverse complement strand
ATCTTCGGTCGCCGTATTCGGGAACGCGAGCAGAATCCCGGCGATGCCAGAGCTGCACGCGAGTTCATGCTGCAAATCGGTCTGGGTGACATCGAAGCCGAGGAGTTGCCCGAGATATGGCCGTTCCAACCCTACCGTGTTCCCGCATCGCCCACCGAGCCGGCGCATTTTTATCGTGTCACGCTCGAACCGGAGCAGTTCGCCGATGAAGTGCAGCGCCTGCAAGGGCTGTGGCTATCGCTCGAAACGCACCTTGGCGCCGTTCATCAAACGCCACGCCCCCCAGCGCGGGCGCTGTCGCACTGGCATCTGGCTCTGGCGCTCGCCGCCGGTGCCATCTCCGGTGTAGTGACCTCCAAAACCGGCAAGGTGTTGGTGGTCAAAGGTGATACGCACAAGGAGAAATCCCTGGCCAAGGAGTACCAGGAGCGCGACGACGGCACAATCGCCGAAACCCGCATTCTCACGGATCGCTTCGTACCCGTGATCCGCGCGTGGGACATGACCCCCGGCTCACCGACACTGGGCCAGGTCCTGACCATCCGCTGATCTTCACTTACTGGCGGCTCGCCGCCTCTTCATCCAAGCCTTAACCCACCGGGGTCCAGTCACCCCGCAGGGTGCCGTGACCCCTCCATTACCGTCAGGAGGTAACAACCATGGCACTGGCAACACTGTCACACGCACGTTTCAACCCGGGTCAAGTGGTTATGACCCAAGGCGTCAACGACCTCGTTCAGCAAGGTGTCATCAACCCCAGTGTGTATCTTCTTCGCCATCTGCACGGCGACTGGGGAGACCTCTGCGAGGAGGATCGTGCAACCAACGAAGCTGCGGTGGAACACGGCTATCGACTGCTGTCGTCCTACCCAGTCGCAGCGGCTATCACACTCTGGATCATCACCGAGCGAGATCGCAGTGTCACCACACTGCTTCTGCCCGACGAGTACTGATCCGCCTTTTCCCAACCCTGGGGCATGACATCGCCCCATCCGGGACGGTGCGTGCCCCTTTCTAATCTGGAGCATTACCATGTCCCTCAATACTTTTTCTGATACGTCGTCACCGGAAGCCACGCTGCAAGGCGAACTGCTGGACGGCAACCTCTCTTCACTGCTCGACATCAGCCTGCAGGACTTTGTGTCTGAATTCGGCGACGAGCTCCTTGAGTCTCTCAACCGTGCCAATCCACCCGTCTATGGCGGCCAGGCACGCCGTTATCGCGAACACATCATCGCCGGCCTGAAGCGGCAGCTGTTCCCTGCCCAGGCCGAGGTGGTACACGCGGTCACCGAGCTATTGGTCGACCGCGGCGAACGGGCGGCCATCGTCAACGGTGAGATGGGTTGCGGCAAGACCACAGTGGGTATTGCCACCGCCGCCGTGCTGGAAGCTGAAGGCTATCGTCGTACACTGGTACTCTCGCCACCCCACCTGGTCTACAAGTGGCGGCGCGAGATCCAGGAGACCATCGCCAATGCCAAGGTCTGGGTGCTCAACGGCCCGGATACCCTGGTCAAGCTCATCAAACTGCGTGAGCAGCTGGGTGTACCCTCTCAGGGACCGGAGTTCTTTGTCCTCGGTCGCGTGCGTATGCGTATGGGTTTCCACTGGAAGCCGGTATTCGTGCGTCGTCGAACCCAGTACGGTGAGACCGGCAGTTGTCCCCATTGTGGGCAGGTTATCACCAACCTGGACGGTGAGCCGGCCAACCCGATCGAGCTGGAAGCGGCGGAGACACGCCGTAAATGCAACCACTGCGCCTCGGCGCTATGGACACTGGTTCGTCCCCGTCGGCTGTCAGTCAATGATCAGTCCCAGGCTGTACTCAAGGCCCTCAAGCGGATTCCTACCATCGGAGAAGTCACCGCCCAGAAGCTGATGAAGAAGTTCGGCGAGTCGTTCCTGGCCTCCATGCTGGGTGACAACCTGTATGAATTCATCAATCTGATGGACGATAACGGCGAGTTGGTGTTCTCAGACCGCCAGGCTCAGCGCATGGAACGCGCCATGGCCTCAATGGAGTTCGGCTTCGGTGAGGGTGGCTATCAACCATCGGAGTTCGTCAAACGCTACCTGCCGCAAGGCACGTTCGACCTGCTCATTGCCGACGAGGCACACGAGTACAAGAACGCGGGCTCCGCCCAAGGGCAAGCCATGGGCGTCTTGGCGTCCAAGGTGCGCAAGACACTGCTGCTCACCGGCACACTGATGGGCGGTTACGGAGATGATTTGTTTTATCTGCTGTTCCGAGCACTGCCATCCAGAATGATCGAAGATGGCTATCGCCCCAACAAACAGGGCAGTCTGACGACGGCCGCCATGGCCTTCATGCGCGATCACGGCGTACTCAAGGACATCTACTCCGAGAGCAAGGGCTCAGCCCACAAGACCGCCAAGGGCAGCAAGATCACGGTACAAACCGTGAAGGCTCCCGGTTTTGGTCCCAAGGGCGTGCTGCGCTGTGTGTTGCCGTTTACGGTGTTCCTCAAGTTGAAGGATATCGGCGGCAATGTACTGCCGCCCTACGACGAGGAGTTCCGGGAGGTGGCGATGGCTGACGAACAGTCCCAGGTCTATTCACGCCTGGCGGGACAGTTGACCGCTGAGCTGAAGCAGGCCCTGGCGCGGCGCGATACCACACTTCTGGGTGTGGTGCTCAACGTGCTCCTGGCTTGGCCGGACACCTGCTTTCGGGCGGAAACGGTCAAGCACCCGCGAACCCGCAACCTCTTGGCCTTCACACCTTCGCTGTTTTCCGATATGGAGATCATGCCGAAGGAACGGGAGCTGATTGACATCTGTCGTGAAGAGAAGGCAGTGGGTCGTAAGACGCTGGTCTACAGTGTCTACACTGGGACACGGGATACCACGTCACGGCTGAAAACGCTGCTGGAGCATGAAGGCTTCAAGGTGGCGGTATTGCGCGCCAGCGTGGATGCCTCCCGCCGGGAAGACTGGATTGCCGAACAGCTGGATCGCGGCATTGATGTGCTCATCACCAATCCTGAGCTGGTGAAAACCGGTCTGGACCTGTTGGAATTTCCGACCATTGTATTCATGCAGTCGGGCTACAACGTCTACTCGCTGCAACAGGCCGCCCGCCGTTCCTGGCGGATCGGTCAAAAGCAGCCGGTCAGAGTGGTCTACCTCGGCTACGCAGCCACCTCGCAGATGACCTGCCTGGGGCTGATGGCTAAGAAGATCACCGTGTCACAAAGTACGTCAGGAGACGTGCCGGAATCCGGATTGGATGTTCTGAATCAGGACGGCGACTCGGTGGAGGTGGCGTTGGCTCGGCAATTGGTGAATTGATTGGTGGTTAATCGTTGGCGGTCCCTTCGGGGGCCGTTTTTTCGATAAGCCGAGATGGCCGCTTACGGCCAAAAACGGTCATTCGGTAGTAACCAGTGCGACAGGACCTAGGATTCACATTTACAGCCCTTCGCGAAAGACAAAACTTGATGGGTTAATGACCAGCCCAGCAACTCGTGTACCAATTCTCGGGCGCAGCACAGCTACCTGTGCTGCGCGTTCTGGTGCGGTGCCGATGATGCTTCCCTGACCATAGCCAAACCGGTATAGCTCGAAGCCAAAGCTGAATAACAACTGGTTATCAAGCTGGGCGTGGTATGAGAGATTGGAGAAACTACGCGCAAGCTCGAATATTCTTTTTATTGCATATGCAAAAATTCAGATATATTATCGGCACTCCTTCTGAAAGAGGTGAGGCTGAGCCCTATGGATCAGAAAAAACGTATCCTGTTCATCTGCGTTGCCAACTCCTGCCGTTCATTGATGGCTGAAGCACTGCTGCGGCACAGTGGTGGGGAGTATTTCGAGGTCTACAGCGCGGGCACCGAGCCTACCGAGGTGAATGAACAGGCTCGCGCCGCACTGGCTGACAGGAGCGTTTCCACCGAGGGGCTGCGCAGCAAATCCATCGACGAAGTCGCGGACATCCCTTTCGATTTCGTTATCACCCTGTGCGACAAGTCCAACCTGGAATGTGTGAGCTTGCCCGGGGCCGATCAATATATTGCGTGGAACTTCGTCGATCCGGCATTGAGCTCGCAGCAGAACGCCTACCACACCAGCCTCCACGAGATCCATGAACGCATCAAGATGTTCATGCTGATCCAGAACAAATCCACCAGCAAGACCGTGAACCCAACCACCATCAATCCAGTTGACCTATTCAAGTGCCTGGCGGACGAAACCCGTCTGCGCATCGCCTTGCTGATCGCCATGGAAAAGGAGTTGTGTGTCTGCGAGCTGACCACCGCCCTTGATGAAGCCCAGCCCAAGGTGTCACGCAATCTGGGGTTGATGCGCAGCTGTGGCTTGCTGGAAGACCGACGTAGCGGTCAGTGGGTGTATTACCGTGTTGATCCGCTGTTGCCCGAATGGGTAACCAGCGTACTGAAACAGACGCTGGACGCCAATATCGACTGGCTACGCCCAGAAGTACAGCGCCTGTGGCAGATGCGCGATCGTCCGGGGCGCAATCCCCTTTGTGACTGATACCTATCCACATCTTTTTCCCGTTGTTTGACAGAGAGGATCAACATGACCATCAAAATAGGTATCAACGGTTTCGGGCGCATCGGACGCCTGGCCCTTCGGGCCTCCTGGGACTGGCCGGAGTTCGAGTTTGTCCGCATCAATGATCCCGCAGGCGACGCCGCGAGCCACGCGCACCTGATCAACTTCGATTCAGTGCATGGCCGTTGGCAGTACGAAGCCACGGCGGACGACGGCTGTGTGGTCATCAACGGCAAGCGCATTCAAGTCAGTAACAACAAGGCCATCAGTGATACCGACTGGTCAGATTGTGATCTGGTGATCGAAGCCAGCGGCAAGATGAAGACGGTTGCCGTGCTCCAGGATTATCTGCATCAGGGCGTCAAGCGTGTGGTGGCCTGCGCGCCGGTGAAAGAGCCCGGTGCACTGAACGTGGTGATGGGCGTCAACCAGCATCTGTTTGACCCGGCCCAGCATCCTATTGTCACCGCTGCCTCCTGTACCACTAACTGTCTGGCGCCGGTGGTCAAGGTCATCCACGAAAAGCTGGGTATCCGCCACGGCTCGATCACCACCATCCATGATCTGACCAACACCCAGAGCATCCTCGACCAGCCGCACAAGGACCTGCGCCGTGCCCGTGCCGCCGGCATGAGCCTGATCCCGACCACCACAGGGTCGGCTACCGCTATAGCCGAGATTTTCCCCGAGCTGCGCGGCAAGCTGAACGGCCACGCCGTGCGTGTACCGCTGGCCAATGCTTCGCTGACCGACTGCGTGTTCGAAGTGCAGCGTGCTACCAGCGCCGAGGAGGTCAACGAACTGCTCAAGTCCGCTGCCGACAATGAACTCAAAGGCATTCTCGGCTATGAAGAACGCCCGCTGGTATCCATCGATTACCGTACCGACCCACGCTCCTCGATCATCGATGCGCTGTCGACCATGGTGGTGAATGACACCCAGGTGAAGATCTATGCCTGGTATGACAACGAGTGGGGCTACGCCAATCGCGCGGTAGAGCTGGCCAGACTGGTCGGTCGGGCTGATCTGGCTGAGTAGCAGGAGCAATCATGAAAGCCTTGTCAGCGCTGTCTGCGGAGGTGCGTCAGTATCTGGTGGTGACCGGCAATTACTGGGCCTTTACCGTCACCGATGGCGCTTTGCGCATGCTGGTGGTACTGTACTTCCATGGTCTGGGCTACACGCCGCTGCAAATTGCTGCGCTGTTTCTGTTCTACGAGATCTTCGGCGTCATCACCAACCTGGTGGGCGGCTATCTGGGTGCGCGGCTTGGCCTAAATCGCACCATGAACATCGGCCTGTTCATGCAGGTCTGCGCCTTGCTGATGCTCACCGTGCCGGCAGCCTGGCTGACGGTGCCCTGGGTAATGGCGGCACAGGCGCTGTCCGGTATTGCCAAAGACCTCAACAAGATGAGCGCCAAGAGCTCGATCAAGCTGCTGGTGTCTGACAACCAGCAGGGCACGCTGTACAAGTGGGTGGCGATTCTCACCGGCTCGAAGAACGCGCTCAAGGGTGTGGGATTCTTCCTCGGCGGTGCGCTATTGGCACTGCTGGGTTTCAGCGGTGCGGTGCTGGGCATGGCCTGTGCACTGGCGATGGTGTGGATCGGCAGTCTGATGCTGCTGAACAAGGATCTGGGCAAGGCCAGTGCCAAACCCCGCTTCAAGGATATTCTGTCAAAAAGCCCGGCAATCAATAGTCTGTCTGCTGCGCGGATGTTCCTGTTCGGCGCCCGCGACGTATGGTTTGTGGTGGCCCTGCCGGTGTACCTGAGCAGCGTGTTTGGCTGGAACTTCTGGATGGTCGGCGGCTTTCTGGCCACTTGGGTGATTGGCTATGGCTTTGTCCAGTCAATCGCCCCGGCGATCACCGCCAAACGCGATGGCCGCGTGCCCGATGGGCGTGTCGCCTTCATCTGGGCAGTATGGCTGGCCGGGCTCCCGGCAGCCATCGCACTGGGGCTCGACACCAGCCTGCCTGCACAAAGCGTACTGATCGGCGGTTTATTGCTGTTTGGTGCCCTGTTCGCGGTGAACTCGTCACTGCACAGCTACCTGATCGTCTCCTACGCCAAGGAAGATGGCGTATCGCTGGATGTGGGTTTCTATTACATGTCCAACGCCATGGGACGGCTGATCGGCACCCTGCTGTCTGGCTGGGCCTATCAGGCCTATGGGTTGCAGGCATGTCTGTGGATATCCAGCCTGTTTATTATTCTGGCCGCAGTGCTATCGTTGCGACTGCCGCGCCATGTTGAGCCAGCAAAGCGTATTGAATAGTTCTAACGTTCGTTTTGGGTCGTTTGCTGTATTGCTTTAGTTTAAGCTTCTGTTCCCCCATCGTATAGATAGTGCCGTGTCGGCGCATGCGCCGCCAGCTTTCGGGCTACGCGCCGTGCCAATTTCACCGTCACGGCCATTCGGCGTCAATCCCTCACGCCTTCGCGCCGGTGGCGCTGCGCGCTGTCGCTTGCCGAACCGCCTACAGCTCCGCCGCCTGGATACGGCTTTCCGTCTCGATCATCAATCACTGCATTCAAGCGCTCTGGCGATCTTGAAGATGATCGCCAGCGTCGACATATGCTCACCACGCTCGACCTTTCCCATGTGGGAACGCTCAATGCTGGCCAGGTTCGCCAGCGCTTCCTGGGCGATGCCTTTATCAATCAGGTGCAAAGTTGCCAAGGTGGGCAACCGTCCGGGTGCTCGGCTGGGGCGAGGCCACGTCGTAGCCCGCTTTACCGCCGCAACACCATCAAGACCCGGCTGGTCAATCTCGCCAAGGCGGGCGGGCGCGCGCTCGACCGCTACGCATTTGCGCTATATCGAGCGCGAAGGCGTGGGATGCGACGGCGAACAGGGCAAAGCCTACCATCCCATGACCGACCATGCTCGCCAGCGGGCGTTACGCCATGCTGGATGACGGCATGGGTTTTAGCTTGGTGCCGTGGAAGCCGGTTCTCGAACAGCGATTGGGGCACACCGTTGCGGCAATGGTCCGCGGCAGCAGTATTTCGTGGAGCTTAGGATCGGGCCGTGGACATGGCGTGAGCTAGCAGATTCTGATGTCAGCGACATAGCACCTGCTCTTGGACGCACCGCCACTGAACAAAATTATCGAAATGCCCTATTTCAGGTGGCCAGCGCTGGAAATATTGTCAACCACCTCATTCCTTAGTATTCTGATGCAATGATGCGTATTTTTCTTAGGCACAAACTGGCGATGGCAATGCTGCTCCTTGCAGCATTCGTTGTCATACCTGTGGCTGATGAGGTCTTGTGCGCATTTGAAGACGGAGACGCCTATTCATACGTTGACGCCCATGGTGACGATAGCAGGGACAATGGTTTCGATTTCGACTTCAGTCATGCCGACTGCAGTCACGGGCATTGTCACCATACCTACGCTCACGTCCCTCCGCCTTCAACGGCCTCGGCCGCTTCCCTGCCCCTGGCGCACCAATGGCCAGACAATGATGCCGTCGCATCACATACCTCTGATGGATTAATGCGCCCCCCCAAAGCCTGACGATTTTCCGCCGTGCTGTGCACGGTCATTTCGTCAATTCGTTTAGCTTTGGGAGTCTTCTTATGTTCATGCCGTTCGACCGGCCGCTATGGGCGGCTGGTTTGGCTGTGGCTGCCACAGCGATCACGCTGGCATTGCCAGCACGGGCCGAGCCCGCTCCACCTTATGAGACACTGATCGAGCGTCTCGATCAAACCCCGGCAACACTTGAAGCCGAAGCGTTGCTTGACGCCGCCAAGGCGCGTGCGCAACAGGCCCATGCGCTGCCAAATCCTTCCATCTCTCTGGAGGCCGAGAACGCTTACGGTCGTTCGCCATACAATGGCTATGGCGCCGCAGAGACCACGTTTTCGGTCAGTCAACCTCTGGAGCTATGGGGACAGCGAGGTGCGCGTATCGATGCCGCACAGGCGGAAGCCGACACGGCAGGCCTGCGACGAGACCAGTCGCGATGGGCAGTCGCCGGCCGCTTGGCGCTGATCTATGCCGAAGCGGAAGCCGCTTCTACGCAGTATGAGTTGGCTGTTGAGGCGCTTTCCCTGACGCAGGCGGATGCAAGTGCAGTGATGGCTCTTGTAGAAGAAGGTCGCGAGGCTGCGCTTCGTGGCGTTCAAGCCGCAAGCGACGTGGAAACAGCTCGTGCCATCGTGGACGAAGCCCGGGCAATCAGAGAGGGAGCTTTCGCGCGCCTCGCAGCAGTGGCGATGCTGACCGAACCGGTCACATCCATCGAAAGCAGTCTTCTCAATCGCGCACCGACCTCCATCGTCACACCGGATACACGCAACCCCCTGATTGTTCAGATTGCTGAGGCCGAGCTGGATGCGGCTGGTCGATCCGTAAAGGTGGAGCGACTGCGTGCTCGACCCGATGTGACGGCGTCGCTCGGTGTTAGACGATTCGAAGAGCACGAAAGCCAAGCGCTCACCTTCGGTATCAGCATGTCTCTCCCACTATTCGACCGTAACACTGGCGCTATCAGTGCAGCCCGTGCCGAACAGCGAGCTGCCGAGGCACGGCTGGCCAATTTAAAACTGGAAGCCCAGGCGAGTCTCAGCTCTGCACAAGCCCGATTCAATGCTTCGATCACCCGGACACGGGCTGCCGACAACAGCGTCGCTGCCGCTGAAGAAGCCTATCGCCTTGCACGCGCTGGCTTCGATGCTGGGCGCATCTCGCAGTTGGAGTTGCGCAGTATACGGTCTGCCTTGATTGCCGCACGCAATACGGTCGTAGACGCCCGACTCGCACGCGTCCGCGCAGAAGTTGAACTCGCACGTCTCCACGGCCGCGCCCCATTTTGAGGAACCATCCATGACATCCAGAAATCGGCTCCTCTGTGGAGCAGCTCTACTTATCGCATTTGGTGCTGGCTTTGTCCTCGCCCAACTGCTCCAACCCACGGAGCGCGCCGCTCACGTCGAGGGCAACGATCATAACCAGGACAATGACAAACACGACGACGAGACACCCGAAGGTGTTGTCGTTCTGACAGCGCGACAAATCGAGGCGTCAGGCATTGGTATTGTCGCGGTGGGTCGTGGTGGTGGCAACGAGACTCGGCTGACCGGGCGGGTCGAATCTGCCCTTGACGCCCGCACAGTGATCTCTGCCATCGTGGGCGGCCGAGTCGAGCAAGTACAGGTCGCTCCGGGCTCGTCGGTCGACGCGGGTGCAGCGCTGGCCGTAGTGATCAGCGGCGAAGCTGCCATTCTGCGCGCCAATGCCGAGGCGGCTGCCGCCGAGGCGGAAGCTGCACGCTTGGAGTATCGGCGTGACTCAAACCTGGTCGAACTGGGTGTGGTTGCCCGCCAGGAACTGGAAGCGTCTCGCGCCCGCTCCCTGGCCGCCGATGCGGCGACCAGGGCGGCACAGGCGCAGGTCATAGCGGCTGGCACACCCGACGCACAGGGCCGCGTCACGATCGTCAGCCCGATCGCGGGTGTCGTCGGCACGGTCCAGGTCACGCCGGGCGGATTCGTCGCTGCCGGCGGTGGCGTCGCGGAAGTTTCTAATCCCACGCAGACCGAACTCGTCTTCACCGCGGCACCGGCCCTGGCGGCGCAGGTGCTCTCCGGATCTCGCATCGAAGTGACAGGCCCATCCGACAATTTCGAAGCCGTGGTGGTAGGGGTGGCCGCCAATGTGCGTGAACGGGGAAATGCCACTCTCATCCGGGCACGCCCGGTTTCGGGCGCTCTGCCGCCTGCCGGCTCACCCGTGACGGGCATCATCGTTACCGATAGGCAGGAGGATGGGCTGACCGTCCCCGCCGACGCGGTGCAGACGGTAGACGGACGATCAGTGGTGTTCATCGCCACCGACGAAGGCTTCCGGGCAACGCCGGTGCTCGCTGGCCGTCGAGCTGGCGGCCAGATCGAGATCCTGAACGGGCTTGATGGCTCAGAGCACATTGCGGGGATCAACGCCTTCCTCCTGAAAGCCGAACTCGCCAAAGGCGAGGCCGAACACAGCCACTGAGGGAGCAACCCATGTTCAAATTTATTATCGAAACC
>Ga0265293_10013498_pt1 | contig 10592 bp, 9 predicted proteins | sample Munlanlewell138R_FD_192505 | JGI IMG/M metagenome (GOLD analysis project Ga0265293, IMG submission 192505) | Leachate microbial communities from a municipal landfill in Southern Ontario, Canada - Leachate well 138R | ecosystem: Engineered > Solid waste > Landfill > Unclassified | place: Canada... | reverse complement strand
TCCCGCAGGGCGTCTATGCAAACCAAATCGTCCCACCGCGGACCCAGGCAACCGGAGAGCCCCAGTATAGTGGATTTCCTGTGACAGTCGAACCCGTCCCCGTGGGCGAAAGGCGCAAGAGCACGCTTGAACTCGTCCAGGGCGCCGTAGGGATGTGGAAAGGTGATCAGTAATGGCAAAAAAGATTGAGAATGTCGGATGCCCGTTCTGTGGCGTCTGTTGCGATGACCTTGTCGTCACGGTCTCTGACGACGGGAAGAAGATCCTTGAGGTTGAGAACTCCTGCATCATCGGCAGCACGGTCTTCCACCGTGCCATGTCGGAGCGGCACACACTGCCCCGTCTCCGCCAGCCGGACGGCACCTTCAAAGAGATCTCCTACGATGAAGCGGTCGACTACACGGCAAAGGTCCTCCACAACGCGAAGAAACCCCTGATCTATGGGTTCGGGTCGACCAACTGTGAAGGCATGGCTGCCGCCGCCAAGGTCGCCGAGCAGGCGGGCGCAGTGCTCGATAACTGTGCATCCATCTGCCACGGGAGCTCGTTCCTCGCTATATTCGACAACGGCTACCCGAGCTGCACCCTCGGCGAGGTGAAGAACCGGGCTGACGTCATCGTCTACTGGGGCGCAAACCCGGCTCACGCCCACCCGAGGCACATGTCCCGTTACTCGATCTTCCCCCGTGGATTCTTCACCGGCAAGGGTCACAAGGGCCGCAAGATCATCGTCATCGACCCCAGGCACACCGACACCGCCCAGGTCGCTGACATCCACCTGCAGGTGCAGCAGGGGCATGACTACGACCTCTTCGACGCATTCCGGACGGTCGTCAGGGGCCACGACATCCCTGACGTCGTTGCAGGCGTCAGGAAGGAGCAGATCATCGAGGCTGTCGATATCATGAAGAAGGCCCGGTTCGGCACCATCTTCTACGGTATGGGTCTCTGCCACTCCGATGGCCGGAACCACAACGTGGATATAGCGATCAGCCTGACCCGTGACTTAAACGACTTCACCAAGTGGACGATCATGGCGATGCGGGGCCACTACAACATCACCGGCCCCGGCGCGGTCTGGTCATGGCAATACGGGTTCCCCTACTGCCTGGACCTGACCAAGCGCGATATCGCTCACATGAACCCGGGCGAGACGAGCTCCGTCGACCTCGCCATGCGGGAGGAGGTGGACGCCTTCATCAACATAGGAACCGATGCCGCCGCTCACTTCCCGATCGAACCGGTCAAGCGCCTCCGGAAACATCCCTGGATCACCATCGACCCCCACCCCAACATGGCGACCGAGATCTCAGACCTCCACATCCCGGTAGGGATCGTCGGGGTTGAGGTTCCGGGCATCGTCTATCGGATGGACAACGTCCCGATCCAGTACCGCAACGTCATCGAACCACCCGAGGGCGTCCCGAGCGATGAGGAACTCTTCGAGCGGATATATGAGAGACTCTGCGAGCTGGAGGCAGAAGAAGCCGCAAGGGAGCCTGCGAAGGCCGCGCCTGAAGGTGCCCGGGCGGGGGAGTAAACCATGGGCGAACTCTTAATTCGAAATGGTTTTGTTTTTGACCCCCTGCAGGAGATCAAGGGCGACCGGATGGATATCGGGATCAAGGATGGCAAGATCGTCGAGACGAGCGCTCTCAAAAACCCGAAAGCTATAGATGCAGCAGGTATGGCCGTTATGGCGGGCGGTGTGGATGTCCACTCCCACGTCGTCGGCCCGAAGGTGAACGTCGGCCGACTCTTCCGGCCCGAGGACAAACTCTTCAAGAGCCCCCTCAAGCGGTGCGACCGTATGGAGATGGGCTTCTCGGTCCCCTCCACGTTCAAGACCGGCTACGACTACGCCCGGATGGGCTACGTCTTCGTCAACGAAGCGGCGATGCCGCCACTCCACTCCCCGCATGTTCACGAGGAGATCCGGGATACCCCGATCATCGACAACGCAGCGATGCCGGTCTTCGGGAACAACTGGTTCACGCTCGAGTACCTCAAGAACAACGAGATCGAGAACAACGCCGCATACACCGCCTGGCTCCTGCGGGCAACCCGTGGGTTCGCCATCAAGGTCGTCAACCCTGGCGGCACGGAAGCCTGGGGCTGGGGCCTGAACTGCGAGAGCATCCACGATCCGGTTCCCTACTTCGATATCACCCCAGCAAAGATCATAACAGGCCTCATCGAGACGAACGAGTTCCTGGGTCTCCCCCACTCGATGCACCTGCACTGCAACAACCTTGGAAACCCCGGGAACTACGTCGACGCCCTTGACTCGTTCAAGCTCGCCGAGGGTTACACCGCGAAGAACGCCTTCGGCCGGGATCAGGTCATGCACGTAACCCACGTCCAGTTCTCCTCGTATGGCGGTGACTCCTGGAGGAACATCGACTCACAGGCGAAAGAGATCATGGACTACGTGAACGCACACGACAACATCACCATCGATATCGGGCAGGTGACGCTGGATGAGACCACGACCATGACCGCAGATGGACCGTTCGAGCACCAACTCCAGAGCCTCAACCACCTGAAATGGGCAAACACCGATGTCGAGCTCGAGACTGCGGCAGGCGTTGTGCCGTATGTCTACAGCCCGAACGTCAAGGTCTCCACCATCCAGTGGGCTATCGGCCTGGAACTTGCGCTCTACTCAAGCGACCTGATGCGGACGTTCATCACCACCGACCACCCGAACGCCGGACCGTTCATCCGCTACCCGCGTGTCGTAAAGTGGCTGATGAGCAGGGCTGCGCGTGACGAGACCATGAAGACGTTCAAGTGGCTCGACCGGACGATCGAATCCACCACCATAGACAGCATCGACCGCGAACTCACGCTCTACGAGATCGCGCAGATGACTCGTGCCGGGCCGGCAAAGGCGCTCGGTATCAGCAACATCTACGGCGGACTTGCTCCCGGCATGGATGCCAATGTCGCCATCTACGCTCTCAACCCCGAGGATATGCCCTCCGATCCGGATATGATCGAGAACGCATTCGCCCGGTGCGCATACCTCGTCAAGGACGGTATCACGACCGTCAAGGATGGCGAAGTCGTCGCGGAGCCCGCGAAGCGGACCGTCTGGGTCGACGTGAAGGTTCCGGAGAACGCACAGGTGCAGAGGGACATTTACGAACACTTCCTCAGGCACTACAGCGTGGGAATCGAGAACTACCAGCTCTTCGAGGCGCACCTCCACAACCCGAGGGTTATCGAGGTCGATTCGACACAGTAAGGTGATGAGAAGCATGAAGACAGTAACTATCACCCTGGCAAACCCCCCCGAACTCTATCTTGAGGGGCAGAATATCACTCCGGATAACTTTGCAGGCAAAAAAGCTGCCGAGATAGCCACTCTCGACGTCTGGGAGGGGAAGATGAAGGGCCCGCTCGGGAAATACTTCACCGTTGAGGGTGAAGGCGGAGCGACGGCCGCCGATACGAAGATCGTCCTCCGTGGAGACTGCACCCGCGTGAAGAGGATCGGGCAGCAGATGACCGCGGGCGAGATCGTCGTCGAGGGCAACGCCGATATGTACATCGGCGGCTGGATGAAGGGCGGAAAGATCCACGTGAAAGGAAACGTCGACTCGTTCTGCGGTATCGGGATGGAGGGCGGCGAACTGATCATCGACGGGAACGCCGGGCACCACCTGGGTTCATCACCCCGTGGCGAGTGGCGCGGCATGCAGGGCGGCCTGATCCGGGTCGCCGGGGATGCTGGCAATGATACGGCCACGTTCATCAACGGCGGAACCATCATCATCGGCGGCAACGCCGATATCCACGTCTCCACCCACGGCGAGGGCGGCACCGTCATCATCAAGGGCGACGCCAAGGGCCGTGTCGGCGGACAGATGGTGAAAGGCGATATATTCGTCTACGGCACGATCGAGTACCCGCTCCCCGGGTTCCAGCTCGTCGGCGAGGTTGAGCAGGAGGTCGATGGTGCGACCGCTCTCTTTGCCCACTACATCGGGGACCTCGGTGAACGCCACCCGGTCTCCAAGGGTAAGACGGTGTATGCAAACATCTACACCCGGCTCTAACTTTTTTTATTCCAGGCCTCCGGCCGGGAAAGGTACGTGTGATTCACCGGGCAGGGTGCCCGGTCAGGTGTTCAGGGGTTCTACACTATGACAGGATTTTTTCGTCTTATACCGGTGATCGAGGCTATCCATATCATCAACCGGATCTCTCAGGTCGTCGAGACTGAATCTGTGCCGCTGACCTCAGCGTATGGCCGCGTTCTCGCCGAAGATATCCAGGCCGATACCGATATACCCGGCTTCGACCGCTCGGTCAAGGACGGGTTTGCAGTGCACTCCGCTGATACCGTCCGGGCATCGGAGGCGGCCCCGCTACCGCTCACAAAGATAGGGCGGGTCGTCATGGGCCGGGGAGGAAGCGATCTCTTGATCGCCCCGGGCGAGTGCACCTACATACCGACCGGCGCCGTCCTCCCCGGGGGAGCGGATTCGGTCGTTATGCTTGAGTACTGTCAGGACCTCGGGGAGCTGGTCCTCGTGGGCCGGCAGGTCTCCCCGGGCGAGAACATCATACGCGCCGATGAGGATTACGCTCGCGGCGAGGGCGTGCTTGCGGCCGGGAGACTCCTGAAGATCCAGGATATCGGTGTGCTCGCAGCGGCCGGGGCCTCCCGGGTGGCGGTGAGGAAGAGACCGGTCATCGGGATCATATCGACCGGCGTTGAACTGGTGCCGCCAGAAGAGACCCCGGATGCCGGTGAGGTCCGCGACGTCAACTCGTACATCTGCGGCGCGTTCGTCGAGGAGATGGGCGGCATTCCGCGGCACTACGATATCGTCAGGGACGACCCCGATGAACTTACAGCGCTCCTCTCCTCGGCGCTCGATGAGTGTGATGCGTTCCTGATCACCGGGGGGAGCTCGAAGGATGACCGGGACATAACGGCCGGCGTGATCGCCACGCTCGGGGAGATGTTTGCGCATGGACTCGCGCTCGCGCCCGGGAAACCGACGATCATCGGAAAGATCGGGCATGCCCCCGTCATCGGCATCCCCGGGCATCCGGCATCGACGAGGGTCGTTCTTGCGGTGCTCGCAGGACCCCTCCTGCAGTCGCTCACCGGCTGTACCGACCGCCGGGAGGCGAAGCAGAAGGCGATCCTCTCCCGGAGCATCCCTTCGGAGCGGGGGCGTGAGGAGTATGTCAGGGTCAAACTCCTCGGCGATGAGGCGGTGCCGCTCTTCGGGAAATCAGGTCTCTTAAACACCCTCGTGGAGAGCGACGGGTATATCAGGATCCTCCAGGGGTGTGAGGGGCTCGAGGCCGGGAGCGAGGTGGACGTGACGCTATGGTGAGGGAACGCCTCCAGCTCAGGTCGCTCACCGGAGTCCGGGGTATGATGCGGGATCTCTTCCCGCGCCCGGACCGGACGATCCGGGTTCCCGTTGCATCGGCGACCGGCCGGGTAACGGTCACTCCCATTCACTCACCGCTGACGGTCCCAATGACCGATATCGCTGCACGGGATGGCTTTGCCGTCGTGAGCAGCGAGACACGCGGAGCAAGCGACAGAGACCCCGTCCCGCTCAAAAACCCCTGCCGGGTGAACACCGGAAACGCTATCCCGCCGGGCTACGACGCGGTCGTCATGATCGAAGATATCACCCGGAAAAATGGGGTCTGGTTCACCGGAGAGGCCGCAACACCCGGGGAGCATATCCACCCCGCCGGGGAGGAGATCATGCGCGGAGACCTGATCCTCCCGGCCGGGCACCTGATCCGCCCCTGCGATATCGGTGCACTCCTCTCCTACGGGGTCACCGCTCTCGATGTCCGGGCCGTGAAGGTTGGGTTTTTGCCGACGGGAAACGAGGTGATACCGGCAGGCGAGTGCCCGGGTCCGGGGCAGGTGAACGAGAGCAACACCGCGGTTGCAGCGGCATGGTGTGGCGAGGCCGGCGTGACCTGCACCCGCTACTCCATCGTCCACGACGATCCCGGACTGCTCCGGCAGGCGATCGCGAAGGGCATACAGGAAAACGACCTCCTCCTTATATCAGCCGGCTCTTCAGCGGGAACCCGGGACTTCACCGCCAGCGTCATCGCCGATCTCGGCGAGGTTCTCGTGCACGGGATCGCCATGAAGCCCGGGAAGCCGGCGATCGTCGGGAGAATCGGGGGAAAACCGGTTATCGGTATGCCGGGGTATCCGACCGCTGCCATGACGGTGGTGCGGGAACTCGCCCTCCCCCTGCTTGCAGGGTGGGGGTTCTACAGCCTGTACGGGGAGAGAGTCTCTGCCCGGCTCACAAGGACCATCCAGACCGATCCGGGTTTTGATGAGTATATCTTCCTCACAGTATCCCGCGCCGGCGATCACTGCACCGCCACCCCCCTGCCCCGGGGGGCCGGGACGCAGATGTCGGTCGTGCGGGCAAACGCCTACCTGCACGTCCCGCCGGGCATCGACGATATCCACAAGGGGGCGGAGGTCGGGGTTCTTCTGACCGGACCGCGTGCGTTGATCGGGGAGTCACCCACAGTCCCGGGACTCGTGCCTGAGCACTCGGTGCAGGGGGCGGTGCTCCCGGCGAAAGGCGGCCCTTGAAGCTACTAATCTCCCCATCACCCGCAGGTCTCCATAAGTGCCCTGATATGGGCCTTGAGGTCGGAGAACCTCTCCCGGTACTCCTGCGCGAGGAGGAACATCCTGGCGGCGTCGCCCATCCCACGGTGGAGGTCCAGGAGGTGGCGGTACTCCCGGGGAACCGGATACCGGAAGTTCCGTGAGGCAACGGTGGAGCCATCGACGGAGAAGCCGATGAGATGGGCGAGGCGGTCGAGGGAGAGGGGTTGCTTCATACCGAAACTCCGCCGGATCTCCCGCTGGAGGTCGATGAGGGCACACCCGTCGAGCGAGACCTCAGCGGTGCGAAAGGCCTTCCGCTCCATATGCGCCGCAAAGACGACTATCCTGGTGATCTCTCCTGTCGAGAGGAGCGAGTCCATGAAGGAACGGAGGTCTGCAGACGCGCACCGGGCGGTCTCTCCGGCCGCCAGAACCTCCTCGCCAGAGACCCGGAACGAGTGATCGTAGGCACGCCCGTACTCACCGCGACCGGTATTTGCAACAGTCGTCGCGACGCCGGTGGTCCTACCGCAGGTGTCGGTTACTTTCTTCCAGATCTCGACATCGACGTCGTACCTGAACTCTTCCCCGATGAACCGGGCGGTATCGCCTTCGGGCCGGTGGACGACCGCGCCTATCTCGACCGGCATCATGACCGCCCGGCAGGTGCCGTAGACGTAGCCGAACTCGATGTCAAGGTAGGCGCTCTCGTCGCACTGAGCCGCTGGAGGCATAAGACTGAAGAGATCTCGCCTGCGCGCAACGAAAAGGTTACCGCGTGCAGGGGCAGTCCCGGCAAAGGTTTATCGGTGTGAGTGAAAGCCATTCTATATAGCAACAAAATATTCCTGCACCAGGCGACCATGAGATTCTCTACCATCCTGAACAAACTCCGTATCGGCGACCTCTTCCAGCGAAGGCGCTTCCGGCACCCTGAGCCTATCAGCCGTGACCGGAGGGCAGAACTACGCGCGCTCCTCGCCGCCCCCCCGTTCGGGATCACCGATCTCACCGATGCGGCCCTCAACCTCTACGACCGGGCGCTGACCCACCGATCGTGGGCGAACAGCGCCGGATACCCCCTGGTGACAGTCGAGGATAACGAGCGACTTGAGTTCCTGGGGAATTACGTCCTCGATTTCATCATCGCCGACCACCTCTACAATGCTTATGACCTCCCGCCCGGCGAGATGAACCGGAGACTCCAGGTGACCCGGAACACGAAACTCGCCGATATCGTGCTCGAACAGGAACTCGGCATCGATGGTGCCATAAGGAGGAGGGGGCAGGCGCTGACCGACTCCATCATCGCTGATGCGTTCGAGGCGCTTATCGGCGCCATCTTCCTCGACCGTGGCCTCGATGTGGCGCGGGAGGTGGTTCTCGCTATATTTGAGGATGAGATCGCGGAGTGCGACACCCGGAGGAACTACCGCGGAAGGCTCCAGGAATACGTCGCCCAGACAGACCTCGGCAATCTCGTGTACGATTACCACCGGACCGGCCCGGGGAACTGCCCCGTGTGGGGGGCGAGGGTGATCATCGGCGGGATCCCCCTCGGAAGAGGGGAAGGGCGGACCAAACAGGGGGCTGCGATGCTTGCAGCAAAAGAGGCGCTCGCCCGCCTCGGGAAGGAGTGAGGGTGCAGCCGGCCGGACGGGATGCGACCGTCGCCGTCGTCGGGTGCAACGGTTACGGTCGCGAGGAGGTCGATTCGGCCACGAGACGCGCGATCGATCTTATCGGTGGTCTGGAACGATTTGTCGCACCGGGCGATGCGGTCCTCCTCAAACCAAACCTCCTGCAGGGCCGAGAACCGGAGAGGTGCGTCACCACCCACCCGGTGGTTCTCGCCGCCGTCGCCCGCCTGCTCGTGGAACATGGGTGCCGGGTCACCATCGCCGATAGCCCGGGCGGCGGTATCGTATACAACGGGGCGAACCTCCGGCGGGCGTACGCGCGGGCCGGGTATACTGCGGTGGCGGAAGAGACCGGTGCCGCCCTGAACTACGATGCCGGCTACCAGACCGTCTCCTACCCGGAGGGCGCGGTGATGAAGCAGTTCTCCATCATCACCCCGGCGGTCGAGGCCGATGCTATCGTGGTCGCCTCAAAGGCAAAGACCCATATGTGGATCCGGATGACGGGGGCCACAAAAAACCTCTTCGGGCTCATCCCGGGGCTTGAAAAGCCGGTCTTTCATTTCCGGTTCCAGGACGCGGATACCTTCGGGAGGATGCTCGTCGACCTCAACGAGTGCATGAAACCCCGGCTCCAGATCATGGATGCGGTCATGGCGATGGAAGGGGATGGCCCGGAGGCGGGGAGCCCCCGGAAGATCGGCGTGATCCTCGCCGGGAACGACCCTCTGGCGGTGGATACGGTTCTATCCCGCCTCATCGGCATAGACCCGCTCGATATCGGGAGCATCCGGGATGCGGCCGCCCGCGGTCTCATCGATCCCACGACCGTCCGGACGGTCGGAGATGACCCGGCGGACTTCACGGTCCCGGACTTCAGGAGACCCTCCACCTACGCCGGCGACAAGACCGGCCTCCAGCGGTGGTTGAACCTCGCCATCACCCGGGGGTTCGGGAAGACGTACGCCCCCAGGCCCGGCGTGATCGCGGCGGCATGCATCGGGTGCGGGAAGTGCGAGCGGATCTGCCCGGTGCACGCGGTCACTATCGCGGATGGCAGGGCGATGATCGATCTCGCGCGCTGTATCAGGTGCTACTGCTGCCACGAGATCTGCACCGAACACGCTATCACCCTCTCCCGGGGTCTCACCGGAAGGCTCCTCGCCCACCTGATCGAGTGAAGAGGCCGGCCGGCCGAAAGGCTCATGCATACCCGGGGTACCAGGCATGACACCATGCCATGCCCGTTCTGCAACCCGGCCCCGGAGGATATCGTTACCCGGAACAGCCTCTGTTATGCCCGCTACGACATCCACCCGGTCAGTCCTGGCCACCTGCTCATCATACCGTTCCGGCACGTGGCGGATTACTTCGAGACGACGTACGAAGAGCGGATGGCGCTTGCCCGTCTCATCGATGACTGCAGGGAGATCAGTGAGCGCGAACACCACCCCGATGGCTACAACATCGGCGTCAACGTCGGGGAGGCCGCAGGGCAGAATATCATGCATGTTCATATCCACTTCATACCGCGCTACCGGGGCGCATGAAGGGGGTGTGCGGGCCTCAGTGCCCGGCAAGCTGGAATCAACCTCCTGATGGGGCAGATCCATACGTCGCGAAAGGTGCGGCGATCCGGTCGCCCGATCCACCATATTCTGCTCCGCGGAGCCAGTGTCAGACATAATCCGGGCGGTGCCTTGCGTGCCCATTTAGAATGGTTAATTATGTAAGTAAGGCATAGTTACCCTACGAGGGACTTTAGTGCAGACACTGCTCTTCCTTATACTATTTCCCATCCTCGTCGCATGTCTTTTATTGTTCGTGAAGCGAACGACATTGCGCTACGCGGTGGTCACCCTCTCAGCTCTTGCCATCGGCGGGGCCTCGATATACCTGCTTATGCGGTATGCGTTCGAGGGTGCGGTCTATTTCGCCGCACCCTCGGAGACGGCAAGCCTCGCCATGGTGGCCATCGAGATGGTGCTCGCGCTCTTCATCATCTATATGGGCGCAAAGTTCAGGAACTACCTGGCAATCGCGCTGGCCGTTGTGCAGGCAGCGCTGATCGTGTACCTTGAGACGACGTTCCCGGGAAGCCTCCTCGCGGCAAACAACCTCTTCATCGATCAGTTCTCCATCATCATGGCCCTGATCATCGGGATCATCGGGAGCCTCATAGCCGTATACGCCGTCAGGTACATGGAGACATACCACAACCACCATCCGGAGGTGCGTGACCGGCAGGGGATGTTCTTCTTTGTCATATTCGCCTTCCTCGCCGCGATGTTTGGTCTCGTCTTCTCAAACAACCTCCT
>Ga0265293_10013497_pt1 | contig 10593 bp, 21 predicted proteins | sample Munlanlewell138R_FD_192505 | JGI IMG/M metagenome (GOLD analysis project Ga0265293, IMG submission 192505) | Leachate microbial communities from a municipal landfill in Southern Ontario, Canada - Leachate well 138R | ecosystem: Engineered > Solid waste > Landfill > Unclassified | place: Canada... | reverse complement strand
GGTGTCTTCGTCGAAACAGAGAACCCACGACTTACTCAGATATAGCCGATAATCCCGGTAGGTCGAAATGATCACGAAGATCGAATAGAACGACGATAACGCCCACGCCATGAATGTGACCATGACGAGATCGTCAGGACCGTCGACGAGCGTATCGAGGTAGTTGAGGAAAATGTATCGGATGCCAATTGGGAAGGCGGCAGTGGCGATGAAGACGAACACCCATACGTCCCACCGACTGCCAAGATATTCGAGAAATGATTTCTTCGTCTCAATCGGCATCGCTGAACCTCCATTTATGACACAGTAGCAGATTTGTCAAAAATGACAATCTTAAAATGCATCGACTGGTTCGTTTGTCAACGACGACACAGTGGTATTCAGCTTGTGATGAATTTGATCAATCGGTTGGTTAATTTCTGCCAATTCGCCATTACGGAAACGAATAACAGTTTCCTCATCATCTGACTCATAAATGGCCGATACATCCTTGGTTGCGATAAAACATTTACGGCCATCGTCGTTTAATAATGAAACGAAACCGGACAGCTTTTCATTAATTTCTTCCAATGTTCCTGGGACGATAAAGTTTTCTATCGCAGTTCCGATGACAACATTGTCATGTTCGTCCAACCACGTCCCAACGACGTAGTCGGGATTAACGGTAAATGGCTTGCCATCAATGTTCTCAAAAAAGATTAACATGAAAGTCTCTCCTGTTTGTTATGAGGCGAATGAACAGACCGAACACAATCAACGCATCTATGATTTCCAAAGATGTCATTTCATGTCCCCGTAGACGACCATCTTAGGCTGCGTTGCCATCAACGTAAATGACATCTTTGTCGAAAATGACCGTCATGGTCATCGATTCAATCGTCTTTGTCCATATCTGTTCGACAATAAATTGTATCTTCTTAACAATATGACCGCATTGATCGATTGTTACGAAAATTGTTTCTCCATCACAGAATGATCCGATAAGACCGAGGCCACCGAATATGTAATGTGATTTAATATTTGCCATAACTGTTATACCAGATGATGGCGATGATATAGTCGTCTCAAGTTGACTTCCCCGGATAGTGATGAAAAACGGTTCACCGACCGGCACGGTGATCTCGGTTTTTTTGACCCATCTGTCGTGCCATCGATGGCCCTGATCGAGTTGATCACACAGATCATTCATTTTATTTAAAATCTTGTTTGCCTTCCAACCATATGAACCAGTCAGGGCACAATGAGTCTGTTCTCGACTCCACCACTCATAACCTTGTGGTGTCATTGACCAATTTACTGCCGAAAATAATACATTGTGATCACTTAGTGAGTGTTTCAACAACGACCTATCTGCCGTCAATACCCATGTGGGAATTTCAACTATCATGCCATTTCCTCTTCCTCGACTGGAAGAAATGTAAGACGAGATAAGACGAATTGGCCATTGACGATAATGCCGTTGTTGGTAAAAATGATCATCTTGGTATCATTGTCAGCAATGATCTGATCGATCACACTGGTCGGAATCGTCTTGGTCGTGTGATCTTGTTTAATTTTGACCTTTGGTCCATCTGTCAGTTGTCCCAACAGGGCCATCGCGACAATGACATGTTCGGGTCGATGGAGTAGTTTCAACTCAATCCCCACATTCGACGATGGCATTGATAATATTCGTCTTCCCGATATCTCTGATAGACAGAAAATGACATTTATGGGAATTTGTAATTCACCCTTATCGGTCCATCGTTGATCATCACACCACTGTTTGGCCAATCTGATCATATTGGACAAATAATGTCTACCAAGCATCGTCATATCATGTCGTTGAAAATACCACCATCTGGGGTCTTGATCGGTATATTCCCAATCAAAAGAAGGTATAAGAAATAACGGTTTAGCCATTGCCTTCCACATATTGGGCAATGATGCAGTGATCAACCATTGGGGCAATATGTGCATCATTACATCCTATGACAGATTATGCGGATATGGCGTGCCGTTGATGATAAAGGATTCTTCGGTCGCCATGAACGTGAATGTCATCTCTGACACTCTAGTCAACGGTACGATGGTTTCGAACCGCAATGCTGTCATTACGACCATATCGGTTTGAGGAGAAATATGACCTAGCAGACCAAGTGATCCAAATATTTTATATTTTGAACATTCAACGCTACATTGAATGTCAGGTCGATATGTGACAAATAAGTTATTTTCCAACTGACGCACCACGAATGGCACATGCGTTGGTACCGAAATGACAGACTGTTTTATCCAACTCGCATGGACCGGACAATATGATTCGGCCAATTCGATCATATTGGCAAATCCGTCGATGTCCCTGATGCCACTGATCGATTGTGCTTCCCAATCATGATAGCCATATTCTACCATATCCCAGCTAAAGGCATATTTGAGCCAAATGGGTTCGTTGACTGCCAACTTCATCGCCGACACATCGGCTGACAATATCCACGATGGGATTGATTCATTCATGACAATTCATCACCACTTTGCCATCAACGTGAACGTCACCATCAGATGAGATGACCAAGACGTCAAAGGTATTCCGCCAATTACGCACCTTGGCGACCGGAATGGTAATTTTCTCGTTAGTCTTATGGCCAAAAATCGAAAAAGCCATATCGAGGTAATACTTGCTCGACACCTTCATGGCCAAGTTTGCTTCGACACACATATATGTTTGTTGATTTCGAATAATTGGACTGTTGACGGGAACGGGAATGCGGGATCTGCGTTCCCACACCTTGGCATCAACATGCTGATCAAGCATGTCGATAATTTCTCGTATCCTCCGTTCTCCTTCTGTGGTCAAATTATGACATTGCCCGTTCCACCAGTCGGAACCTTCTTCGGTATCGGACCATATGAAGGCCGAAGACAAATTATTCGAATTTCTCAGCGATTGAACCAGTGCGGCATAATTGGTCCCTACGATCCATTCGGGCAAGATGATCATGTCAACGCCTTTAATTCATCGACAAACTTGTCATCGCAGACAACGCCATTGACATAAATGGTATCGGTGGAAAAGATAATCGTGGCCGGCAATTCATCCATGGGAATTAATTTGTCGAAATGGTAACGATAATGATGTGAAAGTTTCTTCCGATTAATCCGCATCAACCGACCGCCCCGATACTGTCCAATCAGGTTGATGCTATTGAGGAAGCCGTGTAAGTTGTAAACTACAATGTCATCGGCAGGAGAATGAATTTTCACACCGTCCGTGTCGGCCATGACGGTCAATGGCACTGACAGGGGAATGGCGATGACAGATTCGTCATAACTGACAAATGTCGTTTCGATAAAACCGATCATGCCATTCAGGGCATCAATGCCCTCATTGGTCATTTCGTAGTATTGTTCTTGCCACCACTGATGTCCCTGTTCGGTTTCATCCCAAGCAAAGGCCGATTGAAGACTGCTTCGATTCCTTTTCGAATTTTTCAACAGACGCATATTGAAACTACTCAACCACGGAGGCAGGGTAATCAAAACACATCCTCCGGTTCATCGTTATGTGCAATTTCCGGTTCATCGGCAGTCTCGACGTCATCATGGTTACCATAGATGTGATCAAAAACCTCACTGGCCGTCTTCATGATTGGAACTTCACTACCATTGGTCATCACGATCACACAACCCGCGTGCTTCGGATAGATGGTAAGGACGAAACGACGTACGACGACAACGACATCGCCGTTAACGGGAATGGCAACGATGCCATTGATCTGATCGATAATGTCGTCGACTCGTCCAAGGCAATGATGGACACGATTGTGACGATCACGGATAAAACATGTTTCACGGTCATCGACGTTCACGCCAGGCGAAACGTCAACGACAAAATCATCAGATATGCCGATTGAGTGATTAGATATGTTTTTCAGCGTCATATGCATCGGTCGACCATATCAGGTTTCACAAAACCCGACAAGGAATCCAAATCAGCCGCACCGATATTCCAAATCAGACGATCAGGCCGTTCTGGTTGAATTGAAAAAATTTCTTATCAACGAAAGAACCATCGTTGGGTAGATACAGAGAAACCATAGACGTCGACGTCAACGTCACATCACCCGATATGGCCGAAAAGATCATGATGAATTGGGATTCAATTACCGCAGATATCCGCATCGGTGACGCCGCGACGACTATGTCGTTGTCAGCCGCATAGGCGGCAAGCATGTCAGTTATGTCAAAGAATCTAAGAAAATTCCGAATACCAAAGAGGTCGGAACAGACCGAACGTCTCTTATCCCATACGACGACGACGTTGAAGTCAACATGTTGGGCAATAGAGGCAATTGTCGTACACAGAGTGGTCATCGAAATTCTTCAATCTTTGGCCTGAATGCTCCGTTTGACTGTCGTTGTGATCTGATCACATATCGGGAATACAGATAATGTTGATTATGAAGGATCGTCCGGGTCATGATGCGGAGTAACGTCGATCCGGTCAAAATGACCTCACCGGCCTTGGCTTCGACGATAACAGTGTAGTCGTCGACATCATGGCCGTTGCGGTCGACGACATTGTTGAGGGAAATCCATTCAATGCCATCGACGCCTATGGCCATGGAGTCGAAGAATATGCCGGATTCGTTGATATTTCTGAATCTGCAATATTGATTGTCAAAAACAACAGTGACGCCGTTGGTGTTACGGATCAGACAGGCATTGAAGTCTTTGACCATGGCGGCCCGACAGATGTTACCGATCAGGCCATATCGATATAGCTGTGTCATCAACTGTTCGACGGATACGTGGTTATCGACCCGTCCCTCCGTATGGTCATCGTGGAACTCCGATAAACCGTGCTACGCCCTTCAGATGTCTGTGACGATATGATCGAAATGGCTTTCGAGGCAATGACGTCCAAGTCTCCGGCAACGGCATTGACGATGACGGTGAAGTCATAATCCACTTCGATGTCATCGAGGTAAGAGATGGCAAATTTGGGAAACAAAATTCTATCTTTGTCAACAAATGCCATGTATGTCTGATACATACTACTGAAGAATAAGACGTCTTCTCCATCATTGACCACCACATCCCCGTTGTCCCGACAGATAATGACGACATTGAAGTCGACCATACCGGCCTTGCAGAGGGCATTGCCAAACAAGCCATAATGGGCATAATCGGTCAACCAATACATCGGCCATCCTGGATGAGAAAGTGACAACCATCGTGGGTGACCCGATGGCCAGACCTGGGTTTCAAGATCAACCTAATCGGCGACGACGTCGTCAGGTTAAACGTTCTCTCCGACGCCGACATGATGAAGCTGAAATCCCTCACACCGTGACTGTCAAAGAAGACAGACAGTGACGGTGTTATCGAATATTTCTTACAAATTTTCCAAAACGGCCAATAGGAATGACCAAGACAGTTGTATGAAAACGTCTTGTCATTCAAGGAGATGACAACATGGTCGCTGAAATTGCGAATCACGGTGGCAGAAAAGTCCATCGTCTCACCGACTGCGACGGCATAGCCGAGCATGCCACAAAAGTTATATCGATCAGTGACGACATCATCAGTCTCATACATCGATCACACCGTCATGACAGTTGATGAGCATCCTGGTAGTGGTAGTCTTCACAGTCCGAGATAGACCGACAGAGGATTCGGTGACCAACATGGGCCGCGACGACCTCAATGACATCATACCGTCGCGGACAGAAATGACAACCGTGATGACACTGTATGGGCGGAAATCGATATGAAGGCCATGGGGTTTGACTTTATCCAATACACCCACATGGCGACATAGGCAGTAAAAGGGCCAAAACAGTGATTCGTCACGATCAGATCGAAACAACCGACCTTCCACCCATATTTGCCATCGATCAAAACCAACCTTGACGATTACGGCGTCGTAGTCGACGACCTCACCGGCCGCCATGGCATGGCACGGAAATTCCCTACCAAGACCAAACCAATAACCGGACTCATCGATGTCATTGACATTCATGGCAATTCAGTAATCGATCAACCTGGGACCACGATGACGATTGGACCAATCGATGACAAATGAATCCGTCCGATATGTCATCAAATGAAACGACACCACCCATAACGTGACAGTCTTCGACGTCTTGACCGACAACCTACCATCCCTGCCATCCATGAGGACGACATAGTCGTCGATGCCGTCTTCGAATAAACCGACAAATTGTCCAACTTGACCAGAACAACCCAGATGATGACAAAGATGACTAAACCATACATGAGACTCCAAGGAAGGCACACGAACCACAATGTCATCGACCGCCATGACAGCCCGCCCACCACCATAGATAACCGTGGCACCAAAATCCCTCACCGTGGCCGCCAAAGCAGCCCAACCGATCATACCGTGATGCATCACCAGTCATCCCGACTAACCAGCTGGCCACGAGAGTCCACGACTACCGATCTCGCACTGACTGGAGTGAATTTGTAACCAAAACAAAACGATACCTCCGGCCTCGACAACGTCGTCGTCATCGTCCCACCATGGCAGTCAATGAAAATGACAAACTCATCTGCCAACATGGCATGGCACGGAAATCCCATACCAAGACCGAACCAATAACCGGACTCGTCGATGTCATTGACATTCATGATCAAGATCCGACAACACAGGACCACGGGAACGATCAGGCCATTCGACGACAAAGTCGCTCAACCGATATGCCCGAAGTGGCCAAGACGACCATATCGTCAGTGGCCTCGAAGACCTCACATGTAACTTCCCATCCATGCCATCCATGATGAGGACGCAGTCGTCGAATATTGCGTCGTCGACGACAGCGACGTAATAGGTCTTGTTGCCACCAAGGCCGCCGCAGAGTTGGTAAAAATGATCATAAACATCATTACTGGACATGCAGACGACGACGTCGTCGCAACTAACAAGTGCCCGGCCAGAGTCATAGATGACGGTGACGGAAAAGTCCTCAACCGCCGCCGCCAATGCCGCCCATCCCAACATGCCATGAGTCATCGTCAACCATCCCGACCAATCAGATGAAATGACAACCTTGCCACGATCCAACCGCCATGAATCACACAAGGCAAAACTGTCATCGCATATCCCGCTGAACAATAAATTCCGGATCATCCCGATATATCCGCTCACCGGTAAAGACGTTCTCGATAAATGGATACGAATGATGCAGGTTCTTCGCCATCTTTGATCTGGCCATTTCGAGCGAATATCGAGTCACATAATACCGACTCTCATCCTTCGCCAAAACCCACACACAACGCCGATATCGACGATACTCGCCTTGACAGATCGAAAAACAGATGATAAATGAAAAAAACGCCGATACGGCCAAATAGCTCAACATGACATCAACGACATCATAGTCGACGACAACGATGCCAGAGAAAAGAACCAACAGACGTTCCAGAAAAAACAAAAATAACGTCAACGCCACCGTCGAGGCCACCGAATAACCCAGATAGGTGAGACCAAAGACATACCAGGGCTTCACATGCGGCTCAATCAACTTTGCCATTCAAACAATCCCCCCAAAGTGACCGACTACAATAAACGAAATCACCATCCTGTCAACAATATCGACAAACACAACATATAGTAGCGATGATCGAAAATTCCCGTATCTGATGATACCCGGATACCACATACCCACTAGATGTTGTGTCCACGGTTCCGACAAACAACCAAAAAACAGACATCAAGTATGCCAAAACAACCATATGGGCGATTATTGGTCATTTTGAAACCCACACTGACACAACATCTAGTATGCCTGTGGTATCCGGGTGTAAGAATCACCGTGTCTGAACAACCCGACCTACTAAATGTTGTGTCAGGTGATTTTCAGACACATTTGGATGTTTCACGTGAAACAACCCAACTTGGCCGTTGTGACGGAGAAGTCGCCAAGTAATGGTGAATGTCGGATCATCGGATGACAAGATGATCCGACATTCAATGGTCAGTGAGAAAAGCCGTGGGTCACGTTAAACTGTTGGTGATCATGCCACTTCATAAGTGCGGCGTACCCTTTGGAAGCACGGGCTTCGGCTTCAGTGGCTTCCCGGACCAGGTTAATCCCGCCTTCTCTGGTTTTTTCCGTTCCATCCTCGTAGTAATAACGACGCTCCGGATAGTCGGTGGCATATACTGACTGACTCTCACCCATAGGAGGACATACCCACGTATAACCGACAACATCGCCATTGGTGTCGATGTAGAAGTTATGATGAGTTACTTTTACCATTTGATACCTCAATTGGTGATTTGTTGGGATTATCTTGTAGTAGAAGTTCAATCGAGTCAAGAACAAATCGTCAATTTCTGTGATATCACTGAACAAACTGGCCAGTTGGATCGAATGTAAAATTACTTGCCGTGACCATGTTGGGTTCGACTTCCGGATGTAGGGCCAATGGGGATGACGATGACAGAGACAACCGGCCATCCTTGGCCGTCAAGATGACGACGATTTCGTCTTTAATATCGAACATCCAAACACCATAGTAGTCACCAACATGGACATCCATGGCCTGACAGGCTTGGAGAAATGGACCAAATGCGGAAAACCAATCATGGCATCGAACGGTTCCACCAAACAGATCGGCCGAATATATGTGACAGTGATGGTGTTTCCTATACATGATAAGTGCCGAATAGTCTGTCCGACCGGCCAAGGCACAGGCATAGCCGAACAAGCCATGTCGGTTTAATTGATCCGACATATTTGTCATAGCTGACAAAACAGGCAAGGCCATCGCGAAATTCCTTCACAAGAACCGACGTCCATGCGAATCAAGCACCACATGACGGGTCGATATATTGGCTTCTTCGAACGGTCTTATCATCATGTCCGACGATGACTCCAAGGTCAACAAGCCATCATGGCCGTTCAGGACAATTGTGAAGTCTGATCGAGGGAATTTGATTACCTCGACGCGGTAACACTGATCAATAACATCGACGACTCGACAAGCCATGTAAAATGGCCAAAATGCTCTTGACCAACACTGACACCGAAACAGACCGCCAAACAAGACATCCGAATAAACGTCACATTGCCGTCCACGCCGATTAATCAGGATGACCGAATAGTCGACCTTTTCCGCCAAGGCACAGGCATAGCCGAACAAGCCATACTTGTTAACATAACTCCCAATCCCATACGTCAACCACTCATCGGGCATCTTGATCAAGGCCATCGCGATATCCTCGCCATCAAAGTCATCGCGAATGACTCATCAGCCACACAAGCCAGTCTTCCTTGGACCATTCGGGACAACCTGACAACCCAACTTCGTCGATTCGACAGATGTTTTCGGAAGCCACAACTATGCCATTCACGGCAACTATGAAATATTCGGGATTATTGATTCGACTAATTATCTTGATCTCGTCATTTGGACCAAATTTGGCAATAATAAAATAACCATTCACGGTTATTTCAAATATTCCCTTGTCATTTCCTTTTAGTATTTCTCTGACAAATTCATCAAACCTCTCCCTGACCATACGAGGCACCCCTAAAAAGTCTGAAACGTTATCAAAGGCTTTTTTAATTACCTGACAATCACCGAACCATGGCGACCCATCTGATCCCATCTGATCCCATGATTTCCCATATCATTCCACATCAGCCTACTTGGTCATCCCGATCATCGCAAGTTGTTGTTTTCTGTGGCATTGCGATCCCCCCGGGCCATGTTTGCCATCATCATGGATATCATGTATAGAAATAATCTTGATGTCCTTTTGTGGGAATGGTGATTATTTTCTTTTACATCATTTCTAACATCATGTGAGTGACAACGAAGCCATCCATATCGGATTGATCGAATCGTGATCATTGTCATCTATGGGTGTATCGTACTGTGCATTTCTTGATGCCGACCCTGATGTGGGTTTGTGATCATCTGTGTCACCATGTTGGCACGTATGTTGAGCATCATTTACCGGCATAGACGGAGCACTTGATTACCTTGGACCGACAGAACCTTGTTCCCCGGTGCCAATGACACGCTTGGTTATTCTCAGTTCTGTCCATGATCACCCACATATGATCTACAAGTTCCTTGTTTCTCGTGACTCTGTCGCATCATGTCCCAGTTCTTTCTTGTCAATTTCCCGTTAAGCCGAAATCGATATTGTGCGTGCCATGCCAAACCGGTCTATCGATGTTGAAAAATTCGAATTGTTTTGGCAATCCCCGGTGGTCCTGTGCGACAACCCCACCATCGTTGGCAATCGCGGTAAATGGGCTATCGTAGAAGTCCGGATCCAAAAAGGCGTCTAACAGCCATCCCGCTAATGGTAATCGATTCTTCACCTCGTTGAGTGCCATTGTCCCCCATTGTTCCGCTGCATAGGCATGTATCGTCATGGACATTCTATGGGAAAACGGAAATCCTGGTATATCAGCTTTTATTTCTGTCCCATTGACGAAGATAGAACGGTCACGGAATACAATCATGGCATCCTCGTGCTGACCGATCCAGAACAAGGCTACCGTGATTGGTGGACATCTCCACCAAACTGGGGGATTTTCGATACAATTGTACAGTTTCATCGATTAA
>Ga0265293_10013496_pt1 | contig 10593 bp, 6 predicted proteins | sample Munlanlewell138R_FD_192505 | JGI IMG/M metagenome (GOLD analysis project Ga0265293, IMG submission 192505) | Leachate microbial communities from a municipal landfill in Southern Ontario, Canada - Leachate well 138R | ecosystem: Engineered > Solid waste > Landfill > Unclassified | place: Canada... | reverse complement strand
CCATTCCAGTAAGAATTATACCGATTGCGTTTGCACCTGCCTTATCAGCCACGGATTGAAAAGTTACATCAACAGAAGGCCGATGTAAATTACACGGAGGGTCATCTGTTAATTTAAGCTTAAACTCGTAGCCATTTTTATCTAATAGCATATGCTTACCACCAGCTGCAACATATGCATATCCGAATTTCAATATTTCACCATCGATAGCTTCTATTACATTCATTTTGCATAAACGATTTAGTCCGTCTGCATATGATTTAGTAAACCCAGCGGGCATATGTAAAACTATCAAAATTGGCGGTAAATTAGCAGGTAAAGCCTGTAGAATAGTACGAACTGCTACAGTTCCACCTGTTGAACCACCAATCGCTATGATTTTATCAGTACTCTTAATGGACTGTACAACTGCAATATTCTTAGGCTTATGTGATTCTTGGGAACTGCCAGTTGATGGTTTAACGGTAGCCTTGTACATCTTGCTTAGCTTCTGGCGATTAACACTACTAGCATGTTTTACCTTTTCAATAATCTCTTGACTTAAGTCTTGTAGCCCTGAACCAACTGCTAGTGATGGTTTAGTTACGAAATCAATTGCGCCTAACTCTAATGCCCGAAATGTCGCTTCGTTACCGCGTTCTGCCCTTGAACTAATTATAATTACTGGAAGCGGAACAATTTTCATTAGCTTGGATAAGAAAGTAAGCCCATCCATCTTCGGCATTTCTAAATCTAATGTTAGAACATTAGGCTTAGTCTCTTTTATCACCTTGATTGCTTGAATCGGATCTTTCGCAACCCCTACTACTTCAATATCAGGGTCAGTCGCCAATATCTTTTGCAGCACAGTTCTAACTAAAGCTGAATCATCAATTATAACAACCCGTGCTTTTCCACTCATGTTCTCACCTACTTGCAAACAAATATTTTAATCAAAAAGTGTCAAGTTAGTAGCCTTAGCTTCTTTGTTCTTTTGTTTCTGCATAAATTGTAAAAATCGTTTCTCCCTAGCCACTGCATCCTCTAAGCTCTTATTGTAGCTAATCTTCTTAACAAATATATCGAAACTATCTGGATAGAAATAAATTTTCCTACCAACATTACCACCAACATCTTGTGATAAGATTGGTATTTCCTCCATTTTCAGATAATTGATGGCGAATTCTATATTAGAATCAGATACTGCAGTTATTGTTGTACCGAGAACTTTGCCACCACCAAATACCTTAGCACGAAGATTATTTCTCTTAGCTCCTAGCTTCATCATATTGTTAATTAGTAGTTCCATGGAGTGAACTCCATATCTAGCATCATCATTTAATAGAATACTACCTCCGCGTATAACTCCAGGCAACATAAAATGATTCATACCAGCAATTTTGTTCTGTTTATCTAATAAACAAACCGAAATACAAGAACCTAATAAAGTTGATAACACAAGACTTTCATCATTAGAAGCATGATAATCTCCCGCAAATAATTCACAGACTATTCTATTTAATTGTTTGTGATAACCTTGCTTCAATTTTACACCACCTACATTGCACTAGATTTTATCTTTGATAGATTGTCTGTCCAATCAATTTCCAATTATTTGCCGAATTTAAAGAATTGATAGATTCTGAGTGCCCAATCATTAATACCCCATCTTGATGTAAATGATTTGCAAAACGATTAATAATATCACGCTGTGTATCTTTATCAAAATATATAAAAACATTCCTGCAAAAAATGACATGTAGCGGATCAGTTATTGGATACACACCATTTGTAACTAGATTGATTTGGCGGAATGTAATCATTTTTTGAAGTGACTCTTTTACTTTGAACTTACCAGCATTTTCATTGACACCCAATTTGAAATAAGCTTTTAGGAGATTGTATGGTATCCCACTTATCTCTTTCTTATCATAAATTCCTGCCTTAGCCTTAGCTAATGCATCTGTATTGACATCAGAAGCAAGGATTTGAACATTCCATCCAGGATGTTTTTTGAAAAACTCCTGTAGAAAAATAGCCAACGAATAAGGTTCTTCTCCGGTAGAACAAGCAGCCGACCATATTCGTAGTTTCTTTTTAGAATTGTGAGCAGGATTCGCCATAATCTTAGGCAAAAGAGTCTGCTCTAAATATTCAAAATGATGATACTCACGAAAAAACTGAGTAACATTAGTAGTAATCCGATTAAATAACACCTGTAATTCCGCAGCATCACGCTGCACTAAATCCATATAGCTTTGATAATTAGGTAGTTTTAACTCTCTGATTCTCTTCGATAATCTAGAAATAACGAGTGCACGCTTAGCATCCGTTAACTTAACCCCAATTAGCTCTTCTAAGAAGGTTTGTAAAACTCGGAATTCTTGATCAGATAATTGCGCTAAACCATCCTGTTCCATACGCCCTCCACCTAACCTGCGCTACTTCGCAATGATTTTGGTTGCTTTACCATTTTATAAATAGTTGGTACATCAAGAATAATCGCCACCATACCGTTCCCCAAAATAGTAACACCTGCTATTCCATCAATTTGTTGCTGCATATTTTCTTTTAGACTCTTAATCACAACCTGCTGTTGTCCAAGAATATCATCTACCATTAACGCCAGCTTGCGGCCATTATGCTGCAAAACTACCAATATCCCTTCAGTAGGTGCATGGCAATCTGCGTCTAAGTCTAATAAATCATATAGACCTACATAAGGCAGATTCTCGCCACGAAGATGGATGAATGCCCCATTACCTTCAGCTTGATGCACTTGTTCTGGTGAAGCCTTGATAAATTCCGATATCATATTCAGAGGAATAATAAATCGCTCCTGCCCAACACGAACCATCATCCCATCAATGATTGCTAATGTCAGTGGTAGCTTAATAGTAATTGTTGTCCCTTTGCCTATTTCGGAATCAATCTCAACAGTACCTCGTAAGTTCTTAATATTAGTCATTACCACATCAAGCCCTACGCCACGCCCGGAAATATCTGTGACCTGTTTAGCTGTAGAGAATCCCGGATTAAATAGTAGCAGGTACATATCTTGCTTAGATAATTTATCGTCAGCTCTAACTATTTGTTTCTCCACTGCCTTCGCAAATATAGCCTGCTCATCAATTCCCTTACCATCATCCGAGATTTGAATGACAATATTCCCTTCCTGATGAAATGCGCGCAGAGTAATCGTACCTTCTCGTGGCTTGTCCATAGCCTCACGCTCATCAGGAGTTTCTATCCCATGATCTAAAGCATTACGGATTAGATGCTTTAACGGATCTGCTATTTGCTCAATAACCTGCTTATCTAGCTCAGTTTCTTTACCTTCTATATGTATTTTTACTTCTTTGTTAATGTCCCTTGCTAAGTCACGAATCATTCGCTGATAACGGGTAAATGTTCCGCCAATCGGAATCATGCTAGTGTTCATAACCTTTTCCTGAACAATTCGAATGATTTTATCTACTTCCTCAAAAGCCGTATTAATCTCTCGATTAATGGTATTGTTATGTTGCTCACCAGACCTATCATTAAATAAGTTCATATTAGATAATACTAACTCTTTGACTCTAGAATGGGATATCAACAATTCTGCTAAATGATTTAAGATTCCTTCTAGCTTTGATGCTTCGACTCGGATAGTGCTACTATGCTCTTGATTCTTTGCTTCTTCTTGTTTGTTTACAATTTTATTGACTTCTTGCTTGAATACTTTGCCTTCATCTACTAATAGCTCGCCAATCTGCTTCTGTTCAGACAATGTATATTCAACTGATAACGCTCTTTCTTCTGTTACATCATCAACGAATATTTCATTATCATCTGCTACAAAAATAAATATTTCATCTATTGCATCTTGATTTTTATCTGTTTCTACAAATACGGTCCATTCTAGATAAAATTGATGTGTAACAAGCTCTTCTAACAATGGCAGCTTCGATGAATTGCAATAGCTCTCCACAATTCGCCCTACTTCTTGAATCTCTCGCAAAATCATTAGCGGATCAGTACCTGATTCAAATATTGTCGGCTGAAAGCGCAGCGTGATCTTAAATGTCCTGATCTCTGATTTAGACTTTTCATTTTCCGCATTATTAACTGTTTTGTTATCGTTATTTATAACGGTACTATCTGTGCCTGTGGTATGGTTTTGATCAAAATAATCTAATTGCTTAAATAGCGTATCTATAGCTTCCGAAAACTGAACGCCCGTAAAATCATTCTCATCTAACATCTTTTTTATAATATCAGTGCCATCAAATAATACTTTGAATACATCATCAGTTAATGAAACCTCCTGATTTCGTACACCATCTAGCAGATTTTCCAGCCTGTGGGTTACATCATTAATCCGTTGCATTCCAACAAGCCCTGCACCACCTTTAATTGTATGCATAGCTCGAAAAATCACATTAATCAGATCTATATTATCTGTGTTGCCCTCTAAGTCTAATAATCCCTCTTCCATCACTTGGAGGTTTTCCCTTGTCTCTTCGAGAAAAAGTTCGAATAATTCATCATCCATCAGGTATACCTCCTATTTGACGAATTTTTTGACGACTCCGATTAATTGTTCAGGGCTAAAAGGCTTAACCAACCATCCAGCAGCGCCAGCCTGCTTGCCTTCCATCTTTTTCTCATCTTGTGATTCTGTAGTTAAGACTAATACTGGTATAAATTTATAATGAAGGCTCTTTTTTATTTCCTTAATGAATCCAATACCATCTAAGTTAGGCATGTTAATATCCGAAATAATCATACCAGGGCGAATTCCTTTCTGACGAAGCTCCTCAAGGCGATTTATCCCATCTTGGCCATCAACAGCCTGTTCAACCTGATAGCCTTCCTTCTTCAAGGTATATTCCACTGATGCTCTAACTGTCCTTGAATCATCAACTATAAAAACAACTTTACTCATTACTTTCCTCTCCTAACACATCTTTAGTTCCTGTAATCTCCAACAACATCGCTATCTCTTCATTTATTCCAACCATTTTAAAAGATAAATTTTTGAGTTCGCATGTCTTATAGACTGACAATAATAACTGTAATCCTGCTCCATCAATATCGACCAGGTCTTTCGCATCTATACTCACCGTATCCGATTTCCCTTGCTCATAAATATCGCCTTGAATGTGCTTGTTTAATGAATCTAACAACTCCTCAGCATTAAAAACTGTAATTGATTCAGGTAAAACATACATAAAATAACCTACCCCCTAGAATAACGTTAACTCTCCACCATCCGTACCAACATCAAGCTGTTCGCCTTCTAAGTGTAACTGTGCGATTACTCGCTCCGAATGTGTCGTGAAATAATTCAATATTTCCTGCAAATGCTCGTTACTATTATTCCATTCCTCAATGCCGGTAGCTTCCATATGCTTTCGTAATTCATCATCCATATAATCATAAATCTCAAACAGCTTGCCTTCAATCAGTTCAAGCAAGCTATATATATCAGTGCCTAATTCTAATTTATTACTAATTAACATTATCTCATTATATAAAGAATTACTTGATGTACCAATTGGTTGTATCGCATCAGTTATAAGCTGTTCAATAATATCCAGCCTTTCTATAGCACCTTTTATTACTAAACGCATCTCATTTGCTTTGCCAACATTGATTTTTAGCACCTTTTGGAATTGATCCAAGTCATGCTCTAAGCGTTCCTTAAGTCGAACAACATATTCTTCATTCTTATTAACCTCTTTAGTAACCTGGTCGGCAATACTCTGAATCTGACTGACAAAGGCAGAACCATCTAAATTAATCCGTGATAGCTCTATTCTGCTAAGGATATTCAATTTCTGCAGATGTCCGACCAATCGCTTAATTTTGCGAATACGTTTCTCTATTTGGCTAATTTGAATATTAAATGATTCGTTAATTTCTGAGAACCCATTCATTTTGTCTCTTAATTCGACAAGCTCATTATCAAAATGCCGCAAGAACACCTTTACATTCGTGAAAATTTCAGAAATAACATTCGTCTTGTACTCATCCCCGCCAAAATATTCTGCTAGAGTCTGTTCATCTTCTACTAGATTCATAAGTTGGCTTCGCATATCATTTACTGGTGTTTCAATATCAGTCAATGATTTAGTTAGCTTATCTTTAATATTCATGACCAAATCTATTACTAGCTGCATCAGCGATTTATTAATTGCCAATATATTCATCGTAGCTTCTGCTGTACTATTATCAGCATCAGCATTACGCTTATTATCCATTATTGTAATTAGACATTTCTGGACATTCTCTAAGCCCTGCCGCAAAATGTCTTGCACTTGAATCTTAATCATTAACTCTTGTACCGGTTTAACAGCCATATGTACAGATGAATTGACTTCCCCTAACACGCCACGAACTGTTTCTAAAGAAGCAAATACATTGTCAAATATCTCAACGAATTCTTGTAATTGCTCTTCCCTTAGCTTTCTATGATATTCCAAAATTATATCTAGATTACCAACAAACTGCTGATTCCAATATCCTAATCCTTCTGCATATTGCTCCATCGTACGATATTGCTCGTCTACCTTATTGGAGAACGCCATAATATGATCAGAAATTACACCGAACGCCTTCCCGTCTTCTCCCAATTTGCCGGAAAAAATAATAGCATTCATAGAAACCAGTTCAATATCCATGATCCGTTCCTTAACCTTATAAATCACTTCCATTACATCATCAAAGCTTATTTCACCTGCAGTCTTAGAAGATTGAAGAAAGCTTTCGATAATCTTGCGAATTTCAGCTTCGTCTACCATATTAGCAGTAGTAGCACGAACCTCATTCTCGACTTCCCTTAGAATCCTTGATAATTGTTGTGTTGTTTCATGATTATTTGTTAGAGACTGTTCATTTTGACGCTCATTTTGCTGTTCATTTTGATGGATAAAGAAATCTAGTAATATCTCTACTTCTTTCGCAGTTAATTCTATCTCACTCTCAATAGAAGGTAGCTCTGCAAATATAGCACCATATAGCTCCTCGGTAGTCGATATTAACTCCCCAATATGCTCAGAAGTATCTAGAATTATATAATTAATGTCGCGACCTGACATACATCCACCTCATTATTATTACTTACCCTTCAGTATCTTAACATTAATTAAATTAGAATGAATCTATTTTGTGTAGAATTATATGTAGTATTTATGTAGCATCTAAGTAATATTTATATAGTTTAATTTTTAAAATTATATATATATACTTCTGTGAAATATACAATAAATCCTCTAAATGATGGTGTGATATTAATCACAATTCTATGTGTAATCTAGGAGCGCCCGTATCTCTGCCTCTGTTAATTTAGACAGTAACATCTCACCAGATTGTATTACTTCATTTATCATTTGCCTTTTCTTTTGCTGTAACTCATAGATTTTCTCCTCAATCGTCCCTTGAGCAATCAATCTTATAACCTGTACAACCTTATCTTGACCTATTCGATGAGCACGATCAGTCGCTTGGTCTTCTACTGCAGGATTCCACCATAAATCATATAGAATAACCGTATCAGCGCCAGTTAAGTTCAGTCCTGTCCCACCAGCTTTTAGTGATATTAAGAAAATACTTTGCTTACCTTCGTTAAACTGGTTAGCCATATCAATTCGTTCAAGCGCTGGTGTTGAACCATCTAAATAAAAATAGCTATATCCCGATTCATCAATTGCGTCCCTAATAATATGCAACATACTAGCAAATTGAGAAAAAATCAGCACACGATGTCCGCCGGCAATCGTTTCACTTAAAAGCTCCAATAACTGCAGAAGCTTGCCACTCTCACCTTGATAATTTTCTACAAACAGAGCTGGATGGCAACATATTTGACGCAAGCGTGTTAACAAGGCCAGAATCTTAATATGACCTCTATTAAAGCCTTCTTCACTAATAATATTACTTACCTGACCCTTAACCTGCTCCAAATAAGCTAGGTATAGCTTTTTTTGATCAATTGTTAAGACAGAGATTAGTTTGTTCTCAATCTTTGGCGGAAGTTCTTTCAGGACATCCTTTTTTAATCGACGTAAAACAAACGGCTTAACCCGCTTATGTAGGCGTGTCAACGTACTACTATATGTTTTCTGAAATTGTGAAAGCACAGGAAAATACCCCGGTAAAACAATATCAAAAATTGACCATAAATCTGTAATCGAATTCTCAATAGGTGTACCAGTCAAAGCAAAGCAAGTCTTTGCACGAAGCCGCTTCACAGCTTTAGCCGTCAGTGTAGCATGATTCTTAAGAAACTGCGCTTCATCAAGAATACATGTCGCAAACGACATATCAGCATATTTACTTATATCTCTACGCACCAGTGGATAAGAAGTAACAACAACATCAGCCGTTGCTATCTGCTCCATTTGCACTTGTCGTTCTGCATAACTACCTGAGATAACCACTACCTGTAAATTCGGCGCAAATGCAGCAAACTCATTTTGCCAATTATAAACAAGGGATGTCGGAGCGATTACAATCGACAATTGCTTATTATCATTCTGCTGCAATGATAATATAAAGCTAATTGCTTGAATTGTTTTCCCAAGACCCATATCATCTGCTAGAATCCCACCGAAACCATAATCAGCCAATGTACGAAACCACTGATATCCAACCTTCTGATAAGGACGTAATATTGATTGTACTTGCTCTGGAACTTGATAATCTATCGCAACAGGCTGTTTAACTCTATTCGTAAGCTCTTGGAAAGCTTCATCCTTAGTAAGCTGTAAATCATCTATAAGTAGCGCTTGATTAAGTGGCAATTGCAATAGCTTCTTCTGTAAATCAGACTTTTTCAGATTTAACGCCGTAACCATCTCGGCTAAATCAAGCAACTCCTGATTATATCCCTGTTCCAATACAATAAATGCCCCATCCTTTAAACGATAATAACGTTGTTTCTCCTTAATTGCTTGCAACACATTTACTAATTCTTCACTATTAATACCTTCAATGTCGAACCCTACCTCTAACACATTAATGTCTGAGTTAATACCGACCTGACCCTTTACCCGTGGCTGCCTAGTATGTTCAATGTTATAGAATCGATCCGTGTAGTAGACCTGTGCATATTTCTGTAATTCAGGTAACTGTTCTATTAAAAAGGCAAACATTTGCTGCTCATCTTCGATATACATTAAATTACCGTTATATTGAAAATTGCTTTCCTCAAAAAAACTCATAATCATACGTTCTGCTTCAATATCGCGGACTAATATTATATTTTCTATGTTTTCTATGTCTGAATTTAATGCAGCTTCTGCAGCTGTATTTGAATCTTGTGCTTCTACCAACCTCGGCTCTGCCCCAACATCGAAAGGGTTAACCGATAAATCACCATAATGATACTGTAAATCACAGCTAATTACTCCATCACGATAATCTAAATATAATTGCGGTTGCAAAGTTGGCTGTAGAATGTTTGGAGCTAAATCTTCAGCAATTTTGACCTGCTGTTTGTCTTTAGACTGTTGTAATAAGCTAGATACGAATATATGACGATGCGTTTTAGGAATCGTCAATGATTCCGTATTTAACCTATGAAGGCTTTGAATAATAGGTAATAAAAGCAAATTCTGTTCTTTACTTGTTAAATAAATAATTTCATTATATAAATAAATCTGCCCATCCTTTAATAATGGGTGCACAGCATCATTGCTGGCAATAGATAACTTTAATTCGTTATTTTGCATAGACATATCAAAGCTAATAGGTAAATCCGCCTTAAATACTGGAACTCTATCATACGAATGTCCAGAAAAATCTATATTGACGAAACTGCCTTGCAATAACTCGAATAGCCGCATGACATACTTTCGGGGTAAATGCACATGCTTACCTACGAAGATATTCCTACCATTGCTATTGTCTTTATTATTAAAGTTCCTGCTAGCATTACGAGAAGCTATAGCTTCATGCTCATATTCGTATATCTCTAAAAGCAAATCAATTACTTGTTGATCGTTAGATTGAAATGTATGTAGCCACGGAGTATAAGTTAGCTTCTTGCTAAATTCATGCTCCTGTTTATGATATATAGCTGCAAGAAATTTCTCTATATCGGCGACTACGTATGTACGGTCAGTTCCGACCTTCAAGGATAACAAACATTTTCCATCCTCAAAGCTTTGAAACTGTTCATGCTTAAATTGCAGCTCAAGCTTAAGCTCTTGAAGGTTACTCGTGTTATTAGCTTGCTGATAACTCTCAAGGATACGTTCTACTTCTTGAGTAGTCGTGGGCTTCTGTACATAACGACCTGCCACATGATCCTTAAGCGCCATCAGTGAAGCTACTATATGTTTGCAATGCCCTGGCTGGCTAGCAAATGCCAAACAATCACACTTAGAGCGTTCTAAGATGCCATATCTATTAAACTTTAGCACCTGTTCATATGCTTGCTCACTACCTGAAACAACACCACGATACAAGCTGCCCGCTGATATTTCGTCAAGCTTAACCACAGCTCCACGCTTATAATATGTAACCCCTCGCGAGAAGGTATTCTCAGACACACAACGATTGCGAATTGTCTCTTCAGACAATACGATATTGTCAATTGAATTATTGGAATCGTTCAATATTACT
>Ga0265293_10013495_pt1 | contig 10594 bp, 11 predicted proteins | sample Munlanlewell138R_FD_192505 | JGI IMG/M metagenome (GOLD analysis project Ga0265293, IMG submission 192505) | Leachate microbial communities from a municipal landfill in Southern Ontario, Canada - Leachate well 138R | ecosystem: Engineered > Solid waste > Landfill > Unclassified | place: Canada... | reverse complement strand
TAAAAGCAACGCTTCAAACGGTTGCGGATACAGCAATCATTCCATTACAAGACTATTTAAATTTAGGTAAGGAAGCGCGCTTTAATATTCCTTCTACATTAGGTGGTAACTGGGTTTGGCGCTTAAAACAAGGACAAATTGATCGCATGAGTCGTAATAAAATTAAACGTTTTACCAAACTTTATGGCAGAAGCCGAAAAAACGACTAACTTTTCAAGTAACCAACATAGAGATGAGATGCTTCTTGTCTCTATTTATTTTAGAAACACATTAAGACGTTTGACATTATATGTTTAAGTGTATACAATAGGATAAACATAAAATAACAAAGGAGCATAAAGTGCAACTAAATAAAATTATCTTATTTTCATGGATATCAGTGATGATCGCTTTATTCATACATGTGATATTTCCTAAATCATTATATGGGTTGATGGTATTTATGCTTATGGAATTACTTGGTCTAATTACAATCTATTTATATAAGCGATTAAAAAAAATACCATTAAAGTCAATCACCAAATCGTCTATTGATGTACTGAAACTATCGATACCAATTCTATGGGTATTCATATATTTTTTAAGTGCGTTTACAATTCAAAGATACTTTAATGTGTTTACATGGAATAGACCATTTGATAACATACCATTAATGTTACTTGTTGCGACTGAAGCATTTACACTAACATTTGTAGTAGTTTATTTAATGCGTTTAAAAGTTAACAAACCGCAAACAACAAAACATGATCTGTCGATATGGTATAAAAGTATCAGTGTATTTATTATGTTTGGGTTTTTAATTGCCCTATTTATGGGACCAATCATCCATTCTTACCATACAGACTGGATAATGAATATCCACATTATATTCACCCTCTTTGTAGCAATTCCTGCATTTACCGCATTATTAATGGTTTATCTTGTAGATTATTTATTAGAAAAATCACGCTTTAAAAGTAAGAATTAACTACTATGTTTTAAATACCTAATTAAAAATGAGTATGCTATTTTAGAAGCATACTCATTTTTTTTACTTAATCCTTAAATAGTGAAACAAATTGTCCATAACCTTCTTTTTCTAAATCTTTAAGTGGTATAAAACGCATACTTGCAGAATTCATACAATACCTTAAGCCACCTTTTTCATCTGGACCATCATCAAACACATGACCTAAATGAATGTCTGATTTTTTAGTTCTAACTTCTCTTCTAACCATGCCATATGAAAGATCTAATTTCTCGATAACCATTTGTTCATTGATTGGTTTTGTAAAAGACGGCCAACCACAATTAGCATCATATTTATCTAGTGAAGTAAATAATGGTTTACCATCGATGATATCTACATAGATACCAGCTTCAAAATTATCCCAATAATCATTCTCAAAGGGTGGTTCCGTACCATTTTCTAATGCAACTTTCTTTTGCAGCGGTGTTAATTTTTTCATGATTAAACTCCTTATACTATCTTTTTAGTAATATATAATCCATCCATTTATCTGGTAACAGTTTACGACCGAATAGTGCAATAAAACTTAAACTTCCCATATGATATCTTGTTTTAGGACGATTCGCACGTATTGCCTTATATACGCCTTTTGCTACCACAATAGGATCAGAACCCACCTTGCCTGTTAAGTAGTCTCTTTCGGCCTGTTTCATAACGTGATTAATCGTTTTTTCGTATGCAGAACCGACTTTTATTTGACGAGCATGATCATATGTACGTTGCATAAATTCTGTTTTAATCAAACCTGGTTGAATTAAGACAACTTGTATACCAAACTGTTTAACCTCAATTCTTAAACTATCTGAGAACCCTTCTAAAGCAAATTTAGATGCATGATACCAGCCACCTAATAAGGATGCAACTTTACCTCCAATACTAGAGGTATTAATTATTCTACCTGATTTTTGATTTCTCATAATTGGTAGAACATGTTTGATCATGTTTGCTAGACCAAACAAATTTACATCAAACTGATCTTTAGCATCTTTTAAGTCAACATCTTCTATGGGACCATATAGACCATATCCAGCGTTATTAAATAGAACGTCAATACGTCCTTCATTTTTATAAATCGTATCTACTGCAACTTTAATAGAACTTTCATCAGTCACATCTAAATATAGCGGTTTAATACCTAATGGTTTTAGACTTTCTAGTAATTCCATACGCCTAGCCAAGGCATATACAGTAAATCCTTTTTGACTAAGATATTCTGCAGTACTTCTACCAATACCTGAACTTGCACCTGTAATAACAACAACACCTGATTTCATCTAATTCACCTTCTTTTAACTATTTTACCAAAAATAAAAGCCTAATCTACTGATTAGACTTCTTTAAACGACCTAACTTTTCTATACTGTTTAAAAGGATTGCACCAACACCATTACCAATGAGCATCACAATGAATGCTGTAAACATATACCAACTATAGTTATTGGCCAGCAAAAAGTAATATACGTTCGCAATTGAGTGCTCAAATCCAAGGAGTACAAAGATTACAACTGCAAATATGTTGACTACAACCCTTGCAACTGGGTTATCTATTCGCTTATAACCATCAACACCTAAATACATCAACATACCACACATAATTGATAAACCAAATATTTCAATAATGCCTTTTGATAACTTGGTAGCAACAAGACTTTTAGATGCATTTATGATGATTTCATAATTTGCTAGGTAAATAATACTCATGATGAGTAATGCTCCAAGTATATTTCCTAGTACAATCCAAAGTATTTCTATTATATATTTTTTATCTTTATCAATTAGATACCCTATACGACCAGTATATAGTTTATAATCCAATGTAACAACGCATAACAAGCCAAATCCAAATAAAAATGCACCGATAATTTGATAATCTGTCTTTAAAAATAAGTATGTTGTCCCTGCAATAGCAATCAGTGCACCTGCCATTGTAGCGCTTAGTATTGTCTCAATATGTTTTCTCATTATATTATTCCTCGCACATATTATTATACAAAGTTTGTATCAATATACAAGTAAAGTTATAATGCATAAAATTTTATGTATTTCTTAAGACTTTTCAACCCTATTTAGAAAGCTTTTTAGTCTATCTTCTTTGGGATTTTCAAATATTTCTGTTGGTGACCCAACAGCTATTACCTCTCCTTTATCCATAAAAACAACTTGATTTGCTATAGTTTTAGCAAACTGCATCTCATGGGTCACAATGACCATATGCATCCCTAATAAAGCTAGTTTTTTCATCACAGATAACACTTCACCAATCATTTCCGGATCTAGTGCTGATGTTGGTTCATCAAATAAAATGACCTTAGGCTCCATACATAAAGCACGAGCAATTGCGATTCTTTGTTTTTGTCCACCACTGAGTTTATTTGGATATTGGTCTTGTTTATCTAATAGATCAACTTTATCCAGATAAAATTTCGATTTGTTCGTTGCACTCATTTTATCTATCTTTAATACTTTCATTTGAGCAACATTCAAGTTCTCAAGCGTAGTTAAATGTGGAAATAAATTAAATGATTGGAAAACCATACCAACATCTTTACGATGTTTGTTTACATTAAAATTCTTGGTGTTGATATTTTCACCATTATAAATAATCTCACCCTGATTGGGTGTTTCAATTAGATTTAATACTCTTAATAAGGTTGATTTACCACTTCCAGATGGACCAATAATAATCGTAATACCAGCGTATATATCTAAATTCACATGATTTAAAGCAGTTGTTTGATCATTAAATTTTTTGTATAAATTTTTAATCTCAAATAGTTTATTTAGCATCTTGTTGTCGCATCCTCATTTCTAATTTCAACATTAATTTTGAAGTCGTAAATGTTAGTGCTAAATACATAATAGCTGTAACAATATAAACTTCTTTGGTTTGATAGGTTGCTGTTTTAACAATTTGTGCGCTATACATCAGTTCTGCGATACCCAAATACATAAATATTGAAGTCTCTTTGATTAACGTAACAAATTCATTACCCAAAGCAGGCATGATATTCTTAATCGCTTGAGGCATAATAATATGGCGCATTGTTGATGCTTTTGACATACCAAGACTTAAGGCTGCTTCTGTTTGTCCTTTATCGACTGATAATATACCCGCTCTAAATGTTTCTGATGCATAAGCGCTACTATTAATAATCAATGCAAACATCCCCAATAAAAACGCACCAAAATCCACACCCAAAAATGTCATCACTGGTAATTGCACAAATGCATAAATTAACATGACCTGAACAAGTAGTGGTGTACCACGAATGAGTTCAACATAACCACTACCAATAATATTTAAAATTTTATGTCTAGATAGTCTCAAATAGGTTGGAATGATTGCGATCAATGTCCCAAATAATACTGCAATCAGCGCAAGCATCAAAGTGATTAATAACCCTTGTAACAAGGTTTTAAGATAAAATATATCTAAAATAAATGTAAAGTCCATGACTAACTATTTAACGTTATATGATCACTTACAAATTGATCTATTTTTCCAGATGAAATTAGCTCTGCTATAACGTTATTTATTAAAGTAAGTAAGCCAACATCCCCTTGTTTTACAGCTACAGCTGAGCCATCTTCTGGATCACCAATACTAAAGTTAGCAATTGCTAGATCAGCCAAATTATTAACATAACCTTCAGCAACTGGTTTTTCCATAATAATCCCTGACAATTGATTATTTCTAAGTCCAAGGACAAGGTCTGGAACTGCTTGTATAAATTGTTTTTGAGCCAACTTAAAAATATCTTCTGCATAGGTTTGTTGAATTGAACCTAACTGTGCACCTATGCGGATAGTTGATTTATTCAATGATTCTATTGATGTATATACATCTTGTTTTCTTGCATCAATAAGCATGACCTGAGTTGCCATATAGTATATTGTAGAAAAGTCTACGACTTTCGCGCGATCGGGGGTTGGTGTCATAGCAGAAATAACAAAATCTACTTTCCCGTTTTTTAGATCTTCTAACAGAAAATCAAAGCCTTTATTAATAACCCTTAGGTTCTTACCAGATGCCTTAGCAATCTCTTTTGCAATCTCAATATCAATGCCAACAACTGTTGTTTGATTATTACCATCATTAATTAACCACTCATATGGTGCATAATCAGCAGATGTACCCATCGTAATAAATGTATCATATGATCCATCTATTATAAAATCAAAACTATTGGCGCTTTGCATATTGCAACCAAAAAGCATCATTATTGATAAAATGCTTACAGTAAACATTAAACACTTCTTAATCATTATTTTTTTCTCCTTTTTTTAATGATTGTTTATAAAAAAAACGTCCCTTAAAATACAATGGACGATTCAAAAACCGTGGTACCACCTAAATTCTAGTATAAAACTAGCACTTAAAAACGTTAACGCCGTTAATGTACGTTTAAACCTCAATTGATGAACGCAAGTCATACACACTAAATAAAAATCCCTAGACATAGAATGTCTAAGGACGATTTAATCGCGGTACCACCTTAGTTCTAGAAATTAATCTAGCACTTATATCGTTAACGCCGATATACGTTTAAACCTCATCAACTTTCGATTTAAAAGCTCCAAAGCACGTTCATTTATAACTTTTACTGATTTTCACCACCCATCAGTTCTCTTTAAAAAAGTTTAATAAATTACTACTCTTTTTCTTCGCTTGGGTAGTATTATAAGCCTATTGAATAAAAAATACAATACATGGAATTATTTTTTGTGAAATTACACTTAATTATAGTGGTAATACTTGCTTACCAAGTTCTTCATTGACAACTTGACCAACCGCCGAATACATGGCAACTAAACCAGTTATAATACCGATGTAACCTGCAATATTTGTTATCATACTAATACCTGTAAAATCACCAATTGCTAACACATAAAATAGTAATGCTAGTGATCCAAAAACAAGCTTTGTTATTGTATTATGCGTTAATGTACCGATAAACATAAATGTTGTGAAAATACCCCACAACAATAGATAAAAGCCCATAGATGTTAGATCGGCTTTCATTAGTGGATAGTCTTTAGGCATTAACCAAATAAATACTAAAGATAGCCAGAATAGACCATAAGCTGTAAAGGCAGTACCACCAAAATTATTGTTGTTCTTAAATTCTAATAACCCAGCAATAATTTGTGCAAAACCACCAAGTGCAATACCCATAGAAACAACTACTAATGACAGTTCTGTAATACCTGCATTAGATAAGTTTAATAAAATTGTTGTCATCCCAAAACCTAATAAACCAAGTGGTCCTGGATTCATTTTTTTCGTCATAAAAAATCTCCTAATTTTTATTCATCTAAAGTATTGTATCTTATTTAATTTTAAATACAAGATGTTTACAACATTTTTGATGAATAAATATTCATATTATGTTATAAATACGCTTATTCAGCAATAATCACGATAATTTGGTAAAATACTATTGAACAAAAAACTAAGGAGTTTTATGGATGTTTGCTAAACAATACAAAAAATATGATAAACCAAATAATGATATTATTGATTCTGAAGAAAAAGATGAAATTAGGCTAAACCTATATATTTCAAAAACAGGTGTTGCATCACGTCGTGGTGCGGATAGTTTGATTGAGCATGGTCGTATTAAAGTTAATGAGAAACCCGCAGTTGTTGGTATACAAATATCAAAAAATGATGTTGTTACCTTAGATAACAACATCATCAAACCATTAACTGAAAAGTTTTACATTATTTTAAATAAACCAGAAGGTATCGTCTCAACAACTGACACTGCTATTAATGGTAATGTCATCACTTTTATGAACTTTAAAGAAAAAATCTTTCCGGTTGGCCGTTTAGATAAAGACTCAACTGGATTAATACTTCTTACAAATGATGGTAGCATTGTTAATAAAATACTTCGGGTTGAAAACGGTCACGATAAAGAATATATTGTCACTTTAAACAAACCCTACGATGATTTTTTCATTAATGAAATGAAAGCTGGTGTTAAAATATATAATCCAGTACTTCATGAAAAACAAGTTACAATGCCATCGATTATTAAACCTATAGATGATATGTCATTTAGTCTAACTATTAGACAAGGTCTAAACCGTCAAATTAGACGTATGGCAGATAGTTTAGGTTATCGTGTTGATGCACTAAAACGTGTGCGTATCATGCATATTAACTTAGATGATTTACCAGTTGGTCATTGGCGTTATCTGTCCGTTTTAGAATTAAAAATTTTAAACGAAAAAATTAATAACTAGAAACTTGGGTTGGACACAAAGTGTTCAATCTTTTTTGTACGTAACATCGGAAATGCAATCTCACTAAAATGAAGGAGTAATCTTGAACTACTTACACCATATAAGGTATCACCTACTACTGGATGATTTATACTTGCAAGATGTGCTCTAATTTGATGTGTGCGCCCTGTTTCAATATTCACTTTTAGTCTAGATCTTGTCGCTTCATATTGAATCAACTCATAATGTGTGATAGCTAGTTTTCCATTATTTGAAACGACCATCTTTTGTAATGTACTGTCCTTGATGAGTTTTGACTGTATGGTACTTTTTTTATCTTTGACTTTGTTTTCAACAACACAAATATAGTTTTTAATAACTGATCGATTTTCAAATAGGTTTGAAAGATATGCCAGTGCGATAAAGTGTTTGGCAAAAACAACAATTCCAGATGTTTCTTTATCAATACGGTGTGCAGGTAACACTAAATGATGGTAACCATGTTTTTGAAAGTGCATATTCACACGCTTAGTCAAGTGATCAAAAGACACACCATCATCATGGACAATTAAATTAAACGGTTTATCAACAATAACAATATCATCATCTTCATAAATGATATCTAACTGAACGTCAAATACATCGCTCATTTCATAGTTTTCTAAATGTATTGTTAGTACATCCAGGGGTTTGAATCTATACTCTGAATTTACAGGTTTAAAATTCACTTCAAGTAAGTGATTGGATGAGTATTTGTAAATAACTTGCTTTCCGACATTAAAGTCTTGTAAAAATTGTCTAATGGTCTTACCAGTGTAAGTTTTATCAATGTTAAAGGTTAGTGTATTCATGTGATTTTATTTTCCTTAAAATAATTTTTTGTTGCAAATTTAAAATTTTCTAGTAAAAAGTTTTTAGCTGCCAAGCCGATTTCAGTTTTATCACTTAAAATATCAAAGGCATGGTAGCCACCTGCAAATACTTTAAATGTTACGTTGTTACCCTGAAGTTTTAACCGTTCAACATAATTGATTGTTTCATCTAAAAAAGCCTCTACACTGCCTACATAAGTCAGTGTAGGTGGTAAGTTCTTTAAGTTTTGTGCACGTGCAGGTGCTGCATAATAGGGGACATCTTTTGTTCCAAATAAATCACCTAAATATAATTTCCAAGCAAGTTCATTGTCTTTAGAGTTCCATACAGGATCATCATTATTTGTAGCAGATTTCGTATTCATACGATCATCTATCATCGGATAAAGTGGCATTTGAAAAGCAATATTCACTTCATTTTTATCTCTTGCCATTAAAGATAATGCCGCGGTTAGCCCACCACCTGCCGAATCACCACCAACCATTAATTGATTTGGATTAATCATATAATTTAAGTGATTTTTCTTCATCCAAAGTAGCGCTAAGTAACAATCATCAATCGCAGCTGGATAAGGTTTTTCAACAGATAAAGTATAATCCGGTGACACGATGACACAGTTGGTTTCTTCAATCAGTAAACCAAATAGTTTTTCATTCATTTCGGGTACACCTAAGCCATAACCACCACCGTGCATGTAAAGTAATCCTGGTGCATTAAACTTTCTTTTAATCGGTGCATAAACTGTTAATCTGAGCATAGTACCATCAGGTCTGGGTGTATAAACCTCTTCATAATAAAGGTTTGATTTGGCTTTACCTTTAATGGCACCTAAAACTGCTTTAGCAAGTTTTAATGTTCCAACATTAAAAGATGGCATAAAAAAACGTATAAACTTACCTGTTAGTCTTAATTCAGGATCTATTTGTTGATCAATTGGTTTCATAAATTAATTTCCCCTTTTATACGTTTATGGCTATTATGTTTATTATAACCAATTATACAAATTAAATATATAGATAAAACCTATTCAAATGATTTTAAAGCTTCAAGCATGTCTATTTTTCTAATTTTTGGTAGTGATGCGATATATACAATGATTAAAAAGACAAATGATAACCCAACAGTATATAAATAACTAAGTAAATAGATTTCATTTTTTAAAATAATACCATCAACATTAATTTGACTTATGATGAAATACTGAAGACTGCGACCAATTAAAAGGCCAAATATTATGGCAAAAGTTGATATAATAAATGTTTCTCTAAAGATATAGCCGCTAACTTCTTTTTCTTGATAACCTAGTACTTTTAGTGTTGCCATTTCTTTATGTCTAGTACTTATATTAATGAGGGTTAAGTTATAGTTAATGATGATAGCTAGTACACTAGCAAAGACGACAAGTAGTATAATGACACTATTCATACTAGATGAGGTTTGATTAAAAAATCCCATTAAATCATCTTTGCTCTGTACTTGAACAATGTCATCTGTATTGGTAAGTTCTTCAATTAACATGTCAAAATCACTTGGTCTTAAATGATTTGTTTTAACATAGGCTTTATTATAGTAAAACTCATAATCACTTGCTACTAAGCTATTTGATATATATATGTAATTACCAAAATAAAACGCAATAATGTCTGTAACTTCAAAGGTTTGTGTAACACCTTGAAACTCAAGTGAAATACTTTGACCTACGACAATATCATGTTTACTAGCAAACTGTTTTGTAACAAATACACTACTTGATCCAAATGATAAATCATTACTATCTAGGTTCTTAAATGCCAAATAATCATTTAATTCATCATCAACTTCAGGTATTAACACATTGATGTAATCACTGCTATCATAATGGGCTGTTTGAATCATTAGATTTAATGTCTCATAATCTTCAAGGATGTCAATAGATGTTTGATTTGGTACAATACTCAGTTCAATATCAAATTGATACATTTCGTTAAACTGTGCATTTCCAGATATTTCTACGGCATCTTTAATACCAAAACCAGCTAATAATAACGCTGTTGACCCAGCTATACCGATTAACATTAAAAACAAATTACGCTTTTGTCTAAATATATTTCTAAATGTAGACTTATTTTTAAATTTCAATGGTTTCCAGATAAATGGTAGATATTCTAAAAAGATCTTTTTACCTGCCTTAGGTGACTTATGTTTAAGTAAATCAGATGGTTTTTCCTTTAATACATTTCGAATACTAAATAATGTCACTAAAACGACAGATAAAATCATTGTCAATGAAATCATAGTAATATATGTAAAGTGATAATCAATTGAAAGTGGTGGTAAGTTATATGCTGCAACGTATGCATTATACGCAATATAAGGTATTGAATAAATACCAAGCCCAATACCCAAGATGACACCGATACCAGAAGCCATCAACACATAAATGATATATTTTGAAATGATTTTTCTTTCAGAATAGCCCAATGAGCGTAATGTACCAAAGGA
>Ga0265293_10013494_pt1 | contig 10595 bp, 7 predicted proteins | sample Munlanlewell138R_FD_192505 | JGI IMG/M metagenome (GOLD analysis project Ga0265293, IMG submission 192505) | Leachate microbial communities from a municipal landfill in Southern Ontario, Canada - Leachate well 138R | ecosystem: Engineered > Solid waste > Landfill > Unclassified | place: Canada... | reverse complement strand
AGGCGTCAAAAGGGCTGATTGAAGCTCCCATTGCCAGAGGAGAGGTCAACCGCAAGAAAATGGAAATCCGGGAGTCCGGCAAGGAGGCCAGGACTGAGTTTGAACTCCTGTCCGGCAGCAAGGAACACGCGCACCTGCGCTGCCGCCTGCTGACCGGGCGGACCCACCAGATTCGCGTGCACCTGGCCTATATCGGCCACCCGGTCATCGGTGACACCCTGTATGGCGGCCGCAGGAGGCCGGGGGATCCGCCCCACCACCTGCTCCATGCCTCGGAGCTGTCTTTTACCCACCCGGTGACAGAGGAGGCCCTGACCTGCAGGAGCCCGCTGCCTGACCGCTTTGGCCCCTATATCAATGGAGAGGAAAGACTTCAGATATGAATCGCCGCATCCGGATGATCGCCGTTTTGATGGCAATCCTGGCTGGAATTTCCTCGGGATTTCTTGTCCGGCAGCTGATGGAGACGGGGAAAGGCGAGGATCAGGAAGTGGCGGCGATCCGCCAGGCCAAGGAGGTCCTGACCCAGGAAGAGGCGCGGCTTGCTCTTTTGCAATCACAAAATATTGAGCTTGAACAACGCAAGAAGGAATTGTTACGGCGGCTTGAGGAGTATGAAGACGTAAGCGGCATCCTGGCTGAAATGAGGGAAAATGCTTTTTTATCCGCCATGACGGATGTGGAGGGGAGCGGCATCGTCCTGACCCTTGATGACAAGCTGGATTATGACCCCCTGACCGATCCGATCGAGTCGGTCATCCATGACAGCACCGTCAACTATATCCTCAATTTATTGTGGACAGCCGGGGCCCGGGCCATCGCCTTCAACGGCGTCCGGCTGACAGCTGTTTCGGAGATCAGCTGTGTCGGCCCGACTATTCTCTGCTATGGAATCAGGCAGATGCCCCCCTATGTCTTTGAGGCGATCGGTCCGGAGGAATCCATGAAAACCGCCCTTGAAACAGATTCCTATCTTGTCCACCTGATTCAGGCCAAGATCGGAATCAGGCGGACAATAACTTCGGTGGACCATCTGCTTCTTCCCTCATTTTCAAAAACCCACGATTTTCTTCCCTACATCGGCCTGCTTAGAACACCCTGAAACAAGTCTTGAGAGGTAGCGCAATGAAAAACAGATGGTTTCAATACATTTCAATCCTGATTGTCTGCGTCCTGGTAGGCCTGGTGATCGCGCTCCTGATGAAAAATCTCAATGTCACCAATTTGGGAGGAAAAAGTCTTCAGGAGCTGCAGAACTCGATTATCGACTACCAGAAGAAAAATGAAGACCTCAACAACCGCAACGCGCGCCTGTACGAATACCTGCGCGAGCTTGAGGCCGAGCTTGCGGGCGGAAGCGGGGAGAGTTACCTCCATATTGTGGATGAGAAGGAGCAATACGCCGTCTTCGCCGGCCTGCGGGCTGCCCAAAACGCTGGTGTTGTCATCACGCTGACCCCGGTGGAGGGCTACCGCATGCAGGACGCTGTCATCAGGCAGCTGGTCAACGAATTATCCGCGCTCGGAGCCCAGGCCATCGCAATCAATGAGGAAAGAAAAGTCGCGACAACCGAGGTCCGCACCAGCCAGGATCTGATCCTGGTCAACGGCGTCGGTTTCTCACGCGGCTCCTCTTTTGAAATCAAGGCCATTGTCGACCCGGCGAAAATTGACTCCTACGTGGTGCCTTACCTGCTCTCGGTCGCGGACAGCATCAAGAAGCAGCTGGGCGATCAATCCGTTACGATAACGGTGCGAAAAGATGAGAATGTCCTGATACCCGCCCTTCGTGAAGACAGGATCGCATACCAGACCGAACTTCTGAAACCGGCTGAATAGTGGCCTTTGAATTGATGACCACTTCCGTCACACGTTATAATGGATTGAAATGACAAACAGCGAACCAATATTTGAAAAACGAATTGAACTGGAAAGCCCTGAAGAAGGCTTCGCTCTTCTTGGCTCCTGCAATGGGAACGCGTCCCTTTTCGGCCAGGCATTCAATGTCGTCTGCGACTCAACGGCCGAGGGCCTTGTTATCCGGGGGGCTGAAAAATCAAAGGTTGAAGCGGCCGGCCGTATCATGACCCGTCTATACGAGCTTTACAAGACAGGGGCCAGCCCGGTCACCGAACAATTGATCCGCTACCTGATCGACGCTTCCGTTCGCGGAACCTGGGGGGAGGCGGAACAGTTTTCTCCCGACCTTATTTGCGTCAATGCCAAAGGACGCCCTATTCTGTCGAAAACAAAAGGTCAGCAGCTTTATGTCGACGCCATCCGCAAGCATGAACTGACTTTCGCGATCGGCCCGGCCGGAACAGGCAAGACTTATCTGGCTGTTGCCATGGCAGTCAAGGCTTTCCGGGCCCACGAGGTCTCACGGATTATCCTGACCCGGCCGGCCATCGAGGCCGGCGAAAATCTCGGTTTCTTGCCAGGGGATCTCCAAAGCAAGGTGGATCCCTACATGCGGCCCCTCTACGATTCACTGAACGATCTGATGGGCTATGACACCTATCAGCGCCATCTGGAGCGGGGCGAGATTGAAATTTCACCCCTGGCTTACATGCGGGGGCGCACACTGGATGACGCCTTCATCATTCTCGATGAAGCGCAAAATACAACCAGGGAGCAGATGAAAATGTTTTTGACGCGCATCGGCTACAATGCCAAGGCCGTCGTGACAGGTGACATCACGCAGATTGACCTTCCGGAAAAAAGGAAAAGCGGCCTGGCGGAGGCAGCCGCCCTGCTCGGCCAGCTTGAGGGAATCAAGAGCGTCCGCTTGACGGAGCGCGATGTCGTCCGCAACCCGCTGGTCCAGCGTATCATCCGCGCCTATGAAAAGGATTCGACAGGGCAGCGCAAGGGCCGTACGGACAGGAGCTAGACCCATGAAGCAAGAAAAGCACCGCCTGCGTGTCGCCGTAAATCTTCTCTTTGTCCTGATCTCCATGGCAGTCATCATCGGGACGGTTTACTACGGATCCACGCCCCGGCAGTACGACCTCCAAATCGGGGATATCAGTCCCTATGACATCTCGGCGCCGCGGGATATTGCCGATGAGGCGGAAACGGTCCGGCGGGCGCTTGCCGAAATGTCGCAGGTGCCGAATATTATGCTGCGCTCACAAGAGCGCAGCGAAGAATCGCAGGAACGTGTCCGCAGCCTGATTCTTTTGGTCCAGGAAAAAAGGGTCGAGCTCTACCGGGAGCCGGTTGTCGAAGTATATCCCTTGCCGGGGGAAGAGGGCGAGCCCGCGGAAACATCAGCTGAAACAGAGGAAACAAGACGAAGGCGGCCAGACAGCCATGAGATTGAACTGGCTGTCTCCTCCCTTATATCCGCCTGCGATCAATCGATCGGCATCGTCATTCCCTCCGGTGACGCGGATCTTTTGATACGGATGGAAGAAGACAGGTTTGAACACTTTTCCGCCCTTCTCTTTGCTGAATCAGGTGCCGTTGTGGCCAAAACGCTCGATCCGGACGGCTTGGCGTCCGCCATCGGCGAAAGCGTGGAACGGCTCGCGGCAACCATGGAATTCTATGCGGATGACGCGGCTTTTGTGGGCCGCATGATGACCCTCCTGGTCCAGCCCAATGTCGAGTTTAACCAGGAGGCGACAGAAAAGGCCAAAAACGCCGCTTACGAACGTGTAATCAACAATCCCGTCATGATCAACCGGGGGGTCAGGATCATCAGTCAGGGGGATGTGATTACACCTGAACTCAAGGCCATGCTGGATGAGCTCAATTTGACGGTCAGCGCGCGGCTCGATTGGGTCCGCCTTGCTTCCCTCCTGGGGCTTGTTTTCCTGGTCGGCCTCATATCCTTCATCTTTTTTGCCCGCTACTCCAAGGATCTCATCTTCTCGGCCCCCCGCAACATGCTGGCCCTGGTTCTGGCCCTCCTGATCCCCCTTGTCATGTCGGCCTATCTGGCGCGCGATTACCCGCTCGCGCCCCCCATTTATTTCGCCGCCGTTGTGATAACCGCTTATTTCGGCTTGAGGACCTCTATTTTCCTGTGCGCCATGCTTACCATAATCGCCATGCCCATGACGGCATTCAACCCTTCATTTCCCGTTGTTGCCCTGCTGGGAAGCACAGTGGCCGCCCTGCTGACAAAGGGGACCGGCAGGCATGACAATTACGCCCGGATTATCCTTGCCACCTCTTTCGTCAATGGGGCGGCGGCGATTACTGTCGGCCTGATGCAAAAGGATTCCTGGAGCATGATCACAACCTTTTCATTGCAGGCGACGATTTCCGGTGCCTTGTCGGTCATTATCGGGATCGGTATCATGCCGCTTTTTGAGCTGATCTTCAATACGGTTTCGCCCTTGAGGCTGATCGAGTTGTCGCAGCCCGGCCATCCCCTGATGAAACGCCTTTTTGTTGAAGCTCCCGGAACTTCACAGCACAGCATGATGGTGGCCAATCTTGCCGACAAGGCAGCCGAGGCAATCGGGGCCAATCCCATGATCGCCCGTGTCGGCGCCTATTTCCACGATGTCGGGAAACTGGAGGCCCCGCTCATGTTTACCGAGAACCAGACGGGAGACAATCCGCACGACCGGCTGACGCCGCTTGAAAGCGCCCGAATCATCACCCGCCACCCGGAAGACAGCCTGCTTCTCGGGCGCAAGTACCGGCTGCCCCAACCGCTCCTGCGCATTGCCAATGAGCATCATGGGACAACCTTGCTCCAGTATTTCTGGAATAAGGCCGTGGCGGAAGCCGGGGCCCGGGGCGAGGAACCACCCCCCATGGATGCCTTCCGGTACAGGACGCCGCTTCCTGGTACGCGTGAATCTGCCATCGTAATGCTGGCGGATTCGGTTGAGGCGGCCATGCGGTCGGAAAAGATCCATACCCTCGATGAGGCGGAAGTCTTGATCAACCAGGTGGCAAGGGACAAGATTGATCAGGACCAACTCAAACACTCCGGCTTGTCCTTCGCGGATATTGAAACCATCATCCAGTCTTTTCTTCAAATTTACGCCGGGCATTTCCATGAGCGCGTCCCCTACAGAAGACCACCCGCCCGGCCCCCGGCTCCGGCTGAAGCCGGGTCCCCGCGCGGCCAGTAAGTCGGGGAGAATCAATGATTGACTTAAATCACAGCAACCGCCAGCGCCTCTTCACACTTGGCAGGACCGCGCCAATTGTCAGGGAGGCGGCCTTCCAGGTTCTTTACGCCTCCTCTTTCGCCAGGGAACTGATGGCTGAGGGGATTGGGCTTACCCTGGACTGGGCCCTGGTCGGCCCGCGCTCCATGAGGAAGCTCAACCGTGAGCAAAGGGGAGTCGACCACGAAACGGACATTCTTTCTTTTCCCGCCCGGTCGATGAAAAAGGGCCGGCCTTCAAGCCCGGTCGAAACCTGGGAGTACATGGATACCGGCAAGGGGAGGAGGACCCTCTTTCTGGGCGACCTGGTCATCTCTCCTTCCAAAGTCGCGGCGCAGGCTCAGGAGTATGGGCACTCTTTCGAGCACGAGCTCACTTTTCTGGTCATTCACGGCCTGCTTCATCTGCTGGGCTATGGCCACGACACGGAAGAAGAAGAGCGCGAAATGAATGCCTTGCAGGACAGCTTCATGTACGGCCTGGAAGAAATCCCCTGCGGCTTTGTGGCAATCGCGGGGCGGCCCAATGTCGGCAAATCGACCCTGCTGAATGAACTTTCCCGGCGCACCCTGGCCATTACAACCAACAAACCGCAAACGACCCGCCACGCCATCCGGAGCGTGCTGACAAGCCAAAGTTACCAGCTGGCCCTCCTGGATACGCCCGGTCTTCATCAACCGAGAAACGCGCTCGGCAAAGCCATGATGAAGGCGACTTCATCCGCTGTCGGACAGGCCGATGTGCTGGCCGTCATGGTGGACGCCTCATGGAGCCCCTTTGTGGGCCGCCTGGAACGCCGGGTCATCGAACAGGCCCGGCGGGAAAATATTCCGGTTGTTCTGGTCATCAACAAGATTGACCTCGCCCCGAAAGAGAATATTCTGCCGATCATCAAAGCCTACGACGAACTTTTCGAGCTGGATGCCTACGTGCCGGTGTCGGCGCTCAATCGTGACGGCATTGACCGGCTGGTCGATGAACTGGTACGCCTCCTGCCTGTCAGGCGGCGGATTTTCGATCCGCAGGACGAAACCGACCAGACGGAAAGGATGCTGGCGGCTGAATTGATCCGCCGCGAAATCCTTCTGCAGACGGGCCAGGAAGTCCCATATGGTGTAACTGTTTTGATTGAGCGGTTTGAAGAGCATGAGGACCGGGAGGGGCGCGTAGTTTCCATCGACGCCCTGGTCTACTGCGCGAAAAAGACGCACAAGCAAATGATCATCGGGAAGGGCGGCGAAAAGATCAAGGCCATTGGCGTCGCTTCACGTCAGGCAATCGGGCAGCTCCTTGACGCTGCGGTCCACCTGTCCTTGTTTGTCAAGGTTAAACCGGGCTGGCAGGACCGGCCTTCCGATCTAATGGACGCCGGCCTGATCACGAAGGATTGATCCATGAACCGGGTAGTGACAAAGGCTTTTGTCATGAATTCTTTTCCGTGGAAAGACCGCCACCGCCTTCTCCACCTCTTAACTCCCGATCTTGGCCTTATCACCGCCATGGCGCCTGCCAGCGAAAGCCTGCGCAGCCGGCTGCGGGCTGTGACCCAGCTGTTTTGCTGCGCGGAGTACACCCTTACATGCAAACAGTCGCGCTATTCCGTACAGGACGGCTCGGTGATTGAATCCTTCGTCTCCATTTCCCGGGATCTGGACCGCCTGGCGGCAGCCTCGCACGCGGCCGAGGTCTTCTCCGATGTCGCGAGGAACGATGAGCCGCAAAGAAGTCTGTATGAGCTTTGGGGCTTTACCCTCCAGGAGATAGCGGCGGCGGAGGATCCAGTCTTTATCGCGCGGATGGGGACACTCCGTCTGATGGAGCTGATTGGCTTTTCACCCCGCCTTGACAGCTGCCTCATCTGCGGCAGCGAGCCGGAAGCCCCCCTGCAGTTCAGCTTTCGTGAGGGCGGCCCGCTTTGCGGCAAGGACCTGGCAGCCGCCGGCGGCGAGACCCTGATGCCCCTGACAGCCGGCGCGGTCTCTCTTTTGCGTCACATGGCAAGCGCGCCCCTAAACAGGCTCTACCGCTTCCAGGCCTCGCCAGCTGTCCGCCGGCAAGCCGCCTGTTTCGCCGACAGATGGGTTGAGGAGAAGATGGAGAAAGGCTACAGGCGGCTTGCCCTTTTGGATCAATGCCCGGATTTTATTTTGCCGGCGGCCGGGATGGGCCGGGAGGAAGAAAACCATGACGATCTTTCGCAGCCTCTTTGACGTAACCGGCCCTGTGATGACAGGATCAGGCCCGGCCGCCTTTAGTCGAAATCCTGCCAAAAGGTCCGGACCAGGTCCAGGCACTCTTCCCGGTCGTCGATGTGAAGCGCGTTCCAGTCATCGGGGATGAGCTGGCGGTAATCCGTCCTGCCATAGCGGTCGTCAATCAGAAGAACAATCCCGAAATCATCCTGGCTCCGGATCAGTCTGCCCATGGCCTGGGTTACCCGGTTGAATCCCGGCCACATGTAAGCGTATTCAAAACCTTTGCCGCTTTTCGCGTCGTAATACTGGCTCAGGATCTCGCGTTCGGGTGACAAGGCGGGGATGCCGGTTCCGATGACCATGACGCCTGTCAGTTCCTCCCCGACCAGATCGATGCCCTCGTTAAACAAGGAGCCGAGAACGGTCAGGCCGACCAGGGGTTTTTCGCCCTCTTCCATTTGGAAATAGGCGAGGAATTTCTCTTTTTGCTGCTCGGTCATCCTGGAGGGCTGGATGACGAAATCGATGCGGTCATCCTTGATTTCTGACAGGGATCGCACCAGCTGGCGCTGGTAGGCGAAAGAAGGGGAGAAGACCAGGTAATGGCCCTTCCTCAAGAGGGCTGTATCGCGGACAAGGCGGGCGATATCCGCCATGGTCCGGGCCCGGTCGGCATAGCGGACGGAATGGGCCTCGTAACAGATCAGGAGGCGGCGTTCCTTGGGAAAGGGCGAGGGCAGGCTGATAATTTCAGGCTTGTCGATCGCCGAACGCGCGTCGAGCAAGCTGAGGTAATAGGGCAGGGGGGACAGGGTAGCGGAGAAAAATACCACGGGTGACCGGTCCCGGTAGATATCTGTCAGGTGGGGGGAGGCGTCCAGGGCCAGCAGGGTGATGTCCAGGTCGTCCCCTCCCGAAGGCCGCCAGGTCGTGATGTAGCTGTCCGTATAATAACGTTCCGCCACTCTTAAGAAGAACATCAGGTCAAAATAGGGGACCATCATGGCCCTGCGACCGGAAAACTCAGGGTAATCCGTCAGGTAGCGGGTCAGCAAAGAGGCCGCGGACGAGGCTTCCTCAAGCAGGCGGGGGGGGATTACACGCGTTGCGAGGAAGTGCTCGCGAAGAACCGGCTGACAGGACACAAGCTCTTTGATCTTCTCCTTGTCCTCCGTCATATCCCTGGCGGATAAAAGCGGACGGTACCGGTCCATCTGCTCAAGCAGCCGGGTCAGAGAGCTGCAAAGGCTGCCGTTGAGACGGCGCTGACTGCCGGGCTCGGTTGGGTGGCCTGCCATGACATCAAGGATGCCCGCGATTTCCGACCTGGAAATGACCGCGGAGAACATCTCCCGTGATCGCCGGGCCAGGTTATGGGCCTCGTCGACGAGGAGGGTGTAGCGCTGGCCCGGCTCGTCCAGCCAGCCGTGCAGGCGGACCCTGGGGTTGAATATGTAATTGTAATCACAGATGACAACATCAACGGTCGGCAGCAAGCTGAGTGACAGCTCAAAGGGACAAAGGGAGAATTCCCTGGCCAGGGAGAGCACATCCTCCGGCGACAGGCGCCTGGTCTCATAACTTTTCTTCACCGCGTCCCGCAAATGGTCGTGGTAGCGGATGGCAAAGGGACAGACCTTCATGTCACAGAAATGGGCGGGTGACAGACACATCTGTTCCTTGGCGCGGAAGGTCAGCGAACGGATAAGAAAACCTTCCTTTTCCAAATCATCCAGGGTGTCCTCCGCTACCTTGCGTTGGGAGCGGGTTGGTGTCAGGTAAAAAATGGTCTCCGTCAGGCCGTTTGCCTGGGCCTTGACCGCGGGGTAGAGGGTGGCCATGGTTTTGCCGATCCCGGTCGGGGCCTCCACGAAGAGGACGGTGCGGTCGCGGACGGCGGCGATCACTTCCTGCATCATGGTCTTTTGCCCCTCACGAAGCTGACCGTAGGGGAAAGAGGCAGCGGAATTCAGCCGATCGCGCGTTTGCCGGTACAAGTAGAGGGGGCGGGCCAGTTCCGTGTAGTCGGCGCAAATCTCCCGGTATTGGATCTGGAGGGCTTCTTTTGTCCAGGGATGAGAGACCGTGAAAGAGCTGCCGTCATCGATTGAAATGTAGCGGAGCTCAACCTGGATGACCGCCGGCTCCAAAGCCCTGTCAGCGAAAAAATCACTGCCATAAAGAAGATTGGCATAGATCAGCGCCTGGGCAAGATGGGCGGGGTCTCCCTCGTCGGGGATGGAGGCGGCCTTGCCGCGAAAGCTTTTAACTTCGACCAGGCTGACCTGGCCCTCCGGCGAGACAGCGACCAGATCGCAGCGCCCCTGTACAGAGAGGTCAAAGGGGAGTCCTTTTTCCCTGTAGGATCCGCCAAGCGGCAATTCGGTGAAGATTTCCCGGCCGGGGAAATAATGCCTGGCCTTGTCAAAGAAATCCTGGTGGGCTTTTGTTCCCTCGAGGCCGGTGACACCGGCGTAAAGCGGGCCGGCCAAACCGCCGTAGCGGCGGACTGACTCGGCCAGGTCGCGGACTGCGACAGACAGGAGGGGCCGGGCTTTGGTGTCTGGTTTCAAGGAGTCTTACCCGTCTCAGTCAAGCCGCTTGCCGGCGGCCAGCGAGATATGCCAGTCCGGCCCCGCGCCGATCTTATGAATCTTGGTGATGTTTCTCTCCCTCAAGGCGATCTGGATGGTTGCCGTCGCGCCGACGAAAAGAACAGGCTGGCCCTTTTTCACATAGCCAAATGATTTTTGGAAGGGGACAGAGCCGCTGTAGACAAGTTTCCGGCCATGGGAAATTTCAACATGGAAGACATCCCCGTACCGGACGCCGTTTTCGATAAACATGACATCGGGTATGTTGCTGCTGACAAGGCCGAAATAGGGACCTGAACTTTCGATGATTCCGGTAAAGACCCCGTCCCTGCAGACAGGAGGGTCAAAGGGAATGACCACAATCTCACCGACCGGGTAGGCGGGGCCGACGCCTTCAAAGCCGATGACGCCGGACGCGAGCCGGATGGCTGTGTAGGCGAAGACATCGCGGCCGTGAAAGATATGGCAGGTCAGGGTGTGGGGCCAGCGGTTGACCGTCATGTCGATTTCGCGGACCGCCCGGATACCGGGTGTTCGCAGGACATGTGACAGGGAGCCGTTATCGGGGCTTACCACGTATTGCCCGCTGGCAAGAAGGGCGACGCAGCCGCGCCGGTCGGTTCCGACACCGGGATCGACGACAGAGACGAAGAGGGTGCCCTCCGGCC
>Ga0265293_10013492_pt1 | contig 10595 bp, 9 predicted proteins | sample Munlanlewell138R_FD_192505 | JGI IMG/M metagenome (GOLD analysis project Ga0265293, IMG submission 192505) | Leachate microbial communities from a municipal landfill in Southern Ontario, Canada - Leachate well 138R | ecosystem: Engineered > Solid waste > Landfill > Unclassified | place: Canada... | reverse complement strand
ACAACAGCTTCTGTCCAAAGGAAACAAGGAATTTGGCCGGGATAAGGGTTTTCCAAGGTGGGGAAGATGGGCACATTTTGACGGCCATAATAACCGGAGCCGCTGGCCCAGCCTCCGCTAATGCCCACATTACCTGTCATGGAGGCCAAGATAGTGGCACCTCGCACCGGCTGCTCCCCATAGGCATGGCGCTGGGGACCCCAGCCCTGAATCAAAGCCGCCGGCTTGATGGAGGCATAATCCCTGGCTAATTGAATGATCTTTTCCGCCGGTACCTTGGAAATATTGGCTGCCCATTCCGGGGTTTTAGGGATACCGTCCTTTTTGCCTAGGACATATGATTTATAAGATTCCCCTGTCGGATAGCCTTCCGGCATATGCTCCTCATCAAAGCCTAGACAATACTTATCCAAGAAGGCTTGATCATGGAGATTTTCTGTGATCATTACATAGGCCATAGCGTCCATCACAGCATTATCGGTAGTGGGCAATAAGGGTATCCATTCATCTGCTAAGGCAATTGCCGTGTCCGAGTAGCGGGGATCCACCACAATTATTTTCGCCCCTTTATCCTTTGCCTTTCGCAGGTAATACATTGTCAGGCTTCCAAAAATGGTTTCTGCTGGGTTAAAGCCCCACAGCACAATCAGTTTGGAGTTTAGCCAATCCTCTTGGCTGCTGCCGGTCATACCCGTTCCGTAGGTGTATGGTGTTGCCGCATTGGTGGCGGCTGTACTGTAATCGTTATACAATTTCAGGTGGCCTCCATCCAGATTTAGTAGTCTTTCGGCGATATACATGGGGTGGATGTTGGCATTATATCCCCAGGCATAGTTAATATAGCGGGAGCCGGGTCCGTATTGCCGGCCGATTCGCTGTATTTCCGAGGCCATGATGTCGGTTGCTTCACCCCAAGAGATTCTTTCGAATTTACCTTCTCCTCGTTTGCCCACCCTTTTCATGGGATACTTCAGTCTGTCGGGGTGGAGATAGGTTTTTCGGTAACCGCGGCCTCTGACGCAGGCTCTAACCTGGGGACCACCCGGAACCATCGGTCTTTCATCGGTGCTTAACCTGAGTATAACCCCATCCTTAACATGGGCCTTAATGACACAACGGCCGCCGCAATTATTTGTCCCGGAGGTTGGAATGACCTGTATTCCTTCATCCACATAGTCTTCGGTAGCAACCCTTTTGAGACCGGAACCGCCGCAGCCGGCAAGGGTCAGCGTGCCCCCTAGAGCAGCACTCACCTTAAAAAAGCTTCGCCTGGAAATGGATTTGTTGATTATACCCGTGTTGTTGTTTGATATGCTTTCTCTTAGAACAGCCATTTTAAATCCTCCTTCGTAGTTTTTTCCACAAACAAAAAGTTGTTTTCTAAAGATCCTCAAGACTACTTTTGATTTCCTCCAACACCTCCTTGTCCAGGTCCAAAAATGGCGGGGTAAATAAGGCTAGGCCTTGGTAAAGCGGGTGGGTACCGGCCCTTTTTAATAAAAGGCAATAGTCCCATACCCATGTCAAAAGATGTTCGTTTAGAAATTGTTCCTGTGCCGATAAGGCACGATCTGCTTGGCCGAGCTGTCCCTTCTCTAAAAAGGTAACTGTTTTGCCGATTAATGCCGACATAAACTCCAATTCCAAACCGATATGGTCGTCGGGAATCCTTTTAAGCCCTACCGATTCTAGGCCCCAGTTACGATAAAAGCTTCTGACCTTCAAGGTGTGTTCATCAAAAATTATTTTTTCTTCTCCCAGGTAAACCGAGGCCCAAGGGGGTGCCGCCAATTGATTAGGACCGATGAAAAGCCGCTGATGCTCACTGTGAATTTGTTCCCATTTAGCCTCATCCCAACTCTGAAAATTTGGCAAGCCGGCAATAATTAGGTTTACCCCTTCTTTAAATTGGGGCATTTCTTCTGCCAACTGCAACAATAGGTCTAACTGAAAGTGCTGGTGAAAACTTTCTTTATTGTGGTTATGAAAAAAACAGTATCCCAAAAAGTAATACAACCATTGACGCATTTTCAGGGCATCCAAAATTCTTCTTTCTTTACTGGTGTCGAAGTCAACAAAAAATGAAGCTTGCATACATAAACCCCTCCCTTTGTAATTAAAAGTTGTACATTTTTTAACAAACATCATAATTCGTAAATTAATTTTCGCCTTTGTTTAATACTTTCTATTTCTGCAGAATAACGCCTTTGTAGGGACTTATGAACATTTAACCCTTTTTTTGTCCACTCTTACAAAGGCAAACTGGCAGCTTACAATAATATCCAGGTAACTCAGTAGCTGTTATTGGTACTTCCGCACTGAATTTGTTCTTTGTGTCGGTTGATTCGTTGGAGGACGGTTTTGCTTTTCTTGTTCAACCCGTGGTAAATCTGGTATAATATGAGTTGTAAAAATGATTAAAACAAAAGGGATGATTTTTATTCTAAGTCTTAAAAGAGTTGAATTGGCTGATGAAGTTTGGATTAAACCCCTCCTTGAGCAAGGGGATCCCCAGGGAAGTCATTTGAACTTTGTCAACTTATTTTTGTGGCAGGAAGTGTTTAAGTATGGTGTTGGTCAGGTGGGTGATTTTTTAATAGTAAAAGCCCAAAAAGGGGCTGACCCCTGTTATTTTTATCCCCAAGGGACAGGAAATCTTAAATCGGTATTGGAATTGCTGCAGGAAGATGCCCTTGCGGTCGGACACCCTTTCAGTTTAGCAGGCTTATCGCCGGAGAATATAAGGGAGTTGGAAGGTTTTTACCCCGGCAAATTTAATTTTGAGCCTATGCGGGATGCCTTTGATTATGTCTACCTTCTGGAAAAGATGGTCACCTTGGCAGGGAAAAAGCTCCATGCCAAAAGGAATCATATTAACTACTTTAAAAGGGTAAACAATTGGGAGCTTGAACTGATCAATCGGGATAATTTTCTGGAAATGCGGGAAATGAATGATATTTGGTGCCAAATCTACGGTGTTAATGAGGATGGCACCTTTAAGGATGAAACCTGTGCCGTTACCAGAGCCTTGAATAATTATGAAGAATTAGGTTTAGAGGGGGCTTTGATCCGTTCCGACGGTCGGGTAATTGCCTATACCGTGGGAGAGGTATTGAACTCCAATACCTATGTGATTCATATCGAAAAAGCCTTTGGGGATATCAGGGGGGCCTATCAGATGATTAATAGGGAATTTGCCGCTTTGGTGCAGCAAAAATACCCCCACTTGGTCTATATTAACAGGGAGGAAGATATGGGCTTTTCGGGCCTGAGAAAAGCGAAATTGTCCTATTACCCGGTCAAAATGGTAGAAAAACATTGGGGAACTTTTAGGTAGGTAGGTAGGTAGGTAAAGGCTGTTTAGTTGGAAAGTTGGATATCTTGACAACAGTTTGCCAACCGCTTAATAATTGCTCGACAGCATCCTTTAGCTTTCAGCTTTTTAAAAAGGAGGTGGTGGCGGTGGTTCGCTCCCGCCGGAAATAATGAATGAATATCGGTACGCTGCCAAGGAAGATCTTGCAACACTAAAAACCCTTTGGGCCCTTACCTTTAATGACCCGAAGCCATTTATTGATTTCTATTTCGCCAATAGATTTAATCCCGAAAATACTTTGCTGTTGATAAGGGAGCAGCAAATTACTTCCATGCTGACTAAAATACCTGTTGGCTTGGTTACTCCAGAGGGAAAATTTGACGGGGCAATGTTTTATGCCATTGCCACCCACCCCCAATTTCAAAAGCAGGGCCTGGCTACTTTTTTAATTGAATTTGCCAATCAGGGGTTGGTGGAGGCGAAAAAAGATTTTTCTGTAGTTGTTCCCGCCAACAGAGGTTTATTTGGGTTTTATTTAAGACAGGGCTACCGGGAAAGTTTTTCAATTGTGCAGAGGATAATTAAAGCCGAGGAATTACAGGGAGTAGCTTTTAGTAAGGGAATGGATTTAAGCTTAGAGCCAATCGCTCCCAAGCTTTATAACTCAACCAGGCAAGAGTTTTTAAAAGAACAAAGCTTTATTGATTATCCGGAAGAGGAAGTAGCACAGCAACAAAAACTATCCCGTTTTTCCGGGGCGGATCTGTATTCCATTAAGCCCGGCCCGGGGGGAGAAATTAGTGGTTTAATGATAGTGGAGAGAATATCAAAGGAGAGGGTAATCATCAAGGAATGTCTGGCGGCGGAAGAATTTTTGCTGCCGGCCGTTAAGGAACTGGCCGGATCGTTACCCGCAAAAGAATATTTCCTGCGGGTGCCCAACTTTTCAGGCTCACCCTTGAAAGAAAGCCCGACTCCTTTTGCGGTAATTAAAAATCTCGGCCAAGAGGAATTGCTGTCTAACAGGAGGGCCTACTTGGGGCTTGCCTTCGACTAAATTATTATCAAGGAGAAGTGGATGAGATGAAGTATGAGGGAGCAGTGTTCAGACCTCCCAGCGAGGCTTATAGTCTGATTATACAGGTAACTATCGGCTGCGCTCATAATAGATGCACCTTTTGTGCCATGTACAAAAACGATAGGTTTAGAATAAGGGAATTAGATGAAATTATCCGGGATTTAAAAATTGCCCGAACCACCTATCAAAGGGTGGAGAGGATTTTTTTAGCCGATGGGGATGCCCTTTCTATACCTTACCTCAAATTGGCGGAAATTTTGGTTAAGGTAAGGGAAATTTTTCCGGAGTGTCAAAGGGTGGGCATTTATGCCACCCCCAAGGATATTTTACGCAAGTCTCTGGAAGAATTACAAGAGTTAAGAAAGCTGGGTTTAGGGATTTTATATATGGGACTAGAGTCCGGCAGTGATCAAATTCTAAAGGAAATTAAAAAAGGAGTAACCCCGGAGCAAATGATTGAAGCGGGGCAAAAGGCGGTAGCCAGCGGGCTTCCACTCTCCATTACAGTTATTTCCGGCCTGGGCGGCAGAAGGAATTGGAGGGAACATGCTATAAAAACCGGTCAAGTTTTATCGGCTATTGATCCCCATTATGTGGGTTTATTGACTTTAATGCTGGTAGAGGGCACGGAAATGAAAAATCAGGTGGACCGGGGTCAAATGGAATTATTGTCTCCGGATGAAATTATGCTGGAAACAAAGTTAATGTTGGAGAACATGGATGTTTCCAATTGCGTCTTTAGAAGCAACCATGCCTCCAACTATGTCTCCCTAAGGGGTACTCTACCCCATGATAAGGACAGCTTGATTAATGATATTGATCGTATTTTGGCAGACGGTGATTTTAGCTACAGACATGAACTGCTAAGGGGATTATAATTTTGAAATAGTGGATATTTAGGGAGGTTAAGGGCGGTTGGTAAATGGAGTCTTTAAAAAAGGAGCTTGCTTAAGCAGTAAAAAGGAGTTTGTTTTATATGGATTGGATGATTTTGACCGGATTCAACGAGAAACTGCTCTGTTTTTAGAAGGTTTCATAGAAGATTTTGATCTTCACCTGATTCTGTCCGAATCCTTAACCAATGCCTTTATTCATGGAAACCGGCGGGATGCCTCCAAACCGATTTATTTGCGGGTTGCCTTGGATAATGAGCAAATTATGTTTGAAATAGAGGATGCCTGTCCCGGTCTTTCGGAATTTTCCATCCCCGAGGAATGCTCGGCAGAAAATATCTTGGAGGAAGGCGGCAGGGGCTTGGTTTTGCTGAGTAGCTTTTGCGATTGCGTTGAGTTTAAGGATAATAAACTATCAATCATCAAAAAAAAGTGTCCCTTCTAATGGAAGGGGCCTTTTACATTTTAGATAAATTATTTTTATTGTGCCAATCCTTTATTATTGGGTGGGCTCGGGGCCTTGTTCTTTACAAAACTAGGGGTAAAGCCGGTAGCTATTAAAAATAACAAAGGTGCCGGGCTAAAAAAAGGTCCCTTCCTAAGTGGATTCTCTACCTCTTTGCAAGGCCCGCCAGCCGATATCCATTCTAAAGTGGCGGTCGGCAAAACGGATTTGGTCTATTCCCGAATAAGCATTATTGGTAGCTTCCTCCAGGGTTTGGCCAAGACCGGTTATGCCTAACACCCGACCTCCCGAGGTGACTACCTGGTCACCTTGCTTTGCGGTACCTGCCTGAAAAACCAAGGTTTGAGAAGGCATCTTCCCCAATCCCTTTATCGGGTAGCCGGTGGAAAAGTCACCGGGATAGCCGCCGGAGGCCATAATCACGCAAACTGCAGCTTGTTTTTTCCAGCTAATTTTTACGGAGTCCAGGCTTTCACTCAGAATGCTTTCTGTAATTTCTACTAAATCGGTTTCCAGGCGGGGCAAGACTACCTGGCATTCCGGATCACCGAAGCGGGCATTATATTCCAAAACCTTTGGCCCGGATTCCGTCAGGATCAGCCCGGCATAAAGAATGCCCTTAAAGGGTTGTTGCTCCTGGGCCATGGCCTTAATTGTGGGTAATAGGATTTTTTGATAAATTGTGTCCTCCAGTTGGTTGCTTTCCAGCCCGGTAGGACTGTAGGCCCCCATGCCCCCTGTATTCGGACCCAAATCTCCCTCGTAAACTCTTTTATGATCTTGGGCCCAAACCATGGGTTTAATTGTTTTTCCGTCGGAAAAGGCCATGACGGTAATTTCTTCGCCCTCTAAAAATTCTTCTATTAGTAGTCTGCTGCGGTGAGGATTTGTAATAGGTAGAAAGTCATCCACAGCTTGCAGGGCCGTTTTAAAGTCCCGGGCAACAACCACACCCTTGCCTGCTGCCAACCCGTCCATTTTAACTACAATAGGTACGCCGATTTCCATTATGTAGTTTTTTGCTGCCTCCCTGTCGGTAAAAACCTGGTATTGGGCTGTGGGTATCCGATATTTGACCATTAGCTCCTTGGCAAAGGTTTTGCTGCCTTCAATTTGTGCAGCGCCCCCTTTGGGGCCGATGATTCTTAAACCTGCCTCATTGAACAGATCCACAATTCCCGCCACTAAGGGTGCCTCCGGGCCGACAAAGGTCAGGTCAATTTTTTCATTGAGGGCAAAGGCTAAAAGTCCCTCCAAGTCCATGGCTTTTAGCGGAACACATTCTGCCAGTTCTCCTATACCCGCATTGCCGGGGGCACAGTAAATTTTTGAAGCCTTTGGGCTTTGAGTCAGCTTCCACACCAGGGAATGTTCTCTGCCGCCGGAGCCGATTACTAAAATCTTCATAAATCCTTTTCCTCCTCTTGTACAGCAACCCTTCTATTTATTATACGCACTTTATTTGTCGCTACTCGGTTGATCATTTGAGGGTAGAGTATATGTTCTTCTTTTAAAATTCTGTTGGTTAGTTCCTCAAGGGTGTCATTTGCTAAAACCGGCACCACCCTTTGCCCGATGATGGGGCCGGTATCCATTCCCTTGTCCACAAAATGGACGGTGCAGCCGGTAAACTTTACTCCGTAGTCCAGGGCCTGCCTTTGGGCAGCAAGACCCGGAAAAGCCGGAAGCAGGGACGGGTGTATGTTGATAATTTTATAGGGAAAGGCTTCCACTACCGCAGGGGATAAAAGTCTCATATAGCCTGCTAACACCACTAATTGAATCCCTGCTTCTGTTAGAAGTTTGATAAGTCTTCGGTTATAGTCCTCTTTGTCATCATAAAGGGCAAAATCCAACACATGGTGATTTACACCAAATTCCTGTGCTATCTTTAAGGCTCCTGCCTCGGGGTTATCGCTGATTACCAGCCCCACTTGGGCTTGCAGGTAATTGTTTTGTTGTGCTTCCAAAATGGCCCTTAAATTGGAGCCCCTGCCGGAAGCTAAAACAGCAATGGGAAACATAGCCTGGAACCCCCTTATAGATAGACTGTTTTTCCTGTACCCGGCGCCAATTTGCCTATACTGAAGGCCCTAACTCCCCTTTTTTCTACTTCAGCTTTAATTGCCGCCTCCTCCTCCGGTGCTACGATCAGGACAAAGCCGATGCCCATATTAAAGGTGCGGTACATTTCCTCCATAGCTACCGGGCCTTTTTCGGCGATTAGGTGGAAGATGGGGGGAATATCCCAGCTATTGAGGTTGATTAAAGCATCTAAGTTTAAAGGAAAGACTCTGGGTAAATTGTCGGTCAAACCTCCACCCGTAATATGAGCCATAGCCTTAATTTGATATCTGTCCAGTAGGGGAAGGATATGGGGTGCATAAATGCGGGTTGGAGTTAATAATTCTTCCCCCAAGGTTTTAGCCAGTTGGGGCAATTTTTCCGTGAGTGCTATGCCAGAATTTTCTAACAGAATTTTGCGCACTAAAGAGAAGCCGTTAGAGTGGACACCTGAAGCAGCCAAACCAATCAAAACATCTCCTGCGTGGGCCTTGGAGCCGTCTATAATTTTATCCTTTTCTACTACCCCGACTGCAAAACCGGCCAAATCGTAATCATTTGTTTCGTAAAGCCCCGGCATTTCTGCGGTTTCTCCGCCAATTAAAGCCATATTGCTCAGACGGCAGCCCTTGGCAATACCTTCTACAATGGAAGCCGCTTTTTTCGGAATGAGTTTTCCCATGGCTAGGTAGTCTAGGAAAAAAAGGGGCTCCGCTCCTTGAACTAAGACATCATTGACACACATGGCCACTAAGTCAATCCCAATGGTATCGTGTTTGTCCATTTCAAAGGCTATTTTGAGCTTGGTACCTACGCCATCGCTGCCGGAAACCAGGACAGGCTCTTTATATTTTTGGGTGTCAACTGCAAATAGGGCGCCGAAGCCGCCTACCCCTCCCAATACCTCCGGGCGAAGAGTAGTAATTACATGTTTTTTGATTAAATCTACAGTTTGCTTTCCGGCATCAATATCCACCCCGGCTTCCTGGTAACTGATGGTTTTTTCATCCTTCACGCAAAAAACTCCTTTCAACTTAAAATTATTTTTCAATAAGGGCGGGGGTACCCAGTACATAGTCCCCATTAAAGCAGGCGGTACAAAAATTGCCGGCCGGTTCCTCAAAGGAATTCAAGAGGCCCTCCAGACTTAGATAGTAGAGGCTGTCAGCACCGATATACTGCCGGGTGCCCTCCAAATCATAGTTGGTGGCAATTAAATCATCCCTTTGGGAGGTATCAATCCCATAAAAACAAGGGTAGGCTACGGGAGGTGCCGTGATTAACATGTGAATTTCTTTGGCTTTAACACTCCGCAGTAATTGGATAATTTTTTTACTGGTAGTTCCCCGAACCAAAGAATCATCTATTAAAACAATGCTTTTCCCTTCGACAATTTCCCTAATGGGGTTTAGTTTTAATCTGACAGCCACATCCCTGATTTTTTGGGAGGGGCGAATAAAGGTGCGCCCGATGTAACGGTTTTTCATGATGCCTTCTCTAAAGGGGAGGCCGGTGGCCTCCGCATAACCGGCGGCGGCTGTGGTGCCCGAATCTGGTATGGGCACTACAATATCCGCTTTGAGGGGCATTTCTTTGGCCAACTGATAACCCATATTCCGTCTGGCCGTAATTACAGTTGTGCTGTCAATAATACTATCGGGGCGGGCCAGATAAACATATTCAAAAGCACAAATTGCTTTTCTGGCGGGTGTCATAGTTTGAATAGATCTTAAACCGTTTTCATCTACGATTACTATTTCACCCGGTTTCACATCGCGTAAAAAAGTGGCACCAATGGTATCCAAAGCGCAGGATTCAGAGGCGATAATATAGGCGCTTTCTAATCGGCCTATGCATAGGGGCCTGATTCCGTGGGGGTCTCTGACTCCAATTAATTGTTTTTCATTCATAACCACCAAGCCATAGGCACCTTTGATATCAATCATGCATTTCATTAAAGCTTCTTCGATGGTGTTCTGGCTATAGCGTGCTATTAAATTGACAAAGACCTCGGATTGGTTGTCTGATTGAAAAACTGAGCCGTTTACCGCTAATTGATGACGGAGTTCGTCCCCATTTACCAGCTTGCCGTTGTGGGCTAAGGCCACAGAACCGCGTAAATAATTAAAAACCAGGGGTTGGGCATTAATGGGGGAAGGGGAGCCGCCATCTCCAAAACGCACATGGCCGATGGCAATGTGACCCTTAAATCGGTTTAGCGTTTCTTCCTGAAAAACTTCCGCTACCAGACCCCGGTTTTTGTAGACTTCAATCTCTGTTCCGTCTGTCACAGCGATGCCTGCGCTTTCCTGTCCTCGATGCTGAAGGGCATAGAGGCCGTAGTAGGTCAATGCAGCTACATCCATTCCCGGGGCATAAATACCGAAAACACCACATTCCTCCTGGGGTTTGTCCAGTCTATATTCTTGTAAATCCATCTATACACCTCCTGGGAAAGCTAAAAGCCTAGGCTTTTAGCTTTGTCGAGCAATGGTCTAATATGGTCTAATATGGTCTAATATGGTCTAATATGGTCTAACATGGTCTAATGTGGTCTAACGTAGTCTAACATGGTCTAACGTAGTCTAACATGGTCTAACGTAGTCTAACATGGTCTAACGTAGTCTAACATGGTCTAATATGGTCTAATATTGTCTAGCGTAGTCAAGCGGTGGTCAAGCAATTGGCAAGCAATGGTCTAGCGGTTGCTTTTGCATGCGATTCTGCATGAGACCCTTCACTGCGTTCAGGGTGACGTTGGGGCGAGGCCTTTGCTTT
>Ga0265293_10013491_pt1 | contig 10595 bp, 9 predicted proteins | sample Munlanlewell138R_FD_192505 | JGI IMG/M metagenome (GOLD analysis project Ga0265293, IMG submission 192505) | Leachate microbial communities from a municipal landfill in Southern Ontario, Canada - Leachate well 138R | ecosystem: Engineered > Solid waste > Landfill > Unclassified | place: Canada... | reverse complement strand
CCGCCTCGAGCACCGTCTTCCATTTGATGCCCGTGGGGAAACCTGCACCGCCACGACCGCGCAGGCCGGATGCGGTGATCAACTCCACGATTTCCCTGCCGTCCATGCCCAGGGCCTTGCGCAGGCCTGCATAGCCCTCATGGGCAACGTAGTCTTCCAGCGAGAGTGGATCGGTGATGCCGATACGGGCGAAGGTCAAGCGTTCCTGGCGGCTCAGATACGGGAGGTCTGCGGTCAGCCCATGGGCGCGCGGGTGATCTCCGCCCTCCAGAAAGGAGGCGTCGAACAATGCCGCCACGGCGTCGGGCTCGATCGGACCGTAGGCTATGCGCCCCTGTGCCGTTTCGACCTCCACCAGCGGTTCCAGCCAGAACATCCCCCGCGAGCCGTTGCGTACGATCCGGACATCGACTGCACGCCGCTGGGCCTCCGACAGGATGGCGTCGGCCACCGCATCCGCACCGAGGGCCAGTGCTGCCGAGTCCCGTGGTACGTACACCGTGTAGCTCATCCTTCGTCCTCCAGTGAGGCGATCAGTGCATCGAAGCGTTCCGGTGTCACACGGGCGTGAACCCGGCCATCGATCATCAGCGCAGGTCCGGTGGCACAAAGACCGAGACAGAAAACCGGCTCGAGGCTGATGTGTCCATCCGTCGTGGTTTCATGAAATGTACAGCCAAGGCGCTGCTGTGCATGGGCGGCAAGGGCGACTGCATTCTGGGCCTGACACGCCTCGGCGCGACACAGCTCAATCAGATGCCGCCCACACGGCCGCGTCCGGAAGTGATGGTAGTAGCTGATCACACCGTGTATTTCCGCTCGCGACAGGTTCAGCGCAGCGGCAACCGTGGGAACTGCCGAAGCGGGTATATAACCGATACGATCCTGAATGGCGTGCAGTATGGGTAATACCGAGTCCGGGGCATGCCGGTGTTCGGCAATGGCCGCGTCGATTGCAGCGGCGGCGTCTGTCGTTTGAGCTTTCACGGCTAACCCCTCTCGCCTGATGGTGGCCTGTCCACGGCGCTGCCAGTGGAACTCCGGGTTCGTGGACACAGGGCACATCAGGCATGCCCGAGGCGCTGATGGTTATTAAACCCTGGCAATTGATAAAGCCTCACGCCGTGTCGGCAAGTGTCGGCCGTATGGGCGCGGCCGTCCAACCCACATGGACAAGGTGAGACCGCGGAGCGGTCGGGAAGATACCCCGGGGCACGTATCCATGAGCCATCTGCATCGCCGCCAGACCAGTTTTGCATGATGTATGCCAGCCCGATGTTTGGGATACACCGAACAACCACTCACGTCCGGGCGCGGGTCATCGCGGCCCGACACCGCCAGTCCGCAGACATCCAACCGCGGCTGGCCGTGCCCTGCCGCCGGCAAGACGGCCACGAGGGCCCAGATGGTCAGTCATCAAAACCGGCCGCCTGCGGAAAGGTGCGCAGTAAACGTTTCACTCATCAAGCAGTTAGTGGTGTGCCCGGGGCACCGTGCGTGCGTGTGGCAGCCGCTCGCTGAGCGGGTGAGCAGTTTACGGGCCAGACTGTCCCATATGCGGCACAGTTGCATCTTATTGGTTACAGCGGTATACCCGACACATGACGTCGATAGCGCTACACGTGACGTCACATCCCATCGGCCTATGACACCGCCTGACGACAAACCATCCGGATATTTCTGGTACAGGTGTCACGGTCCAGGGTCATGCTGGTCAGGATCCATCACGGTTACGGCATGAATGATGCTATGACCGGAACACGTATCCGAGGTGATGTTCATGGATATCTCTAAGGCCCTCTCCAGACATCGTGAGCGCGTCCTGTCGGTAGTCTCCGGCGAGCACTCATCCCCCCCGATCGACCACTCGATCCTCAACTCGTGGCAGCGCTGCGTCCAAGATTATGGCCTCGATCCGTCCATTACCCATGAACCGGTCGTTGTCGACGGACCGGAACTCAGCCAGCGGCGGGAACGGCTGGCAAGTCTCCTCTCCATCGCACGGGTGGAGATGAGCAATCTCTACCAACAGATCGCCGGCTCCGGTCATTCAATTCTGCTCACCGATACAGATGGCGTCGTTCTCAACTACGTAGGTGATCCGAGCTTCAATGAGATCGCGGCCAAGCGCGGCCTGATAGAGGGCGCCGTATGGAGTGAGCAAGCCCAGGGCACGAATGGGATGGGCACCTGCCTTTTCGAACAGCAACCTGTGATTATCCATCAGCGCGAGCATTTCTTCACCAACAACCTCGCGCTGACGTGTACGGCCGCACCCATTTTCGATCCCAGTGGCAAAGTTCTCGCTGTTCTCGATGCATCGAGCGAATCGATTCGCGCCCAGCAGCACACCCTGGTGCTGGTCAATATGTCAGCGAAAATCATCGAGAACCGGGTTTTTTTGTGCATGTTCAAAAATCACTTCATCATGCGCTTTCATAGCAGACCCGAATTCGTCAATACGCTCGGTGAGGGCTTGATCGCCTTTCAGAGTGATGGCGTCATTCTCGCGGCCAACCGCAGCGCCTTGTTCCAGCTGGCCTATAAAGACCAGGACGACATCCACACCAACAAGATAGGCGAGATATTCGATAGCACCTTCAGCCGTCTGCTCGACCAATCCAGTAACCAGCTCCTCGCCATTCCGATCCATGATGCAAAGAATGCGCAGCGTTTCTACGCCGTTCTGCAGGTCCCCGAAGCCAGGCGAACCACCCCCGGCACCCACAAACAGGTCTGTCCGGTGGATTCCAAGGCGCATGCACCGGCCGGGGGCCTGCTGGATACACTGGAGTTCGGTGATGCCCGGATGGCGCAGAATATCCGTATTGCCCGGCGGGTGCTCGACCGCGATATTCCGATTCTCATCAATGGAGAAAGCGGAACTGGCAAAGGTCTGTTTGCCAAAGTGATCCATCTCGTCAGCATGCGATCGGAAAAGCCCTTCGTTGCCATCAACTGTGCCTCTATCCCGGAATCTCTCATTGAGAGCGAATTGTTTGGTTACAAGGCCGGTGCCTTCACGGGCGCCAGCCGCCATGGGAGCCCCGGCAAGATCGTCCAGGCCGACGGTGGCACACTCTTTCTCGACGAGATCGGCGACATGCCACTGTCGCTACAGGCACGCCTGCTGCGGGTACTGGAGGAGAAGGAGGTCGTACCGCTGGGTGGACATACACCGATCACTGTGGATCTGCGTGTCATCAGCGCCACGCACCGTGACCTCCCCGGCATGGTTGCCGACGGCAGTTTTCGTGAGGATCTCTACTACCGCCTGCAAGGCGTCACTGTCACACTCCCCCCTCTGCGGGAACGCAGCGACAAGCTCAACCTCATTAAATACCTGGTCGGTGTGGAGGCGGGCGAGCGGCATGGTATTAAGATAGATGAATCCGTATACGATCGGCTGGCGGGTTACTACTGGCCTGGAAATATCCGTCAACTCCGCAATGTCCTGCGTACCCTGATCGTCCTGTGCGACAGCGATTACATCACGCTGGATGACTTGATCGACGATCTGTTCCTGGAGGCGCGCGGAAAGGACACACCCGACAGCCGGAAAGTCACACACACTTCCAACGATGCCCCCACTGATCCGCTGCGCAATGCCGAGCGGGAGGCCCTGCTTCGTGAACTGGAGTGTCACCGTTGGAACATTTCGAGTGTCGCCAAGCGACTCAAGATCAGCCGCAATACGCTGTATCGCAAGATGAAACGCTGCGACATCACGCCACCGTGCTGAATGCCCGGGACACGCCCCGGGCACCCGTGCCCGTCGGATGCGGTGCGGATTGTAACCGCAGGAGCGCCGCCGACCAGTATGACCCGGAGCCGATGATCGTCAGGAGAGCACCGTAGTGGCGACTTCTTTACCGACGGGTTTCTCCGTGAGCATAGATCCCGGTGGGCTGCGCTTCAGCGCCGCTCATTTCATAACCTACGGCGGTAGCTGCGAAAATCTTCATGGACATAACTTTCATGTAAGAATCGATGCGCATGGCAATAATTCCGACGATGAACTGGTGGTCGACTTCGTCCTCTTGACCCGCCTGGCGCAGGCGGTCTGTGACCAACTGCATGACAAGGTACTGCTGCCCGGCAAGAGCCCCGTCGTTCAACAAACAGGCGAGAACGGCCTCGTCCACGTACGCAGCTACGACAAGTATTTCGTATTCCCCGAAGACAACGTCTGCGTCCTGCCCATCGCCAATACGACTGCCGAGATGCTCGCCTGGCATGTCGGCGAGCAGCTGCTGGCGACGCTGCGCGAGACCACTGACATCTCCAATCTCGCGATTCTCGAGATCGCTGTAGAGGAAGCCGACCGACAGTGGGGGATATCACGCCGGGTTCTCCGCGATGACCGCTGAGAACTCCAGGCCACGCCGCGCCTGGGCATTGACAGGTTCCGGCCACTATCTGCGCGAATGCCTGGAACTCGCGCTCGAACACCCCGCTACGGATCTCTTCCTCAGTGCCGCCGCTGCTGAAGTGTTGACCATGTACGGCCATTCGCTCTCTGACCTGCGCCGTCGGGTGCGGATATTTCGCGACAACACCGCCAGCGCACCGCCAGTCGGTCTGTTCTACGAGGGCCACTACCATACCCTGGTGATCGCGCCAGCCACCTCCAATACCATCGCCAAGTGCGCCTATGGCATTTCCGATAGCCTGGTTACGAACATCTATGCGCAGGCGGGCAAATGCCGGATACCTTCCATCGTTTTCGCATGTGACACCAGTCCATGCCTGGAGAGCGAGGCACCGCGCGGCACAGTCATGGTGTATCCGCGCCGGATCGATCTCGACAATGTCGCGCGGCTGCGAGACTTCGAATTCACGCACGTCGTCGCGGATATCGACGAACTGCGTGCCGCACTCGGAAACCCTGTTGCATGTCCGACCGTATCCTGTTCCTGACCGGCAGACTTGCCGAGGCCAATCTGAACAAGGTCTTGGAAAGTATGCAGCCGACGCCGTTTCAACCGGTCGTGCATCAGCTGGGGCTCAGCGTCGCCGGCCTCATGACCGTGGACATGATCCGGCGACGCCTGCGCATAGCGGAAACGTTCGCCGGCATCGTCGTGCCGGGGCGCTGTCGTGGCGACCTGACCGTGCTGGAGGCCGAGTATGGCATTCCGGTCACGCGCGGACCGGAGGAGCTGAAGGATCTCCCGTATTTCTTCGGCCAGGAGTCGCAGCCACCGGTTCTCGACCACTACGATATCAAGATCTTCGCGGAGATCGTCGATGCCCCACAATTGACCGTGGAGGAGATACTGGACCGCGCCGAAACCTTCCGGCGCCACGGTGCGGACGTGATCGATCTGGGCTGTCTGCCGGACACCGCCTTTCCCCATCTGGAAGATGCCGTCACAGCACTGCGGGCACAGGGCCTGCGTGTCAGCGTGGACTCGATGGAGCCACGCGAACTGGTGCGGGGCGGTCTGGCCGGGGCGGAGTTTCTGCTGAGCCTGCAGGAAGACACACTCTGGGTAGCCGACGAGGTGGCATCGACCCCGGTGCTGATCCCGGCCCGACCGGGCGACCTGGACAGCCTGTTGCGGGCCATGGAACAGTTGGACCGCAAGGGCCGGCACTATCTGGCGGACCCCATCCTGGACCCACTGCTGATTGGATTCACCGACTCGATACTACGCTACCACGAACTCCGCGCCCGCCGGCCGGACGTGGACATCCTTCTCGGCATCGGGAATGTGACCGAACTCACGGACGCGGATACCGCCGGTATCAATGCCGTACTCATGGGCATGGCGACAGAACTCGGCATCACCCATGTGCTGACGACACAGGTGAGCCCGCACGCGCGCCGGGCGATCCGCGAAGGCGACATCGCCCGGCGCATGATGTACTACGCTCGAACCGTCAGCAGCCTCCCCCGTAATATCCACAGCGGCCTGCTGGCGCTGCACGAACGTCGCCCCTACCCCTACAGCCTGGGCGAGATTCAGGAAACGGCCGCTGCAGTCCGTGACCCGAGCTATCGCGTCCAGGTCAGTGAGGAAGGCATCCATATCTACAACCGCGACGGTCTCGTGAGCGGGACCGACCCCTTCACACTGTATCCCAAGCTCGCCTTCGCTGGCGACGTGAGCCATGCCTTCTACATGGGAACGGAGTTGGCCCGCGCGCAGATCGCCTGGCAACTGGGAAAACGGTACACCCAGGACCAGGAACTCAACTGGGGCTGCGCAGTGGAACAGGAAAACGAGGATCGGCAAGGGTGCCTCCCAGCCCTGGATGATATCGATGACACGGGGACCGGCCTGTGATTCTGGAAACCATCATCACTACCCGTAACGAGGATGGCGGGGTCCACCTCGCACCGATGGGTATGCATGACCGTGACGGCCAGCTGGTGCTTGCACCCTTCCGGCCATCGCGTTCGCTGGACAACCTGCTGCGCGAGCGCACGGCCGTGATCAACTGTACCGACGATGTCCGGGTTTTCGCCGGCTGTCTGACCGGCCGTCGCACATGGCCGACGCTGCCTGCCGCGCAGATAGCCGGGGCCCGGCTTGCCGATGCGCTGAGCCACACCGAGGTCTCGGTGGAGAACATCGAGGATGATCCGGTCCGCCCGCGACTGCTCTGCAGGACACTCCACAGCGCGATACACCGCCCATTCCGCGGGTTCAACCGGGCGCAGTCCGCAGTGATAGAGGCCGCCATCCTCGTCAGCCGGCTGCACATGCTGTCTCCAGAAAAGGTCGATGCCGAGGTGGCCTATCTCACCATTGGGGTAGAGAAGACCGCAGGCGCCCATGAACGTGAGGCCTGGGAATGGTTGATGGACGCCATTCGGGCCCACCGCACGGGGTCGTCCCGTGAGGCCTCGGTATGACCGGTCTCCTGGCCAGTGTCAGCGATACGCGGGAGGCCCTGCTGGCCTTGGCAGGCGGGGCGGACATCATCGACTTGAAGGACCCGGCACGCGGGGCCCTCGGCGCCGTGCCGGCAGAGATCCAGCGACAGGTTGTGCAGTTGATCGGCGGTCGCAGGCCAGTGAGCGCAACCGTTGGGGACCTGCCGATGAATCCGGCGTGCCTGACCGCGGCGGTGCTGCGCACGGCAGCAACCGGTGTCGATCTCGTCAAGATCGGCCTGTACGATCTGCCTGCCGGAATGGACTGCGTCACTACGCTCGGACAGACCTGCGCACAGCAGGTACCACTGATCGCCGTCCTGTTCGCGGACCAGCAACCTGACCTGGATTGGCTGCCTGATCTGGCCGCGGCCGGATTTCATGGTGTCATGCTGGATACCGCCGACAAGGCCGCGGGACGGCTGCTACAGCACGCGTCGATCGAGACGCTGCAGGCATTCGTGCAGCGCGCCCATGGCCTGGGTCTGCTCACGGGATTGGCCGGCTCGCTGAGGATAGAGGATATCCCCACGCTGCTGCCCTTAGCCGCGGACTATCTCGGTTTTCGTGGTGCACTTTGTGTCGGGCGACGGCGCACGGGTTCGCTATCGATGGCCGCGATCGCGGCGGCCCGTTCCCGCATCAGCCAGCGGGAACAGCCAGTCGATACTGTGCTGCGCGATACCGTGCCGGGTTGCTGTTAGGGGACCTCTGAAAAAGTCCATCAAGCGGATGATCGCAAGGCGGATCGAGGCGAAAAAGCGGAGTTTATGCAGATCTGCCGCTACCCGGCCCCATATTTTGAGCAGCGATCCAACGCCGCGAGCACCGCTTCAGGGGCTTTTTCAGAGGTTCCTTAGGTGGGAAAAGGGAGGGTCGTGCGGTATCGCACCGACTCTGTCCCGGCGGCCATGGCGACCTGTGTGCCACCGGGGACACCGGGGACCTCCGCCAACAGCATCTGTGGAAGCAGCCCGTATTGTTCATCCGATAGAATAATGGTCTCCACGGCCGTGGATCGGAAATAATCCGGAAACGCCTCGTCCACGATACCATTCAACGCAAGTTCGTCGACGGATACGATCGGCTTGCCCACCGTGATCGACTTCACCAGGATCAGACGCGTCGCACCCAGCCGTTGCGCCAACCAGGCGGCGAGACTATCGGATGTGACGCCCCAGCTCTGCTCTATCGTCGGGTCTTCGCTGACCATGGTCAGCGGTAACCATACCGGTACTGTCGATCGGTGCAGTGCCGCGTGGATATCCGCTACGCTGGTCGCCGGAACCAGGCCTGGCTGCAGGCCGGTCAGCATGATCCCGTACTGCGCCATTGCCAGCAAGGCCATATAGTGCGCACTGGGGTCGTCATATTTCCAGAACAACTGCGAATCGTGTACCAGTTCCGCAAACGGGCCACCACCAGGCACGATGACGACTTGTCCACGGAAATAGCAGTTCAGTGCATCCAGCCACAAGGGCAAGGTCTCAGCCGTGGATAAACTGCCGCCGATCTTCACAATCCACATAGTCGCTCTCCGTGAGCTTCAGAAGGCTCAATAGCGGTGCCACCTTGTCGAGGGTTTCCTGATATTCGGCTTCCAGTTCCGAATCATGAACGATACCTCCGCCGGCCCAGAACCGCAGGGTCTCCCCGGAATGCACCAGGGTCCGGATCGCAATATTCGTATCCATGGATCCATCGACACCGACATACCCGATGGCACCGCAATACACACCACGCCGGTGGGGTTCGAGTTCCTCGATGATCTCCATCGCGCGGAGTTTCGGCGCACCTGTTATGGAACCCCCCGGAAAACACGCCTGCAGGAGCGCCAGCGCATCGCAGTCGCGGCGTAATTTTCCGGTGACGGTACTGACCATATGATGTACCGACGCATAGGTCTCCACGTCGAACAGCTTCGGTACGGTGACACTGCCGAGATCACAGACCTTACCCAGGTCGTTCCTCATCAGGTCGACGATCATCAAATTCTCTGCACGGTCTTTCACGCTGGTGCGGAGGTCCTGGGCATATGCCCGATCGATACCCCGGTCCTGCGCCCGTGGCCGTGTGCCCTTGATCGGCTTCGTTTCGACACGCCCGGACTCGACCCGCAGGAATCTCTCCGGTGAACTGCTCAGGATCTGGCAATAAGGGGTATTCAGGAACGCCGCGAACGGCGCCGGGTTGAGGCTGCGCAAGACACGGTAGGCCTGCCACAGAGAGCCTTCGACCTTCGCACTGAAACACTGCGCCAGGTTGACCTGATAACAATCCCCCTCGCGTATGTAGTGCTTGATGCGGTGAAATGCATTTGCATACTGTGCGAAGGAAAGATTGGAGGTTGGCGCCTCCAGCACCCTGAAGGGCTTGGAGACCGGAGGCACGGACCGGGAGGTGTCGAAGCAGTCGCACAGCTCCGCCCAACGGTCCAGCGTCCGCGGATCCCGCCCCAGCGCGACCAGTTGACTGCGCCGGCGCAGATGATCGACGACCACGGCCCAGTCGTAAATCCCGATGGCCATATCGGGAACAGGGTCCGTAGCGGCGGCCTTCACCGGGAGCCTTTCGAAGCGACGCCCAAGGTCATAGGAAAAGTAGCCCATCGCACCGCCACGGAAAGGTAACCCGGAAACCGATGGCTCGACCGGCCCAAGGTAGCGGCGCACTAATGCATAGGGACTCTCCGTAGAGATCTTGACACCTGCTGCCGTGTGGATTTCGGTAAGCGGGCCGCGGGTAGTCAGTGTGATGCCTGGATCCGCCGCCAGGATGTCATACCGACCCTGCCCGATATGCGGCTGCCCGCTGTCCAGGAAGATGGCCCAAGGCAGCTCCGCCACCCTGGCGAACAAGGTGGCGCTGTCCGTGGAATAGGGGAGTTCCACGCTGTGGGGGCGGCTCATCCCGTATCCTCCAAGGCCAGGCCGGCCACCGCCACGGCCGGGGCACAATCGGACACATCTCCGCCGGACAGCATCCCGACATCGATGAATGACTGAAATTCCAGGTAAGAACGTCGCATACGTTGCGCCAGACGCCGTACCAGGAAGCGCCCTACTCCGGCGCCCACGAGCGGTGCGTCGGCCGCCAGGGTGTGATGATCCAGGACCCGTGCGCAGGCACTCCCGATCAGGGCCAGTTGCATGGCAGAGAAATGACGCGCCACTTCGCCCCAGCAGTCGAGGTCACGGCCGTCCTCCAGATCCAGGCCCAGCATGCGCGCGATACGGCGCACGCTGGCGTGAACGGTCTTGGGGCGGCCATCGGATGTGGGGTGGAGGTCGGCGTGGGCCGGCAGTTCACCCGTCACGCGGTAGACATCCGCCATGGTCGCGAAATGTTCGGCCATCAGCGGCACCCAGCTACCTTCATAGTGTACCCCCGAAGCGACAGCCATCAGCGGTGTCCGTACCACCCCCGTATAGACCAGTTCCCCCGAGCATAACCGTGCATGGTCCGTGCTACCGCACACGGTGGGTTTGCCGCCTTTGAACACGATGATATCCGTCGTGGTACTGCCCACATCGATGAACACGCCCGCGGGCAGCCGCCGGGCAACCAGAGTGGCACTGGCAAGCCAGTTACTGGAGGCGACCAGATGCTCCACGGTGGGCGCCAGGGGCGGCTCCACAAAGCCCTCACTGCCGGCAAAAATCCGGGGGCGCGTCGGCGACAGCAGTGCGGAGAGCCGCTCGACGATGAA
>Ga0265293_10013490_pt1 | contig 10596 bp, 7 predicted proteins | sample Munlanlewell138R_FD_192505 | JGI IMG/M metagenome (GOLD analysis project Ga0265293, IMG submission 192505) | Leachate microbial communities from a municipal landfill in Southern Ontario, Canada - Leachate well 138R | ecosystem: Engineered > Solid waste > Landfill > Unclassified | place: Canada... | reverse complement strand
TATACAGGACAGTTTGGCGCTTAACAGTACCAAGGTCTCTGACGGGAGCGGCAACTTATCTGATTACTGGGATTGGAAGCAAAACGACGGGTATATCCCTGCCGGCGCAATAGTATCAAACATAGAAGATATGCTTAAGTTTCTGCAAATGCAAATGACAGAGAGTCCTAAGTATTTTGCAGCAACGCACGGGAAGCTTAAGGATAACTTCATCACTACTGATATCAATGACAAGCTTAATATTCATGTGGACGGCATGGGAATATGCTGGATGATAGACAAAACAAATAATATAATTTGGCACAACGGCGCGACCGGAAATTATAACAGCTATATAGGCTTTGATAAAGCAAATCAAACAGGTGTAGTTATATTATCCAATTTACCGCCTGATTATAAAATTCCAGCAACCATTATGGGAGTTAAGCTACTGGGTGAGTTAAGGAATTAAAAATTTTAATCAATAGAGAGCAAAACGAAGAACAGCAAAGGCGACATCGTTGTAAAAATACGGCAGCCGCCGTGTGCTTAATTTTATAAAAAATAACGCTTAAAATTTTAGGCGTTATTTTTTTTGTCAGCTTAACTATCACACCTATTGCAATACAACAAAAAATAATAAAAAACTTTTTAAAAGGGTATTGACAACGATATTGTTTAGTGATATAATGCAATTATGAAACTAAGTTTCAATAAGTTGCCTGCACAATATTAGTTATTAATATCAATGTAGTTGCTAAGTTTTTGAGTGTTAGTTTTAATTTTTGTATCAGGTCTTATACCAGGAACAAAAATATTTGCTTGCAAGGATATTTTTGCGACGCCGTCAAAGGGTATAAAACCCTCCTCCCTTGAGGCGAAAGGCGTCAAAGGCACGGGGCCAGGGCTTGCCCTGGGGTTTAATACTCTTTATTTAAACCGATGCGGGAACAGCCCCTGATTTTTGTTTAAGTCAAGGCTGATCGAGGGAAAATGAAAAAAGTTTTAGTTGTTGCATTAAGTTTGTTGATGTGCTGCGGTTTTTGTTTGGCAGGCTGCACTCCCGGCGGACAAAACGAAAAAAAAATCAAAGACGATAAAAATCCGACTCCTGATATTTACAAACCCTTTTGGGATGAAAGCCAAATGTATCAGGAATCGGTTGTTTTGGTTAAGGGTGCGGACGGATTAGCCAAGGGAGAACTGCTGTTTAAGCCCGACAAGATCATAAGTGTTACCGATCATACTTTAGTAAAGAGGTACGCCAAAGAGGAATATCGGGTTGAGGGAAAAAAATTGATTGCCGTTCAGCCGACCGATATGCCTTTTTTTACGGAAGCTCAAATGCAAGGGAAAGACTTAGGAGGCACGGGCATAGGCACTCATTTCGGCAAGCCGGTAGGCGGGAAATTGGGTGATGACATTCTTTACACTGAGGGTGCGGGGATAATTGAAAGACAGGTATGGGTTACGTATGAGCACAGTGGTGAGTGGAACGGTCCTATACCTCAGTTTGGCGGAGATACGCTTAAAAAAACCATTGATAAGTTGCAAACCGAAAAAGATTTAAAACTGTTTTTGTACGGTGACAGTATATCCGTGGGCGCCAACTCTTCAGGATTTCTGGGCATAAGCCCATATTATGACGACTACGGAACGGCTGTAAAAAAACAGCTGAAATATAAGTACGGAGGCGATATAGAGTATAAAAACGGCTCCTTCGGCGGCTGGCACTCGGTAGATGCTAAGAACAACATTCAAAGCAAGCTGGGAGAATTTAATCCTGACCTTGCCATTATAGCCTTTGGCATGAATGACGGGGCGCACGGCATACAACCCGACCAGTTCAAGGACAATATTTTGGCGATTATGCAGGTAATCAGAGAAAAATCGCCCGATTGCGAGTTTTTACTGATCGGTACTATCTTAGCTAATCCTCTGTCACCGCAGGACACGCATCAGCTGCAATTTGTTCCCGCACTGGAGAGCATAGCCGAAAGCAACCCGGGCTGTGCGGTTGTAGATATGTCAACCTTTACTCAGGAGCTTTACAAATCTAAAAAGGGCGTTGATATTTTGGCAAACAACATCAACCACCCAAGTGATTTTTTGGTCAGATGCTATGTTATGAATATTATGACGGTGCTATACGAGAATTATTAGGCCCGTAGAAATAATCAAAGGAGTGAATATGAGAGCAGTTAAAAAAAGGACCGGTCTTTTAATGTGCTTGGCTATTTCAATGTTAGCTTTAAGTATTTATGGAGCGGGCGGCATGAGGGGAGCCGGTACAATGTTTAGTAAAAATGATAGGGTATATGCACAATCGGAGGCCGCCGCCTCAAATTTAGCAGTGGGAAATTTTGACGACACGTTCGCAACCGGCATGGTTTTAAAAAGCCATGCAAACGGGGTGCAGTTTGTAACCGACAGCAGCCCCAAGCGCGCCACATTAAATGTGCCTTTGGCCGTGGACGGGCTTGTCCTCAGATTTTCCGACATAGCTCTCGCCCCGAGCGGATATCAGGGCGTCGCCTTTACCATGACAACAAGTTCAGGCCATTACTACGGGGCGGGCACCAACGGCGTGCATTTCAGGCTGTATAACGGCGTGCATGAAGGCGAAAACAGTGTTTTTTTCATAATCAAACAGGGGGCTGCCTCCGATTACGATGAAAAGAATGTGTACCTTCAGCCCACGGTACTAAGCGGTTTGGGCAGCACAATACCCGCTGATTTAGAGTTTAAATTTACCAAAGTTGCGGATGATTTCTTGGTTTCCGTAAACGGCATTGAGGTGTCTGTGCCGGCTGAAAGCATACTTAGCAATATCTTTGTCAGCAAAAAGGCCTTGATTACCTTCGGCGGATATTGCAGCTCGGAAATGAGCTTTGTCGTCAATCATGCGGGGCAGGAAGCGGACACCGCAGTCAACGGCAACGGCAACCCTGCTGAGCGTACAATAAAAATTCTGGCGATAGGAAACAGTTTTTCCGTAGACGCGGGCGCTTTTTTTGCGGATATTGCACGTGCGGATAATATTCAGATAATACTGGGAATAGCCTCAATCGGAGGCGGCACGCTGCAAGACCAATGGAACGCCATAAACGAGGACAGGGCGGTATATCAGTACAGGCTGACCGATACGGGGATGACCAAAGACCGTAAGCTCACTAATATTTTGGCTGATGACGACTGGGAATATATTGTTCTTCAGCAGGCAAGCCATTACAGCGGAATGTATGAGACATTTCAGCCTTACCTTGCCGATATTGCAGGTTACTTAACGGTAAACAAGCCCGATGCAGAGATAGTCATGCACCAGACATGGGCGTATGACGAAAACGCCGCGCACTCCGGCTATGCCAACTATAACAACAGCCAAAAGGAAATGTATGAGGGAATCGTAAGCAGCTATAATCAGGCGGCTCAATCTTTGGGTGCAAGGCTCATTCCCTGCGGCGACGCCTTTCAAAACGCGCGCAAGGACAAACGGTTTGATGTTAAGACAAGGGGAAAGCCTCTTACCGCGGACGGCTACCATGCAAGCGCGCTGCACGGCAGATACCTGCTTGCGTCCGTGTGGTACGAGTTTTTCACGGGAAACAGCATATTGGATAACGATATGACTCTTATTCAGGTGTCGGCGGACGAGCTCGCGTCCTTAAAAAACGCAGCGCACCAGGCGGGCGGGCTGTATGATGGCGGGGGCAAGGGCGGCGGGTGTGCTTCTGCGCTCGGCTCCAACTTAACATTTGCCGCGCTCGTATTACTGCTTTCGGGCTTTGCTCTAAAGATAAAGACCCGCAAAAGCTCATAAACAAAAAATGATTAAACAGGTTGCTATTTGCCCGCGCGGCAAATCAATTGATAAATATTATAATCAGGAGGAACAATGATGACTAACTCAAACTCAAAAAAATTGGTAGTTTTGGTGCTTGTGCTGCTGATGGCAGTAACCGGTCTATCTCTGCAGGCATTCACAGCTTCCGCTGCTGTAAAAACCGATCCCTCATTTGCGTTTACAGCGGGGGGTGCTAACGACTATGCGCACTATAAAGAGGACGGCACAATCGAGCTTGCCATGACGCCGTTTCCTGGCTTTGGGATGAGGACCAATGCTTCAAATCTGGGCGCGCTGAATAAATTTGACGTCAAGGATTTCAGCATAACTTTTTCCGTTGACGAAACGTATGCTCCCATAACAACGATATTTTCGCTGCAGACCATGGCAACCGGAACGATTGGCGACGGCCACGGAAACGGCATACAAATAATGGTCAGATGCGATGCGGCCGGGTCCTTCACGATAGGGATAATGGATCAGCCCGCTGCAACTTACCATGGATTGGTGCAGGGCGCGGCGTTGGGAGCGGACAACAAAGTAACGGTTACCTTTGATTATGAAAACAACAATCTCAAGGTGCAGGCGGCCAGCACGGTGAATTTTGTCACTAAAGCGGGCGTGGATTTCAAGACGCTTGCGGACACGACTTATGCCGGTGCCGGTTACAAGGCGCATCTCTCCTTCAGCAACTATTTTTTTGGGGGTCCTCCCAGCACGGCTAAAACACAGGTAACCATACACGAAGTAAACGGCATGACACCCGGCGAAAACTATGCCGCAATAGTTGACGAGAAACTTACGGAGTTTGAGCTTGCGGCGGATGCGTTGGACACTAATTCAACTTCGGCAGAGGTCTTAGCCGCGGCTGAAAAGAACATTTTTGGCGAAGGCGTCTACAAAACTCTGCTGGATTTAGTGGACGACAACGCCCTTTCAGGCAGAATCGAAGCGGCGCAGCAAGTTGTCAACACCTATATGGGAGCGGCGGAATTCGAGGTTGTCAAAGAACAACTGGAAAATTTTGAAACTGTACTCGGAAACAGCGATTTGAACGATCCCGACGAGCTAAGCGATGCCATAGCCGCGTATGACGCCATTGACAGGAACACCATCGGCGATCTACCCGAAGTATATCAAGACGAAGTGGAAAATCTGATTCTCGGCATTGTATCTCAACCTAAATTCAAGCAATTTGCAGAAGCTAAAACCGAAAAATATTTAAACGATTTGGAAGCAATCGTCTTTGAAGGCGACGACTTAGCCGCGCTGTCTACCTATAAGTCCGTTATAGCGGCGGCAACAGATTGGGCAGAGTACAAGGAATATAATTTTATTATAGACGACCTGTTTACGGCAAATGAAATTGAGGGTTATGACGGCCGTATCGCCGCAATTGAAGCCGCCCTTGAAGATTCCTATTATAGCCAACTTTGGACTGAAGGCGATACGTGGGAAGCAAGGATTACAGATCAAGGACTTTATGCATCGGGCGAAGGAAAATACTATGAGACGCTCGGTTTTAATCAAAAGTTTGAACTTGGCAAGGATTCCTCTCAGATTACCTTTAACATTATCTATGCACTAAGGGTTTTGGGAAGCAACCACCTGCACATAGGCTTTTATCCTGTGGCAAACACCGGTACACTCGGCGATGTAGACGGCGTGCGCGTAGATTTTTGGTTCAGCGCGGTCAACACCGTAGAGGTCAAACCGGTTAACGGCAAAGACGAGCAAAACAACTTTGAGGGCGGATACCTGTCAGTAGCAGACACCGGACTGTTTGATATGGAGGATCTCGATTATACCGTGGGCAAATATACCGTTGCCATTTACGAAGACGACGGAGTGCTTGTGCTGTTTGTAAACGGCTATGAGATGGAGCTTTCCATGAGCCCCGAGCTGTTTGCGGACGGATGCTATATCACATTGAGCGCAATGTCCGTTGCCGGCGCCGATTACAATGAGTTGGTTGTCACCAGCATAGGCGATCACAGCTTTGTAGAGGGTTTGGAGCCCGGCTATATAGATGATGAAGATGACGACGACGATGACAATGGCGGCGGCGGCGGCGGACGCTGCAATAGCGCGGCGGGCAGCGAGGTTGCGCTTTTGATGGCAGCCGCAGCAGTCGGCGGCCTGAGCTTTAAAAGGACGCGTAAGAGGAAGCTTGACAAAAACAGCTAATTAGGTGTACATGCTGACACGGCATAACTTGCAACAACTGATCTAAACCTCCCGCGCGCGCGGCGGTTTGCTTGCGCGCGCGGCGGTTTAGTTGTATTAGATATATTCAGTTGTGTAGTATCTAAGGAGAAGGGCAAATGAAAGTCAAGGCGTTTATTTTTTCTGTGTTTTTTGCCGCAATCATGCTGCTCAGCGCTTGCGGGGACGGCTCCGACGGAAGGATAATACTGGAGTTTGACGGCGGCGGCGGCAGCGGCGACTATAACAGCACCATAAGCATGGTTCAAAGCTCGGCAAACCCATATCCCTACAACACGCTGGAAAAGCTTGCGGAGGAATGGAACAAGAGCAACGACAAGTTTAAGGTTGTGATAAATAAAAACTCCCTGCGCGGCATGAGGAGTGCGGTTACCTCGCTCTTGGAGGCAGGCAACGCGCCGGATATGCTGTTTCAGGTGGGCTCAGTGATAAACGACGACATCGCCAACGGCTGGTACGTTCCGCTTGATACATATCTGCAAAAACCCAATCCTTACATGCAGGGCAACACGCAGTGGGCGGATATATACGACAGCAGAGAGCTTGCCACCACGCGCGCCTCGGACGGCAGCCATTACTATGTGTGCCTTGACAGGGTGGCGCTGGGGCTGCTGTATAATATCGAAATATTAAATCAGGCAGGCATACAAGACATCCCCGTCACATTCAGCGAGTTTATCGAGTGCCTTGAGACGCTGAAACAAGCCAAGGCAAACGGCACAATTCAGGCAGAGGTGTTTGCGCACCAAGGCCTGTGGACGGAGCTGCATCTCAACGCATCGGTCTATGCGGGCAAGATTGCCGAGTGGGATTTGGACGGAGACCGGATGGTTTCCAGCTATGAGCTTGCAAAGGCGTACAAGGAGGGCGGCTGGTCATACAACGACGGGGAGTTTGAGGAGTTTTTGCGGCTTTGCTATGAGAAAGGTAAATATTATCCCGACAATTATCTGGCATATGACGTGTCCTACAATTTTTCGCGCGGCAGGCTTGCCGTAACCGACGGACTGGGCAACAATATGCGCATTGCCCAAAGCGGATTGAAAGATAAACTGGTTGTGGGCGGCTATCCCGCACTTGATAGTGCGGCGTCGGAGTATGCCTCCGCGTCCGTAATGAGGGGCAGCGCCGGTCTGTCCACTGCATACTGGGTGACAAACAGCGCAAAAAACAAGGGGCAGGATGCGGTTGACGCCTGCGTAGACTTTTTGATGTTTTTATCCGCTCCGCAAAATAACTCGCGCATGGTGGGCGACCTTGGCTTTGCAATGCCGCTGAATATGCAGGACAACAACGTAAGCCTGTTTGATAATTTGGCATCGCAATATTTGGAAGATTTAAATGCGGGAAACAGCGTGATGTGGGGGGCGGTCGACACTTACAGCTCATTCGGGCTGGAACTCAGCGACTATTATCAGCGCGCCATGGGCGGTTTTTATCAGGGCCCAAACGAGGGCGACCCAAGCTATATCGTTGCGGTAATGAACAATAATATAGACAGCGCGCTCAACAAACTGATAGCCAACAACAACTGGGATATTTAAGGGTGTAATCAGATGCAGCTCAAAAAAAACAACATCATAAAGCCGATTGCGTGGCTGGTGCTGCCGCTTGCCATGATGGCAATGTTTTTGGTGTATCCTGCAATTTCCGCAATTTTAAACTCCTTTCTTGAGTGGAGCAGAGGAAGCAGCCGCTTTATATGGCTGGACAACTATAAGAGCATATTCGGCGACGAAATCTTTTTGCGCTCTTTCAAAAACATGATTATACTGACAGTATTCGGCTTGATTTGCGGAAACGTGGCAACGCTGTTTTTGGCGGAACTGCTGTTTAACATGAAGCGGCAGGGGCTGTCCAAAGTCTTTAGATATCTGTTTTTGATACCGTCGCTGGTTCCGGGCATGGTTACAATATTGCTTTGGAAAAACATCGTGCTCTCAGGCACCCCAGAGGGCTTGCTTAACTCCATACTCAATGTGTTCGGAGTGCAGCCGCAGGCGTGGTATTTTTCGGAAAAACTGTCTAAGTTCAGTATCATATTCACCGGATTCCCCTGGGTGGGCGGCATCAGCTTTTTAATCTATCTGGCAGGGCTGCAGTCCATACCCGAGTCCTGCTATGAGGCGGCAAAGCTGGACGGCGTGACTACAATTCAGCGGATAATATATATTGATTTGAAACTCTTGGTCAACCAAATAAAATATTTTATAATAATCGGCCTTATCGGAAGCGTGCAGTCGTTTGACCTGCAGCTTATCATAACTGACGGCGGCCCGAATTACTCCACCATTGTGCCGGGTTACATACTCTATCTCAAGACAAACGGATACTCAGACATCGGCGAGGCATCTGCCATAGGCGTAGTGTTGTTTTTAATTACGCTCGCGGGTATGCTTGCGGCAAACCGTCTGTCCTCGGGAGAAAATTCATAATGGCGGCGGCGGCAAAAAAGAAACCGACATGGCAGCAGGTGCTGCTCATAGCCATAGTATGCACGCTGTGTATCATGGTGCTGTATCCGTTTTGGCTGTTGATAGTAAAGAGCTTCAAGGACTATGACCAAGAGCTTGAAAGCTTTTTATCGCTTACCCTTCCGCTGCACTTTGAAAACTACCTTGTGGCGTGGGACTATGTAAAGGGCAGCATTTTGAACTCGATGTTCGTAAGCGGTATGATAGCGGTGACAACCGTGACACTGTCGGCAATGGGCGCATACGCCTTTGCAATGTACAGCTTTAAGCTAAAAAATCTCTTGTTCAGCGCTTGCGTATCGCTGATGATGATACCCAGCATACTCACGCTCAGCTCCAAATATATTTTGGTGACGGTAAACTTAAAGCTGTTTAACAACTTTGCAGGGGTTATACTCCCGCAATCTGCCGGACTGCTGCCGTTTGGGCTGCTGCTCTTGCGCGGCTACTTTGCAAGCATTCCCAAAGAGCTGTTTGAGGCCGCGGACATCGACGGCGCCAATTCCGTCTATAAGTTCGTCAAAATAATGATACCGCTCACAATGTCCATGCTTACCACATTGTTATTAATGAACTTCATGACCTCTTGGAACGATTATCTGTGGCCGCTGATGGTGCTCAGGGACGACACGCTGTTTACCATACCCATCAACCTTCAATCGTTTACCGACAGGTTTTATCACATGACCAACTATTACGCACCGGCGCTCGCCGGCTATGTGATAGTGTCAATACCACTTTTGTTTTTATTCGGCTTTACATCTAAACAGTTTATAAGCGGGATGACAAGCGGTGCGTTTAAAATGTAAATACGGAGAACAAATTACATGACCAATTTACTCAAAGACAGCAAGTTCCGAAAAGGTTTTATGCTAAAGGGACTAAACAGCATACGGGACGGAAACAAGAGCATATACGACTTCAAAACCCATTCCGACATTGCGCCGGACTGGTTTTTGTGCCAATGGAACTCAAAATATAATTTAGCCGAGGGGGGCGTGCTGTCAAAGAGCGGCGAATCGTTTGAGATTTCAGACAGGAGCAAGAGCATTGCATCGGACGGCACGGGCGGGCTTACTTTTGTGCTAAACGCCAATGAAGAGTACGACTCCCCAAGGCTTACGGGACAGCCCTGGCCGCACCTGTTGATTGAGCAGGATTTTGAGAAAAAACACAGGATATCCGACTTAAAGAAAATAAACCTTAATTGCAGCTTCAAGCTTGTAAACTTTACCGACTATCTGAAGGGCAGCGCACAGCATCACCACACCGCGCAGTTTGTGTGGGTAGTGGTGCTGGGCAACGAAAACCCGCTGTCCAAAAACTACGGGCGCATAATATGGGTGGTGTTTTGCCTGTTTGACAGCAGGTATGAATTTGTGCCGCTGTTTACCGAGCAAGACTCGGCGCTCCCCGACGGAGATTTCATATACAGCTTTGAGGGACAAAAGTTTATAGACACGCCGCTGTCGGCAAAAGAAACCGTGAATATGGATTTTGACCTCTATCCGCATATAGAGGGCATACTGCAGACAGCGCAGAAATGCGGGTTTATGACAGATACCGGCATTGACGACCTTGTGCTCAAAAACACAAACATGGGCTTTGAGATTACCGGCACTTACGATGCCGCCGTAACAGTCAAGGACATCGGAATCCATATATAAGGGAGCAGTTATGAGGAAAATATTTTTATTGTGCATGGCGGCGGTTCTCATGCTTTCGGCCTGCACACCGGGCGGGAACGGCACCGGCAACGGCGATGAAGCCGAATATGATGAGGTTAGTGTGTTTACAGACAGCGGATATAGCCAAGGCTTTAACATCAGAGGACTTGACAGCACAAGCGACAGCGGCATTGTAAAGGTTGTCGATTATTTTAAAGAGGGGCTTACGCCAAAGTGGCAGCTTGCCCAATGGTGGTCAAAGTACAATTTAAAGAACGGTGAAGAGACGTTTGACGAGGAAACCTCGGTCTATACGCTTGAGGATGAGTCAAAAAAGATACAGGTGGACTTAGCGGCGGGGTCAATAACACTGGGACTCAACGCGGGGGTAGAGTATGAGGCGGCA
>Ga0265293_10013488_pt1 | contig 10599 bp, 9 predicted proteins | sample Munlanlewell138R_FD_192505 | JGI IMG/M metagenome (GOLD analysis project Ga0265293, IMG submission 192505) | Leachate microbial communities from a municipal landfill in Southern Ontario, Canada - Leachate well 138R | ecosystem: Engineered > Solid waste > Landfill > Unclassified | place: Canada... | reverse complement strand
CTGACGAAACCATCCGTCCCGGCAAAGGCGAGATTGCCGTCGAGCTGCGAGCGGCATCCCTGAACTATCGAGACCTCATCGTTTCTGGCAGCGTAGAGGGCGTAGTGCCTTTGTCTGACGGCGCAGGCGTAGTCGCCGAAGTCGGTGAAGGCGTCACAGACTACACCTCAGGCGACAGGGTCGTGATAGGGTTCATGCCCCACTGGGTGGAAGGCGATATAAGCGAAGCCAAGAAGGCATCCAGCCTGGGCGGCCTGGGCATGGATGGCGTTCTGAGGGAACGCATCATCGTGCCCGCCAACGGCGTCGTACGCATGCCTGAAGCGATGTCATTCGAAGCCGCTGCAACGCTGCCCTGTGCCGGCGTCACGGCTTGGTCGGCACTTTTCGAAAGGCGGCCGTTACAACCCGGTGAAACCGTCCTCCTGCTCGGTACAGGCGGCGTATCCATCTTCGCCCTGCAACTGGCCAAGCTGGCAGGCGCACGCGTCATCATCACTTCCAGCTCTGACGAAAAGCTCGAACGCGCACGGGCGCTGGGCGCCGACGAGTGCATCAACTATAAACAGACGCCCGACTGGGAAAACAAAGTTCTGGAACTGACTGGCGGCGAAGGCGCCGACCTTGCCGTTGATGTCGCCGGCCCCGCCACACTCAACAAAACACTGCTGGCAGTCCGATTCGGCGGCCGCATATCGCTGATGGGCGTTCTGACCGGCTTCGATGGCCCGATCAACACCGGCGTCTTACTCGGGAAGCGGATCACCCTTCAAGGGATATACGTCGGCCCAGTCAGTTCGCTACGTGCCCTGACCAAGACCCGCATCGCCCCCCAGATCGACCACGTCTATCCATTTGAAGAAGCCGAAGCCGCTTACGATGCCCTGCACGCCGCCGGCCATTTTGGCAAACTGGTCATACGGATAAGCGGCTGAAGCCGCGCTCAGGCAGCCCGCCAGCCGCATCGTATCAGCGCTTGAAGTCAACTTTACGCTGATGTTCCCAATTCTTGGGCGTGCTGCGGGCGGCCCCCATTGGCCTGACACTTGGCCCCATCCTGTGAGAATGCGGGTGGCCATGCTGTTCCAGCGTGGGCCGATTCATTTTCTTGCTGGCTTGACCCGCCACCCGCGCCACGGGTACAGGCACAGGCCGGTGATGTTTAGCAGTTTGGCGGCCCGCCGGCCAAGGCCAGGCAGGCAGCTTCGTATCGGCATCTTTGGCAGCAAGCCATTCCAGCAAGGGGCTGCTTAGCTGCGTGATGCCTGGCACCGCCTGGTAACGCTCACGAAACCGCGTTTCCCAACGCCGCAAGGCAGGCCGATATTTTGAGACCAGGCCATCCTCCTGCAAGCGCTCAAAAACCGTTTCCCGGATGATCAGGTCGGCAAACATGCGTTCTTCCTTGCCCCTGAGCACGGATTCACCCGGTTTACCGGGGGTTGCACGGCGCACGCCAGAATGCTGGCAGTAGTACACCAACGCTTCAGGGACGCCTACAAAGCTGACAGGCGCCATAGCGGCACGCAACAGATACTCGTCGTCCTCCTGAGACGAGAGCACGGCGCTCCAGCCCCCCATCAAGTCCACTGCTGCACGGGTAAAAAGATAGCCGTGTATCGGCACAAACCAGGATCCGCCTATCATTGCGGCAAGGCGATCATCTCGATTCAAACGTGGCGGCTTGATCAAGCCGTCCACCGACCCGTCCTCCCACCGGTTCTGGTATGAGGCCATGGCAATGGCAGGTTCGTCCGGGTTCAACCGCGATGCCAGCGCCCCGAGCGCCCCCGCATGCATCAGATCATCATCATCAATGAAGTGGATGAGGTCACCCGAGCTCAACGCCACACCGACATTCCGGGCAACGGCAGGCCCTGAATTGGGTTGCCGATGGTAAATCAGCCTGAACTCGGGCTTGCAGCCGGCCTGCCAATCTGAAATCGCCTGCTTTGTCGGCGGCAGAGAACCATCGTCCACGACGATGACCTCCTTGGGTTGGTACTTCTGCCGAGCAAGACAGTCCAATACCCTGGCTAGCAACTGGGGCCGATTATGCGTTGCGATAACGGTGCTCACGGACCTGTTTCTGATCAATATTTCCTCCTCAATCTAGATTCACTACCCCTGCATTATTCTATTATTAGAAATAATATATATGATTGTATGGTATTTATTGTTTTTATGGGAATTCCTATAGTTGAGCCATGGACGAGATGACCTCGCCACGAAACGAAAATACTTCGTACAACCCATAGCCAGAAAGGATATTCACCATGACACGCACTCAGATCTCCGCCATCGCTTTTGCATTCAGCGCCTTGTTTGCTGGCCAGGCCATGGCCGCTACCGACGCACCGGTAACCCGCGCTCAAGTAAAGGCAGAACTGGCGGAAGCGATCAATAGTGGCCTGTTCGACCGCCACATTGAAGCTTGATTATCCGCATGACCCCGACACGAAAACAGACACGGCGCAGCCGCCCTGCCCGATGTGGCGCACTGCGCCGCAAAGGGCGGTTCACCATCATGCCAGCCGCTTATAGTCAGCCGGAATCAACATACGGTACACATGCTCAAGGCCTTGCTGTTCTGGTTGCGAGTATGCTCGACCAGGTAGTCCAGGAACGCACGTGAGCGCTGGGGAATGAACTTGCGGCTGGGCAATGCTGCATACATGGTAAGCCGCCCTGTCACCCAGGGATGCAGGACGCGCACCAGCTCGCCACGCGTCAGATAAGGGGCCGCGATATCCAGCGATATCGAGGTGATCCCGGCACCGTCGAGCGCCGCCCGCAGTAAAGTGTCCGTATGGTTCGCTGTCAGAACCGGTGGGACGTTCACCTCTACTGCCTTATCAGGATGCAATTCGCACCACATCCGCCACGCGCGCAATGGCCCATCGGCTGGCCTGAGCCGCAGGCATTCATGCTGGGCAAGGTCTTCGGGTGCGGCAGGCTGGCCCTTCCGTTTCACATAAACCGGCGATGCCGCCAGAATCACTTCGGATTCAACAACCTTGCGCGCGACGATGTCGGCATCAAAACCATCCTCTGCACCCAACAAGGTAATGTCATAGTCTTCTATGGGCGGATCCCTGTGCGTTTCGACATCAATATCGATCACAATGCCGGGATGTTGCTGACGGAATTCAGACAGCATGGGTGCAATCACATAACTGGCCAGTACGGGCGGCGCATGAACCCGCAATCTACCGGCCAGCTCTTGCGTATGCGCGCTGGCGACCGCATCGGCCTCATCGACGTCCTGCAGAATCTGGCGAACGCGGGTCAGGTAAGCATCGCCTGCTTCGGTCAGCGACACGCGGCGCGTTGTGCGCTGAAACAGCCGCGTACCCAGATAAGCTTCCAGCTCGGCGATCAGGCGGGTGACCACCGGTGGCGATATGTCCATGGACCGCGCAGCAGCGGCAAACCCGCCTTCATGGGCGACTCGTTCAAAAACCTGCATGGCCAACAAACGATCCATGACACACTCAACTTTCAGACTTTCAGCAACGGGGACAGTATAGGCTTCGGTTGTCCGCTCTTGTCGTCAAACCTGGCGGAAGCCCCTATCCCCCCAGTGCCGCAACCTCACCACCGCCGTCAAGGCCCAGGCCAAGGGAGCCAGCAAAAATCGCAAGATCAACATGAAAGGAATCAGGACCAACGTCCAGCCAGCAATCTGCACCAGAGCGACAGGCAGACCAAGGCGTTCGGCAACCGTGCCCAGCATGGCGTTGATGACGCTGGGGTGGCGGATCGCCACATAAGCCAGCACTACCGGCGCACCATACTTCACCAGCCGGACACCCATCGCACTGCCACGCCATAAACCGGCGCCCACGGCAGCTGAACGCTCGGAAAACGTCAGCGCGGCCCCGGATGCCCCCACCCGCCCCATGCGCAGTATCTTGAAGGCGCTTACACCGATAAAAACATCAAGCGCCGCCCACCCGACATCACCCGCCCCAATGGCCTCATCCCGGCGGAACTTGGTTTCCAACCCCTTCAGGCCACCGGCAAAAAATCGATTGATGCCCTCAAGTATGCGTTCCGTCTGCACCCAGCCAACCTTGCCATCGGGCGCCATAACGAACTGGCCCAGAAAGTTGTAACCCTCGGCCTCGATAAAATGCAGTGCATACCAGCCGCGCTCTTCGCTGCTCAGCGCCTCTGATGCCGAGCTCTGTGCAGGTGGGCTGTCCGCCCACAGGCCCCTGACCGCATTCAAGGCAGATCGGGCAGTGTCGCTCATGCTGCGCATGAGCTCCAGCGTGAAGATTTCATGTGTCTGAAAATAATGGACCGGCAGCATGACATCTTCACCATAAGTGCGCAGCACATCCTGAAACAGCCGGCTCGCCCCGTAGGTCAATAGAACAGGCCGCGCCATATCCGGATACCGCATCATGGCCAGCCTCGCTTTCGCAACCAATATAGGGTCGTCGGCGTAAGCAAGAAACAGCGCCTGCAGCTCTGCGGATTCGGTCGACAAGGCCGCAGCATGTTGCGGCAGAACCTGCTTGACCTGCAAATGCACAAGCTGGTCTTCCAATGGCTTGGGTTGCCCCAGACCGGCAATCAGAAGCGCCCCCAGAAACGCCAGCAGGCCGGCCCATGCCAAAGATCTCATGAACACATCCTGGCATGCACCATCGTGTGATAACCGACCCATGCAGGCATCAAGTCCAAATCACGTCTCCTGTGACGAGCCTGACAATCCCCGCGACATACGACCGGGTAATGGAAATAATGTACATCATTGCCTGGGACCCTCTACGGCTTCCATCACCGGCTCAAGAGGTTGGAGGAGCTGGGTTCGTCACTTCTCATACGTCCAGGCCCGTCTTCCAATAAATGGCTCAATCCTATCCTTTTTTGAGTTGGACGCCTCGACAGAGGGGTTCCTACAATTGCCCGCAAAGGACGCACAAGAAAAACATCATGGCCATACGGGAGACATACGAAAATGATGCCCACCAATATAAAACACCGGCTCGTAGATCGAGATTCTTTCGCCCCAACGAGCCCCCAAGGTTACGCTCCGGCACGCAGCCCTTCAAACAGGCTGACAAGGTTGACGTTGGGGCTGTCCATCGCCGCCTCTTTTATCCTGCCAATCAGTGCCCAGGCGCAAGCAAGCCAGTCTTACCCTGATCGCGCTATCAACCTCATCGTTCCTATCGGAGCCGGCGGTGTGGCCGACACTTCAGCAAGAATTCTTGCCCAGAGACTGAGCGAACATCTTAAAGTACCCGTGGTCGTGCAGAACAAACCCGGGGCGGCTCAATCCATTGGGGCCGATTACGTAATGCGCTCCAAGCCTGACGGCTATACGTTGATGTTTTCCACCGGCGGTTTTGTAGCGACGCCCTTCCTCCTGAAAGGGTTCAAACTGGATCCGATCCGGGATTTCGAACCCATTTCTCTGATCGCTTCCAGCAATAATGTGCTGGTCGGGTCCAACACCATACCCGGCAGCACGCTCAAAGATCTGGTGGAAATGGCGAAGAACAAACCTGGCGAAGTGTTCTACGGTTCACCGTCTGGTGCAACAACACTCGTATTCGAGCACCTGAATCAGGTCACCGGGATAAAAATTGAGCCCATCTTTTATCAGAGCACACCGGCCGCATGGGCCGACATCATTGGCGGCCGTATTCACGCCACCATGGAAGGGCCGGCGCTGGCTTTAGGGCAGGTCCAAGCCGGCAATGCGCAAGTCCTGGCGGTTTTCGGGCCCAAGCGCACGCCCGAATTCCCAGACGTCCCAACTGTCGCCGAGCAAGGCTATCCCGGATTCGGTATTGAAAGCTGGCAAGGGTTATGGGCACCCAAGGGTACTTCCCCAGACATTATCAATGTATTGGAAAAAGCCGTTATTGCTGTCATGACGACGCCGCAGATGAAGCAGGAAATGCGGGCAGCAGGGCTGGACGCGAAAGGTTCCACAGCCACTGAGTTCGCACAAGAGATAAAGGACAACACCGAACTCTGGCGCCAGGTCACCACAGCCGCCGGTATCGAACCTCAATAGCAGGAACAACACGACATGCTTGACTTGATTTCAATGTGCCGCCGGCCTGGCGGGTTAGTGATGGGCTGGTGTTCATCAGGCTCGCCCTTGCTTGGTGAAGCGATGGCCGTTGCCGGGTTTGATGCCCTGACAATAGATCTGCAACACGGCGTACAGGATTTTTCAGAAGTATTGCGCGTTTTACAAGCCATTGATGGCCGCGGAATCCCGACGCTCTGCCGTACGCCCTGGAACGAGCCGGGCCTTATCATGAAGGCGCTGGATGCGGGCTTTAACGGCATCATCTGCCCAATGATTGATGACAGGGATCAGGCAGAACAGTTGGCGCGTTATTGTCACTATCCGCCAAGCGGCAGCCGCTCCTTCGGCCCACATCGCGCCATGATCAGTTTTGGCGACGAGTACGTAAACGTCGCCAACGACAGGGTTGTCGTGCTCCCCATGATCGAGACGGAAGCCGGGCTGCGCAATGTTGACGAGATTCTATCTGTCCCCGGCATTTCCGGCGTGTACATCGGGCCCAACGATCTAGCACTGGCTTTTGGCTATCCAGCTCAGGGCGTCCCCTGCGAAGACATACAGCGCCATATCGAACATATTCACGCCAGAACCAAGGCCGCCGGAAAGATCTGCGGTATTGCCTGCGGGTCGCCCCAAATGGTGACCGATATGCTCAATGCCGGTTTCGAAATCGCCACTTTGCAAAACGACCTGCGTCTGTTCCTGGCCGGAATGAAACAACAGCTTTCGGCCATCCGTCGCTGAACTGACGCCAGGCAGTAGCGGTCGAGGCTAAAAGGCTGATGACACACACTCCCTGGCGGTCGACACGAACCGATGAACGGTTGAGTCGTGTTCGCCACGACGCCAGGCGAGCACAGTCAATAAAGCAAGTTCTTCCGCCCACTTCCGATCAATCTGCAGTGGGCGGATGGCAAGGCCATCGCCGGTATGTGATTGCGCGGCATAAGGGACTACTGCCAACCCTATGCCCCGTCGAACCATACCCAGCATTGCCGTAATCTGCGACATTGAAACGATCTTTCTAGGTGTCACGTCATACAGTTCGTAAAGCCTGTCCAGAACCACACGAAAATAACGTGAATGCGGCGACCAGGCAATCATCGACACACCGTCGAGATAGCGCATCGGAATCTGCTGCATTGCACTGAGCGGATGCGAGGCTGGCATGGCCAACGCCCAGCGGTCCCTCATAAGCAATTGCGACTCAAATCGCAATGAGTCAACCGGTGGTCGCACCAGCGCCACGTCAAGCGCAGCATCATCCAGCATGCGAAACTGCTCTTCAATCAGCAATTCCTTGAAGACGAAATTGACGTCGGGATAATTCTGCCGATGGCGCTGCACCAGCCGGGGCAACAGCTCAAACGACGCGGAAGATGTAAAGCCGATGACCAGTGTGCCCTGCTCCCCGCCTGCCGCCAACTGGGTCTGCGCAACGGCGTCTTTCGCACGTTGAAGTATTGCCCGCGCTTCGTGTAGCAGAAATGTTCCAGCCGGCGTTAAAGAAACGGATCGGTTATGCCGGACAAACAAGGTGACCTGCATGCGCTCTTCCAACAATGAGATCTGCCGGCTAAGGGGCGATTGCGTCATGTGCAGACGTCGGGCCGCCTGGCCGAAGTGCAAGGTTTCCGCGAGTGCCACAAAGCACTGAAGTTGCTGCAGGTCAAAAGGAAGCTTCATGTATCGTATCCTCCAGACGGACAATCCGGCCTTTACCAGCACAAGGGGCGCCGTTTACTAACGCCACTGCAACACACGTTCGACAATGTCGGCAAGCTTCTCGAAAGCCGGTGTGATTGCCGTTTCCGCCACACCCGCATAGCCCAGCAGAAGGCCTTGGCGGGCGGCCTTTCCATCTTGATAATGCAGTGACAAGGCACGTGTGACCACCCCCTGCCGCTGGCTTTCCTCAACGATTGCGATGTCGGCGCCCGCTGCGGTGTCAGGGGGAAAATGCAGCACCAAATGCAGGCCCGCCTCGTGCGGGGACACCGCCCACTTGCCAAACCGCCGGGCAATGGCGGCTCGCAACACCGTCTGCTTACGGTCGTAGCGCTGGCGCACCCGCCTGATGTGGGCTGCGTACAAGCCTTGCGAAATAAAATCTGCCAGTGCCGCCTGTTGTATCAGCTGGCCGTCTCGATAAAGCTCCGCAAAGCCGTCTGCACACTGCTGCGCCAAGCGTTCGGGCAGCACCACATAACCACTGCGGATACCGGGGAAGAGCGTCTTGGACATCGACCCCATATAGATCACCCGGCCTTGATCGTCCAGCCCCTGCACCGATGCCAGCACCCGCCCTTCATAACGGAATTCACTATCGTAGTCGTCTTCCAGAATCCAGACACCATGTCGATGCGCATAGTCAAGCAGCATCCGGCGCCGGGCCAGGCTCATCACCATGCCCAATGGAAACTGATGAGAAGGCGTAACATACATCAGCCTCGGAGGCTTGCTTAACAGCCTGCCCTGCGGGGCCATGCCTTCGGCATCGACCGGCACGGGTACGAGCTTCAAGCCATGCGCGCGCAATAAGCTGCGGGCGGGACGATAGCCGGGTTCCTCGACCCAGACGCTATCACCTTCGTCGGCCAGCATCTGGCTGATCAAAGCGATGGATTGCTGAATGCTGCTGGTAATGATGACCTGCTCGGGTTCGCAGACTATGGAACGCGAGATGCGCAAATGCTGGGCCAAGGCCTGCCGCAAGGGAAGATAGCCGCCGCTATGAGCATAATTAAGCAGATCTGCCGGGGCATGGCGCCAGTAGCGGCCAAGCAGTCTGGCCCACGCTGCCCGCGGAAAGCCTTCAACATCCGACATCCCCAAGGCAAAGGCGCCGGATGGGCTGCCCACGATAGCTGCGTCCCGCAAGACCCGAAAACCGCGCTGTGACAGACCCGGCCCACCCTGCCCATCCGCGACAGAACTCACACTACCAGTCTGGGCAAGACGGCCTGGCACCGTTTCGGAGACATAGGTGCCGCTGCGATGCCGGCTCACCAGATAACCCTCGGCAATCAACTGCTCGAAGGCATGAAGGACGGTATTGCGCGATACACCCAGCTCGTCGGCCAATGCGCGGGATGACTGCAAACGCATATTCGTGGGCCAGTGTGATTGCAGAATAGCCTGACGCAAGAGATGGTAGATCTGGCGGTTCAGGGGGCCTTGGGGAGACTTCCGATCATGGTCAAGGTGCTGGCGTAAGTAGTCGGATAACAGCATGAAACACCCGCGATGAGTAGAAAGGGCGGAAAGCACTTCGGCTGGCTTTTTGGGAAGATCTGGCACCATCAAGTATTACGAAACTGGGCCTTTTGACTGAACCACTTCAGACATAATATCTGATCTGAAATCGTCGGCTTTCGACCCCTGTGTTTCATCCATGGATACCCCATCATGACTCCCTTAACGTCTCATCCTGGTCATTTTGCACCGCTCGACCCGCAGATCGAAACCTTCTTGCAGCGCATGACGGAAACCACCCTGCGCTACCCGCGCCGCGACAAGGTAAGCATCGAGGAAGCGAGACACCACTGCGAACTGATACGCGAACAGTGGGTGCAGGGCGGGCCCGAAATGGCCCATATTGAAGAACGCAAGCTGCCCACCCGGCATGGGGATATCCGCATACGTATCTACCAGCCACACAAACGGCGTCTGGACGGCGCCCTGTTCTACATACACGGCGGCGGGTTTGTGCTTTTCAGCCTGGATACGCACGACAGGGTCATGCGCGAATATGCCGAGCGCGCCGGCATCACCGTCATCGGCATTGATTACACGCGTGCGCCCGATTGCCGGTTTCCCCAGCCGCTCGAAGAATGTGCCGACGTCGTCGAATGGGTCAGCCGGAACGGGGCTGAACTCGGCATAAACCCACAAAGTCTCTTTATCGGCGGCGACTCCGCCGGCGCCAACCTTTCCTTGGGCACCTGCATACTGAGACGCGACCACGGGCAGGCTCCGCTGTCAGGCATGATCCTCAATTATGGCGCCTTCAGCACCGACGTCTACCGCGACTCCATGGTGCGTTATGGCGCTGGCGAGTACGGCCTGTCCCTGCATATGATGGTGTGGTTCTATCGCAGTTATCTGAGCCGGCCAGAAGATCTCACGCACCCGCTGGTGAACCTGGTGGGCGCGGAACTGCACAAGCTGCCCCCTGCCTTCATGGCAATCACCGAATGCGACCCCCTTCATGATGACAGCGTGGAAATCGCCGCCAGACTGCGCGCGGCAGGGGTGGATACAACCGCGACGGTCTACCCTGGCACCATACACAGCTTTCTGGAAGCCGTTTCAATCGCAGATGTCGCGGCAAGGGCATTCGACGAAACCTGCCGGTGGATGCAGACCCAATGCACGGCTTAAAGCCGGCCCACAACCCTAGGGATCCTCTGATCAAGTCCCCGCGCCGCGCGCATCTGTGGAATCGGGCAATCTGCTTCGTTGCAAATGCTCGCGATAGCTACGGCTATCACTGCGCTTTGCGCCTCGCAGCTCACTCCGATCCACAGCGCCCGCTT
>Ga0265293_10013486_pt1 | contig 10600 bp, 9 predicted proteins | sample Munlanlewell138R_FD_192505 | JGI IMG/M metagenome (GOLD analysis project Ga0265293, IMG submission 192505) | Leachate microbial communities from a municipal landfill in Southern Ontario, Canada - Leachate well 138R | ecosystem: Engineered > Solid waste > Landfill > Unclassified | place: Canada... | reverse complement strand
TATGGAAGAAAAAAATATAAGTATGATGAAAACTTTACTGAAGTATCAGAATATATAGAAAAACATAAAATCAGTTGATTTTAAAAAGTGACAGAAGCAAAAATTAGTTCTGTCTTTTTTTAATATAGGATTAATTAAAATATTAATATTATAAATATAAGTAAAACAGCGGTGACAAGACTACATAACTTGATAAAAGTCTCATAAAGTGGTATAATATATGTATATATTATATTAAAGGAGAGTTTTCTAATGAAAAATTGTAAAAATTTAATAATGGTTGTTTTTTTAGTGGTAGAAATACTATTAGTAGTTAACTTCGTATGGGCAGGATTTGTTATGGTTCAACTGGGGACTGTAGGTAATGATCTTTATGACGCTAAAAGATATGCATCAACCTCTGCACTTCCAGAAGCACAAGTAGCAATTGAAAAAATAAGCGAAGAACAACAAGAATTAATTTCTTCTCTTAAGAACAGCTCGAATCCAGTAATTAGCTTTATTGGAAGATATAGCAATATAAATGAGAAAAGAGTTAATCTTGCCTATGTAGTTTCGTTTTTAGCACCATTTATGTTTTACTTCATGATTAAAGGTATCATTACAACTATGAAGGAAAGCGAAAGACGGAGAAGAAGAAACATGTATAAAGCTGGGATTTATTAATCCCAGCTTTTCTATGCATAAATATGAAACAAATGAGCCTGTAATTGCGTGAAGTTATCAATTATTGAATATTGACATATAATTTAGTATATGATAAAATTCGGTTTAAAGAGAGGTTGAATTAAGGCTGAATTTGACATCCATATGTAAACCGTGTTATAATATACTTTGTGAGGCCTAAAATAAAAGGGGTGTTTTTTAAAAATGAAAGGAAGTAGCGTGCTCAGAACGCTAAGATTCATATTTTTTACAGTAGTATTATTTGTTTTAGTATTAAGTGCAGTTATGGTTACAATATTAAACATATATAAACCAATGTACAGAGCAAAGATAAATGATAGTGTTGTAGGATATTTTAAAACAGAGGCTGAGTTTGATGAAATATTTAAAGTAATCGCAGATGAAAAAAAAGTAGACGGAATAGATGTAAAAGTATATCTTGATTCTGATCCGGAATTCGAACTTAGTTACATTAGAAAAAACAAATTAGAAGAACAAAATCTATATACTGAAGTTAGAGAAATAGCAAAGACAGAATATACAGTGTATAATGTTGTAGTAAAAGAAAAAGCAGAGATGACTTTCTCTTCGAAAGAATCTGCAGATGCATATGTTGCAGACTTAAAAAAGAATACTAAGGGAGTAGAAATAGCAGTTAAAGCTGAAAAAATAGCAGAAATTAATAGTTTAACAGATACAGCTAAAGCCAAAGAAATTTATACTAGCCTTGTAAGTAGATATAAACCCGAAGAGAAAAAGGTTGTTAAAAAGAAAGTAACAAAAACAACTACAGCTGCAGCTAAATATAACGGAACATCAAAAACTGTTAGTACAAACGCTTCAGTATCAGGTGGTATTAAACCTGCGTCAGGAGTATATACCCAATATTATAAATCAAGCCATAGAGGTATAGACATAGCAAACAAAACTGGTACTCCAATATATGCATATAAAGCAGGTAAAGTTATATATGCAAAATGGCAGGCGAGTTATGGGTATTTAGTAAAGATTGATCATGGAGATGGAATCATCACATATTATGCTCACTTAAGTGCCTTTAATGTAAAAGAAGGAAACTCAGTAGTAGCAGGACAAAAAGTAGGAGAAATGGGAAGTACAGGTTGGTCAACTGGTCCTCACTTACACTTTGAAATAAGGGTAAATAATGTATCAATAAACCCATATCCATATATTAAATAACATATAAATAGGATAAAAAAGAATCAAAATTAAAATAAATAAAAAAAGAAATTAAAACAAATTGCAATATTTTTATAAAAAGTATTGCAATTTGTTTTTTTATATACTAGAATAGGGGTACAGGTGGAGGAAAGTGGAGCAAAGTGGAGGTGTACTTTAATGTTGTTAGGTGAGTATAACCATACAATAGACGACAAGTCAAGAATAATAGTGCCTTCTAAGTTCAGAGATGACTTAGGAAGTAGTTTTATATTGACCAAAGGATTAGACAACTGCTTATTCATTTATTCTATTGCTGAATGGCAAACATTTGAAGCCAAATTAAAAGCTCTTCCACTAACAAACCAAAACGCTAGGGTATTTACAAGATTCTTTGCTGCGGGAGCTACTGAATGTCAACTAGACAAACAAGGAAGAATTGTTATTCCTGCTAATCTAAAAGAATATGCGGAATTAACAAAAGATGTTGTAGTAATAGGTGTTTCTACAAGAGCAGAAATATGGGATAAAGAAAAATGGAACAACTATACAAGCGAAGATAATATAACTCTAGAAGAAGTTGCTAGTCAAATGTCAGATTTAGGCATTTAACTATATATTTACAAAAGAAATACAAAGAAACAAAAGATTACACAATAAACAAATGAGATTCTATTTGAACAAAAGATTACAAATAATATACAAAAGTAAATTCTCCGTTAACTAAGGATGAAAAGTGTAATAAACAAAAGATAAGGATTTTAAATAATCAGTAATAAACAAAAGATAAAAATTATATAAAATTATGGAGTAATGTAAATGGAGTTTAATCATATACCAGTATTAAAAAATGAATGCATAGAAGGATTAAATATAAAGGAAAGCGGAACATACGTAGATGGTACGCTTGGTGGAGCTGGGCATTCATTATTAATTTTAGAAAGATTAAACAATAAGGGGTTGCATATTGGAATTGATCGTGATGAAGAAGCTTTAAGGGCCTCAAAAGAAAGATTAAAACAGTATAGCAATTTTGTCATAGTACACGATAATCATAGCAATATATTAAACATATTAAAAGAAAAGGATATAGCTGCAGTAGATGGAATATTATTAGATTTGGGAGTATCTTCATATCAACTAGATGAAGCAGAGCGAGGATTTAGTTATATGCATAATGCAAAGCTTGATATGAGAATGAACAAACAAGATAAAATCACTGCAAAAGATATAGTTAATAATTATAAAGAAGAAGAACTTGTTAAAATATTTTTTGATTATGGCGAAGAAAGATTTTCAAGAAAAATAGCAAGGAAAATAGTCGAAAGAAGAAAAGAAAAGAAAATTGAAACTACCTTAGAATTAGTTGAAATAATAAAATCTAGTTTACCTGGTAAAGCATTGTTAGAAAAACAACATCCAGCAAAAAGAATATTTCAAGCTATAAGAATAGAGGTAAACAATGAACTTTCAGAATTAAAGCAAACAATAAAAGATTGTATTTTATCACTAAAACCAAAAGGTAGGTTATGTATTATAACATTTCACTCATTAGAAGATAGAATTGTGAAACTAACATATGAAGATATGCAGGGCAAATGTAAATGTCCAACGGATTTTCCAAAATGTGTATGCAATTATATTTCTTACGGAAAGAACATAACAAACAAACCAATCACAGAAAGTATAGAAATACTTAAGCAAAACCCAAGATCAAGAAGCGCGAAACTTAGAATATTTGAAAAAAATTAATTTAAGGGGAGGATATATATGGGGGCAGCAAGAAAATATGCTTATGATTTGAGTTTACCAGAAAAAAAAATAAAACCAGAAAAAAAAGAATCATTCAAACTTATTAAGAATAAAAAAAATAAGAATCTTAGTAAGAGTAATAGAGCTGCGCTTATATTCTCAACTTTATTAATATTTTCAATATTCCTTGTTATTACGTACAGATATAATCTAATAAGTGAAAAGAACTTAGAGGTTCAAAAACTAAAGAAAGAACTAGAAGTAGCTAAGTCAGAACTTGCAACAACACAAATTGCAGTAGATAAAGTAATGGATGTTGGTCAAGTAGAAGCTTACGCTAAACAACAATTAGGTATGCAAAAACCGGAAAAAAGTCAACTAATCTACATTAATATGGAAAATGAAGAAAGTGTGAAAAAGGTGTCTGCTGCAAATATGATAAGTTGTTGTTTGGAGAAAGTAAAAGAAATAGTAAATAACATATTCTAAAATCCTATTTTGGGCACCAGAAATGGTGCTTTTTGTTATAGAAAAGATATAAACTATATGATATAATAAAAAACGTGTAAAACTATTTAAAAAACTTCTAAAATATAATACTAAAGCGTAGAATATATTATTATATGTATGATATAATTGTGTGAAAATAAGAGGTGAATATTATTGGCTTTTGCTAGCATAAAAAACAAAAAAACTGTAAAAATAATATTAATTTGTATATGTAGTGTTTTGGTTTTATTAATAATAAGACTGTTCTATTTGCAAGTAATAAAACGGAGATTATTATGAACAAAAAGCATATAAACAGCAAACTAGGGATAGAAGTGTGCCTGCAGTAAGGGGAACTATATATGATTTAACAGGTGAAAAAAAACTAGCACAAAGTATATCAACAAATACTGTAAGTGCAGTTCCAAATGATATAGAAGAAAAAGAAAAAGTAGCGAAAGATTTAGCAAAAATATTAGAAATGGAACAGGACGATATATTAGAAAAGTTAAATAAAAAACAATCATTAGTAGTTATAAAAACAAAGGTAGGCAAAGAACAAGCAACGGCAGTATATAAATATATATTAGAAGAAGAATTAAGTGGAATAAAAGTAGATGAATCCTCAAAAAGAATTTATCAGTTTGATAATCTGGCATCACATGTTTTAGGTTTTACAGGAACTGATGGGCAAGGATTATATGGGGTGGAATTGAAATATGAAGAGCAACTAGCGGGTATTCCAGGTAAAATAGTAGGAAGTGCAGATGGTAAGGGAAGAGAAACACCATATAAAGAAGAACAATATGTAGCACCAGTAAATGGATATGATTTAGTTTTAACAATAGATGCTACAATTCAGAGTATAGTAGAAAAAAACTTAGCTAAAGCGGTTAAAGAGAACATAGCAAATTATGGTTCGGTAATAATGATGAGACCTAAAACAGGAGAAATTCTAGCTATGGCAAACTATCCGGATTTTAATCCAAATGATGCCTTTGCTCCTAGTACTGAAGAGTTAAAAGCAAAATGGGACACAATGGGAACAAAAGAAAAGTCAGAAGCACTTTCAGATATGTGGAGAAATAAAGCTATATCAAATACAGCAGAACCGGGCTCGACTTTTAAAATAGTAACATCTGCGGCAGTGTTAGAAGAAGATTTGGTAGAAATAGACCAGTCGGGAGCATTTAACTGTACAGGAGCTATGAAAATAGGAGGATGGACTATTCGTTGTTGGAGGCACCCAAGAAGTCATGGTTCACAAAGTTTAAGGGAAGGAATAAAAAATTCTTGTAACCCGGTATTTATGCAAAGTGCCCAAAAAATCGGAATAAAGAAATATTGTGAATACTTAGAAGCGTTTAATTTAAAAGAAAAAACTGGGATCGATCTTCCAGGAGAAGTAGGGGGGATATTACACGATCCAAAAACTATGACAGAAGTAGATTTAGCAACAACAGGATTTGGGCAGACATTCCAAATAACAGCATTACAGAGTTTAGTAACAGTTGCGGCAGTATCTAATGGAGGAAATATAGTTGTTCCATACGTTGTTAAAGAAATAAAATCTCAAGATGGGAGCACGATATCAAAAATAGAACCTAAGATAAAAAAACAAGTAGTTTCTAGTGAGACGGCAGCAAGTATTTTAGATGCGTTATATACCGTTGTAGAAGAAGGAACAGGTAAAGCAGCAAAAGTTAGAGGATATTCAGTAGCTGGAAAAACTGGAACAGGTGAACAAGAAAGAGGGGCAAGACTTTGGTATTTAGCTTCGTTTGTAGGAATTGCACCAGTAAATGATCCAGAGGTTTGTATTGTATTTAATCTATATAATCCTAAAGGACCACAAGGACATCAAGGAGGTACAATATGTGCGCCAGTGGTATCAAACATATTAGATGAAACACTTAGATACTTAGATATTAATCCGGATTATACCTTAGAGGAAAATAGCATACAAGAAATATTGGTACCTGATTTAACAGGAAAGACTTATGAAGAGGCAGAAAAAACAATTAAAGATCTAGGGTTTAAATTAGCATCAGATAGCAAGTTTGAAGCGGATGATAAAATAACAAATCAAATTCCTAAATTAGGGGCTAGTCTAGTTCCTGGGTCTACAATTAGAGTTTACAAAGCAAATGACACAGAAAAGATAACCGTAACAGTACCAGATGTTAGAGATAAAACATTAGCAAATGCAACTAAAATAATTAGAAACAGTGGACTTAACATTCGTATTATAGGTAATGGAAATGCAATTATACAAGAACCAAGTGCAGGAGAAATAGTACAAAAGGGTTCAATAGTAACAGTTAAATTTGTTGATACGACAGATTTACATTGATTTATGTAAAATATCTTAAATAAGATATGAGGATTAAAAAATTAGATAAAAGGAAGAGGGTAAAAATATGTTGTTACAATATTTAATAGAAGGTTTAGATTATCTAAAGATAAATGGAGAAACAAACATAAATATAGAAAAGATAGAATATGATTCTAAAAAAGTAGGTAAAGGAGATTTGTTTGTTGCTATAGAAGGATTTAAAGAGGACGGACATAGTTATATAGAAGATGCAGCCAAAAATGGAGTAGTCGCAGTAATAGTAAAAAAAGGATCAAAAATAAAACTTGAAAATGTTACCGTTATAGAAGTTGAAGATACCAGAATAGCTCTTGCAAAAGTTGCAACTACATATTATGGTAATCCTGCAAGCAAACTTAAAATGATAGGTGTAACTGGAACAAAAGGTAAGACAACTACAGTCTATATGATAAGAGATATACTACTTGCTTCAGGCAAAAAAACAGGAATGATAGGAACAATTTTTAATACATTTGCTAATAAACAAATAGAAGCAACAAAAACATCCCCGGAATCATTGGATTTGCAAAAATTGCTTAAAGAGATGGTAGATGAAGGCGTAGAATATGTTGTAATGGAAGTTTCTTCGCATGCATTAGAATTAAAAAGGGTTTATGGTATTCATTTTATAATTGGGTTATTTACGAATTTATCTAAAGATCATTTAGATTTTCACGAAACAATGGAGTCATATTTAGAAGCAAAATCTAAGCTGTTTAAAGAATGCGATTTTGCAATTATAAATGCAGATGATATATATACTCCAAAATTAGAAAAGATGATAAAATGTAAAACTGCAAAATATGGACTTGATAATGAAGCAAATATAACAGCAGTTGATATAAGAATAAACAATAATTATGTTGATTTTAAAATGTATATAAATAAAATGCTTCAAACTATAATAGTTAAAATACCAGGAAGATATACAGTATATAATGCACTTGGTGCGATAGCAGTAACAAGCATGTTAGGTGTACAAATGGAAGAAATATTAATAGCTCTTTCAAGTGTAAAAGTTCCTGGAAGAAGCGAAGTAGTAGATATTGAAAAAACATTTGCTGTATTACTTGATTATGCTCACTCCCCTGCAAGCTTAGAAGCAATATTATCAAATACTAAAAGGTATTCGAAAGGTAGAATAATATGTGTATTTGGTTGTGGTGGTAATAGGGATACAGAGAAAAGACCTATTATGGGAGAAATATCTGGTAAATATGCAGATTTTACAGTGATTACTACTGATAACCCAAGAGATGAAGAAGCTAAAAAGATAATGAGTGAAATAGAAAATGGAATAAAAAAGACAAGAGGTCTTTATAAAATAATTGAAAATAGAAAAGAGGCTATTAAGTTTGCAATGAGAATAGCATGGAAGAACGATACTATAATTATTGCAGGAAAAGGACATGAAACATATCAGATTTTAAAAAATAACAAAAAGATTAAATTTGATGAAAGAGAAATAGTTAAAGAATTAGCAAATGAAATGCTAGATAAAAATTTAGAAACAATGTAAGTAAATATATAGGAGTTGTAAGATAAAAATGAAAATACAAATGTTAGTGCTAATGTGTTCATATATACTAGGAATGCTGGCCAATATGATTATATTACCATACCTTAAAAAAGTGAAAGTAGGGCAAGTGGTAAGAGACGATGGGCCTAAGTCTCACCTTAAGAAAGCTGGAACACCAACAATGGGAGGAATAGCAATATTAATGTCATCTTTGGTCATGCTTGCCATAGCGGCATTCTATTATCCAATCATTGGTCTTGCGGTGATCCCTTTTGTGGGATTTGGATTAATTGGTATGGTAGATGATATAAAAAAACTAAAAAAATCAAATACAGACGGGCTTTCTCCTATTAAAAAAATAATATTTTTATTTATTGTTTCATCAATATTTATACTATTGTACTTAACTGTATTTGAATTAGGAACAGATATTTTAATTCCATTTTTCAAACAACATATATTACTAAGTACGGGATTATTTGTAATATTTACAATATTTATTTTAATTGGAACAAGTAATGCCATTAATTTAACAGATGGATTAGATGGCTTGGCAACAGGAATAATTATAATTATTATGGGGTTTTTTACCGTAATTGCAATAAAAAACAATAATCAAGAGATGGCAGTTTTTGGTTCGACAATAATAGGAACGTGTTCAGCATTTTTGTTATTTAATATACAACCTGCAAAAATGTTTCTTGGAGATACAGGTTCATTAGCTCTAGGAGGAGCAATAGCATCTATGGCTATAATATTAAAAATGCCAGTATATCTTGGAATCGTAGCATTAATACCAGTGTTTGAAACGATATCGGTAGCTTTACAAGTAATATACTTTAAATCAACAAAAGGAAAAAGGTTATTTAAAATGGCACCATTCCATCATCATTTAGAATTAAGTGGAATGAAAGAAACTATGATTGTAATTGTTTTTTGGGTAATTACAGCAGCATTATGTATATTAGCATATTTTATTTAAGGAAAGGGAATGTATATGGGTAAAAAGAAACAATATATTGAGGAATTTGGAAATAACAAATCATTTGATTTTAAATTATTCTTTACAGTGATGTTACTTTTATGTATAGGACTTATTATGCTTGCTTCAGCAAGTTCATATCACGCATTAACAAATTTTAATAACTCTAGTTATTTCTTAATAAGGCAGCTTGCATTTGCAGTTGTTGGCGTAATTATAATGCTTGTTGTTTCAAAAATTAATTACCGTATATATTCTAAGTTTGCCTATATTTCGTACATAATAACGATGATATTCATGATACTTGTTTTTGCACCTGGAATAGGAATTGAATTAAATGGAGCAACAAGATGGATAAATTTAGGATTTACAACAGTTCAACCATCAGAGCTTATGAAGGTAGTCCTTATAATAACACTTTCAACATATATAGTAAGTAATTATAAAAAGCTGAACAATATGCTATCATATATAAAACCGACAATATTTTTCATAATAATCTGTATGGTAATGTTTTTCCAAAACCATTTAAGTGGAATGCTAATAATGGCTTTCATAACAGGGATAATATATTTAGCAAGCGGAATAAAACTTCAAATCAGATATGTAATTCCATTAATATTAATTGGCGGACTTGCAATTGGTGGATTTCTATTTGCTAAAGGATTCCGTATGGATAGAATAACATCATTTATGAATCCAGAAGAGGATATTGCAGGAAGCAATTGGCAAGCGTCACAAAGTTTATATGCAGTAGGATCAGGTGGGATGTTTGGAAGAGGGTTAGGTCAAAGTAGACAAAAATATCTATGGCTTCCTGAAGCTCAAAATGACTTTATATTTGCGGTTTTATCAGAAGAAATAGGATTTATAGGGAGTACTTGTATAATATGCCTGTTTGGTTATTTTGTGATCAGAGGAATTAGAGTTGCTTTAAAATGCAATGATTTATTTGGAATGCTTATTGCCGTGGGGATATCTGCAATGTTTGCCTTTCAAATAATAGTCAACATAGCTGTTGTTACTAAAAGTATGCCAGTTACAGGTATGCCATTACCATTCTTTAGTGCAGGAGGTACATCTCTTGTTATAAATCTAGCAACAGTAGGCATACTTCTTAATATATCAAGACAAGTTGAAAAAAATAAGTCTTAGGAGGAAAAAGAATGAGGGTAATAATCGCGTGTGCGGGAACTGGAGGCCATATAAATCCGGGAATAGCAATAGCAAAGATAATAGAAAAAGAAGAGCCAAATAGTGAATTTTTGTTTATAGGAACCAAAACGGGAATAGAAAATGAATTGGTTAAAAAAGCAGGATATAGAATAGAACATATAAAAACAGGAAAGTTTTATAGAACTTTAACAACTAAGAATGTCAAGTCAATTATAGATATACTTGCAGGAATAAAAGAAGCAAAAGGAATTATAATGAAATTTAAAGCAGATGTTGTAATAGGGACCGGTGGATATATTTGTGGACCAGTTATGATTGCAGCAAGAAGATTAAAAACTCCTTATGTACTTCATGAAAGTAATGCCTATCCTGGAATTGCAGTTAAGCTTCTTACTAAAAAAGCGTCTAAAGTATTGGTAGGATTTGAAGATACAAAAAAAAGATTAAAAAGTAAAAGCAATGT
>Ga0265293_10013485_pt1 | contig 10600 bp, 9 predicted proteins | sample Munlanlewell138R_FD_192505 | JGI IMG/M metagenome (GOLD analysis project Ga0265293, IMG submission 192505) | Leachate microbial communities from a municipal landfill in Southern Ontario, Canada - Leachate well 138R | ecosystem: Engineered > Solid waste > Landfill > Unclassified | place: Canada... | reverse complement strand
CTGCTGCGCTGCCGGCGGACGTGTCGTGATGTGGCCGACCTTCAACGCGCCAGGGCAAAGGCGGTCCGCGTGTGCGTTGACCCAAGATTATCGCTGCGGGAGCACTCGATGCCTTGGTGTGGATGGAGGCGTGTCAGCCGAGCTTGACCTGTGTGCGGGACACAGGTCTAGCGTGATCAGCATCTATCAGGGAGCGCGCCAATGACGGGCAAAGACGAAGCAGCGCCGCAGCTGATGACGGTACGCCAGCTGGCACAGCAGGGCGACGTCACGGTGCATGTGGTGCGCAACTATCTACGGCGCGGCCTCCTACAGGCGGCCACGCACACCGAGGGCGGGTATCAGCTCTTCTCGGCTTCGGAGCTCCAGCGCCTGCACTTCATTCGCGCGGCACAGCAGCTTGGTTTCACGCTGGCCGAAATCGAGGAAATCATCCGCTACAGCCTGCAGCGGCATAGTCCCTGCCCGCTTGTGCGGGACATCATCCGGCGCAGGCTCGACGACACCCGCCAACAACTGGACAGGCTGCTCGCCATGCACGAGCGGATGGAGCGTGCCATCCACGCCTGGGCGAAGCTTCCGGACTCCATTCCGACTGGCAATGACGTCTGCGCATTGATCGAAGCCGTTGCCGCGACAGAAGGCGGCAAGTTCGTCAGGTCCACCCCGCGACGCCTTCTCGGACGCCTCACTCAGGATTTGCCATGACTGCCCCCCGCTCTCCAACCACGTCGGGGTCCGGACGTTGGGTCTTCTGGATTTTCCTTGCGCTGGCCGTCTTCTATCTTGGCGTCGAGCATCGCGCCCACCTTGCTGGAGCACTCCGCTGGTTGCCATTGGCCATCCTGCTGCTGTGCCCCCTCATGCATGTGTTCATGCACAAAGGACATGGCGGACATGGCGGACATGGACAAGGCGGCAATGCCGACGACTCATCCAATGGGGGCCATGGCGGCAGCAAGCGGGCGCTGACCGACGAAACGTCCGACACCTCGAACGGAGGGCAATGACATGCACGCATCTGACGCTGGCTACGGTCTCTGGCTCCTCGCCGCCATCAACGCCGCCTTCTTCATCTTCTTCGCCTGGAGCTTCTACAAGCCGTTGACGCGGTGGGACTGGCGGGGGTTCGGGATGTTCTCCGCCTTCGTCGTGGCGCTGTTCGCGGAAATGTATGGCTTCCCGCTGACACTGTACGTCCTGGGCGGCTGGCTCAGCGCCAACTATCCGCAGGTGAACTGGCTCAGCCATGACGCGGGCCATTTGCTGGAGATGTGGTTCGGCTGGCGCGCCAATCCGCATTTCGGTCCATTCCACATCGCGAGTTTCGTGTTTATCGGCGGAGGGTTCTGGTTGTTGTCGACCGCCTGGCCCGTGCTGTATCGGGCACAGCGAGAGGGTCGGCTTGCCCGTGAGGGCGTGTATGCGCGCATGCGCCACCCGCAGTACGTTGCCTTCGTGCTGGTGCTGACCGGCTTCCTGCTGCAGTGGCCGACGCTGCTCACACTCATCAGCTTTCCGGTGCTCGTGTGGGCCTATGCCCGCCTCGCTCGCCGTGAGGAGAAAGATTGCCTGAGCCGCTTTGGCGACGACTACGCCCGCTACATGCAGGAGGTCCCGGCCTTCCTCCCGCGACGCCGGCGCGGCCCCGCGCCATCGCCGGGAGAAGCATGATGACGCAGGTTGAGGAGCTGCCTGGGCAACGCTCCGCCGTTCAAGTTGCCCACCTGCATGGTCTCTCCGTTCGTGTTGTCGCCGCAGATCTCCGTCTCCGTTCAGGCCCATCCAAGGAGTCCACTCAATGAATACGGTCACACCCGTTGCCTGTTCCGCAGCCCCACGTACCAATTCCTACCGCTGGTTCGCCGCACTGGCGCTGGTGGGCGCACTCGCATTCTCCTTCGCACTGCCGGGCGTCGCATCCGCGAGCGAGGGCGGGTTCCGCCACAACGTCTTGATGCGCGGCCAGGTGTTGGAGAAGGGGGACGAGACGCTCGTGGTCTGCGTCGGGCAGGCCGACGGCGCCCAGGTCGGGCAGGTGCTGGATGTGATCCGGCACAAGCGCCGTATCCGGCATTCGCGGGCCGGCGGTCCACGCTACCGCCGCGAGAACGTCGGTCAAGTACGGATCGCCGAACTGTTCGACAGCCACTACGCGGAGGCTGAAGTGATCTCCGGCAGCCCCAAGGTCAACGACACAGTGGAGCTGATCCGCCCCTGACAAGCGCGCAGGCGATGCAGATGCGCCTCGGCCCTCGCCATGCCATCAGCAATCACTTCCCTTCCAGGACAGGAGCCACAACATGACATCGTCTTCCAGCCCCACCCTGCAATTCCTCGGTGCCGCGGGCACTGTGACTGGCTCGCGCTACCTGGTTGAGGCCAACGGTCAGCGCGTGCTCGTGGACTGCGGCCTGTTCCAGGGCTACAAGCAATTGCGCGACCGCAACTGGGCTCCGTTTCCCGTCGAGCCGTCATCGATCGACGCGGTAGTCCTGACCCACGCCCACCTGGACCATTCGGGCTACTTGCCCGCACTGGTCAAACAAGGGTTCCGCGGCCGGATCCACTGCACCCATGGCAGCGTGGCCCTGTGCGGCCTGCTGCTTCCCGACAGTGGATACCTGCAGGAAGAGGATGCTAAGTATGCAGCGCGCAAAGGGTACTCCAAGCACAAGGAACCACGACCGCTTTATACCGAGGATGACGCCCGCCGCAGCCTGAAGCAGCTCAAGGGGCATGACTATGGTCGCGACATCGAGGTCGCATCAGGCGTCACGATCCGCTTCCATCCTGCCGGCCACATCCTGGGCGCTGCCCACGTCAGCCTGGACGTCCAGGGCCAGCGCCTGCACTTCAGTGGTGACCTGGGCCGGCAGCAGGAGTCTCTGATGAACCCGCCAACGCCCCTGCCCGCCTGTGACGTACTGGTCTGCGAATCCACATATGGCAATCGGGAACACGTTCCGATCGACCAGGAGGCGGAGCTGGCCCCCATCATCCGCCGCGTCGCTGCCCGTGGGGGCGTAATCGTCATTCCGGCCTTTGCCATCGGTCGCGCCCAGGCGCTCATGCTGCATATCGCCCGGTTGCGCGAGCGCAAGGACATCCCTCGCGTGCCGGTCTACCTCAACAGCCCGATGGCAATCAACGCGACCCGGCACTACCACGCCCACCATTCCGAGCACCACGTGTCCGAAGAGGACTGCCAGCGGATGTTCGACGTGGCCACCTTCGTCAACACTGTAGAAGAGTCGAAGGCGCTCAACCGCCAGCGCGGGCCGATGATCATCATCTCGGCCAGCGGCATGATCACCGGCGGGCGCGTGTTGCACCACATCGAGGCGTTCGGCCCCGATGACCGCAACGCGATCCTGCTCGCGGGCTACCAGGCCGGAGGAACACGCGGTGCCGCGCTGGCGGCAGGCAAGCGCACGTTGCGCATGTTCGGCCGCGAGGTCCCCATCCGCGCTGAAGTGGTGCAGCTGGAAGGCTTCTCCGGCCACGCCGACGCCGGGGAGTTGCTGGACTGGATGCGCACCGCGCCGTCCGCGCCGCGCGTGGTGTACCTCACCCATGGCGAGCCCGATGCAGCCGACACACTGCGCGCGCGCGTGCAGCGTGAACTGGGCTGGCGTGCGCGCGTGCCGGAGCACCTGGAGCAAGTCGGATTGGAGGATGCGAGATGACCACGCAGGCCCCGGGCCACACCCGCCTGCGCGTCACCCGTGCCGGCATCGACACCTACCAGCAGCCGGTGGTCTATATGCACCGTGACTGCGAAGTCTGCCGCTCGGAAGGCTTTGCCGCGATGACGCGCGTGAGGCTGGACGTCGGCGCGCGCACGCTGGTGGCGACGCTGAACGTGGTCGTCGACGATCGGCTCGGCCTCGACGAGGTGGCGCTGTCGGAGGCCGCGTGGACGCTCCTCGATCCCATGCGCGATGCCCTCGCCCGGGTGCGGCATGCGGAACCCGCGTCGTCGGCAGGCGCGCTCCGCGCCAAGGTGTTCGGGGCACGGCTGGACGACGCGCAGTACCTCGCCCTGGTGCAGGACGTGATGGAAAGCAGGCTGTCGGACCTGGAGCTTGCCGCTTTCGTCACGGCCAGCGCGGGCGACGGCCTCGACAACGCCGAGACGACCTCGCTGACACGGGCCATGATCGCCGTTGGCCAGCGCCTGGATTGGGGCGATGGGCCGGTGCTGGACAAGCATTGCGTCGGCGGCCTGCCCGGCAATCGCACCACGCCGATCGTGGTGGCCATCGTGGCTGCGCTGGGCTACCGCATCCCGAAGACGTCCTCGCGCGCGATCACGTCGCCCGCGGGCACCGCCGACACCATGGAGGTCATGGCGCCGGTGGCGCTCGATCTGGCGGCGATGCGCCGGGTGGTGGAGCGCGAGGGCGGATGCATCGTCTGGGGTGGCAACGTGCGCCTGAGCCCGGCCGACGACATCCTGATCCGGGTCCAACGGCCACTCGACTTCGACAGCGACGGCCAACTGGTTGCCAGCGTGCTGTCAAAAAAGATCGCCGCGGGTTCAACCCACGTCCTGATCGACATGCCAGTGGGTCCGACCGCCAAGGTGCGTGGCGAGGCCGCGGCCCACAGCTTGGGCACGCGGCTTGGACACACCGGCGCTGCGCTTGGACTGCACTTGGGGATCCATCGCACTGACGGCACCCAGCCGGTGGGTCGGGGAATCGGCCCGGCGCTCGAGGCGCACGACGTGCTCAAGGTGCTGCGCAACGCGGCCGATGCACCCGCCGACCTTCGCGAACGCGCACTTGCGCTGTCCGCGGCGCTGCTGGACATGGCAGCGGGCAGCAACGCCGGCACCGGACTGGAGCGCGCGCGCGGCGTGCTGGATTCCGGGGCGGCGCTGGCCAAGTTCCTGGCGATCTGCGAGGCCCAGGGAGGCTTCCGCGAACCGCGGCGGGCAGCATTCACCGCCGACGTCCCGGCAACCGCATCGGGTCGGATCGCGGTGATCGACAACCGCAGGCTGGCCAAACTGGCCAAGCTGGCCGGCGCACCGACATCCCCCACCGCCGGCCTCGAAACCGGTCTGCGGATCGGCGATACGGTCGAGCGGGGACAACCTCTGCTCACCCTGCATGCGGAGTCGCCGGGAGAACTGGCCTACGCCCTGGAGCACGCCGTGACGCTGCAACCTTTTGTGCTTGGAGAGGTTCCATGACCCGTGTGCTGATGCCATTCCCGGCCGATGCAGTGTTGGCCGGCAACATCAACCAGCCCCTGCAGGCGCGCATTGCACCCGTGGCTTGGCGGCACTTCCCAGATGGCGAGTCGCTGGTCACCCTGGACGACGCACTGGCCGGAGCCGATGTGGCGCTCCTGGCCAGCCTGCGCAACGCCGATGCCACGGCCCTCCCGTTGCGCTTCGCCGCCCGGACCGCGCGCGAGTTCGGGGCTCGTTCGGTCGGCCTCATCGCACCCTACCTGGGGTATATGCGCCAGGACACCCGCTTCCATCGCGGCGAGGCGGTCAGTACACCGCTGTTTGCGCAATTCCTCGAAGAGGCTTTCGACTGGCTGGTGACCGTGGACCCGCACCTGCACCGCGTCGAGCGCCTGCAGTCGCTCTACCGCATTCCGACGGTCCACGTATCGGCGACGCCGGCCGTGGCCCGCTGGATCGCTGAGACCGTCCCCGACGCTGTGCTGATCGGCCCTGACAGCGAGAGCGAGCAGTGGGTAGCGGACATCGCCGCCCTGTCCGGCATGCCCTACCAGGTGCTGGCCAAGGAGCGGCACGGCGACTACGACGTGCGCGTCAGCCTGCCCGACCCGGCAGCCGTGGCTGGTCGGACTCCGGTGCTGATCGACGACATCGTGTCGTCCGGCCACACGATCCTGGAGACCCTCGCACACCTGCGCCGGTTGTCGTTGCCGTCGCCGTTGCTGGTCGCCATCCATCCGGTGTTCGCAGGCGACGCCTATGCCCGCCTGCAGGAGGCGGGCCTGGCCCGCATCGTCAGCACTGACACCATTTCCCACCCCTCCAACGCCATCGCGCTGGGTGCGGACCTCGCCGCCGCGGCATCGACCCTGATGACCGCTTCGACCGATTCCCCGGAGGACCCATGAACCTGCATCTCAACTGCTGCACCGCCGACCAGCTGTCGGCCGCCGAGCGCCAGCGGATCCTTGAACTCGCCGACGCCCACCGGCAGGCCGATCCCGCGTTCGCCCACTGGGCGGCCGGCTACGGGGTGATCCGACATGACCCGCTTACCCAGCTCCGGGTCCGCCAGATGGTGCACGAGCTGGTCGCCCTGGGCCGCACGCCGGATGCCGGCACCGCATGGCAGCGGCTCGCCGCGGCCGACCGCGTCACCAGCGCCGGCATGTGGCTGGTGGCGCACATGACCTACAGCCAGCGCGTTCGTACCGACGGCGCGGCCCTGGAGGTCGATGATTTCAAGACCACGCCTGAAGGCCACACCGGCGGGTCCCTCAACATGGTGCCCGCCTACGCCGGCTACCTGCTGATGGATTCCCTGGATGGCGTCACCCGCGCGTGGATGATGGGCCAGGGGCACTGCGTGGCCGCCATCGACGCGCTGAACGTGCTGGTTGGCAACATGACCGACCGGCACGCCGAACGTTACGACCGCACCGGCGAAGGGCTGAGCCGGTTCGTAAGCGACTTCTATGCCTACACCCTCAATCCGGACGGAACGCCGGCGTCGCCCCTCGGCTCCCACGTCAATGCGCACACCGCCGGGGGCGTGATGGAAGGCGGCTATCTCGGCTTTGCCGAGCTGCAGTACGTGCATGCGCCGCTCAAGGATGAACGCCTGGTCGCCTTCCTCAGCGACGGTGCGTTCGAGGAACAGCGTGGCAGCGACTGGGCGCCACGCTGGTGGCGCGCCGAGGACAGCGGACTGGTCAGCCCGATCATCATCCTCAACGGGCGCCGCATCGAACAGCGCAGCCAGATCACCCAGCAGGGCGGCGAGCGGTGGCTGGACCGGCACCTGCGATTGAACGGCTTTGATCCGATCGCGCTGGACGGGCGCGATCCGGCCAGCATCGCGTGGGGCATCCACGTGATGGAGTCGCGCCTGCAAGCGGGCGCCGCTGTTCCCGCCGACGTGCGGCTGCCCTATGGCATCGCCGAAACCGTCAAGGGCTTCGGCTTCCCCGGCGCCGGGACCAACGCCTCGCACAACTTGCCGCTGCCGGGGAATCCGGCGAAGGATGCCGCGGCGCGCACGCTCTTCAATGAAGGCGTAGCGGCGCTGTTCGTGGCCGCGTCGGAGCTCGAGCAGGCCGTTGCCGCACTCAACAGCCACGATCTCCAGCAGCGGGTGCGCGAGCGCGACCATGCGCTGGCCGATCGCCAGGTGGAACCGCCCCGCGTCCCGGCGATCGCCGACCGCGGCGCCGGCGGTGAGAGCTCGCCAATGACCGCACTCGACGAGCAGTTCGTCGCCATCGCCGAGGCGAATCCGGGACTGCGGGTGCGCGTGGGCAATCCCGATGAGCTGCGCAGCAACAAGCTCGACCGGACCCTGGACGCGATGAAGCACCGGGTGCACGAGCCCGAGCCCGGCGTCGCCGAATCGCCAACCGGCGCGGTCATCACTGCGCTCAACGAAGAAGCCGTGGTCTGCGCGGCGCTCGGCAACAAGGGCGGGCTAAACCTGGTGGTCACCTACGAGGCGTTTGCACCGAAGATGCTCGGCGCCGTACGTCAGGAACTGATCTTCGCCCGCCACCAGGCCCAGGCCGGGCGCCCACCCGGCTGGCTGGGCGTGCCCCTGGTGCTGACCTCGCACACGTGGGAGAACGCGAAGAACGAACAGTCCCACCAGGATCCGACCATGGCCGAGGCACTCATGGGCGAAATGGCCGACATTTCGCGCGTGGTGTTCCCGCCGGACGCCAATGGCGCTGCCGCCGCCCTCGCCCGCGCCTACGCGCAACGGGGCACGGTCACCACACTGGTCGTTCCCAAGCGTCCGGTGCCTCATGAGCTGACCCCGCAGCAGGCCCAGGCACTGGCCGAGACCGGCGCAACATGCCTCGCCGGCGATCCGGAGACGGCGGCGATCCTGCTGGTGGCCACCGGCGCGTACCAGCTGCAGGAAGTGCGCCGCGCACAGGCGCGTCTGGCCGCACGCGGAATGTCGGCCGCGATCGTCTATCTCGCCGAACCCGGCCGATTTCGCGCCCCGCGCGATCCGGAGGAGGCAAGGTACGTGCACTCCGACAGTGCGGTCCAAGCGCTGTTTCCGGTGGGCCGGCCGCGCGTATTCGTTACCCACACCCGTCCGGAGCCCTTCCTCGGTGCGCTGCGCCGACTCGACACCGGCCCCACCACCACCGCGGCGCTGGGCTTCGTCAACCGGGGCGGCACACTGGACGTGCCGGGCCTGCTGTTCGCCAACCGCAGCACCTGGGCGCACGTGGTTGACGCGGCTACGGGCGTCCTCGGCGAGTCCCGCGACAACCTGCTGTCCGAAGCGGAGCTGGCGGCCGTGGATGGTCGCGGCGATCCGACCGCCATCCTGCGCGCGGAAGCGGGGCCGGCATCGTGAGCCGGCCGGCCAGGACCTCGCGCTGATGGCGGGCACGGTGCGCCGCGGAGGCCAGATCGCCTGGGCCGGACTGACTCTCGGGGTCGCGGTGTTGCGCCTGCGCCGACGCAGACCCGAACGGCTTCCCGCGTACGTCAGCGCCACCCTGGTGGGGCTGGGTACCACCTTCGTCAAGCTGGGCCAGGGTTTGAGCCTGCGCTGGGACCTGCTGCCGGCGCCCTATCGCGAGGCATTGTCGCGGTTGCACAGCGACGTGCCGGCATTTCCTGCGGACCAGGCCAGACACATGGTCGAGCAGGCGTTCGGCGCCTCCGTCGAAGAGCTTTTCGCCAGCTTCGATGACCATCCGCTGGCCGCCGCGTCGGTGGCTCAGATCCATCCGGCACGCATGCATGACGGTCGCGACGTGGTCGTCAAGGTCACCCGGCCCGGCATCCACGCTCAAGTGCAGGCTGACCTGCGGCTGCTTCGACGCACGCTGCGCGTAGCCCAGTGGATCTGGCCGCCTCTGAAGCGACACCGCCCCCTCGAACTGGTGGACGAGCTGGGCGCATTCCTGCGCGATGAAATCGACATGCGTCACGAGGCGCAGAACATGCGCCGCATGGCGAAGGTGCTCGATGCCCTGCCCGGCATCACACAGCCACATGTCGTTGAGCCCTACGCCACCCGCGACGTGCTGGTCCAGGATCGTAGCCACGGCACCCGCCTGGAAGCCGCTTATGGAACGGCGGCGGCTCCCGCACTGGCAAGGGCGCTGCTCGGTGCCTACGTGCATCAGCTCTTCGGCGCCGGCGTCTTCCATGCCGACCCGCACCCGGGGAATCTGTTCTTCTTTGACGACGGTCGCCTGTGCCTGCATGACTTTGGCTCGATCGGCGTGCTCGACCCTGCATCCCGGCTCGCGCTCGGCGGCATGGTCGAGGCCATTGCGGCCGACGACGCCGAGGGCGTGCTGGATGCAGCGATCGCCATGGGCTTCTTCCCGCCGCAGGTCGACCGCCGCTCGCATGTGCGCGAGATCCACCTGATCCTGGCCGAGATGGCCAGCCGTCCGCTGGCGCAGTGGTCCATTGCCGAGGCAATCTGGCGCGTGGCACGCATTGGGCAGGGCGCTGGCTTCCGGCTTCCGGCCCACCTGCTGTCCCTGATCCGGACGCTGTTCCTGGTCGAGAACACGCTGCGGGCGCTGGATCCGGATCTGGACCTGCTGGGGACGCTGTCCGCGCAGGCGGCCGCGATCGCCGACATTGCCGAAGCCAGCCGCCCCAGCGGCAACAGGCCGCTTGCCATGCGGCTGGCCCGCACTGCGCGCCAACTGCCACAGATCGCCACCGACCTGTTGCGGCAGGCGCAACTGAGCGACGGACGACCCGCCTTCTCCGTACACCACCATGGCCTGAGTTCCACGCAGGAGGCAATCGCGCGCACGGGCAACCGGCTGGCGTTGGCCCTGGTCACCTTGGGCCTGTACGTAAGCGGTGCGCTGTTGAGCCTGCATTCCGACGGCCCGCAAGTGTTCGGTCACATGCCTTTCCTGGCTATGGTGGCTTTCGCTGCTGCGGGATTGCTCTCACTGCGGCTGGTGATGGCCATCGCCAGATCGGGACACTTGTAACAGAACACTGATCTATCTCCCCGCTGGTGCCCGGCGCATCAGTGCATCCAGGAAGGCAGACCCATGACGCAACACAATCATCATCATCAAGATCATCAGGCGCACGGCGAGCAACCGCCGCATCCCCGCACGGGTGCTGAAGGTGACGTCCATGCCGGGCACGACAAGCATGCCGGCCACAGCGTGGCGAGCTTCCGCGACAAGTTCTGGCTCACGCTGCTGCTGACCATCCCCACTCTGATCTGGAGCGGGATGATCCAGCATTGGTTCGACTACACCGCACCACAGTTCCCGGGGTCGGCGTACATCCCGGCGGTGTTCGGCACGATCGTGTACTTCTACGGCGGCTCGCCGTTCCTCCGCGGCGGATACCACGAGCTGAGAAATCGCCTGCCGGGCATGATGACGC
>Ga0265293_10013484_pt1 | contig 10601 bp, 7 predicted proteins | sample Munlanlewell138R_FD_192505 | JGI IMG/M metagenome (GOLD analysis project Ga0265293, IMG submission 192505) | Leachate microbial communities from a municipal landfill in Southern Ontario, Canada - Leachate well 138R | ecosystem: Engineered > Solid waste > Landfill > Unclassified | place: Canada... | reverse complement strand
TCGTGAATGACGTGCATATGAGCCTGTGCGGCACTGTACAGGATGTTCTCTTCCGTGTTGCGCAGGCTTTCCTGCGAGGCGCGAACCCGCGCTTCGGCCGCAGCGACGGTGTTCTTGGTCTGAAAGCCATCGAACAGCATCTGATTGACCTGAACGCCGAAGCTTCCCGAGGTCAGGCGGGTCGACATGTCGTTGCGCCGCCTTTCCGTGTAGTCGATGCTGGCAGAGCCCACGACGTTCGGCCGGTATCCGGACTTGGCGATGGCCACGTCCTCATCGGTCACGCGAACGCCGGCGCGCGCAGAATTAAGCTGGGAGTTGTTGCGGTAAGCTTTTGATAACGCTCCGGTGATAGTTTCAGCCGAAGCTGCAACCGGCGACAAAGCCGTTGCGGTGATCAAAAGGGCGGCAAAAACGGTCTTGCTAAAGGACTGCACGTCGACCCTCAACTTTACAAATAATGACGACGCAACTGAAATCCTGCTCAGGCTTGTTGCGCCCTAACGCTCATACACACCGCAGATACGACCCTCACGGCCCGCATCAGATTCGGTTCAGGCGCCAAGCCATCATGCCTAGGCTTCGGCTGCAAGTTAAATCCATTCAGAACTCGAAAACTCTGCTGCGTTCGAATCCCGGTAGTGGCCTAATTGCCGCATTGAAGGCACGTCTGCCGGTTACAACACCATTGGTATTCAGGAAGATACGGGCGACGCCCGCATTGCCCCTGCCCTCCACGGCAACCAGCCGGCCACCCTCGGCAAGCTGCACCTGCAACTGCTCCGGAAGCTCGTCAATGCTGCCCTGCAATACGATTACATCATAAGGCGCGGCGGTTTTCCAGCCATCACGAAGCGGGCCTTCCACCACGGAAACATTCCCGTAACCGAGCGCCCCCAGCGTCTCGCGAGCCTTGCCGGCCAACTCCGGATCGCTTTCCAGCGCGGTCACAGAGGCGGCGACCTGCGAAAGAATTGCCGACGAGTAACCCGTGCCGCAGCCGATATCGAGGACCGAATCGCTGTTTCTGATTTCGGCTGCCTGGAGAAGACGGGCGAGCGGCGAAGGTTCCATGAGGAAGCGGGCACCGCCATCACCGTCGGCGATGCGGATATCCTCGTCGATATAGGCCAGCTCGCGAACCGACTCGTCGACAAACAGTTCGCGCGGAACCGAAAGGAAGGCGTCCAGCAGCGGAACATTGGTCACATCGGTCGTGCGAATCTGTCCGTCGACCATTTTGACGCGGCGTTCGGTAAAATCAGCGCTCATGTGCAAGCTGCCCCGCTCTGGCGCGCACTGCGCGCTTTCAGTACGTTGGAACGAACAAATCCTGCCGAATGCGGCAGGATGCCCTGAAAAACTGGAGGCCTCGCCCGGAATCGAACCGGGGTGCAAGGATTTGCAGTCCTCTGCGTAACCACTCCGCCACGAGGCCCCACGCTGTGCAAGCGTTCCAGCGGCCTCAATAGGTTAGCCCCATTTCCCAGTCAAGCCGCTCTCCATCATTCTCAATGTTTTCCTTGCTTCATTCTGAAGAGCCATCTTCGGTGCGCCCGCATCAGGCTGGAAAATGTCACCGAAAGCGCAATCCCAGACCCTGCCAGCCATTTCGGAGCAATCGTGATTATCCCGCAGCAATGGAACTGCCTCGCCCTCCGGCACGTTTGTCCTGCCGGTTCACCTCACCTCATGCAAGCGGTTTTGCAATAGCCCGCGGGTATGGTTAGCTGAGGCGTTAAAGACAGAAGGAGATATCATGGCCATTAGCCGCAAAGAGGAAGAACGGGCACTGGATAAGGCCGAACAGGAGCTTGTAGCCAATACCCGCCATCCTGCATTGCAGGAGCTGTCGGATAAGGATCTCTCCCACCATATCAAGCTGTTGCGCGAACGGCGGGACAAGGCGCAGGGAGAAATCCAGCGCCGCCGGCGGGAGATGCGCGGCAAGGCAGCCCCCAAAGGCGCGGAGGCGGCAACGTCCGCAGCTGGCAACAGCACAAAGCAGGAAGTGCTTTCGCAGGCTGTACGCCGTCTGAATGCAGAACGCACACGGCGCGAGCGCATGGCCGCGCAGGTCTCGCAAGCCGAGCTGGCGCGCAAGGCACTCCAGCTCAAGCAGGCTTCCACGGATCAGGGAGCGCCTCTCAACACGCGGCACGCCCATCAGGGCATGCGCAATGCGGCGTCCCAGCGGCCCAAGAACCTGATCAGACCCATGGAACTCGGCCGCCAGCGCAAGGCCGGTGCGGTTGCACAGGCAAAACGCGACAGCTGACAACGCAGCAATCGGCCGGAAGGAACAAGTCTCCCGCAGGACAGCGCTCCTTCCGGCTAGCCACTCCCCCGGCTACCCACTCCATTGAACACGCGCGCGACCTGCGGTCAGATCGGCAAGCAGGCGCTCTATGTCAAATGCCGCATCCTTCGGAGCATCGAAGCAAAGCTCAGCCCCACTCTCATTGAACCGGGGCGTGTGAAGCTTCACATCCGGCACAGCCTCCAGCCTCGACTGCACAAGCGACAGATCGCCGAACCCGCAGGCGACAGTGGCTGACAATGTTTCCATCAGCGGCTTTCTGGCAGCCTCATGCAGACATGACGCCGCCGTTCCGCCATAGGCACGGATCAGCCCACCACTTCCAAGCAGCACGCCGCCGAACCAGCGTGTTACCACCACCGCCACATTATCGAGCGATTGACCGTCAATGGCCTGCAAGATCGGCTTTCCCGCAGTCCCGCCGGGCTCCCCGTCATCGCTGAACCGGTAGTTCTGTCCCACACGCCATGCCCAGCAATTGTGATTTGCGGTGCGTTCGGCATGCATATCTGTGAAGGCTCTGGCCGCAGCTTCATCGGCGACGGGTCCTGCCACGGCGACAAACCGGCTCTTTTTCACTTCGAGCCGCGCGGATACCGTGTCGGTAAGTGTAAAAAGCTTGCTCATGTCCCCCATGTATCATGAAAGCGCACGCCTTAGCGGCGACGGCGACGCTCCCACCACACGGCGGCGCGCCGGCGCCAGCGGCGCACACGGGCGAATTCATAGGAGAGTATCAGAAGCCCGAGCGGAATCATCCAGAAGCCCAGCACCGGCAGGAAGCCGAAACAGCCGAGCACCATAAGGGCTATGCCGATGGCGATGCGCGCACGGCGCGACCGCGGCAAGGTAAACTCCTTGCCCAGCAAAGTGATCTTCCGGCGCGTCTCTTCACAACCGTTTGAGGAATCGTCCTGAATCATAATTCTCCATGCACCGTTCAGATGCGTATCCGGCAACACGATATCTCGGCAAATCCGTGGTTCAGCCCATGTTTCTGCTCTTAACCTCCGGCTCCTGACGGCTGGCTGTGGGGTCAATATGGCCACAGGCCTGCGACATTTCGAGCAGGTCTGTGAAAATGGTGTAAAAAAAGCGAAATGCTTCTTTGCAAAGCTGAAAAGGGTTTGCTATAGGCTGCCTCGTTCACGCAAGAGCCTGCTGTTCCCCGGTAGCTCAGCGGTAGAGCAACCGGCTGTTAACCGGTTGGTCGATGGTTCGAATCCGTCCCGGGGAGCCACTTCAAGTGGCAAAGGCATGTGAATTATCCCTTCGGTTATCTGGTATGCTTTGCTTGGTGTTTGTTCGGGCATGTTTCAGCATGCGATTTACCGGCTGCGGATCAGCACTTATGCTGACGCCCTATATCGATGCTGCAATTGTCAATCTGCCCTCGCCTCCCTGATACGTTGAGAACGGCATCCGGCCAGCATCGGCGGATGCTGAAAACAATCTTCTGCGACCATCCGCGACACAGGTGACAAGTCTGCACGACTAGTCTATGCATTCGGGCGTCGGGGGGCCTCACAAGGGCTTCAACTGTTTGCGGGAGAGAGCAGCGCAAAGCTGCCGCCGAAGGGGAAATCGCCCGAAATCTCTCAGGCAAAAGAACCGTAAGCAGGAACGACACTCTGGAAAGTCGAGGCATTGCTGCCTCGCGCCGAAGGTGTAAGTGCCGCCGACAGAGTTCCGGTTGCACGAGTCTCTCAGGCTTCAGACAGAGGGGCACGAATGGTCGCCGTTGCGGCCGGTTTCGTGTTGTTCTGGAGAAGTTATGGCAGGCCCTGAAGACAAGCACCTCCCCCTTGAAGATCTGCACAAACAGGCCGGAGCGCGCTTTGGCGCCTTTGCCGGCTGGTCCATGCCGCTGACCTATCCGGCCGGCGTCATGAAAGAGCATCTGCACACGCGCGAACATGTCGGCGTGTTCGATATCTCGCACATGAAGCTGATCGAGCTTTCCGGCAGCGGTGCCGGCGCTCTGCTGGAGCGTGCGTGTCCGCTCGATTCGGCGGCGCTGCCGCTGCTTCAGTCCAAATATTCCTTCCTGCTGAATGATGCCGCCGGGGTGCTCGACGATGTGATCGTTACCCGTCTGGGCGACGACCGCTTTATGCTGGTGGCCAATGCCGGCAACGCTGCACAGGACGAGGCGCATCTGCGCAGCCTCGCCGAGGGGCTCGACGTCACCATCGATCCGCTCGATCGCGTTTTTCTTGCCATTCAGGGCCCTGAAGCCGAAGCCGCCCTCAACAAGGCCGGCGTCGAAACCGGCGCGCTCCTCTTCATGCATGGGGTCGAGCCACGCGACGGCTGGTTCCTGACACGCTCGGGATATACCGGCGAAGACGGCTTCGAGATTGGCCTTCCGGAAAAGGACGCTCGCGAACTGCTCGAAAAACTGTTCGCCGACGAGCGCGTGATGTGGGTGGGCCTTGCCGCCCGCGACAGCCTGCGCCTTGAGGCCGGTCTGTGCCTGCATGGCAACGACATCACACCCGACACCAATCCGGTGGATGCGGCGCTGATGTGGGCCGTGCCTAAGAGCGTGCGTGCCGAAGGCCGGTTCGTGGGCGCAGACGCGTTGCGCGACCTGATTGCCCGCGGCGCTTCCGAAAAGCGCGTCGGCCTCAAGCCGGAAGGGCGCCAGCCGGTGCGCGCCGGCGCTTCCCTCTTCGATGCGGACGGCAATCCCGCCGGCCGCATCACCTCGGGTGGTTTCGGTCCTTCGGCCGGACACCCGGTCGCAATGGGCTACGTGCCCGCCACTCAGGCAGCCGTTGGTAACAGGCTGTATGCCGATGTGCGTGGCACGAAAGTGCCGGTCGACATACATGCCCTGCCCTTCACACCGCATCGCTACCGCAAAGGATAATGCTCATGGCAACGACCTATTACACCGAAGACCACGAATGGCTGCGCGTCGAGGGCGATGTGGCGACCGTCGGCATCACCGACTATGCGCAGGAGCAGCTTGGCGACATCGTTTTCGTCGAAGTGCCTGAGACCGGCAAGAGCCTGAGCAAGGGCGACACGGCCGTTGTGGTGGAATCCGTCAAGGCGGCGTCGGACGTCTATGCGCCCGTCGATGGCGAAGTGACCGAAGCCAACGAGGCACTTTCGTCAGACCCGGCACTGGTGAATTCCGCCGCCACCGGCGACGGCTGGCTGTGGAAGATGAAGCTTTCCGACACGAGCCAGCTCGACGGTCTCATGGATGAAGCGGCCTACAACGCCCATATCGGCTGACAGGACAAGACAATGACCACGGCACCCTTTACTTTCACGGATCGCCATATCGGCCCCGGCGATGACGATGTGCGCGCCATGCTCGCCCGCATCGGCGTCACTTCGGTCGATGAGCTGATTGATCAGGCTGTTCCGAAATCGATCCGCCTCGATCGCGCCCTCGCCCTGCCGGCTCCGGCCAGCGAAGCCGAAGCGCTTGCCGAACTCTTGGCAACCATGTCGCGCAACATCGTCATGAAGAGCTTCATCGGCGCGGGCTATCATGGCGTTCAGGTGCCGCCGGTCATTCAGCGCAACATGTTCGAGAACCCGGCCTGGTACACGGCTTATACGCCCTATCAGGCCGAGATCAGCCAGGGCCGTCTGGAAATGCTGTTCAATTTCCAGACGCTGGTGTCGGAGCTGACCGGCCTGCCGGTGGCGTCCGCCTCGCTGCTCGATGAAGCCACGGCTGCCGCCGAGGCCGTCGGCATCGCCGTGCGTCATCATCGCGACAAGCGCAACAAGATTGCGCTCGCCGGCGTACCGCTGCCGCAGACCCTCGATGTTCTGCACACCCGCGCCGAGCCGCTGGACATCGTGATCGATGGCGACACGATCGATGACGACACCGCCGCGCTCGTCGTTTCATGGCCGGACGCCAATGGCGTCTATGGCGACCACAAGGCGGCGATCGAGAAGGCGAAGGCAGCCGGCGCGCTGGTCATCTTCATTTCCGATCCGCTGTCGCTGACGGTCACCAGTTCGCCGGCAGGCCTCGGCGCGGACATAGCCGTCGGTTCCATGCAGCGCTTCGGTGTGCCGATGGGCTTTGGCGGTCCGCATGCGGCCTATTGCGCCGTGTCGGAAAAACTCACCCGCCTGATGCCCGGCCGCCTGGTCGGCCAGTCGGTCGATGCGCATGGGCGCCCCGGCTTCCGCCTCGCGCTGCAGACCCGCGAGCAGCACATCCGCCGCGACAAGGCCACCTCCAACATCTGCACGGCGCAGGCCCTGCTCGCCAACATGGCCACCGCCTATGCCATCTGGCACGGTCCGTCCGGCCTGAAGGCTATCGCAACCCGCATCCACAGGCTCGCCAACGGATTGGCCGAGGGTCTGAACGCCGCAGGTGTGAAGGTGCTCGGCAGCCGTCGCTTCGATACGGTCACCGCCGAAGTGAAGGGCAAGGCCGAAGCGATTGCCGCTGAAGCCGAGAAAGGCGGCAGGCTGCTGCGCGTCATCGATGCCGATCATGTCGGCATCGCCTTCGACGAGACCTCGACCGAAGCCGATCTCGAAGCCATTGCCGCGCTGTTCGGCGCAAAGGCACTGGCCGCCGCTTCGGACAACCTGCCCGGCAAGCCGCGCGGCGGGGAATTCCTCACCCAGCCGGTGTTCCACGAACACCGCTCCGAAACCGACATGATGCGCTATCTGCGCAGGCTTGCCGACAAGGATCTGGCGCTCGACCGCGCCATGATCCCGCTCGGCTCCTGCACGATGAAGCTCAATGCGGCGGCGGAAATGATGCCGGTGAGCTGGCCGAACATCGCCAACCTGCATCCCTTCGCCCCGAAGGCACATACGCTCGGCTTCCGGGACATGATCGCCGAGCTCGAAAGCTGGCTGGCCGAGATTACCGGCTTCGATGCCGTGACCCTGCAGCCCAATGCCGGCAGCCAGGGCGAATATGCGGGCCTGCTCGCCATTCGCGGCTATCACAAGTCGCGCGGCGAAGGGCACCGCGACATCTGCCTCATCCCCTCCTCCGCGCATGGCACCAACCCGGCTTCGGCCGCGATGGCCGGCATGAGCGTTGTGGTGGTACGCTGCACCGATGACGGCAATATCGACATCGACGATCTGAAGGCCAAGGCCGACCAGCACGGCGCCAATCTGGCGGCGCTGATGTTCACCTACCCGTCCACACATGGCGTGTTCGAGGAAGGCGCCAAGGACATCTGCAACATCGTGCACGCGCATGGTGGTCAGGTCTATTTCGACGGCGCCAACCTCAACGCGCTGGTCGGTCTCGCCCGCCCCGGCGACATCGGCGCGGACGTCTGCCACATGAACCTGCACAAGACGTTCTGCATCCCGCATGGCGGCGGCGGCCCGGGCGTCGGGCCGATCGGCGTCAAGTCGCATCTGGCTCCGCATCTGCCCGGCCATGTCGCGGAAGGCTCTGCCCATGCGGTTTCGGCAGCCCCCTTCGGCAGCGCATCGATCCTGCCCATCACATGGATGTATATCCGCATGATGGGCCCCACCCTGAAGAAGGCGACGGAGATTGCCATCCTTTCCGCCAACTATCTGGTGGCGCGGCTCGGCAACCACTTCTCGGTGCTCTACCGGGGCCGTGGCGGACGCGTTGCGCACGAATGCATCCTCGACACGCGCGTGCTCAAGGATCGCTCGGGCATCACCGTGGACGACATCGCCAAGCGACTGATCGACTACGGCTTCCACGCTCCCACCATGTCGTTCCCGGTTGCCGGAACGCTGATGGTGGAACCGACGGAATCCGAGCCGAAGGCCGAGGTGGATCGTCTGTGCGAAGCGCTGATCGCCATCGCCGACGAAGCAGCAAAGGTCGAAAAGGGCGAATGGCCGGCCGATGACAACCCGCTGGTCAATGCGCCGCACACGGCATCCGAGGTTCTGGCCGGCGAGTGGGCGCATCCTTATTCGCGCATGGAAGCGGCCTACCCGGTTGAAAATGCCGACAGCATCGTCAAATACTGGCCGCCGGTGTCGCGCATCGACAATGTAGCCGGCGATCGCAACCTGATCTGCTCCTGCCCGCCCGTGTCCGAATACAGCGACGCGGCCGAGTAAGCCGATCCGGTAGAAAACATGGCATAGGCCGGCGCAAAATGCCGGCCTCCTGCTTTTCAGGGCAGTGTCTGGCTTTTCAACACAGCGTTTGGAACCGTCCGGCCCTTGCTCCCCGCGCCAATCCTCTGTATTGCGTGGAAACGATCCTGAACAGAACCGGAACCTTGGTCGCGCTTGCCCCCAAAGCGTGGCAGACTAGCCGGTGATTCGCAGCCTCCGCTCACGGACCCGCATGGACGACAGCAACGATCTTTTCGCCCGCATCGATGACAAGCCGCAGCCGGTGCGCGCACCTGCACGCCCGGCCGATCCGCTTGTGGAGGCGGCCCGCAAGGCAGCGACGGCTGCTGCGCCGGCAGCAGCCGCAACTCCCAAGACTGTGCCTTCCGCGCCTGCGCCAATCGGCGACGGATACAGCGCGGCCGACATCGAGGTTCTGGAAGGGCTGGAGCCGGTGCGGCGTCGGCCCGGCATGTATATCGGCGGCACCGACGAAAAGGCGCTGCATCATCTGTTTGCCGAAGTCATCGACAACTCGATGGACGAGGCCGTTGCCGGCCACGCCACCTTCATCGAGGTGGAGCTTTCCGCCGACGGTTTTCTGACCGTGACCGATAATGGCCGCGGCATTCCCGTCGATCTGCACCCGAAATACAACCGCCCCGCCATCGAGGTCATCATGACCACGCTGCACTCCGGCGGCAAATTCGATTCCAAGGTCTATGAAACCTCGGGCGGCCTGCATGGCGTCGGCGTCTCCGTCGTCAACGCCCTGTCTGAGGAACTGGAAGTCGAGATCGCGCGTGGGCGCAAGCTCTATCGGCAGCGTTTCTCGCGCGGCAAGCCGCTCGGCGATCTCGAACATCTGGGCGACATCCACAACCGGCGCGGGACGAAGATCCGCTTCAAGCCGGACGACCAGATTTTCGGCAAGGGCGCGAAGTTCGATCCGGCGCGCCTCTACAAGATGGCGCGCTCCAAGGCCTATCTTTTCGGTGGCGTCGAGATCCGCTGGAGCTGCGATCCCCTGCTGATCGGCGAGAAGGACACCACGCCCCCGAAGGCCGAGTTCCACTATCCGGGCGGTCTCAAGGATTATCTGGCCGCCTCGCTGGGCGGCGATTTTCAGGTCACGCGCGAAATCTTCGCCGGCAAGACCGAGCGTCAGGGTGGTCATGGCTCCGTCGAATGGGCCGTGACCTGGTATGGCGGCGACGGCTTCCTGAACTCCTACTGCAACACCATTCCGACCGGTGAAGGCGGCACGCATGAAACCGGACTGCGCAACGTGCTGCTGCGCGGCCTGCGCGCCTATGCCGATCTGGTCGGCAACAAGCGCGCCTCGGTGGTGACGTCCGAAGACGTGATGATCTCGGCCGCCGGCATGCTGTCCGTATTCATCCGCGAACCGGAATTCGTCGGCCAGACCAAGGATCGCCTTGCGACGGTCGAAGCCGTGCGCATCGTCGAAAGCGCTATTCGCGATCCGTTCGACCACTGGCTGGCAGACAACCCGCAGGAAGCCTCGAAGCTGCTCGACTGGGTGATCCAGCGCGCCGACGAACGCGTTCGCCGCCGTCAGGAGCGCGAGGTGTCGCGCAAGACCGCCGTGCGCAAGCTGCGTCTGCCCGGCAAGCTGGCCGACTGCACCCAGAATGCCGCCGCAGGTGCCGAACTGTTCATCGTCGAGGGTGACTCGGCCGGTGGCTCCGCCAAGCAGGCGCGCGACCGCGCCACGCAGGCCGTCCTGCCGCTGCGCGGCAAGATCCTCAACGTCGCCAGCGCCGGTCACGACAAGCTCACCGCCAACCAGACGATTTCCGACCTGGTTCAGGCGCTCGGCTGCGGCACGCGCTCGAAATATCGCGATCAGGACCTTCGCTACGACCGCGTCATCATCATGACCGATGCCGATGTCGACGGCGCGCACATCGCCTCGCTGCTCATCACCTTCTTCTATCAGGAGATGCCGCAGCTCATTCATGGCGGGCATCTCTACATGGCGGTGCCCCCGCTCTATTCGATCCGGCAAGGCGGCAAGGTCGCCTATGCGCGCGACGACGCCCACAAGGACGAATTGCTGCGTACCCAGTTCACCGGGCGCGGCAAGGTGGAGATCGGCCGCTTCAAGGGTCTGGGCGAGATGATGGCGCATCAGCTCAAGGAAACCACCATGGATCCGAAGAAGCGCACGCTTCTGCGCGTCGATGTG
>Ga0265293_10013483_pt1 | contig 10602 bp, 10 predicted proteins | sample Munlanlewell138R_FD_192505 | JGI IMG/M metagenome (GOLD analysis project Ga0265293, IMG submission 192505) | Leachate microbial communities from a municipal landfill in Southern Ontario, Canada - Leachate well 138R | ecosystem: Engineered > Solid waste > Landfill > Unclassified | place: Canada... | reverse complement strand
GACCGTCGCCAGGTTGGCCGCCGGGTCGGTGGTGCTGACGATCTGGGCCAGGGCTATGCGCATGACCCCAGGTTAGGCCCGCGCTCAGGTGGGGGCCACAACCGACCAGGGGACCGTCAGCACCGCGTCGCGCACCTTGCGGCGGGCCGGTTCGAGCGCCAGGCCGTCGGCCCGCAGCGCGGCCAGCGTGGCCCGCCAGCGTTCCCGGGGGCCGAACACCCCGTGCGCCGCGGCCCCCGCCCAGGCCCGGTCGGCGGCGCCGAGCAGCGCGTGCACCGGCTCACCGGAGACGTTGCGGTGGATGAGGACCTTCGGCAGCCGCTCGGCCAGATCCGACGGGCGGTCGATGTGCTGCGGGTCGCAGGCCAGCGTCAGGCTGATCGGTCCATCGCGGTCCAACAACACCCAGCAGCACCGGCGGCCCAACTCGTCGCAGGTGCCGTCGACGATCAGGCCGCCGGGGGCCAGTGCGGCCTGCATCGTCGACCAGGCCGCGGCGACGTCGTCGACCGGATACTGCCGCAGCACGTTGAACGCCCGCACCAGCACCGGGTGCAGGCCGGCCAGTTCGAAACCGCCGAGCGCGAAGTCCACGGCGTCGGTCGCCGCGGCCCGCCCGGCGGCCACCCGCTCCGGGTCGATCTCGAGCCCCACCACCCGCACGTCGGGACGCACCCCGCGCACCCGGGTGGCCAACTCGAGGGTGGTGATGGGCAGCGCGCCGTAGCCGAGGTCGACCACCAGCGGGTCGACGGCCCCGGTCAGGGCGGCGATCACCCGCGGCGCGTGCACCAGCCAGCGGTCGGAGCGACGCAACCGGTTGTGTCCGGTGGTGCCGCGGGTGGGCTGTCCGATCGGCCGGATCGGGATCGTGGTCCTCCGGCTCAGTGCTGCCGGTCCAGGATCCACGCCGTGGTGAAGCGCTGCTCGCTGATCAGCAGGTCGACGAGTTGAGTGCCGATGAAGCCCTCCACCTTGCCGCCGACGAGCGGGATCTTGACCTCGACGGTGACCTTGAGGTCGGCCTTGGATCCGGCGCCGTCGGGCACCAGGTTGCCCGATCCGGTCACCGAGGCCGGTGCGCCCGGGATGCGGGCGGCGACGCTGGCAGTCGACCGGTCGGCCACTACCGCGCTCCACTTTTCCTCGCGCTTGATCTGCAGGTCGCCCTGGTGGAACTGGGTCACGAAGCCCGGCATCCGGTCGGCGCGCAGCACCTGTGTGGTGGCGACGACGATCGCCCCGTCGGCGCTGAGGTCGAGGGTGTCCAGTGTCGCCTCGTCGGCCCCGGAGTCGGCCAGCCGGGCCAGCCAGTACTGCTCGTCGGCGAACGCCGAATGCACCTGTGTGACGCTGCCCTGGTAGTTGGCCGACAAGTCGAATGAGCGCGGCATGACTGGTCAGGCTACCGTTACGGCCCGTGGGCGGTTCGCAATTCGCGGGTGCGGCGGTCACCGAGCAGGTGCCGCTGGCGCCGCTGACCACCCTGCGGGTGGGGCCGGTGGCACGTCGGGTCATCACGGCCGTGCACACCGAGCAGATCGTGGCTGCGCTGCGCGAACTGCGCGGTGAATCGGTGCTGCTGCTCGCGGGCGGGTCCAATGTGGTGCTGGCCGGCGAGCAGCCGGACCTGACCGTGCTGCGGCTGGCGTCGAACGGGATCGTCGTCGACGGCAATCTGGTGCGCGCGGAGGCCGGCGCGGTCTGGGACGACGTGGTGGTGGCCTCGTTGGCCGCCGGGTTGGGCGGGTTGGAATGCCTGTCGGGCATCCCCGGTTCGGCCGGCGCCACGCCGGTGCAGAACGTAGGGGCCTACGGCGCCGAGGTCGCCGACACCATCACGCGGGTGCGGCTGCTGGACCGTCGCACCGGGGAGCTGTCCTGGGTCGGCCCGGAGGCGCTGCGCTTCGGCTACCGCACCAGCATCCTCAAACACGGCCCCGATGCCGCGCACCACGTGGTGCTCGAGGTCGAATTCGCGCTCGACGCCGCGGGACGCAGTGCGCCGCTGCGCTACGGCGAACTCGCCGCCACCCTCGGCGCGAGCGCCGGCGACCGGGCCGAACCGGCGCGGGTGCGCGAGGCCGTGCTGGGCCTGCGCCGCGGCAAGGGCATGGTGCTCGACGCCGAGGATCACGACACCTGGAGCGTGGGGTCGTTCTTCACCAATCCGGTGGTCAGCACCGCGGCGTTCGAGGCGGTCGCCGCGCGCGCGGACGGCCCGGTCCCGCACTATCCGGCCGGAGACGCGGTGAAGCTGGCCGCGGGCTGGCTGGTGGAGGCCGCGGGCTTCGGCAAGGGCTTCCCGGGCGACGATGCGCCGGCCCGGTTGTCGACCAAACACGCGCTGGCCCTGACCAACCGCGGCGGGGCGACCGGCGCCGACATCCTCGCCCTGGCGCGCCGGGTGCGTGACGGCGTCCTCGACGCCTTCGGCATTCGGCTCGAGCCGGAGCCCGTCATCATCGGCGCGGTGCTCTGAGCGGCGCCGACGGGGTCCGTATCCTTTTTTCTGTGAGGCCAGCGCGCGATCCAGCGGCACCGAAGGCGGTCACGCGGCGAACAGCGATCGGCGCGTTGGCGCTGGGGGTGTTGACGCCCGGGGCGCTGGCGGCCTGCCTGCGGTCCGGGGACGGCCCGGGCGCCGAAGCGGGGCCACCGCCGGCCCCCGAGATCGAATTCACCCCGGCCGCCGACGCCACCGACGTGCTGCCCACCGACCCGGTGCGCGTCGAAGTGCGCTACGGCCGGCTGCAGCGGATGACGCTGCGCAATCCCGACGGCAAGGCCGTCGCGGGGACCATCGATCGAGAGCGCACCGCGTTCGTGACCACCGAACCGCTGGGCTACGACGCGACCTACACCTGGGACGGCGCCGTGGTGGGCGCCGACGGGCAGGCGGTGCCGGTCTCGGGCAGCTTCCGCACGGTCAGCCCCACGCGCGTGGTCGGCGGGCAGTTCCAGTTGGCCGACGGCCAGACCGTCGGCGTGGCCGCCCCGATCATCCTGCAGTTCGACGCGCCGATCAGCGACAAGGCGGCCGTCGAGCGCGCGCTGCGGGTCACCACCGAGCCGCCGGTCGAGGGCGGCTGGGCGTGGCTGCCGGACGAGGCCGCCGGCGCCCGGCTGCACTGGCGCACCCGCGAGTACTACCCGGCCGGCACCACGGTGCACGTGGACGCCCCGCTCTACGGCGTGCACTTCGGCGACGGCGCCTACGGGGCCGCGGACTCCACGCTGGACTTCGCCATCGGCCGCCGCCAGGTGGTGCGCGCCGACGCGGCCAGCCACCGCATCCAGGTGCTCACCGACGCCGGGGTGATCATGGACTTCCCCTGCAGCTACGGCGAGGGCGACGTGGACCGCAACGTCACCCGCAGCGGCATCCACGTGGTCACCGAGCGCTACGAGGACTTCTACATGACCAATCCGGCCGCCGGGTACGCCAACCTGCGCGAACGGTTCGCCGTGCGGATCTCCAACAACGGCGAGTTCATCCACGCGAACCCGGCGAGCCTGGGCTCGCAGGGCAACGCGAACGTCACCAACGGCTGCATCAACCTGTCGCTCGAGGATGCCGAGCAGTACTTCCACTCGGCGGTCTACGGGGATCCGGTCGAGGTCACCGGGACCCGCATCGAACTGTCCTACGCCGACGGCGACATTTGGGACTGGGTGATCGGCTGGGACGACTGGACGGCGATGTCGGCGCTGACCGACGAAGAGTCCGGCGCGGCGCTGCCGAGCACCGTCCCGGCCACCCCGACGGACGCCCCGACGCTGTCTACGGAAACCCCGTCTACGGGGCGCCCCGGCGGTTGAACCGGCCGTTGGGGGCCTGGTCGCGGGGGCGGATCACGATCTGATCCAGGTTGACGTGCGACGGGCGGTCGGCGACGAATCCGATCACCTCGGCGACGTCGCGCGCGACCAGCGGGGTGATGCCGGCATACACCGCGTCGGCGCGCTGTTCGTCGCCCTCGAAGCGCACCAGCGAGAACTCGGTCTCCACCGCGCCGGGCGCAATCTCGGTGAGCCGCACCGGCTTTCCGAGCAGTTCGCCGCGCAGGGTGCGGTGCAACGCGCCCTGGCCGTGCTTGGCCGCGGTGTAGCCGGAGCCGCCGTCGTAGGTCTCGAAGGCGGCGATGGAGGTGACTGTGACGATCAGACCGTCACCGGACGCGACCAGCTGGTCCAGCAGCGCCCGGGTGACCCGCAGCGTGCCCAGCACGTTGGTCTCCCACATCCAGCGCCAGTGCTCCAGGTCGGCGTCGGCCACCGGCGCCAGTCCCTTGGCGCCGCCGGCGTTGTTGACCAGCACGGACAGCTCGCCTGGCAGCCCGCGCACCACCTCGGCCAGGGCCGCCGCCGAGGCGTCGTCAGTGACATCCGTCACTGCCGCGGTGCCGCCGATCTCGGCGGCCAGCGCCGTCACGCGTTCTTCCCGCCGCGCCGCGACGACCACATGAAAGCCAAGAGCTGCAAGAACTTTCGCGGTCTCTTCGCCGATGCCCGAGCTGGCCCCGGTGACAACAGCGATCTTCTGGGCCCCGTCGTGAGATTCGGTCATCGTGCCAACTCTAGCGACTGTGTTAAATTCTGCTCCGTGTCCAACCGGTACCAGGGAACCAGCCGCGCTCCGCACGCCATGGCGTGTGGGGCGCTGTCGTGTTGTTGTCCCGGTAATCACCGCGTCTGACATGTCCTGACTCCGTCAGGTTGGCGCGGTTTCCTCGACGCCCCAACCGAACCGGACCCTTAGGACAACTCACGTGCGTACCACCCTCGCCCCCGTTTCTCATCTGCATCCGCTGCGCTCCCGGCACCAGGTCGTGCCGCCGGCCCTGCGGGTCGCCGACGGCGCCGCCGCGGCCGTCTTCGCCGCGGTGCGACTGCGCGGACCGGTGGCCCGCGACGCCATCGCCGGCAGCACCAAACTCTCGATCGCCACGGTGAACCGGCAGGTCACCGCCCTGCTGGAGGCGGGTCTGCTGCGCGAACGCGCCGACCTGGCCACCTCCGGCGCCATCGGTCGCCCCCGAGTGCCGGTCGAGATCAACCACGAGCCCTACCTGACCGTCGGCGTGCACATCGGCGCCAAGACCACCAGCATCGTGGCCACCGACCTGTTCGGCCGCACGCTGGACGCGGTCGAGACGCCCACCCCGCGCGGGGCGCAGGGGCCCGCGCTGGCGGCCCTGGCGGCCAGCGTGCAGCGCTACCTGAGCCGCTGGCACCGCCGGCAGACGCTGTGGATCGGCGTGGCCACCGGCGGCATCGTCGACAGCGGCCTCGGCGTCGTCGATCACCCGCGGTTGGGCTGGAGCCAGGCCCCAGTGGGTCCGGTGCTGGCCGACACGCTGGGCCTGCCGGTGTCGGTCGCCGCCCACGTCGACGCGATGGCCGCGGCCGAACTGCTGCTCGGAGTGCGCCGCCTCAACGCGCCCGCCACCAGCCTCTACGTCTACGCCCGGGAGACCGTCGGCTACGCGCTGATCATCGACGGCCGGGTGCACAGCCCCAGCAGCGGGCCCGGGACCATCGCCAACCTGCCGGCGCACTCGGAATTGCTCGGTGGCACAAGGGTTCTGGAGACCACCGTCAGCGACGAGGCGGTGGTGGCCGCGGCCCGTCGGCTGGGCGTCGTCTCGGGGCAGGGCTCGGAGGTGTCCACCGTGGCCGCGGTCGTGACCGCCGCGCGCCGCGGCAACGAGTCCGCCCAGCGGCTGCTGGCCGAACGGGCCCGGGTGCTCGGCGAGGCCGTCGCGCTGCTGCGCGATCTGCTCAACCCGGACGACCTGGTGGTCGGTGGGCAGGCGTTCACCGAATACTCCGAGACCCTCACCGGCGTCGAGGCCGCGTACGCGCAGCGCTCGGTGCTGGCGTCCCGCGAGATCCGCATCACCGCCTTCGGCAACCGCGTGCAGGAAGTCGGCGCCGGTGTGGTGTCACTGGGAGCGCTGTACGCCGATCCGCTGGGCGCGTTGCGGCGCGCCACCCGCCCGCGGGTCAGCGCGGCCGTCGCGCACTGACCGCGCTTACCTGGGGTACCGACCCCTGGTGTAAGGATGAAGTGTGCGCGTCGCAGTGTTGTCGGTCCATACCTCGCCGCTGGCCCAGCCGGGAACCGGTGATGCCGGGGGGATGAACGTCTATGTCCTGCAGACCGCACTGCACCTCGCGCAGCGCGGGGTCGAGGTGGAGATCTTCACCCGGGCGACGTCGTCGGCCGATGCGCCGGTGGTGCCGGTGGCCCCCGGGGTGGTGGTGCGCAACGTGGTCGCCGGCCCGTTCGAGGGCCTCGACAAGTACGACCTGCCCACCCAGCTGTGCGCGTTCACCGCGGGCGTCCTGCGCGCCGAGGCCACCCACGAGCCCGGCTACTACGACATCGTGCATTCGCACTACTGGCTTTCCGGGCAGGTCGGCTGGCTGGCCCGGGACCGCTGGGCGGTGCCGCAGGTGCACACCGCGCACACCCTGGCCGCGGTCAAGAACGCGGCGCTGGCCGAGGGGGACTCACCCGAGCCGGCGCTGCGCGCAGTCGGCGAGCAGCAGGTGGTCGACGAGGCCGACCGGCTCATCGTCAACACCGAAGACGAAGCGTGCCAGCTGGTTTCGCTGCACAACGCCGACCCGTCCCGGATCGACATCGTCCATCCCGGGGTCGACCTGCAGACCTTCACCCCCGGCGATCAGGCCGCGGCGCGCGCGGCCCTGGGGTTGCCCGCCGAACCGACGGTCGCCTTCGTGGGACGCATCCAGCCGCTCAAGGCCCCCGACGTGCTGCTGCGCGCGGCGGCCAAAATTCCCGGGGTGCGCATCGTGGTCGCCGGCGGCCCGTCGGGCAGCGGCCTGGCCGCCCCCGACGGATTGATCCGCCTCGCCGACGAATTGGGTATCTCCGATCGGGTGACGTTCCTGCCGCCGCAGTCTCGCGAGGACCTGGTCAACGTGTACCGCGCCGCCGATCTGGTGGCGGTGCCGAGCTATTCGGAATCGTTCGGCCTGGTGGCGGTCGAGGCCCAGGCGTGCGGCACGCCGGTGGTGGCCGCCGCGGTCGGCGGCCTGCCGGTGGCGGTGCGCGACGGACAGACCGGCGCGCTGGTGGACAGCCACGACCCCGACCGCTGGGCCGGCGCGCTGGGCGACCTGCTGCAGCACGTCGACCTGTCCGCGATGGGCGCGGCCGCGGTGTCGCACGCCTCGACCTTCTCCTGGGACCACACCGTCGACGCGCTGCTGGGCGCCTACCGCCGGGCGATCACCGACTACGACCTGGTGCACCACCGCAGTGTGCGGGAAACCGTGGGGGCGCCGTCGGTGCGGCGGGCGCGGCGCTGGACGCGGCGACGTGGAGTGCGTGCATGAGCCCGCAGTCGGAACAGGTGCAGGCGCTCATCGAGGCGGCGCTGGACGAGCGCGAATTGGACTACTCCCGGCACGAGGGCGCGCACGGCGGCCTGCCGGGGCTGGTGGTGCGGCTGCCGGGGGAGCGCAAGCTCACCACCAACACCATCCTGAGCATCGGCGAGCACTCGGTCCGGGTCGAGGCGTTCGTGTGCCGCAAACCCGACGAGGACTTCGAGGCGGTCTACCGCTTCCTGCTCAAGCGCAACAACCGGCTCTACGGGGTGGCCTACACCCTGGACAACGTCGGCGACATCTACCTCGTCGGCCGGATGGCCCTGGAACTGGTCACCGCCGACGAGATCGACCGGATCCTCGGGCAGGTGCTCGAGGCCGTCGACTCGGACTTCAACACGTTGCTGGAACTCGGTTTTCGCTCGTCCATCCAGAAGGAGTGGGCGTGGCGGGTGGCGCGCGGCGAATCGTTGAAGAACCTCGCGGCCTTCGAGCACCTGATCGACGAATAGCGCTCGGTGGTCGCGAGTGCCCCGTCGCCCCGGCGGGCATGAGAAGATTCGGGGCATGTCTGACTCCACATTGGTGCTGCTCCGGCACGGCCAGAGCGAATGGAATGCGCTGAACCTGTTCACCGGCTGGGTCGATGTCGACCTGACCGAACTGGGTCGCGCCGAAGCGGTCCGCGGCGGCGAGTTGATGGCCGAGCAGGGACTGCTGCCCGATGTGCTCTACACCTCGCTGATGCGGCGGGCCATTACCACCGCGCACCTGGCCCTGGATGCCGCGGACCGGCTGTGGATCCCGGTGCATCGCGACTGGCGGCTCAACGAGCGCCACTACGGCGCGCTGCAGGGCCTGGACAAGGCGGCGACCAAGGAGAAGTACGGCGAGGAGCAGTTCATGGCGTGGCGCCGCAGCTACGACACGCCGCCGCCGCCCATCGAGAAGGGCAGCGAGTTCAGCCAGGACGCCGACCCGCGCTACGCCGACATCGGCGGCGGCCCGCTGACCGAGTGCCTGGCCGACGTGGTGGCGCGGTTCGTGCCCTACTTCACCGAGGCCATCGTCCCGGACCTGAAGGCCGGCAAGACCGTGCTGATCGCCGCGCACGGCAACTCCCTGCGGGCGTTGGTCAAGTACCTGGACAACATGAGCGACGAGGACGTGGTGGGGCTGAACATCCCCACCGGCATCCCGCTGCGCTACGACCTCGACGAGAACCTGAAGCCGAAGGTTCCCGGCGGCACCTACCTGGATCCCGAGGCCGCGGCCGCGGGTGCGGCGGCGGTGGCCAGCCAGGGCGCCAAGTAGCCAAGTAGCGCACCGGTTCGCCGCCCGCAGTCGCTTGGGCAAGCGGCGGGCAAACGTCAGATGAACTGGGGTGAACGGCACCCGAACTCCTGGTCGGCAGACTGTGACTTGTCTCGTTTCGGCCGCTCGCTGCTGGGATGACGTTCACTGACCTGCGTACGATCTTCGCGTGAGTGTGGTGTCGGCACTGGCCCTGGCCGGTGTAGTGGCCGCGGTGAGTCTCGCCGCGGGTGTCGCCGTCGGCGCCTGGGTGTGGCCGCGGCTGGTCGGCCGCCGGCAGCGCAAGGCGACCGAGCTGGCCAACTTCGCCGTCGCCCAGATGCTCAAGCACACCGTCGACCTGGCCCCGCAGGGCATCGTCGTGGTCGACGGCTACCGCAACGTGGTGTTCATCAACGAGCGCGCCCAGCACGGCGAGCTGGGCCCGGTGCACGACGGCCTGCTCGACGACCGGGCCTGGCGGGCCGTGCAGCGCACCCTGGCCACCGGCGACGACACCGATGTGGATCTGTCGCCCCGGCGCCGCAGCCCGGTCAGCCGGCCGGGGATGTCCATCCGCGGCCACGTCCGCCGGCTCGCCGACGACAGCAAGTACGCGGTGATCTTCGTCGACGACCAGTCCGAGCAGGCCCGGATGGAGGCCACCCGGCGCGACTTCGTCGCCAACGTCAGTCACGAACTCAAGACCCCGGTGGGCGCCATGGGCGTGCTGGCCGAGGCGATCCTGGAATCCGCCGACGACCCCGAGACCGTGCGCCGCTTCGGCGAGCAGGTGCTCGGCGAGTCCAAGCGGTTGGCCAACATGGTCGGCGAGCTGATCGAGCTGTCCCGGCTGCAGGGCGCCGAGAAGATGCCCAACTTCGACACCGTCGACATCGATATCATTGTGTCCGAGGCGATTTCGCGCTACAAGGTGGCCGCCGACAACGCCGACATCACGATCGCCACCGACGACCCGGCGGGGTTCGAGGCGGTCGGCAATCAGCCCCTGCTGGTCACCGCGGTGGCCAACCTGATCTCCAACGCCATCGCGTACTCGCCGCAGGGTTCCACGGTGTCGATCAGCCGTCGTCGGCGCGGCGACAACGTCGAGATCGCGGTCACCGACCGCGGGATCGGCATCGCGCCCGCCGATCAGGAGCGGGTCTTCGAGCGTTTTTTCCGGGTGGACAAGGCGCGCTCCCGCGCGACGGGCGGCACCGGCCTGGGCCTGGCCATCGTCAAGCACGTGGCGGCCAACCACAACGGATCGATCCGGCTGTGGAGCAAGGCGGGCACCGGGTCGACGTTCACGCTGTCGGTGCCGGCCCGCCGGGATGCGATGAGGTTAGTTGATGAGTAGGAAATCCGAGAGAGGACCGTTGTAGGCAATGACCAGTGTGCTGATCGTTGAGGACGAGGAGTCGCTGGCCGATCCCTTGGCGTTCTTGCTGCGCAAGGAGGGGTTCGAGGCCACCGTGGTGACCGATGGGCCGAGCGCGTTGGCCGAATTCGAGCGGTCCGGCGCCGACATCGTGCTGCTGGATCTGATGCTGCCCGGGATGAGCGGCACCGACGTGTGCAAGCAACTGCGGCTGCGCTCGAGTGTGCCGGTGATCATGGTGACCGCGCGGGACAGCGAGATCGACAAGGTCGTCGGGCTCGAGCTCGGTGCCGACGACTACGTGACCAAGCCGTATTCGGCGCGCGAGCTGATCGCCCGCATCCGGGCCGTGCTGCGCCGCGGCGGCGAGGTCGACGACGTCGCCGGCGACGTCGGGGTGCTCGAGGCCGGCCCGGTCCGGATGGACGTCGAGCGCCACGTGGTGAGCGTCAACGGAGATCCGATCACGTTGCCGCTCAAGGAATTCGACCTGCTCGAATACCTGATGCGCAACAGCGGACGGGTGCTGACCCGCGGTCAGCTCATCGACCGGGTCTGGG
>Ga0265293_10013481_pt1 | contig 10604 bp, 6 predicted proteins | sample Munlanlewell138R_FD_192505 | JGI IMG/M metagenome (GOLD analysis project Ga0265293, IMG submission 192505) | Leachate microbial communities from a municipal landfill in Southern Ontario, Canada - Leachate well 138R | ecosystem: Engineered > Solid waste > Landfill > Unclassified | place: Canada... | reverse complement strand
ATTTCTGATTATTAAGAAGGACCCTTTCCACAGGGTAAATGGTTTTGATGAGGATCTCTTTATGATGGAAGATGTTGATATCGTCAAAAAACTTCTCAAACTGGGATATTCTCAGGGATTAATTAATAAAAAGATAGGAGTAACTTTAAATCAAGAGAAAAGAGGGAGAAGGAAAACATTAACATTCAATACAGTTTTAGCCTTTATTTTAAGCTATCTCTCTATAATGCTAACCGGTTTTAGAGGGACAAGGAAATTAGCCTACAAACTAAATAAGAAGGCTTTAAGCCTTTATGGAGAATTAGGAGGTGTTATAAAGGCAGATAATCCATACAGTCCAGATGATCGCTCTCAGGGCTATCCTAAAAACGTTAGTAAGGCCACTAGAAGATTTTGGGAGATTTTTGTAGGTGCTTTTTCTTGGTTTTTTATACTTTTACCCGTAATTTTAGCTTTGCTTAGATTAGATAAAGTCTTTGTTATTTACATCGCATTTCTAGTTGCTTACTGGTTAATGAGGACGATAAAGTTTGTAATTGGTTTAACAGTAGGATATCGAAGATTTCAAGAGGAAACATCAATTGATTGGATGAAAAGGATAGAAGGTAAATATCCTGAAGAATTTAAAAGCCTTAAGTTTACATACTTATGCCCAGTATATGCAGAAGATTTAAGAGTATTGGAGCCTTCGTTTACTGCTTTTGCAAACAGCACCGTAGGTGCTAACAAGATAGATGTTGTTGTTGCAATTGAAGAGAAAAAGTCAGATTTTCAGATAGAGAACTTTAAGCTTTTAAAAAAGAAATTTGGAAACAGGTTTAGAAGTATGCGTTACTATGTTCATCCAGCGGGAATTCCTGGGGAGGTCGCAGGTGTTAAGGGCGGGAATATTAATTGGGCTGCAAGGCATTATGTTAAAGATATTGAGAAGGAAGGTGAGAATATAGAGGAATATCTATTAATTACCTGCGATTCAGATTTGAGGCCACATGAGAAGTACTTAGCAGCAGTTGCGTATAAATATTTTGAGAACGGAGAAGAAAAAGATAATTTCTACTACGCCTCTGCAGTACACACCTTTAGGAACAATATTTGGGAAGTTCCTCATATAATTAGAGTTCAGTCGAATATGTTAACTCTTGTATTACTCTATACCTGGGTTATGGATAAAAAGAAATTGATACCATTTAAAGGTGAGGAAATATATATTAGAGACACTTTTTCGTCATATATTGTTAATCTTAAAACATTACAGCATTTTAAATTCTGGGATCCTGAGATAGCTAATGACGATACTGCTTTTTATTGTAACGCTATGGTTAGAAGCAAAGGTACTTTTAAAAGTCAAGAAGTTTATATCCCGACGTATAGTGATGCTGTACAAAATAAGACATATTGGAAATCTCATGTATCTTACTATAAACAGCAACACAGATGGGGATGGGGGAGTATTAATGTCCCAACAACATATGCAGCAATATTTAGTGACAATGAGAACTTCCCTTTCTGGAGGAAGTTAGTTATTTTCCAATACCTGTTTGAAACCCAAATATGGTACTTATCTATAGCCTTTGTTCTGACATTTGGTCTTGCACTTATGGGAATTATAAATCCTAGCTACAGTTTTACAGCGTACTCATATAATCTTGCCCAGTTAATGAGTGTAGTCTTTACATTTATAACATTATTAAACATCCCATTAATCATATATAGAAGAAAGATTTTAGGAGTACCTAAAGATTGGAAATGGTTTAGGCACGTTTTAGATTTCGCAGAGATTATATTCATAACTATAAATATGCTTACTTTCGGATTTATTCCATATATTCAAGCTAAAACAGAATTGATGTTAGGCTTAACCTCTTTTAAGAGGAATTTCTATATCACAGAGAAAGTAAAAGCAGAGGAAAAGAATTCATAGGAATTTAATAATCATATTGTAATCTTGTAAGTATGATATTAAATAGACTCTCTAAAAAATCCTTACTACTGTTTTTTGTGAACTGTGTTCTATTGAGCCTTACTTCTCCGGCGCTTGCTTTGGGCAATGGCTTTTATAGCACTATATCCTTTTCAATCCGATCGATAGGTAAGGAGCGCCTGACTTATAGCTCAAGTGATATCGTTGGAGAATATACATATAACGTAGTGAGGAAGAAGAATATAGACGATTTAACTAATGATGAGTACAAATCCCGAATATATAACCAGTATCACTATATTGCGGTACCTCCGTACTCGGAAATAGATATAGGGTATTACTGGTACAACAATACCCCGGACACTCTCAATATAGAGACTATACGTATACCTATGAGTAGGCAGTCACAAAATAGGGGAGATATTACAAATTTAGTGTATGATATTGGTTTTCAGGAAGGCCCAACATATACGAGTAATCATGGTAAAGGAGGTAAGTATTTAGATGTAGAGGGTATGGGATTGGTCTCATCTGATATGGGTCAGAATGCAAAAAAGGGAATAATTTTAGAAACGCTCACAGTCAAACTACCAGTAGAAATTACCCAATACGAAGTAGAGTACTTAAGTGAATATGATTCAAGGGTTCTTATACATGTTAGGAATGCAACAAATCAGTGGTTAAATAATGTTTGGGTTAACTACAAAGGTGATGTAAGCCAGATAATTGATTTAGAGCCCTATGAAGAGAAGGTGCTAGAGACATATAAGCGATGTGATTTAGTAGATAACGAGCTAAACTGTGGCACTGTAAGGATTATAGATAACAATACCGAGACAGAATGTGTCCTGTATGGGGCTCCTTGGGGCAACTATTATCAGCCAGATTCGATAACAGTTTTTAACAAAATAGGTGATAGCTGGTTCTCAGGGGCACAGATACAGCCAGAATTTGAGTCCTTTTGTATACAAAGGACACCCTACACATATACTACAGAAGAGATAATTGTGAAAGTTGAGCCAGAAGAGCCGGTAGTCACCAAAGAGCAATACTGGGAGCAACTTCTGGGCATTAACATACTACCTATCACTTCATATCGAATTAACAATTTAGAGAGATACTTAACATTGCTAAAACCCCTTAGAATTGATACTCTTAAAGTATTATGAAACTGCAAGTTACAATTCCAGACTATGTACAAAAGGTTGCTAAGGCACTTGTTGAAGAAGGTTTCGAGTGTTACCTAGTAGGTGGAGCTATTAAAGATATGGTTTTGGGTAATAAACCCCATGATTACGATCTTGCAACTGACGCACTCCCGGATGAGATGATAAATATATTCCCTAAATCAGTAGCTACAGGCGCTAAATTTGGGACAATACTAGCACTAACACCTGATAGTAAGGGAGAAATTCATGAAGTAGAAGTTACCACATTTAGAAGTGAAGCTGGATATGTAGATGGGAGATGGCCAAGTGAAGTAGAATTTGTAGTTGAGATAGATAAAGATCTTGGCAGAAGAGATTTCACCTTTAACGCGATGGCCATTGATTTGTCAGTTGCTAACTTAGATGGAAGTATTCAAGAACAGATCTTAGGGGTTTATGATCCTTTTAATGGATTAACAGATTTGAATCTAAAGGTCGTTAGAGCTGTGGGCACCCCCATAGAAAGGTTCAAGGAGGATGGTTTGAGAGCAATGAGGGCATGCAGATTAGCTAGCCAGTTAGAGTTTGAAATAGAAGAAGAAACTCTCCAAGCGATAAAGAAATCAATCCCCGTGGTTGAAATGGTCTCAATGGAAAGAATCCGTGATGAATTTATGAAATTGTTACTTAATTCCCCTAAACCATCAAAAGGAATAAATCTACTCAAAGATACAGGACTACTTGGGATTTTCCTCCCCGAGCTTTTAGAAACAGTAGGAGTAGAGCAGAAGCTATTCCATAAATATGATGTGTATGAACACTCGCTTCGTACCTGCGATATAGCAGAAGATAGCGTAAAGCTTGTGGCCCTCCTACACGATCTTGGGAAGGTGCGCACTGATACAAAAGATGGACATTTCTATGGCCATGATAGTGTAGGGGCAGAGATAGCTGGAAATGTAATGGAACGACTAAAATTTCCAAAAGAAGAAATAGAGAAAGCGAAAAAATTAATCGAAAACCATATGTTCTACTACCCACATATCACTGAGGATATGGAAGAGAGTGAGAAAGAGAGGGTAAAATTAAACGAATGGTCTGATGCTGCAGTAAGAAGATTCTTAAGAAGAGTGGGGGAAGAGAATATTGACGATCTTTTTAGACTAAGATTGGCAGATGCTATGTCAAATCCTAGTTCTGAGTATGACCCTAAAGAAATAGCAAAGCTTCAAGCACATATATCGGAAGTATTACAACAGGACATGGCACTAAAAATCTCTGACTTGAGAATCACAGGAGATGATCTAGCTGAGATAGGAATTGAGAGGGGGCCTGTGATGGGCCAGATATTAGAAAAGCTCTTAGATATAGTTATCGAGGACCCATTAAGGAACAAAAAAGAGTATTTACTGGAAGAGGCTGAAAAGATGATGTAATATATATAAAATAAGATTTAAAAACTGCCTAAATGAAAATTCAATTTTGTGGTGCGGCACGAACAGTTACAGGATCATGTTACTTCGTTGATCTTGGAGATGTTAAATTTGTTGTAGATTGTGGGGCATTCCAAGGTTATAATATGGAAAGTGAAAATTACGAACCATTTCCCTTTGATCCAGCGTCAATAGATTATGTATTTCTTACTCATGCCCATTACGATCATTGTGGGAGATTACCCATCCTTGTTAAACAGGGCTTCAAAGGGAGGATAATATCAACGCAGCCCACCAGAGACCTTACTGAGGTTGTACTTTTAGACTCAGCAAAAATCCAACTGGAAGATTATGAACGATGGGAATCGAGAGCAAAGAGAAGAACAGATGATATTCCGCAGGCAGCAATAGAAGCTAATAGACCGCTATATTCAGAACAGGATGTGCAAGCAACAATTGAACTTTTTGAAATATATCCCTACGGTAATTCTGTAAGACTAAGAGATGACTTGGAATTCAGAATGCGTGATGCAGGTCACATATTAGGCTCGTCAATATTTGAGATATGGGTAAAAACCGAAGCTGGTAGGAATAGAAAGTTTGTATTCTCAGGTGACTTAGGTCAGCCGGGTGCTCGTATTATCAAAGACCCAGACTTTGTACGTGAGGCAGACTATATTATCTGCGAATCAACATATGGTAATAGGTTGCATAAGAATAAAGATGAAACTGTACTAGAGCTCCTCGCTATCATTAAGAAGGCACAAGAAGATGGTGGTAACGTTCTAATACCATCATTTGCAATTGAAAGAACGCAGGAGGTTTTGTATGAAATCAATCTTTTTGTAGAAAATAAAATTCTAGAAGGGTTAGAGGTGTATCTTGATAGCCCAATGGCATCTAAAGCGACTCAGATATTTAGAGCGTACCCGAATTTCTATGATGAGGACGCGAGAAGACTTCTAGAAAAAGGAGATGACCCATTTGATTTCCCAGGATTTACTATAATAGAATCCCCAGAAGAGTCTAAAAGGTTGATAGATAAACATGGAGTAGTGATAATTGCGGGCAGTGGAATGTGCACAGGAGGAAGAATCCTTCATCATTTGAAAAATAATTTGCCAAACCCTAAAACCAATGTCGTAATTGTAGGCTATCAGGTAGAGGGGACACTAGGTAGGAAACTGGTAGAATCCGAACCTGTCGTTGAAATATTTGGAGATGAAGTTGAGGTAAATGCCCAAATCCATACGCTAGGAGGCTTCTCTGCCCATGGAGACCAAAGAGATTTAAGATATTGGTTAAGAAGTTTTGGCAAATCTCCAAAGATGGTATTTTTGACACATGGAGAGAAGGAGATAGCAATAGGTTTTGCTTCTAATATTAGATCGGAATTAAATCTGGAGGTAAAGGTTCCAGAAATGAATGAAGTGTTTGAACTTAAATAGTATGAAATATCCAAGGAAAATAGAAAAAATACGTAGAGATATTGCTTCAATAAAAATTCAGGGGGCAACAAATGTTGCTATAGCTACATTTGAGGGGATGAAGATTGCTCTAAAATCAAGTCTCGGACGAAGTGACAATTTCTTAAAAGAAATTCTGGAAGTTGGTGCCTACCTTGCATATGCTAGACCTAATGAACCTTTGGCTCAAAACGGTATCCTCTATGTCAAACACTTCTTCACTCGAAGGGGTGGAGAGAGTTTACCATCAGAGCAAAAGAGAGATCTGTTAGAAGAGGTTTGTGATGACTTTTTACTGAAAATTTCTAATGCCAAGCATAGGATAGATGAACTTAACACGCCTAAACTTAAACATATAGATCATATTTTAACACATTGCCACTCATCTACAGTTGTTAGATTAATACAAGGTATTTCTGAAGAGGATAATGACTTCACAGCTGTTTGTACCGAGACTAGACCTCGTTACCAAGGCAGGATTACTGCTAAAGAGCTAGTAGAGGCCGGTATTGATACGACATTAATAACTGATGGTGCCGCAGAATCTTTCGTTATAGGTAGGGGTAGCAAACCAGTATCTGCAGTATTTATTGGCTGTGATGCTATTACAATGCAAGGATACTGTATAAATAAAATTGGTAGTTGGGGGATAGCAATGTCAGCATACCAAAGTGGGAAACCTGTATATGTTGTAACTCCACTCCTAAAGATTGATAGAGATACTGCCTACCATGAGATAGAAATTGAGATAAGGGAGGATCAAGAACTCTGGAAAGGTGCACCAAAAGGGTTAGAAATATACAATCCAGCTTTCGAGGTAGTAGATGCAGGCCTAATTACAGGCTTTATAACGGAGTATGGGATTATTAAACCGAGCAATATAGGGGATACTGTTAAAAGGGAGTATCCTTGGTTATTTGTAAACTAATTAAATTAAAAAATTAAATTCGACCTATGGGACTATACCTGAGAACCAAAGAACTAGATCTAGAGGGAGGGAAAGACCTCTTTGTTGTTCTTAATACTATTGATGCTGACAAATTAGGACTAGCTGACGGAGATATGGCGTATTTGGGATACAGAGACACTGAAATGTATGTAAAGATTGTGACTACCAAGAAAAGGGTCAAAGAGGGTGAGGTGGGGCTGTATGGAGAGCTTGTAGATGAGAGATTTACTCCTGTTAATAGAAAGGTCTTTATTGATATACCGAAACCTACAAAATCACTGGAGGCTATAAAGAAGAAGATAGAAGGCGAAAGATTAACTGAAGAAGACTTAAATGAGGTAATGCAAGACATTGGAACTCGAAAACTGAGGGAAACAGAGGTTGCGTTCTTTGTTAGTACCTTCTTCAATCCTGGCTTTAATGAGGATGAAATCTATTGGATGACTAAGGCAATGGCCTCATCTGGAGAAACATTAGATTTCAAAAACATTAGAAACAATGGCGATATGGTCGTTGATAAGCACTCTGTAGGAGGTACAGCGGGGAAGGGTGTTACTCCAATATTGATTTCAATATTATCTGCCAACGGCTTGGTGTGTCCGAATACCTCTACCAGGGCTATTACGTCCCCAGCAGGTACTAGCGACATATTAGAAGTTGTAATGCCTGTCGCCTTAAAAAAAGAGAAGGTTTATGAGGTGGTTAAGGAAACTGGAGCATGTCTTATATGGGGAGGCTCGTTATATTTAGCCCCTGCGGATGATGAGATTATCAATGTTGAAAGATCATTGAGGATACAGGAGTTCCAAAAGGTTCTTGTCAGTATCGTAGCAAAGAAAATAGCCATGGGTGCCACACATGTCTTAATCGATTTGCCCTATGGAGTGAACACAAAAATAGATAGACCTGATGATCTGGAATTTTTAGAGAGAGAGTTTAAGAAGCTTTTTGAAAAGGTTGGGATAGAATCTTATATAATGAGGAGGCAGATAAAAGGGCCTGATGGTAAGGGCGTAGGACCGGCGTTAGAAATCCGAGAAGCACTTAGGATTTTAGAGCAAACGGAGAATCGGTCGATCGACTTAGAGGAGACTGTCCTAAATATGTCTGAGATATTGCTTGAAAATACGGGGAAGGCAGAAAAGGGCAAAGGTAAAGAAATGGCAAAAAGGTCTTTGGAAGATGGTAGTGCGTTAAAGAAATTCTGGGAAATTGCTACTGCACAGGGCCAAAAATCTATTATTAAATCTGAAGATATTGAGATAGGGAAGTTTACTTACGAGGTTTTCTCAAAAAAGAATGGAAAGATTGTCTCTATACAAACTCGTGGTCTTGTAGATATAGCTAGAGCTTTGGGGACCCCTAAAATCAAAAAAGCCGGCCTATATATGCATAAAATGGTTGGAGATAAGGTAGAGAAAGGAGACCTTTTAGCTACTATATACTCAGAAACAGAGAGTAGATTAAAGGAAGGTGTAGAGAATTGCGATATTGAAAAGACGTGGGAGATAGCTTAGAGATTCTTGTTCTTCTCTTTCTTCTTAAGTTGTCTAATAGCTACTCTAACAATTGATATTACTATTATCAAGAGCAACACAATCAAAAGTATAGGTGTGATAATAGCGACTGATCGTCCTATTGTGCTTGCTTTAACAAATTTGTTAAACCAATCACCAACATTCTCGCTTTGGCCCTTATCCTTTATAGGCAGTATTTCATCGTAGTTTTTAAGTTTTTCCATATCTTCTATATCCTTTTCCTCTACAGCAAATACAGATATATTAAATTTGATATCATCAATTTTATCTAATGAGTCTGCCGAATATATTTTTGTGTTAGAAAGATCATCACCATTAAAAGTTTCCCAGAGTATTCTATGTATATTTGTTCCTATATCCATATTCTCACTCTCCCAGGTAGGATCTATAGAAAGCCATCCATAATTGGGGACCCATACCTGTACCCATTGATGCCTGACTTGTGAGTCTGCGGTATTGGACGCATCCTTGAGATTTGCATAGCCAATGGAAGCCCTAGAGGCCACCCCTTGAGCCCTAAGAATGGTGATCATAGCATCTGCATATTCCATGCAGACTGCGCCCTCACCCTGCAAAGCCTGCTTCGCGCCAATTCTGTCATTCGCAGATTCTGCCTTACTCTGATCGTATTCCAGTTTTTCATTAATATATCTGTAGTCAGCTTTAATCAATTCCATTATATTGTCTTGCCCTTTCAAAATTTTCTTTGCTTCCTCCTGTATATATGAATCATGTACTTGCCAGAACTTTGTTTCACCTAAATATTGTTTTACTGTACTATCTTTAGAAATTAAGGAAGCATATTCGGTTAATGTAAGGTCAGGTATACCCTTGCTCTCATTGTAGCTTTCTTGCTCCACCCAGACATAGCCCACAACAGATATCTTGTCCTCTTTGTTAGCATCGACTTCGAATGTAGCTATAATGTTACCCTCATTATCCCTACTTATCTTTGTAGGGGTAGGAGAGATATTCTCTATCTTTACCCTTTGTTTGTTCTCGTCAAAATGTCTAGGCAGGGAGAGCTCAAATATGTTTTTTGATAAATTGCCAAGCAAACTTGAGTATTTTTCTGGTAAGAAACTGTCAGTTTTTGGAGTAATATACTCTATCTCGAATCGGTATATTAGCGATGTGCCAAATTCTAAATATGGATTTTGTTTAATCCTTGACTCCGCAGGGAAAATATATCTGTCGAAGTCGTCTTCCTCTTCCTTACTGTACGTAGTAGGCCAGATTTTAGCTAAAGGGGCGACATCTTTACCTACTAGAACGCTTAAATTATACTCAATCTCTGTTGCCGTATTTGATTTTTCATCAACTATTTCGAATTGAGTGTCTTCTGGAAGCGAAGGTGCCTGTATTACGATATTTTGATTAACAACTTGCACATAGTCATGTGTTTTGTATGTGAGATATATTTTGTATGGGGAGGCCTTTGTCGTCTGTTTATAGTTGGGAACGACTACGTTGATCCCTTCCTCGCTTTCTTCGATAGAGAATTTCAATTTATTACCATTTAAGTCGGTAACATTTATAGACTCTTTTTTGAATTCTCTTTCCCCTGCTATTTGGCCTTCTGTTTTAAAAGAAAGATCTCCGATGGGGAAGGTTTTGCTACTATCGGCTGGGAAGTAATACTGACCATTAATTACCTGCCGAATATACTCTATTCGTACTGTTGCAAAATCATTTTTCCTTTCGTATTTAATTTCGATGTTGCTCTCAATATGGAAGTCAGGTCCAGCTGCTACTACTAGAGTAGGGGTAAAAACAGATAACAAGACTAAGATTGTCAGCAAGAATTTTTTCATAGTTAAATAATAACATGTTTATAAACAACCTGTGAGCTTTGTGATATTATAGGCATTATGATAACAAAATCACACACACTCTCGGTTGGAATTGTGGGTCTTCCGAATTCAGGGAAATCTACGATATTTAACTCTTTAACTAAGAAAAGTGTTCCCGCGGGGAATTTCCCTTTCTGTACAATAGATAAAAATGTTGGGGTTATAGAAATCCCTGATAAAAGGCTCGATAGATTAAGTGAATTCTTTAAAACAGAGAAGAGAGTTCCTTCTGCAATGACCTTTGTTGATATAGCGGGTCTGGTTAAGGGGGCTTCTAAAGGAGAGGGTTTAGGAAA
>Ga0265293_10013480_pt1 | contig 10605 bp, 6 predicted proteins | sample Munlanlewell138R_FD_192505 | JGI IMG/M metagenome (GOLD analysis project Ga0265293, IMG submission 192505) | Leachate microbial communities from a municipal landfill in Southern Ontario, Canada - Leachate well 138R | ecosystem: Engineered > Solid waste > Landfill > Unclassified | place: Canada... | reverse complement strand
TGAAGGAAAGTTCTAATCTTCTTCAATTAGAAAAGCCAGGGCAAGGCATTGCCTTTATATCTCCGATTGAACCTTATGAGCCAATACAAAAGGATACCTATATGTTTAAAAAGATGACTGTCATTGTCGATCGTGGATTGGCAGAGGACGTAATAGATGTTGCAAAAGAGTGTGGTGTAACCGGTGGCACCATTGTCCATGGAAGAGGAACGGGAACTCGAGAAGAAGAAAAACTCTTTGGCTTTGAAATCGAACCAGAGAAAGAACTCGTTATTATGCTCATCCCATCAACGCTCGTTTCCCTTGTAACTGAAACGCTCACCAAAACCTTCCACTTCAATACCCCCAATAAAGGAATCCTCTATTTAGAACCAGTACTAGAAACAAGAGGATTGTTTGAGGCACCTGAGCAGTAAGGGAGTCCTAGAAAGAAATATGTCCGATGATATTAAAATTCAGAAGGTTTTGGAGCTTCATGTAAAAAGGCCACATAGCACTGAAGGGGAATCTCATTAAAAATCTTCTAATATTTCACCCAACCCTTTTGATCATTGCATCACTATATTAAATTTCTATTTAGAAGGGGTGCAAAAGAAAATATCTTAGAGTTTTGCATACCCACAATTTTGTTCATATTCCACATGCCATTTAGTAATAAGTTTCGCAATTGACGGTAGATTTATGGCAAATGAGTCTCTTTCAAAATTGTCTCGGAAATATCATGTTTCTTTCTTGGTTATTCGGCGAACAGATAAATCTAAATACTCTTTTTTTAACTCAATTCCAATATACTTCCTGTTTAATCCCATTGCTGCAACACCAGTAGTAGAACTGCCACTAAAGGGGTCCAAAACAATATTCTCTACGTGTGTAGATGCTAAAATAATTTGTTTAAGTAAAAAAAGTGGTTTTTGAGTTGGATGTTTACCTTCAAGTTTCTCTGAGGGAGGTGTTAAAGAACTAGTCCAAACATCCTTCATTTGTTTTCCACCATTTAACTCTTTCATAATTTCATAGTTAAAAATATGTTTTGATTTATGCTCAGCTTTACAAGCCCATAAAATAGTCTCAGTGCTGTGAGTAAAATATCTACATGATAAATTGGGGGGAGGATTAGTTTTTTGCCAGGTAATGTTGTTAAGAATAGCAAATCCTTCTTGTTCTAAGGCCATCCCAATACTGTAAATATTATGCAAAGAGCCACTGATCCAAAGGCTTCCATTGTCTTTCAGCAACCTTTTACAGAGTTTAATCCAAGATCTATTAAAAGAGTGTTTTTCTTCAAGGGAATCAATCTTATCCCAATCTCCCTTATCTACAGAAACCATTTTACCTGAATGACAAGAGATTCCCCCATTACTTAAAAAGTAGGGCGGGTCAGCAAAAATCATATCAATAGAAGCAGGGGTAAGCTGCTTCATGACCTCAAAAGAATCCCCTTGAATGAGTATTCCATTTTCTTCACTGTGGTAGGGGGATATGGATTTGGGAATTATTGATGTAAACGAGAAGCTGGTTTTCATAAAAACAATAGTATTCGCACTCTATACAAATGTCTAGTAGTTGTTATTTTTTAAATAGTTGTCTCAGTATTCCATCTTCCATATCTTTAATATTGAAGACATATTTCAGTTGGTCAAAAGCTTCTCGGAGGTTTTCTCGAGCGCTTATCCATCCTTTCCCGTCTGTAATCCACATGAAGTTAAAACCGTCTATCTCTACAGAGGACTTTCCCAGCATAAGATAGCTACGGGCTGTCTCATTAAGTTTAGACCCTCCACTTGTATAGAAGTTAGTCTCAATTGCATATACTTCAGAACCTGTATAGACAACAAAATCAAATCTCTTAATAGATTTTCCCTGATTTGAAAGCAACGCAATATCTACGTTAAACGTTTCTTTAATATCAGATGTCGTCATTTCTTTAAAGTAATTCTCATTTGAAACTAATCCAGCTTCGATTAAATAATTCTCTACTAGAGTTTCCATTTGCTTGCCACCACGGTTTTTTCTACCGTTTGAGTCAAGGCCAGTTTCTACTCCTAAAACGTAGTCTACAAGATTATTAACTAGATGCTTTGACAACATGTCAAAAAGCCCAGTCTTTCTCATGAAGATTTTATACTGAGAAATGGTTTGATTTTGTTCTTTAAAATTATATAGAAAAGCACCATCTGGATCTTGTGCATAAAGTTCTTGATAACGAACTGCTAAAAGAATAGGAATGCACTTTAAGGTTTCTGGGTATCTTGAAATTATCGCTTCAAATTCATTTTCTATATCAGTAGACCCAATGAGAGAATTTAGAATATTTAGTTCTATTTTAATTTGGTCAACGTTGTTAACCACTTTTTCAAAATCAACATAATATTGGTACCCAGAGATACTTTCTTTAAACCCTTTAAGCCATTTATCAAAGTCTCTACTCATAATAATATCCTCATCCTTAGTAATTTCGTATTAGAAGTTCGCTCACTTTTCCACGAGATTTGGTTTTGCTACTAATTAATCTTGCAGCACCAATTCTTTCAATATGCAGTGGGGAGTATAACACATCAAAAAAGTCATCACTAGGATTAATATTTTTAGGATCTGAATTACTTGCTAAAATAAATGCACCCTTTTCTGACAAATGATGTATATATTGTGATAGTTGAATTTGGTCATCGTCATTGAAGTCATCTTTCGTATATGAAGTAAAATTTGAAGTAGTATCAAGCGGACGATAGGGGGGATCAAAATACACAAATGTGTTCTCGTCAATGAATGAATCACTTTGCTTATAATCTCCACAAACAATCTGTACATTCTTTAACAAACGGGAAACGTTATTCAGATTCTTGGCATTGCAGATGAGTGGATTCTTATATCTTCCAGAAGGGACATTGAAGTCGCCTTTTGAATTTACTCTATATAAGCCATTGAAGCATGTTCTATTAAGAAAAATAAAATGTGCAGCAATATCAAGATCGCTGTTTGAATCTTTCTTGATGAGGTTATAATGTGCTCTTTTGTGGTAAAAATAATCTTTCCTTTCATCAAGTGATAGTGGAATATATTGACTTTCTATCTCACTAAGAGCATCAATAAGGCCTTCTACATCTTCCTTTATTGTTCTATATGTCGTAACAAGCTCACAGTTAATATCACTTATATAAGTTTCTTTAATATCATAATGTTGTAATAGGTGAAGAAAGACAGAACCACCGCCCACAAAAGGTTCTGCATACTTTTTGATAGTAGTACCAAAGTTGAGTGGTAATCTGGTTTCAATCTCTTTAAGAAGTTGGGTTTTTCCTCCAGCCCACTTTACAAACGGAGATGCTTTTCCATTCATGTATTATAAGTCCTCAGGTTATTTAATGTCCTACCATCATAATAGTCTAGATTGAAGTACTTCAAGTGCCTTATTTGTTTTAACAGTTCTAGGAATTTATATCAAAACAAAATTAAATCGATGTAAATAAAGAAGTGTAGAAGCGAAGCAGATTTCATTCTTTTGAGGTGTAATTTATATAACACTTATAGGATGAGGATATTATGAGCATTGCAAAACAACAACAATTAGAGCCAGAAAGTTTTTCCTTAGAATTAAATACAGTCTGGAGTTTTCCAGAAAGAGGATCATGGGCCACCCATAATGGTAGTTATAGAGGGAATTGGTCTCCGTATATCCCTAGAAACTTACTTCTTCGCTACACAAAAGAAGGAGATGTCATCCTTGACCAGTTTGCTGGGGGAGGGACGACCCTAGTTGAAGCTAAACTTCTTAACCGAAATGCAATAGGATATGATATTAATCCACTCGCCATCAAAAGGTGTGAGGATAAACTGGCATTTGAGTACCCATCAACATCTGAAATTACAATAGCAGAGGGAGATGCTTGTCATCTAGATCAGGTAAATAATGAATCTATTGATTTTATTTGTACTCATCCTCCCTACGCAGACATTATTAAATACAGTAAGGATATTTCTAGAGACATCTCCTTGCTAAAAAAAGATGAGTTCTTAGATCAGATGAGGCTTGTCGCAAATGAATCTTTCAGAGTGTTAAAGCCTAAAAAGTACTGTGCTATTCTCATTGGTGACATGAGAAAGAGTGGTAGTGTCATACCTTTAGGTTTCGAGGTGATGAATATATTTCTCAATTCTGGATTTTACAACAAAGAGATTATCATCAAAGAGCAACATAATTGTACTTCAACGAGTAAATGGGCTGAAAGTAGTATTAAATACAATTTTTTCTTGCTTGCTCATGAGTATCTATTTATCTTTAGAAAGAATTAATATTCCAACAAGGTTGTAATGTAGTTCTACATCACAACCTTATAAAAAGTATTATTTAATCTACCACCACCCTGTGGAGAAAATTAATCAATTGGTGATAATCCGATGTCAAGACAATCGGTCTATCACATCGCTATGGCAAAAAATGATATCTATTGCGTTATGGAGGGTTTAGTTTAAATGAAAAGTTCCCCTAATCCACGCCATAGCATATGTCTTCCAGAATAATTCCAATAGGTAATATCTTGTTCAAGATGAAAGTTGCTATAGGCTTAATTGGGTTCTGATTTCGATCTTTTCCTTCATTCAAAGCTTATAAAGAAACAAAAAGTAGAGGTGGCAAAGTGAAGTATTCATAGTTATAATGGTCAAAAGTAATGTTTTTGGGTATGAAGGCATAACTTCCATTGTGATGAATACAAGGTTAATACTTCTTGAGCTCCTATTCTTAGCATTTCTTCCTTTAAGTCTTATTCAAATATGATACCTTCTTCATTATAGTTAAAGGTGTTCTTCTTTGCTTCTGACTTTATACCTAATCATGTCTACTATAATTATGGAGGCTTGAATGAGTTGGGAAGATAATTTGATAAGAGATGATGAGATCCTGAGAGAAATAAGGATAAAGTCAAAAGACTTTGTCTATGAAAGTGTTAAAAAAGCACTTACCCGTGAATACCTAGATAATGGATGGGAATTAGACAGGAAATTTAAAACTGTTGATAAATTAAAAAAGAAAAAGACGATATCAGTAAAATTTGAGGATGAAGTCTGGGTGCTGCTAGCATCTTTAGGTTTTAATATCATGAATAAAGATAATAGACTCATTATTCCTTATTCTGAAAATAATTCATCACTTGGCAAACAAATCGACATACTAGCCGCAGATGAGGAAACGCTTCTTTTCGTTGAATGTAAAACTGCTGAAAGCATAAAGTCGTCAAACTTCAAAAAGGAACTTGAGAGTATTCACGGATATAGAAAAGGATTAATTAAAGAAGCAAAGAAAGTTCTAGGGAATAATAACCATAGAAAGATCAAATTTGTTTTTGCCACTAAGAACTACGATATAAGTGAAAAAGATGTAGAAAGAATGAAAGAATTCAATATTTTCCATCTAGAGGATAATTCAATTCAATATTACACAAGCTTAGTGAAACATCTTGGTACAGCAGCCAGGTATCAATTTCTAGGAAGGATGTTTAAGGGACAAACAATAAAAGAAATGAAGTATAGGATCCCTTCTATAAAAGGGAAAATGGGCGGGCTGACTTATTATTCTTTTGTGATTGACCCCGAAAACCTTTTGAAAATTTCCTATATTCTTCATCAGGTGGATGTTCATGATGATTCTTTACCTTCCTACCAACGTATAATCAAGAAAAACAGACTTTCAGGGATACGAAAGTTTATTAATGATGGTGGCTTCTTTCCAAATTCAATAATCGTTAGTTTTGAAGCTGAGGGGAGAAGCCCTAGGTTTGATCAAGCACCTTCTTACTTTAAGGGTGATTATGAGGATACTCAAATTGGGATTTTACACTTACCTCGCTACTATCGTTCTGCGTATATTATTGATGGACAGCATCGGTTATACGGGTACTCTGACTCGAAATATGCAAATAATAATCAGATACCTGTCGTTGCCTTTGTAAATTTAGATAAAACAAAGCAAATAGAGTTATTTATGCAAATTAATGAAAATCAAAAAGCCGTTCCCAAAAACTTAAGAAATACATTAAATGCAGATTTATTATGGGAAGATAAAGATAAAAATAACCAAAGAGAAGCATTAAGGTTGCGCATTGCAATGAAATTAGGGCAAGATCCAAAATCACCTCTTTTTAACAAAGTTCATATAGGGGAAAATGAAAAAAAATCTAAAAATACAGTAACTTTAGAGAATATAGAGGATGGGTTAAAGGCTTCAAAGTTCTTCAATACCTATTCAAAAAATGTTCTGTCAAAGAATGGTTTTTTTGATAAAGAGAATAATGAAAAGACTTTTTCGGTTATTTACAAATATATAAATTCTTGTTTTAGTTATCTTAAAGAAAATTTAACTGAAGCATGGGAGGCGGATCCCCCCGTTTTAACATCAAATAATAGTATTAATGCTCTTTTTAGAATCTTAGGAGATATTGTTGAGTCATTAATTGATAAAGGAGAACTCAGCAACCCTATAGAAAGCTTGGACCAAGTCACGAAGAAATCTCTATTTTATATTGATGCTTTGGTTAATTTTTTTAAAGAAATTACACCTGACCAACAAGAGGAGATTAGAACAGCTTATGGTGCTGGTGGAAAATTAGTAGCTTGGAGAATTTATCAAAGAGAAATTAATAAGTCCCGAACAAGCTTTAATCCCGATGGCTTAAGTAAGTGGCTAGAGGATAACTCTCGCCAATATATTGTACACTCATTTGAGATGATAAATGCTATCGAAAATCTTCTGAAAAAGGATTTTAAGGCTCAATTATCGAAAACCTATGGAGAAAAATGGTTTACTCTTGGTTTGCCAGAAGGAGTTTTTAAAAGTGCTATATCATTGGCTTCTGCGAAAGATTACGAAGCTCTTGTAAAAGAAGGAACAACAGACCCATGGGATTGTCTTACATTAGTTAATTATAGAGATATTGCTATCTATCGCCAACAGTGGGAAGAATTATTTGAAACACGATATACAAAACCTGGTGAAGAAAATTTGCCGGGAGGTAAAAAAGCCAAAACAAGATGGATGTATGAATTAAATAAAATTAGGAATAAAAGTCACCATAATAATCCAGTCAGCAAAAGTGAATATGATTATCTTACAGATGTTTATGATTGGCTTATAGAGAAGAGAACATGAGCAACCAGCTTCCTCACAAAACAGTAAAAGAAATTAGGTGGAGTTGAAATATAATTTGATGTTTTGCATCTCAGCCGTTACGAGAGGGGCAGTGTGATTTTGTTTCCCTAGGGTAGGGCTTTGCCAGTAAGAATACTTGAAAAATCTGTTACTCTTACACGAACTCTTTTGAATGAAATATGCTAATAAGTATTAAGACCGAATCAAAGAAGGCATGAGCAATCTCAATGAATCAATATTTCACGCGAGGTGCTCTTAAATGCGAGTAATACTGAAGGTTTTTGATAGAAAATTAGCATCTTTATGTTACCCAGTACAGAAGGTAGTCTTGTCGAGTGAGCAATTTAAGAAAATTATTTCTGGTGGTTCAATGTCTATAGTAATTTACAGCCATTGATAGTTTACACATATGTATTCAGGATTCCCTTGAGTCTTGTTACTTCGTTCGATTCGTTTGTCTTAAAGCGATGTACGGGGATATTGTTATGTTGTAGGGCACGATCTTTTAATTCATCACGATAACGTTGTTTGGGATTTTGTTCATGAAAGGTTACTCCATCTACTTCTACCACAAACAGAGCTTGTTTAGTTACACGGTTGTAAAAAAGGAAGTCTACGTGTGTCCAAGGGTGAAGAAGGTAGCGTAGTTCTTCGTTGGTGAATTCTTTGGTAGATCGAAGTAGTTTTGAGAGGCGTAGGTGCATTGAGAAATTAATCTTAGGGTATGTATCAAGAAGACGTGTAACAATCTCACTCATTGCCAGTTCACTAACATACATCTTTGATTTTTGATGCATGGTCTTTAAGTACGATTTAGAGTAATCACTGTGTAGTAGATCAAAAATAGAAGTGACACTCGACTCTTTTGCTGAACCATAATGATACTCAGCATATCTAATAAAATCGCTGATAGGGTTGTTTTTAGAGTGGTACACTTTGTGTGACACAATTGCGGTCACTGAACTTTTTGCTCGTGAGATAGCGACATTGAGTAATTGATGATTTGTCACAAAATCAGACACCTTATCTTTTTCATCATGAGTAATATCATTTACAGTGAAAGAGAGGATTACATCTTCTTTCTCCCGCCCCTGGAAGCGGTGAATGGTATCTGCTTCGATGGTATCAGTAGTGTATCGGCGTTGAAGTAACTCTGCTTGGTAACGAAAAGGGGCAATGATTCCAATGTCAGAGGAACTACTCTCTTCCAAGAGCTTTCCCACTTCATCAATTTCTCGTTGGTTATATAAACCTGTGCCGTAGGGGTTTTTATAAGCGTGGTTGCCTTCTACTGTTTTTATAACTTGAATATGTTGTTGGTAGTTCTGAGTCATTACAATCAGTTGATTATCATAAAACATCTGGTTACAAAAGTTGATAATTGATGGGGCACAACGATAATGTTCCCTAAGGAGTGTTGTGGGAACATCTGTAACCACCTCTTTGGTAGTCTTCAAAATTGAGTTCTCTTCATACCAGTAGTGCATCGGGATATTATATTTACGAGCAAGTGTACGAGATGCATCAAATAAAGCCTCTTCTTCTATTTGTTGAAGCTGCTTTGAATCCCCTACTATGACCACATTCTTAGCATGGTTTAGAGCAAGAATACTACTGAGTAAATCTCCTTGGCTTGCTTCATCTATGATGACATAATCAAAAGAGAAACCTTGTGGAACATTATTCAATAGTGATTGAGCAGTACTTAATATTATCGGGTACCGATGTAAGAATCGATCAAATTCGTTTTTGAAGGTTTTTTGATCAAATGGAATGTATTTTGTTGTACGATAGTGATTAAATAAAGAGCGAGTTAAAAATTGAACTGAAAGGTTGTGAAGTTTTTGTTCAACACCTCTTCGATAATCTTCTTCATGCAGTGATTCAAGTTTCTCTATTTCGAAATGGGCTTCTTTTAAACGGTTTGTAAAATAATGAGTTTCTGCTTCATCTAACAAAAGATTATGATCAAAGCTTTTAACATTACACTTATAGTGACGTTTAATCCTCCATCGCTCAAAGAAGCGAATCTTACGAGGCTCCTGAAGACGAACAGATAATGAGACATAATCTTTAGATGGGAGATCATTTTTAAGGAAGTTAGTTTGATCCCACTGACTAAGGTGGTGTTTTAGTTCAAGTTCTAAAGAACGGATAGTCTCTTCTAAAGTAGACCGATTAATCTCTGCTTCTTGAATTATCTTCATAATTTTATGAAGGGCATCTATCTCACCTTGAAACACAGCAGGAGGGACTCTTTTACTAAGGAACTTCTTTAATTCAGAATAGCTTTGATTTGCAAAAAAGTTCTCTACGTTCATCCGATTCCCTAATCTTGAAAGTAAAAAGGAGAATTCTGTCTCTTGGAATTTCTCTTGAACATTATCTATTGCGGTATTGTTGTTGGAGACAATGGCAACAGTTTTTCCCCGAATAAAAAGGTTCACAATCAAATTTAAGATTGTCTGAGTTTTTCCTGTTCCAGGAGGTCCCTCAATGACACTAATTGAGTGAGAGAGTGCTTGCTTAATAGCAGTGAGCTGACTTTGGTTAAAAACAAAAGGTGCAATGATTGGCTCGAAACCAGGTGGATAGCTTTTGGACTTTCCCAAAAAAAGATCGTTCAATACCGAAGAGCTAGAGAGCTTCAACCTTTGGTAATTGCGTGATAGAAAATAAAGTGGGCTATCCTCTTCAGCAATTGTTTGAGCATAAGCGGCTAGTTCTTGATAATAGCTCATACAGCTCTGAATCTGTTTGGCATTCAGCTCTTGGGAAGAGGAAGATATCTTCATAGGAGCACGGGGAGGTGCCTCTCTTGTTACTCTGACAGGCTCTAAAGGAACCCTAACTTTATTTGCCTGAGGTAGTGGTGAGTCTTCTTTTGTTTTCTTTATAGGATCTGGAAAGTACTCGCGTTGTTGCACCTTTTTCTTAGGCGAAACTTTTCTTATGATTTTCACATTCTTTTTCTTGAAGAAATAAGATCTTTGAGAACCGCGGAAATAGACTGTATACCCCGTATGGGTTTTGTATTTATACGCTGTATATAGAGCCGTAATTGAAGAACTCTGATCTTTCCAAGAGCGACTCTTTTGGTCCCACAGTAATACAGCTACCTTATTTTTATCAAACGTAACACGCTCACCCATAGTGAGAGTATCGTAGCATAAAAGAGGGAGAAGAGGGGAAACTATCCTTACATAGTGAGATTACTGTCCGCTGAGTGTGGTAGCGTATAATAAAGTTCGCAATTTGCAGGTAGATTGAAAAAGGTCATGAGAGCTTCCATACTAGTTATTAACGAAAAAAGACTAGGAGGAAAAACATCTCATGGCCGACTCTCATACTATCAAAGAATTACTGGAAAAACTACTGTTGAATGATAGCAGTGATCCGTTACGATCAATTATACACCTGTTTTTGCAGATGATTATGGAATATGAAGTGGCAAACAAAGTAGG
>Ga0265293_10013479_pt1 | contig 10605 bp, 8 predicted proteins | sample Munlanlewell138R_FD_192505 | JGI IMG/M metagenome (GOLD analysis project Ga0265293, IMG submission 192505) | Leachate microbial communities from a municipal landfill in Southern Ontario, Canada - Leachate well 138R | ecosystem: Engineered > Solid waste > Landfill > Unclassified | place: Canada... | reverse complement strand
TCATCTCGTGTAAAATGGTGGTGGGACATTATGGACTCCTTCGGGTGTTTCAACAGAACTATTGTACCGAAGATCTCTGTGATGTCCTCTTTTTTTGCACCGGTTGCATTTCAACCTTGAATCCGCCCAGCGGCATGATGAATTTGTCTGTTCCGACAACCGTATGCTACGCTGATAATGCCGGGCGAAGCGAAGACAGGCTCTGCTGGCGAGCAACCTGTCACGGAATACCCCGGAACGGCTCATCGAGACGATGTGTCTGGGATGAGGAGCCCTATTACTCCTCATCCCCCCATACACATCGGATCGAAAGCCGACGATGCCTAAAAAAACGCAAAAAAACGGTGAGACCGCCTTAAGCGGACTACCTAACAAAAATCGTGGAAAGTCCTATTGCCGCTGAGCTAAGACAGAAGGAAGCAATGGAAAATTCAAAGATCTTTAAGAAGCGATTTATGAAGGAAAATCTGCAGACAGCCACTGTGAGACAAACTTCCTATGCTAAAAAAATGGGAATCCTATTGGCCACCCTTGCACTTGTTTTTTGCCTTTCTTTTCCTGTCGTGGGACAAGAGCGGAATCTTGATACATTTAAACCTGATACCTCGCGGTTTAAGACGCCAATTCCTCAAGAAAAACAAGCAACTTTTACCGGTTCCGCAGAGGAAATCGTCGCCAAATATTTATCAGAACATTTTCCCGATTACGTGTATGTGGGACCGTTCGATTTTTTTGGGATCGAAAAGACTTACACTTATAATTCGCCTTGGCTCATCAGTGCGGATTTTGACGGTAACGGGCATATAGACTTCGCATTCTTTGCAACGAAAAAAAGTAATCTCCAATTAATGATAATTATTTTAAGTAACTTTGGAAATACGTTTACACACACTGTTGTACGAGAAAACATTATACTTGATGCGGATAATGAAGGAATTGGTTTAGTTTTGCAAGAGCCCAGAGGAATCAGTACCCCTGTTGATAGGAGCACCTACGTATTAGGGGATGGATCCGAGATACATGTTGGCAATGCAAAATATCCTTTCTTTGTATTCGGTCAGTACGCTACTTGTCTTTGTATTGACACCTATTGGTGGGAAAACAATCGTTATAATTCCGCCAATGAAAAAGCAAAATCTTATCGAGAAAACCCGGCCAATATAGGAATTGTTAACACTGCCCAAGATGCTCTTAATCTTCGCGAATCTCCTTCATTAAACGCCGGAATTATAGAGAAACTCCCACGTGGCTCTAAAGTCCTTGTTATAAATAGACCCAAAGAAAATAAACCCTGGGTAGAAATTCTCTTTGAGGAGCAAGTTGGTTGGGTGCATGGCCAATATTTAACTTTTTAAAAGTTGATTGATTTACAACTAGCGTGATCTTCCAAACCATCGGTAGTTTTCTCCGAAAGGAACAGCAGCTTGATATGGAAGTGTGTTGACAAGTTTAACAGCTGTTTAAAAGCGATCCATTTTCCAGACATAAGGCGTTCGTTTCGGAAAAAGAATTTTTAAGAAGTGCTGTGCTTTTTGCGTTAAGATTGCCTGTTTACCGGACAATATTTCCTGAACATAATGATAACCAGTCATGAGTTGCAAGAACTCTTCGGAAGAAATACTGAGTTTGTTTTCGCCGGACTGACGTGCAATGTCGACAATGCCGTGGTGTGTGCGAATGCGATAGGGAACTTGGTCTATGATGAGGGTCAAACAAAAGACCTCATCAGCCATTGCCGAAAATGAAAGTGCCGCTTCCCATTCTGCCTGCATACTTTCCAGCGTTTCTTCCAAGTTAACCAAAGCCATCATCCCTTGGTTGTTCCTATAAATATAGGTCTCGTGTACACTGCGGTAGCGGAGGATATACCGAATAAAAGGATGGCTTGGCGGGAGATGAAATCGTAATTTTGAAGCACACTCTTTTTCCGCGCTAAGAGCACAATGATGCAGTAAAAGGGGAAAACAGTCGGTGGAAATCGCCTCTAATTCGTCTACGTGCATCTCATCGCCGGCATAACGAGCCAAGGAATAACCAACAACTTTACCATGGACATCCGTGAGTACACGGGCGGATTGCCATTGATCGTAGCGCGCGGTAACATGTCCAAAGGAACGGAGTACGGAACAGGTACTTTCTGTGTCATTCTTGTTGTGGAGTCGCAGAAGCGTGGGAATATCGCCGGGTTTAATAGGACGTTCTTTATACGCAATAGGGCAGCTGATCTTTGCTTCTTTTAATTCTATAATGCTTGCATAATCCGGCAATACAGCGGTAAAACCCCAGCGGCTATAAAAGTCTTTGATACCAAAAAGCATGGAAAGGTGGTAGCCGTGGCTTTCCATATACTGTTTCATATCTTCCATGAGCAGTGATGCGTAGCCCTTTTTACGCTGAGCTGCGGCTGTTGTCACATATCCTATACCGCCCATTTTGAGGCGCGATTCTCCGATGCGAATGGTATGCGTAAAGAGACAACAACAGGCGGCTACTTGACCGTTCACAAGCAAAATGCGCGTATGTTCTTTCTCGTAATAATCCGGATAATTGCCAATAAAAGTATCGACAATTTTCCGCCCCTGCTCCGTTCCTCCATAATGAACCCGCGTAATTAAATCATGGGTCTTTTTTCGCTCGTCGGCAGTTTCAACGCTTTTTATAAGAACTCGAACCATTTTCTTTACTCCACAATGCTACAAACAAATCATACGAAACACCGGGAATTGAAACAAAATAGATGGCGCATTTTTTTTGTTATTTCTAATATGATGAACTGAGCAAAAAAAGACCCGTCGAGATAAAGTGCATCTCAACGCATAAATACGTTATGATAGGAACAGGTACGCGCGGCATGATGTGCCGTCACCGTATACTCGTCCTCCCAATTATCTCAACAAAACCACGTTAAAAATATGTCTGACACCAAAAAAATAGTGTTCATATTTCTTGTATTGACAGTTATGAACCCTTGTTTCAGTGAAGCAGAAAGAGGCTCTGTTCCGATTCAATCCTTCACGCACATTGCTATGGCAACGACCTTCAAAGCCATCGTGTATGGAGAAGATACCGATACGGATCCCGAGTCCCTTCGTGATGCCGCCCAGGCTGCGTTTCAGGCCGTGGACGCTTTGGAAAATCGGATCAGCAACTGGAAACCCGGCAGCTATACTTCTTTGGTAAATAAGAGTGCCGCAAAAAAACCGCTTAAAGTTTCTGTTGATCTCATTGAGCTCCTGGAAGTTTCACGACGTATCTATAATAATTCTTCCGGCGCTTTTGATGTGACCGTAAATCCATTACTTGTCTTTTGGCGTGAACAAGAAAAGCTTGGAATTTTTCCGGAACCGGAAAAAGTGAAACCAATTTTAGATCATGTTGGTCTTAACCATGTTTTAGTTGACAACGTGGCCAATACGGTTTTCTTCGAAAAGCCGGGTATGAGTTTGGATTTTGGCGGCATTGCAAAGGGTTTGGCTCTTGACCGAATGGCCGTCGTGTTGGAAGAGCATGGCGTACACACGGCTCTTCTCAATGCCGGAACCAGTACTCTATTAGCCATGGGTCAACCCAAAGATGAAGCCGGTTGGACTGTGTCCATTAATTCACCGTATAATAACGGCCTTGACAATTCAATTGCCAATGTTGTAATTTGCAATGAGTCTCTGTCTACCTCATCCAATGCAGAACGTTTTTTTGATGTCGGAGGAAAGCGTTGCGGCCACATCATCGACCCTCGTAACGGAATGCCGGTTGGCGGACTAACCAGCGCCACTGCTATTTGTCCAACAGGTGTAGAAAGCGATGCTCTGAGTACAGCTTTTTTTGTTATGGGCGTGGCAGAAGTTCGGTCTTATTGCGAAAAACACCCTGAGGTACGCGCCATCCTGCTGGAAGACGGGTGCCCGGATAATGAAGCCATTTTTGTTAATTTTAATAACGAAAGATCGAAGGAGTAATGATGAGTAACAATTTAAGCAGACGTAATTTCATGAAAACCGCAGGTGCCGCCACAGGCTTTATGATTGCTGCCGGCTATTCCCCCTTTAGCTACGCGCAGAATGATAAAGTACGGGTGGGCTGCATAGGTACCGGTGGACAAGGGTCTTTCCATATCCGCGATGGATTGACCGGCACAGATGATATTTTAATCACGGGCGTTTGCGATGTGTTTCTGCCCCATCAACGTGAAGCGGTGAAGTATGCCCAGCTTGCCAACGCAGGCGTTGCTTTAACAGAAGGCAAGAAACTTAGCGACGACGAAAAACAACGTGCCAGCGCCGCCTATAAACCCGCGGCCTATTATGATTATCGGGAAATGCTTGACAAAGAAGAGTTGGACGCAGTCATTATCTCCACCCCCTTAAACACCCATTTCCCCATTACGGTCGATTGCCTTGATCGTGGACTGCATGTCTTTTGTGAAAAAACCTTAGTCCGTTCCATTGAAGACGGTCGCGCGCTTATTCAGAAGTGTCATGATATGAATACGTGGGTACAGGTTGGTCATCAACGCCACTACAATCCGAAATATAACATGGCTATAGGCCTCGTCTATGACGAAGGCAGAATTGGCCGAGTGAACCATCTTACCGCGCAGTGGCACCGTAATCATTTCTGGCGCCGCGTGCTGCCCAGCGGCTATGTGCTCAATGATGAAGAGAAAAAATATATCACCGATTTGGAAAAACATCTGAATTGGCGTATTTATGAAGATACGTCTGAGGGATTGTTCACTGAATTGGCAACCCACCAAACCGACGTCGCGAACTGGTTCATGCGCGCCATTCCCAAACGTGTACACACCTTTGCCGGCTTAGATTATTGGCGTGATGGACGTACCACGGACGACAATATTTTGTTGACCTATGAGTATGAACAAAATCCCGGCGATCCCGGTTTCATCCCCATCGACCAGCGCAGTATGTTCCAGAAACTGAATCAGATTAACCGCGGCTACAAAGTTCGTTTCGTCTATTCCAGTATTCTCGCCAATGCCAAGCGCGGCGCATCTGAATTGATCCAAGGCGATAAAGGCTCCATTGAATTGACGGAAATGGATTGCTTCCTCTACGGCGAAGACTATATCACCCAAGCTGATGAAGAAATTTCAGCCGAAGATCAGGCAAAAAGTACCGCAAGCGGCGGTACACGCCAAGTGAGCACGGAAGAGCTGCTCCATGGTGTAGAACTGTTGGGCGATGTTCCTCTGGAAACGCCGGATGTGTATCAATTCCGTGCTTTTGCAGATTGCATCAAAAATGGCGGAATACCGTTGAGCAATCAGATGGTGGGATATACCACCGCTATCACATCGATCGCAGCGGTCGAATCGAAAAAAGAACAAAAGGTCGTCGAGATCGATCCTGATTGGATTAAGTTCGATTTTGAGGTGCCCAGCTTCTATGATTATACCCCTTGGGTATCCGATAAAGAAGACGATGCCTAATCAATCTGCGTGTACGAAGAAGGATTAAACAAATACCACAAGTATGTGGTGTAAACACTAAATCAATGGAGTATTGTACATTATGAAATGGCTAAAGTTTTTGGTGATCTTTGTACTCGGCGGCGCGCTGGGCTTAGCGGCAGGTGGGTATCTGGGCTATCATGTTGGCGCATCAGACCAACGTATTGACACAGCACCGGTCGCTACGGTTATCCCCGTACAAGAAGAACGGCAGATGCCGACTAAAAAAGCCACGAAAGAAGAGCCAGCAGCGGTTGCGGTAGAAGAAGAAGCCGTAGCTGCCGTAGTGGAAGAAGAAGCGGCAGCAGCTGTTGTAGAAGAGACTCCCGCTGACGCAGAACCTGAAGCCGCGCCGGTGGAAGAAGTACCCGCCGCTGACGCAGAACCCGAAGCGGCGCCCGTGGAAGAAGCGCCTGCCGAAGAAGTTATTGCTGACAACGAACCGGAAACGACAGAAAAGATAGAAGAATTTATTATTTCTGCCAATGATGATTCCGAACTCATGTGGCTGGGCTACAAAGTTGTTTTGGGACAGCGCATCTCGATGCAAGGTGGTTTTGCCAACTTTAACGGAAAACTCGTAGCTGAAAATGAAGATCCTGACAGTAGTTTCGTAGAAGTTATCATTGACACGAAATCCATTTTCTCGGAAAATACAATCCTGACAGGCGTACTTAAAACGGCCGCTTTCTTTAATGTCGGTGAGCATCCGGAAATTCGTTTTGTAAGCACAAGTATTGAACCGGCTGAAGACGGCAGCTATACCGTTACCGGTAACCTCACCATGAAAGATGTCAAACACGGTATACAATTTCCTGCAACCATTGAACGCCGTGGAGAAGACGTCTTTGTGAAGGCGGAATTCACCATTGATAGAAAACTCTGGGATGTGGGCTATGATGACTTTGAAGGTTCCCCAATCCTTAAAGAAGCCGTTATTTCTTTTGAAATTTTGGCGGAAGCAGATAATTAATCTGCTGCATAATTTTCTAACGATCATGATATGGGCGAGAAAAGTCTTGACAGGCTTTTTCTCGCCTGTTTTTATGAAGGGATACCACAGCTATGTTTGACAGGCAAACGATTTTAATCACAGGCGGCGCAGGGTTTGTGGGCGCCCATTTGGCCTTGGTATTTAAAGAACACTATCCATCTGCCCGGGTGATTGCTTTCGATAATCTCAAGCGCAAAGGAAGCGAACTCAATCTGCTTCGGCTTATCCAAGGCGGTATTGAATTTCTTCACGGTGATGTCCGTGTTCCCGCCGATTTTCCCATATTGAAAAACTTGGCGCTTATTGTTGAATGCAGCGCGGAACCCTCCGTGTTAGCCGGCTATGGCGAAGCCCCGGCTTACGTGATTGACAGCAATTTAAACGGTGTAATTCATTGTTTAGAACTGGCGCGCAACACAGGAGCCGCTATGCTCTTCCTATCGACCAGTAGGGTCTATCCCATTCAGGCGTTGTGCGACATTGCCTTGGAAGAAAGGGACACCCGATTTGAAGTGCAGCAGAAACAGGATCAGCCCGGTATCACCACGGCTGGTATTGATGAACTCTTTCCCATCAATGGCGCACGATCCCTCTACGGGGCGACAAAATATGCCGCAGAAGTATTTATTACCGAATATGCCGCCATGTATGGATTACATTGCATAATTAACCGATGCGGGATTATTGCGGGTCCTTGGCAAATGGGCCGTGTCGATCAAGGGCTTATGTCCTATTGGCTTTCACGTCATATTTTCAAAAAATCCCTTTCTTATATTGGCTTTGGCGGCAAAGGGAAACAGCTTCGCGATATGCTTCATGTAGCTGATCTTCGAGATTTGATTTTGCTGCAGGCAGCAAATATTGCGGAATGGTCTGGTAGTCTCTTTAACGTAGGCGGAGGAGTAGATAACAGCATTTCCTTACAAGAGCTTACGCGTTTATGCACTAAAGTTACCGGCGAAACTCTTTCTGTATCATCCAATGAAACAACTCGCCCCGCTGATATTCCCTATTATGTATCCAACAATAAAAGTGTGCAGGCAAACTGTGGCTGGTCTCCTTCAAGGAGCCTGGAAATCATCGCTGAAGATACAGCCCGTTGGATGAGGGATAATTGTGAAATGTTAAGAAATACCTTGGGCTGAGGGGGGCTTCCCATGCACGCTGTGTCCGAAAGGCGAAGAATACGGACTAGTGCTGTTTGCATCGGGTGGCCGTGTTTACTTGCACGAAAACATACAGTTGTTGTGTAGACACCGGCAAAGTACGTTATAAAGGGAGTGAAGAGAAGGGGTTTGTCCCTGTACAATTGATCTTTCCATACGCAGAGCAAGACAACCCTCTTCAAAAATAGTATTGAGATCACTAAAGAAGGGAGAATCGGAAGGCAGCGTTTTCTTCGCCAGCCCTTGCCAAAGCTCGCCTTGGGGTATAGCCTTTTCTGGCAAGCCCAGACACCTCAAAAAATGGGGATCCTTCAGCAGAGAAGCACTGCCATATCGAATCGCGTCATTTAGTGTCTCTGTCAAAATATCTGTCCGTAATCTCTCTTGTTCTTCCCTATCGGAAAGCTCCTCATCGACAAGGGCTTTAACAACTGCCGTGATCAAGGCGGCAATAGCGACGTCGGCACGTGGGCATTCCTGAATATCCGACAAACGTATTTCTATGGAGCCGCGGTCAAAACGAGCAATGGCACCGCGGGCATTGATCCATTCGTGCTGCAATATTTTTTGTGGGTCCAAAGGTGTCAGGGCATCATAAATGGGGCGCAAGATAAGAGATTCATAGGCTTCCCGCCCGTCTACGATCTCCGGGATAATTTTCCCGGAAATTTGTGGAATCCGTGCGCAGTTCTTTCGATACACTTCAAGGCGATTATCGGGATATCCTGTCAAGTTGGCATCCATAATGGGAGAGCTTGCTGCAAGCGCCGGAAGTAACGGTAATACCACGCGTATCGCACTATGAAGTTTTCGGAACTCAGAATCGTTGGCAAAAGGCAGATTAATGTGGATGCTCTGCAGATTTGCCCAACCGTGTCTCTTACAATCGAAGAGATCATCGAAAGCGGCATAAATTTCATTTCCGCCGTGAGGCCACAACCGAGTTTCTACAGCGGGATTCATCCAAGGATGCATGGCTGTAGGCATCAAACAGGCATTCCACCGGGATAAGAGTGTATTTGCACGGACAACTTGCCTATGAAAAACCTCATCCAAACCAGCCAAGGTTGGCACCGGTTTGGGGGTCTTGAATTCCACTACATGCAAGACTAATTCATTAGACCAAGCCGCAGGCCCGTCTCTGCCTTCCGGATATACCTCATTGTCATTTAATTCTCCTGCCGCCTCTAATAACTTGTCACACAACGGGGCAATGGATAAGGTATCACGATTCACGATCATATATTCGAGTTCAAGACCGGTCACCTCGAATAAAGAAAAGGGAAATTGTGCTTCGATAAAAGGATCAGGATTTCCCATGGCTTAAATCCAGGCGTCGAATAAACTCACAAATGATGCGGTCATAAAGTTCATCTTTGAGAACACGATCCTCTATACCGGCGTCAATATTTGGATTATCATTCACTTCGATTACCCACGGTTTTCCTTTGATTTCCTTGATGTCAACACCATACAGACCATTGCCAATCGCTTGGGTGGCACGCAGTGCCGCAGCAATTATTTTGGGAGGTGCGTCTTCAACCGCCACTGTATCTGCCATACCGCAGTCTGTACCTTGCGGGCTGTGGTGATTATAGATCTGCCAGTGTTTTTCCGCCATGTAATAGCGACATACAAAAAGAGGTTGATGATTCAATACACCTACGCGCCAATCGAAGTCTGTAGGAATGTATTCTTGAGCCAGAAGCAGTTCTGAATTTTTAAAGTAATTATCCACAGCCTCTTCAAATTCATGGTAACTGTCGAGTTTGTAGACACCCAAAGAAAATGAACTGTCAGGAATTTTCAACACACACGGGAACCCAATTGATTCTTTCACTTTATAGGCCGTATGTTTTCCGATAATCAGAGATTTGGGAGTCGAGATCCCATGATGACGCATCAATTCTGTTAGATAGATTTTGTTGGCACACCGAAGAATGGATAACGAATCGTCTATGACGGGTATACCGACGGACTCCGCACGCCGAGCAAAACGGTAAGTGTAATGATTGACTGCGGTGGTGTCACGGATAAACAAGGCGTCATAGCGATCCAGTTGCGCATAATCATGACGATCAATGATTTCGACGCCGATCCCCTTGCGGTCTGCGGATCGACAAAAACGTTGTATAGCCTGTGCATTGGACGGCGGGGTGGTGTCTTCGTTACTGCGCAAAATAGCCATTTCATAATGATACAACTGTTGTTTTCCGCGCTGTTTCCAAACATGCCGCCCTACATATTGAGATATCTGCTCCATGACAAATGGATAATGGTGATCCGGTATATCGCGCACAGCGATGATACGGACACTCTCTAAAATCCACTCTTCTTTTTCTCGCACAAAATAGGCGCGGAAAAAGGGGAGAGGAAACAGATTGAAAAGCATCTTTGAAAGCGTGTTATAGCGATGCGCCACATTCCGCCCGAAATAAATACTCAGTTCGAAATGATCGCCATGAATATTTTTAAAACTGCGCTGAATTTGCATGGTCAGATTGCGGGACGCATTGCGTATAACCACGTTGTGGCGCATGTCTTGTAATGCCTGTACGGAGGGCATGGGATAATGTCCCCGTGCGGCGGCAACCAAAGATACATAGTAGCCCGTGGATTGGTAATAGTAATGGTAACAACAGTTCAAAACCTTAACCATCTCACCTTTGCTGAAGCGGTCATCCGACAGGTAATCACGGGCTTTAACAAGTTCCACGCCGGGCACAGTGAATTTCCAACACTTAGGATCTTCAACTACAATGTAGGTTTTCATGACTTCCCATAATAAGATTGACGCAACATCTCAAAAATGAACGTTGAATCTTGGGTTGATGATTTTATTGCGGTAGGCAGTGGTGTGCCCCCCGTAAACTGGTCCATGTATAATGAGAGTTTCGCATCTGCCCTTCGGGCAAGGAGACTTGATTATGTCGAAAAGGAAACGTCACAATCCGGAACAGATCGTTCGCAAACTTCAG
>Ga0265293_10013477_pt1 | contig 10605 bp, 15 predicted proteins | sample Munlanlewell138R_FD_192505 | JGI IMG/M metagenome (GOLD analysis project Ga0265293, IMG submission 192505) | Leachate microbial communities from a municipal landfill in Southern Ontario, Canada - Leachate well 138R | ecosystem: Engineered > Solid waste > Landfill > Unclassified | place: Canada... | reverse complement strand
GTCTATTGTACCATAAAAGCAACGTTGAAAAATATTTAAATTATTTTTGTCAAACCCCTTGCGCACGGTAAAAACATCGGTTATAGTTCAGTTGTCGATTGGCAATAACGCCGCGACACAACTAAAAAGGTGAATCAAATGGCTACTAAAGACAAGGCAACCCCGGAAGCAAAAACCGAAACCGCTGTTCAGGAACAAGCGCAAACCGCTGTTCAGGAAACCAAGGAAGTTGAAGCCGCAAAGGGTATGGCTAAGATTGTTACCGTCTATGTTTTGAAGTCGGAACTTGCTTCCGTGAATTTCCCAACTAAGGCGCGTGCAAAAGCTGCACTTGACCTATTGACAATGTTTAAGGTCAGTGCTAACATTGAAACCGTGAAGAAAACGATTCATATCTAATCTTCACAAAACCAATCCCAAAACTGTTAAGGAATCAAAATCATGGCTAAGAATCAAACCATCACCGCAAAAGACAAGTTCAACGCCCTTGCCAACGCAACCCATATTTTCGCGTTCAAGGAAGAAAAAACCAAGTTCAAGATTGTGGAAATTGTCGAAAACGGCGATAGCACCAAGGTTGTTGTTCAGTATGAGAACGGCGAACTTGGCGGGCTTTTCACCGATGCCGCCAGCGCCCGCGATGCCTTGAAGGAAGTTTTTGCAGTGTTCGGGGATGAACAACCGTTCATTACCGTGAATTTGCGGGAAACCAAGAAGGGCGCAAGCGTCTATTTTGTTGAAGTTCAGTAACCAAGGCTGAAAGGAAAGCCCCTACTGTAAAAGGTAGGGGCTTTTTCTATGGGGGTTTTATGTCAAACGTAATCACACTTAAAAGCGATAGCCACGGCAACCATTTACACGCCGAATTGATTTTTGACGACAAACAAGGCGTAACAGTGTTAGAATATCATTTCAACGGGGAATGTATCCATTCAAAGGAATATCCCTATTGTGAAGTTCTAACAGAAATCATAAAGGATATTAACAATGAAATTGACAAAATGCTTTAAGACAACTTTAATCATTGCCTTGATTCTGGTGGCTTATGGAATTGTCGGAAAAATGGATTATGAAGATGAATTGAAGGAACAAGAACACGCTTGCAAGATGGTTGAAGATGGTTATTGGCCTAAAGAATTCTGCCACAAATAAAACAAGCCCCCAATTAAGGGGGCTTTTTTTGTTGCCTGTTAATTACCCGCGCCATCCGCTGTTAATCAGGTTTTGAACGTCTGCATAGTCTGCCCCAAGCCGGGAAGCGCGTTCAAGGCCGTTGCCGAATTCGCCCCTTAGCGTTCGCCTTGCCAAGTCTTGCACGCGGTCAAGGGCGGTCAATTGGGCTTCGCTGGCGGCTTGCTGGCGTGCGTAGGGGTTCTTTATGAAGCCAGCAATAAAGCGGCTTTCACTTGAAATTGTGCGATACCCTACCGTATTTTTTATGTTGCCTTCCAACGCAACAATATTTTTACCGTCAATTCCAGCAACAAACCCAACATGCGAAAGAACGCCGCGCCCTTCCCAATCATAAATGATTAGGTCATTTTCCGCGACAATAGAAAATTCCTTAGTGAATAGCGCCCTTTCCTTTGCAATTTGGGTTTGATAGAAAACCGAAACTTCATAGGGGAATTGTTCAGCACTAGCGCCGCATTTGTTGGCAATAGTTGTTACAAACATTGCGCACCAATTATCACCAAGCCCCATTTTGTAGCGGCGTTCCTTCTTGACTTGGGGCAAGCAAAATTTGTTGTAATGGTTAATCAGTTCTTGTCTTGTTGCGGTATTTGCACCCAAGTATTTAGCGGCTTCTTTAATCATTTGATAATCACTCCATTTCTAAGCAAAGAAATAATTTGCTGTTTTTCATCCGCAAGGGCTTTACCTTGCAATTCAATATTATCAACTTCAAGATAGCCCTTGTAAAGCCCAATAGAACCGTTCTTTGAAACAAGGTTGTAAAACTGCCCTTCAACAAGTTCCGGCTTTGTGTGGCGAATATAGGCGGTAAGAACGTTGTTAATAACTCCATTGGTTCCGGTAATACTGTAATTTGTTTCCCCGACTAGCTTTGTAGGGATATTCCGGCCTATTGTTGTTTTCGTGCTACTGAAAGGCTTTTCTTCCCCGTTGTAAAGGTTAATCGTCATATCCCCGGTGTAAAGGTCAATCACATATTCAATATGGATTGTTTTTCCGATGCACAAAGTAGGGTCAATGTCAATAGGCGATTCAACAAACGGCAAAAACAGTTCAAACGTGTTGCTTAGATAGTCAAGGCTTGAAGTTGAAGCCGGAACTTCAATATCGCCCAAATCAACCGTTACCGAATCAGTGTTGAAAAGCGGCGTGTTAATTCCAGTGTCAAGGCTTCCAAGAATGATATTGCTGTTTCCAGCAATTGCGGCGGAAGGAAGTTCAAACCCGATATTCAACAGATTAACGATATAAACGGAATAGTTAAAAACTTCATTTCCATCAACATCGGTTTCAATCAATCGAACTTCGGAAAAGTCTTCTAGCGCCGCATCATCCATTGAATGAAGGCGGTTAAATGGTGTAACCGTTACAACTTCCCCAATATAGAAAAGGTTGAAAGTTGGACTATTAGTAACGTTTGAAATGCGTTCATCGGAAAGATACATTCCGCGAACCCCGTTAGGGAATGGGTCTCCTATTGCGTTAATTGTCGCAATAATCGGGCCAGCTTTCCAAGGCATAGAAAGGGAAACATCATCCGTATAACTATCGAATTCAATTCCTTCCGCAACAGGCGTGAAAAGGATATAGTTAGAACCAAAGTTAGCCCCGCCAGTTGCAACATAAGGTTCATCAAGCGGAATATCTGCCAATTTAGTATCAAGGGCATAGTTCCACAATTCAGCCTTATATTTTGCAGTGTCGCCCGCAAAAGTAACGGTCATGGTAGCCATTATTTAACCCCCATAGTTGAAAGAATAATTGTATTGGCGGCAACTAGCGAAGTATCGCTATCGTAATTCGATATTGTATCGCGCCCGGTGTTTTCAAGGTCAATATTTCCATAATCGCCGGGTTCAACTTGTTTTCGGAAAGCCGCATTGCTTGCCAGAATATCGGCCTTGTAAGTTTCCAGATAATCACATTCGCAAATAAGTTTTGATATTCTGTTTCCCATTGCTTCTATTGAACGAATGAAATAGAACTTATTTACAACGTCCAAATGACAATAGTTATAATCCTTGAAATCAACGCCAGCAATTGAAGCAAGTAGAATTTCAGGATTAAGCCAATTAGTATCTTTTTTCAGGTTAATAACAACCGCGTAATCATCCGTTTTAACCTTGTTAATAACGTTATCCGCGTTGGTTGTTTTGTATAGTGTCAAATTCATTTTTCATACTCCAAAAGAAAAGGGGCTAGTTTCCTAGCCCCTTAATCGAAGGGTTAAAGGGCTGTTAGTTTGCCCTTGGGGTTATTCATCTTCACCAATGAAGAAAACAACAAAGTTTTCCCCAAGGTCATTGTAATAACCTGCATCCATCTTGTAAAAGTTCGTGTAGAACTCTGCCCGCGCATTGTATGCAGTGGTAACGCGGCGGTCAAGATTGGCAACCCCTACCGCGTCACGGTCAAACACTGCCCCGATGATAACGGCGGTTTCTGGCACTTCAACAGTGTTGCCGCTGGCGGTCTTCACATTGATAACGCCAGTGCTGGAAAGGGCGTAATCCGCGCCGCTACCTTGCCAGTAAGGAACGCTATCATGCGCCGGAAGTGTTGCGCGTTCCGGGTTGTTGGCTTCGGAAAGCAACAGAACTTCGGAAGCCTTCGCAAAATCGGACAACAGAACAACGCGGCGAACGTCTGCCGGGGTGAAACGTTGCTTTCCGCCAGTGTTAAACAGCGTGCTGATTTTGGTCATGCGGTCAGAAACCAAAGAAATCTGATAGGTCGCAAACCGGATAAAATCAGGCGAAGTAATCGCATTGGCAACAGTTAGCGGGGTTGAAACCGTTTCATTGTAAAGCGCCAACAGATTCACCGCACGAACGCCAGTTTTCGACCAATCCCAAGAAGGGGCAACAGGCGGTTCGGCTTCCGGGTCGCCTTCATCGTACAGTTCGGAAAACAGGGTTTCGGCAATCATGTTGTTGATTGCACGCATAATCAGCGCATCGGTTTTAACGGTCATGCTGTTTTCTACGCTTTGAACAAGCATAGAAATAAAACCGTTCAACTGTTCAGCACTGGAAAACGCGGATTTAACTTGGCGTTCGGTGAAAGACAACTTAATTTCAAAAGTCACCTTGGAATTGAAAAACTTGGCTTCAACCTTCGGCTGATAAAACGTGTCTTGCGAATACGCGGTTCCATCTTGAAGGTTCCAAGAATCGTTTTCCGTAGCATCCGGCAAATCGGTTGAAATCTTTTCCAGAATAGAACCGAATTCCCAAGAATCCATCAAAACGGAAGGAACGCCGCCAGCATAGGCACGATTAACAAAAACAACCTTGCCGATATGGTCTACAAGTTTGCGAACGTAATTATCAATTCCGTTCACTTGGTCAATAACAGCCTTGCCAATATCAACAACGTTGGAAAGGTCTTCATTGACAACCGCCGTTTCTCCAAGAACTTCCTTGGTGACGGCGTTAATCAGGGTATAGAGTTGCGTAACTTTCATGGTAGCCACCTTAATAAATTGACAGGGTTAAAAACTGTGCGACGTCGCTTGTCACGGTATTGATTATGCTGATTTTTTCCGCCAGTGTCAAGTTAGCATAGGCGGCTTCAAAAGAAATCTTATCATCCGTTGTAATTTTTGTGGCGGTTCCTTCTTTTTCCCCTGTTTCGGACAAATTAGAACCGCCATCATTTATCAGGTCTTCCGTGTTGAAAGCTGAAACCTTGTTCAGATTGTCGCTTTCTTTAAGTGTGTTTTCAGTTGTGTTTGTGGTTTCGGTTTTCTTGTTAGTAACGGAAGCGCCCAAATTAAAAGGCAATTCTTCCATTGACAACAGGTTAAGCCATTTCTTATTCATTGCAACATAAACAAGGGCGGCGGCTTCCCCAACTGTCAATTCATGGAACTTGCTAAAAACTTCGCGTTCCCCATAAAGAAGTTTTGTTTGTTTATCCAACTGTTCCGCTGAATAATCATCGAAAAAGGGATAGGGGCTTAGGGCTTGGATACTGCCCCAAATACTGCCCCCTTCAAGGTATTGGTCAAGTTTAAGGCTTGTCATTTTCTTTATTCTCCAATTCGTCTTTCATTTGTTGCCAGATTTTGCGGTCTTCATCGGTCAAGGATTCATCCGCAAGCATTTTTTCAATTTCCGCTAATTCTTCTTTTTGCGGGTCAGAATTTCCAGTGCCGCCCGTATCAGCGCCGCTATCACCGTTTTCCAATTCTGGTTCATTTTCCGGTTCCTTATTCAAGGGTTTATCTTCAACAATATCATCCACCATTTCCCGGTGTTTCAATTGCCACACACTGCCAAAATCCACCTTAATTTCAGTGCCAAACATAGCATTGATTTTTTCAACCGCTGCAATTCGGCACTTCATCATGGTGAAAACTAGCGGAAACAAGGAATCTTCCCCTTGTTGAACTTCCGCACTAATCAGGCGTTCCCGCTTCAAATTGGTGTTTGAAGCCAAGCCAACTTCATTATATAAAGTCGCTTTAAGGTATTGGCCGTATTCAATCAAACTGCCAATGGAACTTGAAGATTGGGCATTTCCTGTTTGAAGTTTAACGCCTTCAAAAATGGCGTTTTCTCCAACAATGGCAATATCACCTTCAACAGCTTTGGCAACGTAACGTTCCGCACTTTCCCGCGTCTTATCGTCACTTGCTGAAATTAACTTGTTCATGCGGGTGTTATACCCGTAAAGAATCATGTTAATGTCATTTTCCGCCATCATGAAATTGAACTTTTCATAAAGCGGCAAAAGGCCAATCATCAAATCATCATTGCGAATTAAAACCCCGTCTTTTTCAAGGTCAAGGGTTGCATTGTAATTAAGCGCGGGGTTTGAAATAACAATTTGCGTTGGGTTTCCGTAAGCGTCTTGAACCCCGCCAAGGCCACCATTCAGCGCATACAACTTACCTTCAATCTTTGCAATGAAAGCATATCCGTTAGATTGCAACAACTTTTCAAGTTCGCGGTAAGGGATTGTTTCGGGCAACCCTTCATATTCAAACATTGGAATAGTCTTCGCCAGCATATAGCGATTCATTACCCCAATATTTTTAACCTTGTCTTTATGGGAATACATGGTTAGTTCCCCTTATGTTGTGAAGAAAGTTCTTCAATAGCCTTTGTGTTGTTTTGAATGGTAACTTTCAATTCATCCAAAATTTCTTTATTTTGTTTTAGCGTGTTATTAACAAGCCAAAACAACGCAACACAAGCGGCGATAGGAAAGCCGGTTTGATTGATAACGGCAATCAGTGTTTGCAAATCGAATTCCATATTTAAGCCCTTTTACAGATTTTAAGAAAGTTGCTGATAGCATCCCCAACTTCATTATTCTGGTAAAAAACTTTGTCATTCCTAAAGAACCACAAAATGCGTTCCTGAACTTTGTTGTTAGGGCGGTATATTGACCGATTGTAATTAGGTTCCGGGCGATAGTCAAGGGAATAGATAACCGTTCTATCTGGCTTCTTGATAGGCGTTGTCTTATTATGAATGTATGTGAATATAGTTCCTTCCGCTTCTATAATTTCCGCTTGATAAACGTTGTCGTTAAATTCAATGAAATAACAAAGCAAAATATCTTTTGGTTTGTATTTGTAAGGCAAATGCGGGTATATGTTAAGTTCCCAAGCGCCCCCGGTAATCATTTCTAGCTTAGGATTATTGAACGCAAAATAAAGGCTTGTTGTATTGTTGCCTTTTTCTTCCGTTGAAGCGCAATATTCAACAGCAACGGTTAATTTACTTTCGCCGTATTTATAAACGTCAATTGTTCCCTGTTTCATTTTGGCAACGTGTTCTAACCCCATTTCTTGAAAATATGGGCAGAACTTATTAACCGTGTTCCCAAGCATGTAAATTTTAACGTCTTCACGGCGGCGAACAATGGTTGAAACGGTATTCATAAACAAAACGAATTCATCATTTAGATAAACCCGGTTTGTTAGGAATTCGTCAAAGATGATTGTTTTAATGCTTGGAAATGAAGTTGATTTATCGTGTTCGCCGTCTGATAGTGCGAAAGTGAAGCCGATAATATCACCGTCCCCATAAACAACCTTTCCCGAATCATCATAGTTGCAAAGGTAGAACTTGCCCGCGTAATAATGAACGCCTTTGAATTCCCCTTTTGTTGCCTTGAAAACTTCGCCGTTTTCATTGATTCCAGCAAACAACCGTTGCGCCCTTCGCCCGGTAATATCTTCCTTCCAGCGCCGCACATAACCAAACTGGCTTCCGTCTTTCGCATAGTCTTTAAGCGCCTGCAACAAGCAAGCATAGGTTTTACCGTTGGAACGTTCGCCAAAAATGACGTTATACGTTGCCGCCTTTTTGTTAATGCGGGTAAGTGAATAGTATTTCATTGGTGTTTAACTCCATTGTAAATATACCCTTGCGAAAGGTTGCGCAAGAATTCTTGATATTGTCTTGCAACCGATAAAGTGAAGTCGCAAGATTCCAAATGAACCCCGGTAAGCGGATTAACCCAAATTGCATGGCCTTTATAGTCAGTGCAATAATAGGCAATTTCATCATCAATATATGTATGCGTCATTTTCCCGGTTCTTTCTGGCGGCACATACATTTCATGGGTGAAATTCTCAAACACTTTTGCATGGTCATTATCGGCCTGTTCTTTCAAGTATTCAAGGCCGTTTTGCTTGCTTAATCCTGCAACTGTAATTTGCAATTTTCCGTGGTGTTCGGTTAGGTATCGTTTTGCGCCTAGTGTTTTAAACCGCGTATAAGTTCCTTCAAAATCCCAAATGCCAAGCGGTTTAACCTTTCCGTCTTTAGTTTTTGGCGATAATAGTTCCGGGTCAAACTTATAGTATTCGCACATTTCAAGCATTTTTTTCATAACTTGTTTGTCATACCATGAAACATATTCCTTATGTTTTTCATAGTTTCTAATTTTCAAACTGTCAGTATCGCTATAAACATAGTCGTTACCTACTGCAACAATCCCCGTCCAAAGATTGCGGCGGGCGTATGCAGTAACCCAAATCCCCCAAGGATAATAAAGGAATCTATTTTTAGAATTATTATATTTTTCTATTTCAGCTTCAATATCTACACGTTCAACGCCCCAATCTTCATCATATATTGAATTGTCTTTAACAATATCAGTTACACACATTCCATAAATTGAATTAAGCATACCCTTTGAAAGCAAATATTCAACTTCGCTTCCTTCAACGTCTTTAAGAACGGTTTTATCTTGGTACAAATCAAGAATTGATTTAATGATTGATTTTGGCAAGTAGCTTTTATGAGCAAACTTCACATTGGCAACGTCTATTGAATCCCATTCATAGGATTGCATCATTATTTCAAAATCAATTTCAGTTATTGTTGTTGAAATCATTTCCGCGCTATGAATTCGCCCATTATTTATAATTGCTTTTTCTGTTTGATAGCATTTACTTTCTGAAATGTAGTTATCCTGTTCTATTCTTGAACGCAAGCCATAGAATTTAATATCAAAAACCATTGCGAATTTTGCGCATGATTCTTTTAAATGTTCTTCGCTTTCAATAACCATTGGCTTGAATCTTGACATTGGAAACTTTTCAGAAACCATTACCGCCGGATAACTTGAAGTAAAATCAATGCTTGAAATTTGTTCCAAAGTTTGCCCGCTATAATTCGCGTTCGCATGGGTGAAGCCCCCCATAAAAGAACGTTTAAGCTGAATGTATGTTTCCGGGTCAATGGTCAAATCTTGCATTATTTTCCTGTAACGAATGTATTTAGATTTACTTGATTTTCTATGGTTAGTGTCTGAATAGTAGCATTCATTTCTAACGTGTTTTCTAACCCTTCCGGTGTTAGTTGTTGGGATTTTCGTTATATCCTTGTATAGCTCTATTTGTTCGCTGATATATGCCGTGATAATAGCAACATCATTTTCACAATATGCCATTTCTTCAACAGTTAGCGGGGTTTCGTGGTGGCGAATCAATGAATAATCTAAATCGCCTTCTAGTTTTTTGATTTTGTATTTAGTAAGATTTTTTGCCGTGTTTGCTAGGCTGAAACCGCTAAGAATGTAGCTATCGCGGAATTCAATTCCGTGTTCAGTTACCGCCTTAATCGGTTTGCGTTCGCTTACTGCAAAAACTTCCATCCATTTAAAATATTTGCGCATGAACTGGAATTCATAGCCAAGGTTATGAACGTATATAACCAAACGCCGCGATTGATTAAGCTGGAATTTTGCTTGCAGCACTTCGCAAACTTCGGAAAATTCTTCCCAAGTTCGGCCATAGAAAACGCCGTTGCCGTGCCCAATAGCAACCATCCATATATACATGAAAGCAATTTTCTTATCGCCTTCTTTGGTGCTAGTGGTTTCAATGTCAAAGCCGCACGGCAAATTGATATATTCAATTCGCTTATTGGTTTTAACGGTTTCATACTCCACTAGCCCCAAATTGTTAAACAATTCAGGGTAAGGAAGCATATTTAAACCTTATCGTCTTCAATGGAATTAGGGTTGCTTTTCTTCAAGCTATACCATCCATCAATGACGGGCGCGGGTTGGTCATATTCAGCCAATGCGCGGGAAATGCTTTCAACCATGCTATCAATATCAACTTGCCCGCTAGACAAATCAATCTTTCCATCTTGCGTATATTTGTTGATTGCTTCCCAAATCTTTTGATAGCCAATTGCGGAAGCCATATCTTCAACGGTTCGCAAATACTGTTCAACCTTTGAAGACAATTCAAAGAACTTGGCAGACTTTGCGCGTAGTTCTTTAAGGTCTTTATACATAATGCCAGTGTTCGCCGCCAAATCCTTTAAAACGGCGGTTGTTCCTTTAACCGTTGAAGTTTTGGCATCAATAAAAGACTTCAAGCGGGAAACTTCTTTTTGAAGTTCATTGTAAGACTTGCCTTTTACGCTGAACTTTCCGCCTGTTTCCAAATACGCTTTATATGCTGGCGTATCAGTAAGGCCGTTTTCTTCTAGCCGCTTTACACGCTTGTTAGCCATAGAAGCCATACGCGATGCTTCACGGCGGAATTGTCTAATAGCTTCGGCTTTAGCATGGATTCTTTCACGGTCTTGTTCAAACAATTCCGTTTTCATCCGCGTGTTTTTGTCATATACCTTTTTAGCCATTTCATTCACCCTTATTCATTGCGTCAATTGCGCCGTTAATAAAGCTATGAAACTCGCCATGCTTAATTGACAACGCCACATATTTAAAGAAATGCGCGATATTAGAACTTCGCCCCATTTCAAATGCTGATAAAGCCTTGATAGATTCGTTGCCTTCAACTTCCCGCAAAGTTACGCCTTTATCTTTGCGATAGTTTCGGCAGTATTCGCCAAGCATGTTGAAAACTCCATTGAACTATGAATTGACATTGTAGGCGCGTTGTTGTCTAATGTCAATAGATAGATT
>Ga0265293_10013476_pt1 | contig 10605 bp, 8 predicted proteins | sample Munlanlewell138R_FD_192505 | JGI IMG/M metagenome (GOLD analysis project Ga0265293, IMG submission 192505) | Leachate microbial communities from a municipal landfill in Southern Ontario, Canada - Leachate well 138R | ecosystem: Engineered > Solid waste > Landfill > Unclassified | place: Canada... | reverse complement strand
AAACACTAAAAAGTTTATATAATTGCGAGAAGTTCCGCAATGTACAGGCATTTTATTCTGTATTGCGTGGTAATGCAAGGATTTTGTACGTTTTTGACTTTTTCAACAGGCTGTAACGCGGGAACACTAAATACAAGATAACACAGAAATTGGACTCTCTTTGAAATCACACCATGAGAATCTTAGTATTTGGGATCACGAGAAATATCCAAGTCAAGTGCAACACTTTTTGAAAACAAACTCTAGTGTATTTGCGTCGCACAACATTAAGCGTGATTTGCCGAATTTTGCGAGAAAGCTTGCTCGTAGGGCACAGAGCCTCCGCGCCCCCTATATCGGGATGGTCTCTATGTCCCCCTAACGTCTGCGAGGCCTCCTCGGGTACTCACACACTCTTTCCCTCCATCTATCTGCCTCATCTACCTTAAGTATTTCCGTGTAGTTATTGGGCTTTGACTTGTTTGGCAGCCTTACCCATACTCTAGGCCTTATGAGATTCCTGTTCGTCAGACCAGAGCTTTGCCTGCACCTTCCTTCAGATTCCGCCTCGCGGCGGACACCCTTGGTGTTCGGCTATATCCTTCCCACTACCAGGCGGATTCGGGACTTTCACCCTTTAGAGCGTGCGCTCGCCGAGCGCACCAAATAAAAAGGCTGTCCTTGGGGCAGCCTTTTTGTTTTTTGCTCATTAGGGAAACTCTGATTCATTGGGGCTACCGCCCCAAACCCCGCATAAGGACTATCGCCCTTAAAACCCGCTTTTGTGTGTAGAATATTGAATTTATTGACTTTTATTTTGAAAACCCGCCTGGCTTTCCTTGTTTTTTGCTAGCTACTTTTTTGGCTATTTTCACATTGTTCAGAGCATCCTTAGGCACCCTCACTAACTCTTTACGCTTTAAACCACAAACACAGCTAAGCAATCTATGAGCATTGGCGAGACTTTCATTATGCAGAAAGAGCAAAGGCCGCACAATCTCATCTGTGCGGCCTCTTAGTTTACTGACTAACTGCTAAGTGAGCTCAGTTAAAGCGTCCTATTGTTTAACACAGCGTGGAACAAGCCCTTAATGGTAACAGGAGTATCTTTTAACTGGAAGTTTATGTTCCAAATACAACGATTAGTTTTCGGATCAACATCCTTCAATATAGTATTTGCACTTTGTGCAGGGTCATCCTCCCACCCCATATTGTGATAATCAGTACCCTCAATTCCTAAGGGGCAATTCTTGCTTGAGAACAAAATATTGTTTTCAGCCGTTATCTTGAACTCTGCTAACTTGTCAGTTAACGCTGTTTCGAGTGAATCAAAACCTTTTTCGCATGCCATCTTCCCTACAGAGGCTACAACACTTTGATTATTATTAATAAAGTCTTCCAACCACGTAAATTCCGTGCTCGTGGCGAGTAGTCGTAATAATACTTCAACAAACGCAGGACAGTATCCCTCAGTGATACTAACTGAAACATTCTCTGGATCGCTATTGTAGTTATTAACGAGCGGCCTGAACAATATATTCTCAAAGAACAAACTTAGATAATCTGTACTATTACCGACATTGTAACCCAAGGCTTTGGGTAAAATATTGCCAAATACGGCATTATATAGAATGGTAGCCCAGCCAAAGGTCATGGCATGTCCATCAATATTTAAACAATTACCCGCAGCACATGCCGCAACATTTCCACCCCAAACTCCACTCATGGTCTCAACGCCAGAGTTTGCACTGGTAAGCCTCATACCCTCACGACAAGCGGTATAGCTTGGCTCTTTACAATTTGGATTTGCAACTAATTCCTCGCCTTGTCTTTGTAATGACCAGCGATAATTAAGTCTTTCGTAGCTATGCAATTGATTGTTAGTTAAAATTCCTCTCGCATTTGGCTCCTCATTAATCTTAAGTGAGCCTTCTAATTGCATATTGGTAATAAGGTCACTAATATCGGGACCAATGGCTTCTACATATTCAAACCATTTGTAATCCTTCAAATATTTATTCTTCAAAATCTCAGAGATGGCGCTAACAACCAGCTCTCTCATATGAGGCTCGGCTAGTTGCTTTAAGGGCTGCCAATTCACCTCATTTGTAACTCTTAAAATAAGATTCACATAAACAAAGTCAAGTAGGGTTTTGAGCGAGTCTTGAAACAACTGGTTGGTAAACTCCACCCAGTCCCCCGCAAGCATGGCCTCAACCTTCGGTATACCACCTTCAGTCTTCTGAAAACCACTGGTCAGATCGAAGTTCGATAATAATTTATAGCTACCACGAAGTTTTGGCTGATACGTATGGACAACTAGCTCTTGCTCTTGATTATCAAGCGTATAACCACTTTGGCAACCATAAGCTACCACAGTCCTGTTCGCACCATCTCCTGTAACACCAAATGCCACAAGTGTCGCTGGCGAATTAGCAGTTTCAACTTTGAGTTTCGCCGTCGCATCTATAGTTAAATCGTACCCTGGAACCGACACAGTTCTATCAAAACTTTCATCGAAAACCTCAGGGTTTGGATCGTTAAGATAGGGTGTACAATCATTAACATTCTCCAGTAGCCCAACCGTCATGGTGTCGACTTGAGTGCCATCCATCGTGCCTTTATACACTAAATTGGCAATCGCATCGAAATTCAATGGCTGGCCAACTATTACGTTCACAGAATTATGAACTTCCTCTAAGTCCGACACTGCAACCTTCACCGACGCTGAGCAAGTCTCACCCACACTGCGTACTGTAAATGTTGCTTTACCATCATCAGCCGTTTGGACAAGCTTGCTACCTGCCTTCACGCAAGTCTCATCACTGCTTGTTAAAATCAAATCCGCGTCGGGCACTGCAACTTTCGCCTCGTTGTTGTACTTTACCGTTACTTTGCCACTGCTGCCTATTTCAAGTTTTAAGCTACCAGAAGGATCAACAATAACAATCTCACCTTTGCCTTCGTCTACGTTTCCTTGTTCGTTTACCGTAATCTTGACCACTATGGGATCCAATGATGCATTATCACTAGTCAATGTAATGGTACTTTCGCATGAATCTGAACCAGCTCTCACTTCAAATAATGCGTTTCCGTTACTACCTGTGGTTTGCTCAGCATCCACCTTCACGCAATCGTCATCCTTTGACACCGCTGTAATCACGCGACCCGTCGCGCCTTCGCCGTCTTTGTTGCGATATTTCACCCTAATATCATCACTCCCATCCACCTTCAACGTAAGTGCTTGGCTATTGGGATAGGTCAGTGTGAAAGTTTCTTTACCTTCGTTCCCACCATTATTATTGTTGTTGTCGTTTCGACCATCGTCTCCACACGACATTAAGCTTAGGCCTAGACCCAAACTCAGTAAATACATTGGCAAACGTTTTATCATAATACCTCCAAAAAAAGCGTTGACGCCGATATAACTAAATTTAAACCCCTACATCATAGTAGCACGAAACTTCTCAATTGCAAGCCAGTCTGGGCTTTATTTTGATGCTTTTCCTCAAGAACTTTTAATTCCTCTTTTTCACTTGGAGGGGGCAAGCCCCCTACGCACGAGCTTCCTTCGGCATTTAGCAATTCTCACCTATTTTTATGCGGCGTACGCGCTCCATCCGCGCGTCCACCGCATAAAAAGTGTTCATTGCCAAATGCCTCAGGCGATCTCGTGCTACCCCCACCCACTCGTGTCTTAACACCCTAAGCGAACACAGCCCAAACTACGACTCTACGCCTCCTCGCAGCGACTAGCTCTAAAAGAACGTAAACCTAAACCCGCAGCAAAATGCCACAGCGCCAAGTCAATAGGCAAAGCGCCGAATGATCAAAAACAATCTGGCGCAGCGTCCCTTGCTAGCTGCTCAATTTCACTGGGGACGAGCGGCTTAATCCCTATCCAATCCGCATCAGAGTCATACTTTATGCCGTGTTCAAACGCGCGTGCTGTCGAACCGTCCCAATGAATAAAGGCAAGCTGCATAAACTCAGCTTTGCGCATAAACGATAGATTTGCTTTCTCAAAGCGCATCTTACCATTAATATAGATACGAACCGTCGCATAACTAGGACCAAAACCGTAGTCATTAAAATAGTGCACCCCCACGGCGTACCAAGAACAAGCATTAGGATTGTCCAAGCTCACATTCTCTGGTCCCTCGCCGTCCTTATCATCGCGATCGAGCGAAGGATTTTCTACGCTTCCACCTTCTATATCCCATACGGGATGTTGGTTTAAAAAATATACATCGCTTCCATTATTGCGCGACGGATCACCCTTATCACCCCACTTACCCTCGCCAACACGCACAAAATGCAGATCGAGATCCGTGCCATCTTCGTCCCCGATAACAGGGTCTTGAGGAGTTCGCCATACGAGCTGTATGTGCAATTTCTGCTTGGGGCTCGCACTTACACTAATACAGTCCGTATTGCAGCTCATCATCCCTTCACTATCTTCTACGTCCAAGCAAAGCTCATAATCGCCTGCCAAGTCTACAAAAAAGCTCCCCTGTGCTTCAGCCGCCTGAATGAGCGATGTCGAATCTTCGGCGCGCTTTTTTACAGACCAGTGGTAGCTCAGTTGATGGGATTCTTTGTCCGAGCTCAAGGAAGCATCAAGCGTAACCGTATCCAGCGGCGAAGCAAGAATGCTGCGTGTCCAATCACTAGCCGTCGACACTCGCCCACGTAGTACCGCAGTTGGGCAGCTATTGTCAGATGCTATACCCAAGACCTTAACCTCGGAAGAGGCCGATAGTGGGTCATTGCTCACAATGATGTAGCTCATCTGGTGTGAGCCCACTTGACGCGGTGAGTACGTAATTTGTAACTCTGCGAACTCACCCTGCACCAAGTTACTGTGCTGACCCTGAAGTTGATAGCTAAACGGGCCGCTGCCCTGGCTTTGCACGTCCAGTACGAGCGGTACGGAGCTACAACTGTGTAGCTCCACCGTTTTTGTCTGCTCCGTACCGACGGATACGTTATTGAACTCTAGAATTCTAGGTTTGATGAGAAGGCATGGCGTCGCACTATTCGCGGTTATTGGGAGCGTATACACGCCTTGTTGCGGGTCGTTGGAATGGATTAATAAGGAACCCGTGCGTTTACCCTCAGAACGGGGTTTAAAAACGACAGCGACTTGCAGGGCATCACTTGTGTGGGCGCGCAGACGCACTGGTAACTTAGCCTCACCCCAGGATATCGAAAACTCAGAGCTAGCCTTGAGCTCTATCTTGCTGATATCTAGCGGCAAGTCGCCGACGTTGCTTATAACAACCATGCGTTCGCTGCTGCTACCCTCTTGGGTTTGTGGCAGTATAAGCCCCTCCGCAGATGATGGCGAAACGTGTATCTGCGCAGCCATCTGCTGAGATAATACCTCTACCCCCAACTTCGCTTTGTCGGGATCATTAGAATATATCCACAAAATCCCAGCAGGATCTGCTTCATCTTCTGTTGGCGTAAACACGAAGTCCAAACTCAGTTCTTCACCATGTTCTAGCTTCACTGGAAGCGATGCGGCTTCAAATTGCACTACGACTGAACTCGCTCCCCCCCACTCAATCCGCGAAACACTTAGCGTATCCTTCCCAATATTACGAATCAACAACGATTGTTTCGCCGAGTCTCCCACTGCAACTTGAGCAAAGCTCACCGTCGTCCGAGGGTGAACCGCTATACGCGCGTCCCTTCCTTCTTCGACCGTTGGACCACATGCCAGAATAAAATACGGCAATACTAAGAAAACAAACAAAATATCATAGCTTAAAGCAATATAACGATGTATTTTCATCTAAGTCTCATTTTAATCTTTTGCTTGTACGGCCTAGCCATAGTCCGCACTAGCAAGAAAATTAGCACAAGAAAGCCGCAAATTCAAACTGATCCCTGCTTTTCAAACAGAGAGAGAGAGCCTTGCGCGGGGGAAACCTCTCTTCAATCGCGACACGGATGTCAGCGATTGGTCGCGGCTGAGGCCGCGCGCGAAGCAGCCACAGCTTGGAAGGCTGTGGCACTATAAGAAAACAAAATGCTGCAGCCTTATTTTGCGCAAACCGTGTGATTTTAACTGAACTGATTATTTTATTCGATAATGCCTATGAGCTAGCTTTCCCGTTTACGAAAATGGTGAAGTTTTGCTTCAAAATAAAGGTCTCTTTCTTTAAAAACTTTTCGTGTCTTTTCGTGTTTTTCGTGGTTTATAAATTTTTCCATAAAGCAACCCATAAAATGCCCATGTTTATCGTAACAACAAAGCTCGTCAATTTGGCAAGGCGCACAAATATCCTTCATGCCCACCTTCGTAACAACCAGCAAAACCAGAATTTGGGTATGGATAGTAGCAACATGCTTCTTGCTCAAGACAATCCTGGCAACCCCGCTTGATTGAGCAGCGACCATCAGTACAGTTGCCAGCACATGGCGCGTTACAACCGCCGCAGTGCAGCATATCTGTTTTAATATTCACGCATACCCCATTACACTCAGTTATACCTGTATTGCATTCGTAAGAACAAATATCAGCGTTATCTTCGATTACTGAAGCATGTGCTTTGTCTATGCAGCAAACTCTTCCATTTGAAGTATATCCAGACTTACAACTCGTCGCATAGCATGCCCCTTGCCTGCATTCACCACTGTTTGTATTGGGAAGTGTTGAACAATTATGACAGCCAGAGCCGCACTTTAGATCCGTATTTATACAGCTATCGGCATCTTTGCAATAATTAGACTCACATGCTTCTAGCACGCACACATCGTTTACACAGCTGGTGCTTTTTGCATTTTCGATAATACTAGCACAATCTGTGCAATTGGGTCCGCAAAACTTATTTGAATCGTTTTTAATACATTCATTGGCATTTAAACAATAGCCCTCAACACAGCTGTTCAGCTTGCAGACACCTGCGTCGCATACCGTTGAAGCTGCGTTATCTATGCTTGTACAATCTATGCAGTCTGCGCCACATTGCGTATCTGAACTGACGCAGCTATTTCCATTTTTGCAATAGCCAGATTTACATTCATCGACGATACAGGAGCCGTCATTACATGTCGCATTGAGTACATTTTCCAAATTCGTACAATCAATACATTCCGCACCGCAGTGTGTATCATTATGGATGCAAGTGTTACCGTTCTTGCAAAATTTTTCTTGGCAAGTCTTTACAACGCAGCTCGCTGCTTCGCAGCTAACGTCTAGTACATTAGCTATATCCCGACAATCCTTGCATTCTTCGCCGCAAGCTTCCATTGAAGTTTCAAGGTTTAGACATCTTCCGTCTGCTGTAGCACATTCTCCTACCGTACAATTGGTTTCTACGCACAACTTATTCTTGCAACTAGCTCTTTGAGCATATTTTGCTACACAATCATCACAGCTATCGCCACACGCATTCACTGATGTGTTGGGTACACATGCGCTCCCTAATTTGCAAAATCCGTCAAGACAAGCTGTGCAGTCTCTATTCATATTTTTCACGCAAATATACCCGTTCACTTCATCCCGACAAGGGCTCTCGCCCTCATTGCAGTCATGGCAAATATTGTTGCTACAAGAATACCCCAACATACAATAACCAAAACCGTTGGAATGAGGAATATCCTCTGGACACTTTTCACCGTCTTTTACACAATCACAATCTTCCCGCAATCGAATGCATTCATCATTACTCGGATCCTCATCGCCCTTCGTGTCACAGTACTGATTGCGGTTACAGCGCCCAAACTCGTTCACCGTACTACCATTACACTTTGGACCATACTGCTCTTTGGTAATAAGCTCGCCACTCTCACAAGCGTAAAATACACTCACTATCATGAATATTGCCAGTAATGCTAAAAAACGTCTCATTTCAAAGCCTCTCCTTACGCAAGTAGGTCGTACTCTCCACTGAGAACAATTTAGCAGGCTGTGGCAGCAATGACAAGCAGGAGACCGCAATAATTTTGAGAAAACACTTTTACTGCCTAACAACACTAATCAGTTCTACTTTGGCAAAAACGCAGTTTCTCGTTTCTATTCGGCTTTGCCGATGAATGGTGTTCTTCTGCCGATATAGCGTCTATGTTTTGTGTAGCGTAGATGACTCGGTTCACTCCTACCCCAAAGCTCACTAAGGGCTAGCACTTTTAAAGCGCTTTTGTTTTCTTCTTCTTCTTCAAGGGCAGGTTTGAAACCTGCCCCTACTCTGTTTAATTGAAGAGTTTGGCAGCCTAAACCTTATAAGACACTTTCTTAAAAACTTTTCGTGCCTTTTCGTGGTTTTCGTGGTAAAAAATGTTTTCGTGTTTATCGTAGCTGTTTTTAAAGTTTTTCTGCATAAACTAGAGCTTTTCTCAAAATTTAAAGACGCTTACGCTTATTTACTGCTGGCGAGCGCTTCGTGAGTTTTGGCATGGTCCATGCGCGCTATACGTGCGCGCCCGCGCTCCAAAAGCATTTCTTCGAAACTGGGATTACCGCGCAAGCTTATGACCATGCCTTCGTACGCTTCCATAGGCAGTTCATACAGCGCAATTTCGTACATTTCCTCATTCGCCTCTATGACAGCAATATCATCGATTATACGATCTACAACGATGCGCTGCTCTGCATGCTCGCCCGTAGGGGGAAACACAAAAGACAACAAAAAGATGAGTTCATACATTTTAAAATCCTTATCGTACGGGTAACACCGCGTTACAGGATCCTTATGTTGAATTTTTTTAAACTGTTGCGTTTATTTTTTAAAATGAAGTTTGGAGAGGCTCGGAGCTAATGGAGCTAGCGCTTCAAACCACGTATAAGGGCTTGCGCATTTAAAGCGTTTTGCTCTGTAAGACATTGATTTTGTTGACTTTTATCTTTAAGATTCACTTAAATATTCTGCCTTAAACTAGTGACTTTTTCACGGCTTTTGCATTAAACAGAACTACTTTAAACGCAACAAGACAACGCCTTGTGGTGATATGTCAGCTTTCGTAGGCAAAGACAAAGAGTGGTCTTTGTTCGGAAAACTTTTCTGCTCAAAAGCCAAGAAAACTTTTCTTATTTTAGACACTTGCACTAGATTTAATCGATGCTCGAAACACCTAAAGGCGGTAGCAAGTAGACTCTATACACCTATAGTTTTTTAAGCAGTAACCAAAACCGTTGATCCCTTCGGGCTTCGCTCTATCGCATTCAGGGTCACCAATTTTACAGACTGTTCTGTAATATTCAGTTCCTTCACATCGCTCAGATAAAGGCTCGCACTCATCGTTCTCATTACAGTACTCGTCTGCATTACATCGATCGAACTTGTTTAAATTGAACTTGCAGTTGGGGTCGCCAGCACTAGCTACGTCAATGACATCAGGAACGTCGCAGGCCAAAATCAATAAAGTCGAAAACAAACAAAGTATCCAATAAAATTGCTTTCTCAACGTCGTATCTCCTATAGCGCATACTATGTACAGTAGTCGTAGCGCAAACAAGATATGCGCTCTTCAGCGCAACAAAACACTAACAAAGCAGCTCTGTTTAGTCAATTTTCTTTGAGAATAATGTCCAGTCTTGCAGCTCATGGAAGAGCTAAACCAATGGAGCTATTGCCTCTAATGGGATCCAATAGTATTCGTCCTTGAACCCCATTCTTGGTACAGTGTCTTGAATTTATGCTCTATATCTTGAATGCTCCCTAACCTTTCTGTATTTACTCCAGCTAGCTTTTGACTGTTTTTGCAATGATCAAAGTATTCTTAGCTTTAACGGTCTACTCCAGCTCAATGCGGCGAGAAACCCTCACACAAGACGAGTATTGCAGTTCAATGCTAGCAACAAAATTCTTCACAGAAGTGTAATTTTGCGAGGGCCACTGACCGAGTAGCCTCAGTGAATAGGACCAGCCATGCAAGGAATATCAATTGGCATAGAATCATAGCACTGTAGTTGACCCGGTAGCCCGCAACAGTATTGATGTAGCAAACAAATATTATTTCCACAACCTAAAGATGATTCGCAAATTCCATTGTTGCACATTCCCACACACTTATTATAGCAAGCCCCACAGTGTCGTATATTAGAATTTAAGTCTACACATTGACCACCACAATCGGTATATCCACTGTTGCAAACAAAACTACAGACTCCACCGAAACACCTTGCAGTGGCATTTGCAGGTGCTGAGCACGTGTTGCCACAGCTTCCGCAGTTATTGACGTCACTGCTCTTGGGTAAGCAGCTACTCCCGACTTTGCAATGCGTAGAGTCACAAATAAAGCCGCAGGTTCCGCCGCTACATGTGGCGGTGCCATTAGCAGGTGCTGGGCACTTGTTGCCACAGCTTCCGCAGTTATTGACATCACTGCTCTTTGCTACACAGCTACTGCCGACTTTGCAATGCGTAGAGCTACACGTAAAGTCACATGTTCCATTATTACACGTTGCTGTCCCATTTGCAGGAGCTGTACACTTGTTGCCACACGAGCCGCAGTTATTGACATCACTGCTCTTTGCTACACAGCTACTTCCGACTTTGCAATGCGTAGAGCTACACGTAAAGTCACATGTTCCATTATTACACGTTGCTGTCCCATTTGCAGGAGCTGTACACTTGTTGCCACACGAGCCGCAGTTATTGACATCACTGCTCTTTG
>Ga0265293_10013475_pt1 | contig 10606 bp, 9 predicted proteins | sample Munlanlewell138R_FD_192505 | JGI IMG/M metagenome (GOLD analysis project Ga0265293, IMG submission 192505) | Leachate microbial communities from a municipal landfill in Southern Ontario, Canada - Leachate well 138R | ecosystem: Engineered > Solid waste > Landfill > Unclassified | place: Canada... | reverse complement strand
TGATGCGCGAGTTGGGCCAGCTCCACAGGAAGCGGGGCGAATAGGCGCGGCCGGCCATGCCGTAGTTGCCGGCGCCGAAGCTGCCGCCGACCAGCATGGTGATCTTGGGCACCGCGGTGGTGGCGACCGCGGTCACCATCTTGGCGCCGTGGCGGGCGATGCCTTCGTTTTCATATTTGCGGCCCACCATGAAGCCGGTGATGTTCTGCAGGAACACCAGCGGAATGCCGCGCTGCGAACACAGCTCGATGAAATGGGCGCTCTTGATCGCGGCTTCGGAAAACAGCACGCCGTTGTTGGCGACGATGCCGACCGGGCAGCCCTCGATATGGGCAAAGCCGGTGACCACGGTTTCCCCGAAGCGCGGCTTGAATTCGTCAAAGCGCGAGCCGTCCACGGTGCGGGCGATCACCTCGCGGATGTCATAGGGGGTGCGCAGGTCGGCGGGGACCACGCCGAGGATTTCATCCGGGTCGTAGGCCGGCGGTTCGGGCGACTGCCAGACCACGGTCTGCGGCAGGCGGCGGTTCAGGTGGCTGACCGCGCGGCGGGCCAGCGCCAGCGCGTGGGCGTCATCCTCGGCCAGATAGTCGGCGACGCCCGACAGCCGGGTGTGCACATCGCCGCCGCCCAGATCCTCGGCCGAGACCACTTCGCCGGTGGCGGCCTTGACCAGCGGCGGGCCGGCCAGGAAGATCGTGCCCTGATCGCGTACGATGATCGTCACATCCGACATCGCCGGGACATAGGCGCCGCCCGCCGTGCAACTGCCCATCACCACCGCGATCTGCGGGATGCCCTTGGACGACATCTGCGCCTGATTGTAGAAGATGCGGCCGAAATGGTCGCGGTCGGGGAACACCTCGTCCTGCTGCGGCAGGTTGGCGCCGCCGGAATCGACCAGATAGACGCAGGGCAGATGGCATTGTTCGGCGATTTCCTGCGCGCGCAGGTGTTTTTTCACCGTCATCGGGTAATAGGTGCCGCCCTTGACCGTGGCGTCGTTGGCCACGACCATCACGTCGAGCCCGTGAACCTTGCCGACGCCCGCGATCACCCCCGCGCCCGGCGCCGCGCCGTCATACATCCCATGCGCCGCGGTGGCGCCGATTTCCAGAAACGGAGAGCCGGGGTCCAGCAGGTTGGCCACCCGTTCCCGCGGCGGCATCTTGCCGCGGCTGACATGGCGGGCGGTGGCGTCAGCCCCGCCACCGGCCGCCGCAAGATCCACGGCGGCGCGGACCGTGGCCAGCATGTCGAGATGCGCCTGCCGGTTGGCGCGGAACCCGTCCGAGGACGGCAGGGCGGTGGTACGGAGTTTCATGCGGCGGGCTCCTGAAAGGACGGCGAAGGACTGCGGCGCGGTGACGCAGATTGATGTGGATCATGCTGCATCGGGGCCGGGCGGGCCACTCGGCGCTCATTGCAGAACGGAGACAGCTCATGAAGACGCTTTCCATCCTGGCCCTGACCGCTGCCACACTGGCCGGCCCGGCGCTTGCCCAGTCGGCGGGCGACTGGACCATCGGCCTGGGCCTGGCCAGCGTGATGCCCAAGGACGACAACGGGACCCTGACGGCAGGGGCAGTGGATGTCGGCAACGACCTGCGCCCCTCGATCACGGTGGAATATTTCATCCGCGACAACATCGGGGTGGAATTGCTGGCCGCCACGCCCTTCAAGCATGACGTGAGCGTCGGGGCACTGGGCAAGGTCGGCACGGTCAAGCACCTGCCGCCGGTGGTCAGCCTGAACTATCACTGGGACACCGGCTCGGCGTTCCAGCCCTATGCGGGGGTCGGGGTGAACTTCACCGGGTTCTGGGATGAAAAGACCAGCGGCCCGCTGGCGACCAACGAGCTGCGCCTGAAGAACAGCTGGGGGCTGGCGGCGCAGGTCGGGGCCGACTGGTGGCTGAACGACCGCGCGGCGTTGCGCGGCACGGTGCGCTGGATCGACATCGACAGCGACGTCTATCTGGACGGCGCCAGGATCGGCAAGGCCGAGGTCGATCCGCTGGTCGTGCAGGCGGCCTATGTGATGCGGTTCTGACCCGCGGCGGCGCGTCCCCGCGGCGCGCCGCATGTCTGCCCGGGCGATCATTCGCGCCCCCCGGCCAGCTTGCGCAACTCGCGCCGCATCACCTTGCCGGTGACGGTCATCGGCAGCGCGTCAAGGAAATGCACCTCGCGCGGGTAGGAATGGGCGGCGCAGCGGGTGCGGGCGTGGTGCTGCAATTCCGCCGCCAGCGCGTCCGAGGGCGCAAAGCCCGGGCGCAGCGTGACATAGGCGACCACGATTTCGGTGCGCAGCGGATCGGGCTTGCCGATCACCCCGGCGGCGGAAACGGCGGGGTGGCGGATCAGCACATCCTCGATTTCCGAGGGGCCGATGCGATAGCCTGCGGATGTGATCACATCGTCGTCGCGCCCGACAAAGCGGATATAGCCGTCCTCGATCACCCCGCGGTCGCCGGTCACCAGCCAGTCGCCGCGGAACTTGTCGGCGGTGTCTGCGGGGCGGTTCCAATAGCCCAGGAACATCGACGCGGCACCGCGGCGGATCGCGATGTCGCCCTCGGCGTCCGCGGGCTGGCCGTCCGCGTCGATCACCGCCACGTCGAACCCCGGCACGGCACGGCCGATCGCGCCGGGGCGGGGCGGAAACATCGACGACGCGGACGAGGCCACCATGTTGCATTCGGTCTGGCCGTAGAATTCGTTGATGGTCAGGCCAAAGGCACGTCGGCCCCAGTCCAGCATCTCGGCGCCCAGCGTCTCGCCCCCCGAGGCGACCGAGCGCAGCCCCGGCACCGTCACCCCCGCCGCCTTGAGCATCCGCAGCGCCGTCGGCGGCAGAAAGGTCGAGGTGACGCCGCAGTCGCGGATCAGCGCCAGACAGGTTTCCGCGTCGAATTTCGGCAGCCGCGCCGCCACCACCGGCACCCCCAGCGCCAGCGCCGGCATCGCCACGTCGAACAGCCCGCCGATCCAGGCCCAGTCGGCCGGGGTCCACAGCACGTCGCGGCCGGGGCGCAGCAGATCGTGGCTCATCTCGACGCCGGGCAGATGGCCGGTCAGCACCCGGTGGCCGTGCAGCGCGCCCTTGGGGCTGCCGGTCGTGCCTGATGTGTAGATCATCACCGCCGGGTCGTCGGGGGCGGTGTCGGCGCTGGGGAACGGGCCGGCGTCGGGCAGCGCGTCCTGTTCCGGCACGATCAGCCGCAGGCCGAAACCGGCAAGCTTGTCGCGCCCCTCGGGGTCGGTGATGACGGTGGCGATGCCCGCGTCCTCAATCCGCAGGCGCAGCGCGTCGTCGCCGAACAGCTTGAACAGCGGCACCGAGATCGCGCCCAGCTTCCAGATCGCGGCATGGGCGGCGGCGGTCCATGAGGACTGGGTGCGCAGCACCCCCACGCGGTCGCCGCGCGCGGTCCCTGCCCCTTGCAGCGCATGGGCCAGACGGTCGGTGCGGGCGTTCAGGTCGCCATAGCTGACCGGTCGGGGGATGCCGCCCTCGTATTCGATGATCGCCGTACGAGCGGGTTCCAGGCGGGCGCGGTCGGCAATCGCCTGATCGGCCATGTTCAGCCTCACCGGAAGATCCCAGCGGAAATCGCGGCGCAGCGCGGCATAGTCATGGCTTGCCAGTGTCGGTTCCATCCCCTCCCCCCTTTGTCTGCCGGTTGCCGTGCTCACATCGCCCCGGCCAGCCTCGATTGCAGCTCAAAGACCTGCCGCGCGGTCAGGCGTGTCAGACATTCGGCCCGGTCGGCGCGACCGATGTCGGCGTCGGGCCAGCGCAGCGCGTCAACTTCGCAAGTGGCATCGCGGAAAGCCTGCCACGCCTCTTGCGCGCGGTCGAGCGCCTGCACGGATTCGGGTTCCCCGGCATCCTCGGACGGGGTTTCCCCCTCGCCAAGCTGCGCGCGCAGTGCCGTCAGCGTCTCGTCCAGCATTTCGGCCCATTGCGCAGCCTCGGCCTGATGGCAGGCGATGGCGGCGTCGGCGCCGGCCTCGCCCACAGGCATGCAGACGCGCGCGGCGATGCCGATGCAGGATTCACGGTCGTTCTGCCCGCCCCAATGCGCGGCAAGGCAGGCCTCGACGATGCGGTCGTCATAGGGCTGCGCGGCCAGCGGTGCCGCAGCCAGCACCAGGGCCAGCGCAAGGGGGCGATGCGCGCGCATCAGTCCAGCGCCATCAGCTCGCGCCCGATCAGCATCCGGCGGATCTCGCTGGTGCCGGCGCCGATTTCCATCAGCTTGGCGTCGCGGAACAGGCGGCTGACCACGGAATCGTTCAGGAATCCGGCCCCGCCCAACGCCTGCACCGCCTGATGCGCCTGCACCATCGCCTGTTCGCTGGCGTATAGCACCGCGCCCGCCGCATCCTGCCGCGTGACCTTGCCCGCGTCGCAGGCCTTGGCGACCTCATACACATAGGCGCGGGCGGTGTTCAGCGCGACATACATGTCGGCGATCTTGCCCTGCATCAGCTGGAAATTCCCGATCGGCTGGCCGAACTGCCTGCGGTCGCGGACATAGGGCATCACCTGGTCCAGACAGGCGGCGATGATGCCGGTGCCGATCCCCGACAGCACCAGCCGTTCGTAATCCAGCCCCGACATCAGCACCCGCACGCCCTTGCCCTCGGCGCCCAGCACGTTTTCAAACGGCACCTCGGCGTTGTCGAAGATCAGCTCGCCGGTGTTGGAACCGCGCATCCCCAGCTTGTCGAAATGCGGCCCCTGGGTGAAACCCTTGATACCCTTTTCGACGATGAATGCGGTCATGCCCTTGCTGCCCGCATCGGGGTCGGTCTTGGCATAGACCACCAGCACATCGGCATCCGGCCCGTTGGTGATCCAGTATTTCGACCCGTTCAGCACATAGTATCCGTTGCGCTTTTCGGCGCGCAGCTTCATCCCCACCACGTCGGACCCGGCGCCCTCTTCGGACATGGCCAGCGCGCCGACATATTCGCCCGAACACAGGCCCGGCAGGTATTTGCGTTTCTGTTCCTCGGTCCCGTTCAGCTTGAGCTGGTTGAGGCAGAGGTTCGAGTGCGCGCCATAGGACAGGCTGACGCTGGCCGAGGCGCGGGCGATTTCCTCGACCGCGATGGTGTGGGCCAGATAGCCCATGCCGGTGCCGCCGTATTCCTCGGGGACGGTGATTCCCAACAGGCCGAGATCGCCCATCTCGCGCCACAGATCGGCCGGAAACACGTTGTCGCGGTCCACCTGCGCCGCAATCGGCGCGACCCGGTCCTGCGCCCAGCGGTGCACGGTATCGCGCAGCGCGTTCACGTCGTCGCCCAAGTCAAATTCCATCCCTCGCGTGAACATCGAAACCCCTCTCCCGGTTATTGAACGAGTGTTCAGTTATCGCAGTTATGCCGCAAGCGTGCGGCATCGGTCAACAGGAACTGTAACGGCTGCGTCCGCGCGGGAAAGCGATTTCGGGAAAAACTCCGGTTGGTGGGCGGTGAGGGATTCGAACCCCCGACAACCTCGGTGTAAACGAGATGCTCTACCAGCTGAGCTAACCGCCCGGTCCAGCCCGATGTGCGGCTTATGCCGCGCGGGCACCGCCGAGGCAAGCGGCCGGTCCGGGCTTCCCCGCTGCCCCCGCCTGCGCTATCGGGGGCGAGGCCAGCAAGAGGGGACCGCCATGACCGAGGACACACCCGGCGATGCGCCGCAGCTTTACCTGATCGCGCCCGCGCTGATCCCCGCGGCCGAACTGGGTCCGATGCTGGCCGATGTGCTGGACGCGCATCCGGTCGCCTGCCTGCGCCTGCCCGGCGGCAGCGGCGACGAGGCGGAGCTGGGCCGGCTGGCCGATCTGGCCCGCGACATCGCCCATGCCCGCGATGTGGCGGTGGTGATCGAGGACCACCTGCCCCTGGTCCAGCGCCATGGGCTGGACGGGGTGCATCTGACCACCGGCGCCCGTGGCGTGCGCTATGCCCGCAAGGAACTGGGCGCCGACGCCATCATCGGCGCGTTCTGCAACGGCTCGCGCCACGAAGGCATGGCGGCGGGCGAATCGGGCGCGGATTACGTCAGCTTCGGCCCCTGCGGCCCCACCGCATTGGGTCGGGGCGAGCCGGTGGGGCTGGAGCTGTTCGAATGGTGGTCCGAGATGATCGAGGTTCCCGTGGTCGCCGAAGGCGCGCTGGACGCGGCGCTGGTCCGGGCTCTATGGGGAATCGCCGATTTTCTGGCGATCGGACCCGAGATCTGGGCCGCGCCCGATCCCTCGGCGGCGCTGGCCGCGCTTTGGGACGTGTAGTGCAAGGAAAAGGGGGCGCTGCCCCCTCTGGCGCGTGCCGCGCCATTCACCCCCGGGATATTTGGGACCGCCCGAAGCAAGCATGGTGCAACCACTGTGCAACGCCCTGCGCGCGGGGCCTTGCCCGACGGCGCGCGCGGGCCTAAAGCGCGGGCATGACCCAGCATCAACGCCTGCTTATCATCGACTTCGGTTCCCAGGTCACGCAGCTTATCGCGCGCCGCCTGCGTGAGCTTGGGGTCTTTTGCGAAATCCGTCCCTATCAGTCGGTGACCGACGCCGAGCTGCACGAGAGCCCGCCGCAGGCGGTGATCCTGTCAGGCGGTCCCGACAGCGTGACCCGCGAAGGCAGCCCGCGCGTGCCGCAGGCGGTGTTCGATCTGGGGCTGCCGGTGCTGGGCATCTGCTACGGCCAGCAGGCGATGATGGCGCAGCTGGGCGGCCGGGTCGAGGCCGGGCATCACGCCGAATACGGCCGCGCCTTTGTCACCCCTGCCCCCGGTCATGCGCTGGACGGCATCTTTGCCGGGCTGTTCCAGGACGGGCGCGAGGAAGTCTGGATGAGCCATGGCGACCGCGTGACGCAGCTTGCGCCGGGGTTCCAGGTGATCGGCACCTCGGCCAACGCCCCCTTTGCGATGATCGCCGACGAGTCGCGGCGGCTTTATGCGGTGCAGTTCCACCCCGAGGTGCACCACTCGCCCAATGGTCGCATCCTGCTGGAAAACTTTGTCCGGCTGGCCGGGTTCACCGGCGACTGGACCATGGCCGGCTATCGCGACGAGGCGATCCGCCTGATCCGCGAGCAGGTCGGCGACGGCAAGGTGATCTGCGGGTTGTCGGGCGGCGTCGACAGTTCCGTCGCCGCCGTGCTGATCCACGAGGCGATCGGCGACCAGTTGACCTGCGTGTTCGTGGACCACGGGCTGTTGCGGCTGAACGAGGCCGAAGAGGTCGTCGCCATGTTCCGCGACACCTACAACATCCCGCTGGTCCACGCCGATGAATCCGAGCTGTTCCTGGGCGCGCTGGAAGGCATCAGCGACCCCGAGACCAAGCGCAAGACCATCGGCCGCCTGTTCATCGACGTGTTCCAGAAACACGCGGCCGAAGTGGGCGGGGCCGAGTTCCTGGCCCAGGGCACGCTGTATCCCGACGTGATCGAATCGGTCAGTTTTTCCGGCGGCCCCTCGGTCACCATCAAAAGCCACCACAATGTCGGCGGCCTGCCGGAAAAGATGGGGCTGAAGCTGGTCGAGCCGCTGCGCGAGCTGTTCAAGGACGAGGTGCGCGCACTGGGCCGCGAACTGGGCCTGCCCGCGAAATTCATCGGCCGCCACCCCTTCCCCGGCCCCGGCCTTGCCATCCGCTGCCCCGGCGAGATCACCCGCGAAAAGCTGGAGATCCTGCGCCGCGCCGATGCGGTCTATATCGACCAGATCCGCCGCCACGGGCTTTACGATGAAATCTGGCAGGCGTTCGTCGCGATCCTGCCGGTGCGGACCGTGGGCGTCATGGGCGATTCGCGCACCTATGACTATGCCTGCGCGCTGCGGGCGGTGACCTCGGTCGACGGGATGACGGCGGATTACTATCCCTTCACCCACGAATTCCTGGGCGAGACCGCGACGCGGATCATCAACGAAGTCAAGGGGATCAACCGGGTCACCTATGACATCACCTCGAAGCCGCCGGGCACGATCGAGTGGGAATGATCCCCGGCAACTGAGGAAAGGAACCGCCATGTCCGGTTGCGCCTGCGGCCATCATCACCACGGCCCGGACTGCGGCCGGCCAGCACCCATGGGGGCACAGGTGGCGCTGTCGGGGCGGCTGGTCTGCGCCGGGCCGGCCGATCTGATGGCGGTGCTGGCGCATGTCGAGGATCACGTCGCTTTCTCGCGCGCCGAACCGGGGTGTCTGTATTTCGCGATCTCGCAGACCGAAGACCCGCTGGTCTGGCAGGTCGAAGGGCTGTTTCGGGACGCGGAGGCGCTGGCCGCACATCGCGGGCGGGTCGCCGGCAGCCAATGGGCCACCGCGACCACGGGAATCGGCCGCGACATCCACCGGATCACGGCGGGCTGAGGCCAGCCCTGCTCTCGTCCGCCCCCACGGAACCGATCCGTCCCTGACCCCCGTTCTGCCAAGGCACAGGCGATCCGGGGGCGCAGGCCGCAAGGCTCAGGCCGGGTGATCCTCGGGCGCGGCGGCCTGGCTGGCGATGCGCAGGCGCACGCGCTTGATGCGGCGGGGGCCGGCCTCGACGATCTCGAATTCGGCACCGCTTTCGTCGGCGATCATCTCGCCCGCGCAGGGCACCCGCCCCGCCAGCATGAAGATCAGCCCGCCCAGCGTGTCGATTTCCTCTTCATAGACGCCGCCGGTCAGCTTCAGCCCGACCTCGGCCTCGACCCGCTCGATGGGGGCGCGGGCCAGCACCAGCCACTGGCCGGGGCCTTCCTGCACCCACAGGTCTTCGTCGCTTTCGTCATGTTCGTCGTCGATCTGGCCGATCACCTGTTCGATCAGATCCTCGATGGTGACCAGCCCGTCGACGCCGCCGTATTCGTCGATCAGCAGCGCCATGTGGATGCGTTTCTGCTGCATCTGCTGCAACAGCGCCCCGATCGGCATGGATCCGGGCACATAGAGCAGCGGCCGCAGCAGCGGGCGCAGCGCAAAACGCGGCGCGGATTTGGGGGCGAACCCGTGCTTGAGCGCAAGATCCTTGAGATGGATCAGCCCCAGCGGCTCGTCCAGATTGCCGCGATAGACCGGCAGGCGCGAATAGCCGTTGTCGCGGAACACCTCGACCAGTTCCTGCAACCCGACGGTGACCGGCACCGCCACGATGTCGGCGCGGGTCAGCGCCACGTCGTCCACGGTCTTGCGGCGCAGGTTGAGAATGCTGGGCGCCTCGGCCGAGGTCGCGGCCTCCATCATCGAATCGGGGCCGTTGTCGTCGTCGGGGGCCAGCGGAACCAGGCTTTTGAGGATGCGGCCCAGCAGCCGGCGGGCCGGCGCCTCGCGCGCGGCGGGTTCGGGGCTGTCAATCTGCGGGGTAAACGGCGCAAGCAGCGTCGGCGATGGTTCGGGTTCGGGTTCGGCCGTGGCGCTGTCCGGGCCGCCGTTTCTGGCGGGGCCATTGTCCGGCCGGGCAGAGTTCGAGGGAAGGCTCATCGCATCATTGCTCTTTGTAAGGGTCGGGAATCGCCAGCGTCGCAAGGATTGCACGCTCGGCATCCTCCATGGTGCCGGCGTCGGCGTCGTTTTCGTGGTCGTAGCCGGCCAGATGCAGGATGGCGTGGACCAGCAGATGGCTGACGTGGTGGGCCATGGGCTTGCCCTGCGCCCCGGCCTCGCGCAGGCAGGTGTCATAGCTGATGGCGATGTCGCCCAGCTCGTCGGCATCCGGCGGGGCGGGCACGGCCCCCGGCGGGCGCGGCGGGGGGGCGGCCGAGGGCCAGCTGAGCACATTGGTGGGCTGTGGCTTGCCGCGGAAATCGGCATTCAGTTCGGCGATGCGGGCGTCGTCGCACCCCATCACCACGATCTCGGGCGCGCCCAGCCCCAGATGACGCAGGGTTGCGTCGGCGGCACGGGCGGCCAGAGGCTCAAGCCCGGCATCCCGCCAGCGCGCGTCCTCGATCACCACATCGACCGGAGTATCGGGCACGGGGCAATCACTCATCGCGCGGCCCGTTGCCGGTGGCGGCCCGCCGGTCGCGGCGGGGCGGATAGGCGCCGTAGCCGCCGGCGGGCAGTGCCGGGTCGCCGCCGGCCTCGTCGTCGGCCTCATAGGCCTGGATGATGCGGGCGACCAGCGGGTGGCGCACCACGTCGGCGGCGGTGAAATAGTTGAACGCGATCCCCGGCACCCCGGCAAGGATGCGTTCGGCGTCGCGCAGCCCGGACTGCATCCCGCGCGGCAGGTCGACCTGGGTGCGGTCGCCGGTGACGACCATGCGCGAGCCCTCGCCCAGACGGGTCAGGAACATCTTCATCTGCATGGTGGTGGCGTTCTGCGCCTCGTCCAGCACCACAAAGGCGTTCGACAGCGTGCGCCCCCGCATGAAGGCCAGCGGCGCGATCTCGATACGCTTGTCCTCGATCAGCTTCTGCATCTGCTTGGCGGGCAGGAAATCGTTCAGCGCATCATACAGCGGCTGCATGTAGGGGTCGATCTTTTCCTTGGCGTCGCCGGGCAGAAACCCCAGCCGCTCGCCCGCCTCGACCGCGGGGCGCGACAGGATGATGCGGTCGACATGGCCGCCGATCAGCATGGTGACGCCGACCGCAACGGCC
>Ga0265293_10013474_pt1 | contig 10606 bp, 7 predicted proteins | sample Munlanlewell138R_FD_192505 | JGI IMG/M metagenome (GOLD analysis project Ga0265293, IMG submission 192505) | Leachate microbial communities from a municipal landfill in Southern Ontario, Canada - Leachate well 138R | ecosystem: Engineered > Solid waste > Landfill > Unclassified | place: Canada... | reverse complement strand
GGCCGTAGGAGTCTCGGAATTCGTTGGGCGCATAGGGCACGTTGACGCCGATGACCAGGCGGCCCGCGGCCCGGATGTCGGCCGGCACCTGCGCGGCGATCGAGGCGATGGCGCCGTCGGCGAAGGCGCCCTGGGCGGGCGCGGTGCTCTCGACGATCGTGGCGGCACGGGTTCGCTCGTCGGAGGCCCCGCGCAGTTGCCACGCCCCGAACGTGCACACCGAGGCCACCAGCAGCCCGATCGCGGTGGCGCCCAGCACCCTTCGTCGGGACAGCGGATGTGGCCGGGCCCGGTGGGCGGAGCGCCGCGCCGCGCGCCGGGCGGGTCGGATCTTCGGTCGTTCGACGGCGCGGCGGGCCGCGGCGCCCAGCGCCGAGGCGCTGTCGTAGCGGTCGGCGGGGTCCTTGGCCATGCCCGTGGCGATCACCTCGTCGAACGCGGCCAGCGCGGGATCGGCGTCCGAGGGCCGCGGCGGGGGCGCCACCAGGTGTCCGGCGATCTGTTGTTCCAGGCTGTCGCTGGGGTACGGCCGATTGCCCGTCAGGCATTCGTAGAGCACGCACGTCAGGGCGTAGACGTCGGACCGCGGATCGCTGGGCCCGCCGTTGAACCGCTCCGGGGCCATGTAGGCCAGCGTGCCCAGCGTGTTGCCGGCGGTGGTGACGCCGGGTTCGGTGGTGGTCCGGGCCAACCCGAAGTCAATCAGGTACACGAACTCGCGCTCGGAGATCAGGATGTTCGACGGCTTGACGTCGCGGTGCACCAGGCCCGCGGCGTGCGCGGCATCGAGTGCCGAACCCACCTGCTCGACGACCACCGTCGCCAACTCCGGGCCCAGTGGGGCGGCGCGCTTGCTCAAAATCGCCGCCAGGGTCATCCCCTCGATGAGCCGCATGTCGAGGTACAGCCGCCCGCCGATCTCGCCGTAGCCGTGGATGGGCACGACGTGCGGGTCGTTCACCCCGGCGGCGGCGTGCGCCTCGCGGCGGAACCGCTGCTGGAACACGGCGTCGCGGGCCAGGTGCGGCGGCAGCAGCTTCAGCGCGACGATGCGGTCGGTCTTGGTGTCACGGGCGCGGTACACCTCGCCCATGCCGCCGCGGCCCAGCAGGTCCAGCAGCTCGTAGTGACCGAACTGTTCAGCACGCTCAGAAGACCACTCAGAAGACGTTGTATCCACCGTTTATCCCTGGGCGCCAACACCCCCCCGACGAAGTTGCCTGAATTTACATCACCTTCGACAGGAATGCCTTGGTGCGTTCGTGCTGCGGATTGCTCAGTACCTCGCGCGGGGCGCCGCGCTCGACGATCACGCCGCCGTCCATGAACACCAGCTGATCGGCCACCTCGCGAGCAAAGCCCATCTCGTGGGTGACCACCACCATCGTCATGCCCTCGGCCGCAAGCTTTTTCATCACCGCGAGCACCTCGCCGACCAGTTCCGGGTCCAGCGCCGAGGTGGGCTCGTCGAACAGCATCAGCTTGGGGTTCATGGCCAGGGCCCGGGCGATGGCCACCCGCTGCTGCTGGCCTCCGGACAGCTGGGCCGGATAGGCGTTGGCCTTGGCGGACAACCCCACCTGATCGAGCAGATCCTTGGCCCGGGCGGTCGCGACGTCCTTCTTGACCTTCTTGACCTGGATCGGCGCTTCGATGATGTTCTGCAGGGCGGTGCGGTGCGGGAACAGGTTGAAGTGCTGGAACACCATCCCGACGTCGCGGCGCTGCTTGGCCGCCTCGCGCGGCGGCAACTCGTGCAGCTTGCCGCCGCGTTCCCGGTAGCCGACCAGCTGCCCGTCGACGAACAGCCGCCCGGCGGTGACCTCCTCGAGGTGGTTGATGCACCGCAGGAAGGTGGACTTGCCCGAGCCCGACGGGCCGACCAGGACCAGCACCTGTCCCTTCGACACCTCCAGGGTCACCCCCTTGAGCACCTTGAGCGCACCGAAGTCCTTGCAGACGGCTTCTGCCCGGACCATCGGGGATTCGGTCATGGGTGCGGCTCTCCGATCTGTTCCTTGGCCAGCGCCTCGAGCTGTTTGGCGGTCAGCTTGCGCGACGCCCCGCGGGAGAAGTACCGCTCGAGGTAGTACTGGCCGACCATCAGCACGCTGGTGGCGGCCAGGTACCAGGTGGCGGCCACCAACAACAGCGGGATGGGTTCGAAGATGCGCGCGGCGATCTCCCGCGAGGTGATGCCGTAGAGCTCCATCGTGTAGGGCACCGCCGTCACCAGCGAGGTGGTCTTCAGCATGCTGATGACCTCGTTGCCGGTGGGCGGGATGATCACGCGCATTGCCTGCGGTAACACGGTGCGGCGCATGGTCATCGCCCACGACATGCCCAGCGCGATCGACGCCTCGGTCTGGCCCTCCGGGACCGAGCTGATCCCCGCCCGGATGATCTCGGCCATGTAGGCGGCCTCGTTGAGGGCAAGGCCGATGAGCGCCAACAGGAACGGGAACGACAGGTTCTGCAGATCGATGTGCAACAGCGACGGCCCGAACGGCACGCCCAGCTGGATGTTCTGGTAGATCGTCGGGAACAGTCCCCAGAACACCAGCTGCACGTAGACCGGCGTACCGCGGAAGATCCACAGGTACACCCACGCGACCCACCGGAACACCGGGTTGGGTGACAGCCGCATGACGGCCAGCACCACGCCGAGGATGATCGCGATCACCATCGAATACACCGTCAGCTGCAGGGTGTTCCACACGCCCTTCAGCACGCGCTCGTTGAACAGGTATTCGCGGTAGGTGGACCAGCCGTAGGCCGGGTTGGTGGCCGCGCCCCACAGGAACAATCCGACGATCACCAGGATCGCCGCCGCGGTCACCCAGCGCCACGGGTGGCGCAGCGGGACAGCGTCTATGGGCGCCGGCGTCGCTCGGTCGTCACTCATCCGCCGGACCGACTAGTTGACCGCGCCGTTGATCACGGGCTTGTCGATCATTCCCTGCTCGACGCCCCAGTTGGTGGCGATGGTCTCGTAGTCACCGGTCTCGATCAGGTGCTCGAGGGCCTTCTGCAGTGCCGCGGCCAGCGCCGACCCCTTGGCGACGGGCCAGCCGTAGGGCGCGGAGCTGAAGACCTCACCGATCTGTTCGAGCTTGCCGTCGGCCTGCTTGATGGCGTACAGCACCACCGGTGAGTCCGCGGACACCGCGTCGGCCTGGCCGAGGACGACGGCGTTGGTGGCGGCATCCTGGCCGTCGAAGGCCATGATCTCGATGGCGGGCTTGCCGGCGTCGAGGCACGCTTGGTTCTTGGTCGGCAGTTCGTCGGTCTCCTGGTGGGTGGTGGCCTGCACCGCGACCTTCTTGCCGCAGGCGTTGTCGGGATCGATGGAATCCCCGGGGCGCTGGGCCCACAGCGTGCCCGCCGAGAAGTAGGTGACGAAGTCCACCGAGCGCTCGCGCTCCTTGGTGTCGGTGAACGACGACATGCCGACGTTGTAGGTGCCGCCCTGGATCGACGGGATGATCTTGCCGAAGTCGGATTCCCGGTATTCCGGGGTGAGCCCCAGGGTCTCGGCGATCGCGTTCATCAGGTCGACGTCGAACCCGACGATCTCGCCGCCGGCGTCTTTGAACTCGTTGGGCGCGTATGGAATGTTGACGCCGATGATCAGCTTGCCGGAGGCCTTGATGTCCTCGGGCACCATGGCGGCGATCTCTTCGACCTTGCTCGCCGAAACGGGCGAGGACTCGGGCGATTCCGAGGCGGAGTCGGTGCTGCTCGAACACCCGGACAGCGCGAGTGCGCCCGAGGCGACGAGGATGGTCGTCCAACGCCACCACCTCGCACCCGGGCGAGGCCGTTGCGGATGTGCCGGTAGTGCTGTTCTCACGGTTTTCACCTTCTCCTACTCGTCCATCCGGATCGTCGACCCGTCGCCGCCCGACGGTGTACCCAACGGTAAGCCCTGGCGCGCGTCGGCGGGCCAACCCGAACATTAAGGGGTGTCTTCACCACCCAGTGGACGGATTCGCAAATGCGACCCACAAAACCGCCGGTGTGCCACACTTCGGCCATGGCACAGAGCAGCGATTCAACCGACGTAGTTCGACCGGGTTCGACGGCCGGATCCAGCACCGTCACCGGATCCACCACCGTCCCAGCGTTGTTGCCGCACCTGTGGAAGACCACCCTGTTGTCGGGGGTCGCCGCGGTCATCCTGGGTGTGTTGGTGCTCGCCTGGCCGGGCACCACAATCCTGGTGGCCGCCATCATCTTCGGCGTGTATCTGCTCGTGAGCGGTATCGCGCAGGTGGTCTTCGCCTTCACCTTGCACGTCTCGGCCGGTGGCCGCGTGCTGTTGTTCATCAGCGGCGCGGCCGCGCTGGTGTTGGCGGTGCTGTGTTTCCGCAGCCTGCAGGAGTCCATCCTGTTGCTCGCGATCTGGATCGGCATCGGCTTCATCTTCCGCGGTGTGGCCACCGCGGTCTCGGCGATCAGCGACCCCACGCTGCCGGGCCGCGGCTGGGAGATCTTCTTCGGTGTGGTGAGCCTGCTGGCCGGTGTGGTGATGCTGGCGACGCCGTTCGGTTCGCTCGGCGTGCTGACGCTGGTCGTCGGCGTCTGGCTGATCGTGCTCGGCGTCTTCGAGGTGATCGCCGCGTTGGGGATCCGGAAGGCCGCCAATGCGGTGTCTTCGTAGGTCCATCTTCGTAGGTCCGTCAGGGGTGCGGGTGGAATCACACTGGCCGTAACCCAATACGCCTACTACAGTCCGTAGTAGGAACCTCGCTTCGCAGCCCCGGGAGTAGTGCGCATGGATGCTTTGGACGTTTCGCGGTGGCAGTTCGGAATCACGACCGTCTACCACTTCATCTTCGTGCCCCTGACGATCGGCCTGGCTCCCCTGATCGCCGTGATGCAGACCATCTGGCACGTCACCGGACGCTCGGAGTGGTATCGGCTGACGCGGTTCTTCGGCAAGCTGTTCCTGATCAACTTCGCCATCGGCGTGGCCACGGGCATCGTGCAGGAATTCCAGTTCGGCATGAACTGGAGCGAGTACTCCCGGTTCGTCGGTGACGTCTTCGGCGCCCCGCTGGCGATGGAGGGCCTGGCGGCCTTCTTCTTCGAATCCACCTTCATCGGGCTGTGGATCTTCGGCTGGACCCGGCTCCCCCGGATCGTGCACCTGGCGTGCATCTGGATCGTCGCGATCGCGGTCAACATGTCCGCGTTCTTCATCATCAGCGCGAACTCGTTCATGCAGCATCCCGTCGGTGCCACCTTCAACCCGGACACCGGCCGCGCCGAATTGCACAGCATCCTCGAACTGTTCACCAACAACACCGCCATCTGGGCGTTCCTGCACGCGGTGGCCGGTGCGTTCCTGACCGCCGGCACCTTTGTCGCCGCCGTGTGCGCCTGGTGGATGGTGCGGAGCCGAAGAGCCGTGGCGGACAACGGTGGCGCCGCCGTCGAGAAGGTGCCGGCGCCGGCCGGCATGTACCGGCCCGCGGCCGTCCTCGGCTGCTGGGTGGCGCTGGTGTCGGCCGTCGCCCTGATCTTCACCGGGGACATCCAGGGCAAGCTGATGTTCCACCAGCAGCCCATGAAGATGGCGTCGGCGGAGTCGCTGTGCCATACCGAGACCGACCCGATGTTCTCCGTGCTGACCGTCGGCACGCACAACAACTGCGACAGCATCGTCCGCGTCATCGAGGTGCCCTGGGTGCTGCCGCTGCTGGCCGAGGGCCGGATCTCCGGCGTCACCCTCGAGGGCGTCGAGGATCTTCAGGCCCAGGCCGAGGAGAATTTCGGGCCGGGCAACTACCGCCCGAATCTCTTCGTCACCTACTGGGCGTTCCGGGCGATGATCGGGCTGCTGCTGGTCCCCGTGCTCTTCGCGCTGACCGCACTGTGGCTGACCCGCGGCGGCCGAATACCGGACCAGCGGTGGTTCTCCCGGTTCGCGCTGCTGACCATCCCGACACCGTTCCTGGCCAACAGTGCCGGATGGATCTTCACCGAGATGGGGCGGCAACCCTGGGTGGTGGTGCCCAACCCCGACGGCGACCAGCTCATCCGACTCACCGTGCAGGACGGCGTGTCCAACCACTCGGTGGGCATGGTGTGGATCTCGCTGACCACCCTGACGCTGACCTACGCGGTGCTCGCGGTCATCTGGTTCTACCTGCTGCGCCGCTACGTGGCCGTGGGCCCGCAGGAACACGACTCGGAACCGGCGCCCCCCGAACCGCCGGCCGACGACGACGTCGCTCCACTGTCCTTCGCCTATTAAGGAGCTGATCGACGATGGGCTTACAGGAACTCTGGTTCATTCTGGTCGCGGTGCTCTTCCTCGGATTCTTCGTCCTGGAGGGCTTCGACTTCGGCGTCGGCATGCTGATGGCACCGCTGGGCAAGATGGCCGGCCGGTCCGGCGGTCCGGAGGCCGACGACAACCACCGTCGCGCGGTGCTCAACACCATCGGACCGGTCTGGGACGGCAACGAGGTCTGGCTGATCACCGCGGGCGGCGCCATGTTCGCCGCGTTCCCCGGCTGGTACGCCACCGTGTTCTCCGGGCTGTTCCTCCCGCTGCTGGTCATCCTGTTCTCGATGATCCTGCGCGTCGTCGCGATCGAATGGCGGGGCAAGATCGACGACCCGAAATGGCGGCACTGGGCCGACATCGGCATCGCCCTGGGCTCGTGGATTCCGGCGATCCTGTGGGGCACGGCGTTCGCGATCCTGGTCCGCGGGCTGCCGGTGGCCGAGAACCAACAGGTGGTCGGCCTGACGTTCAGCGACGTCGTCAACCCGTACACACTGCTGGGCGGACTGGCGACCTGCGGGGTCTTCCTGCTGCACGGCGTGGCCTTCCTGGCCTTGAAGACCATGGGCGAGGTCCGCGACAACGCGCTGCGCATCGGCCGCTGGCTGTTGGCCCCCGTGGTGGTCGTGGCCGGGCTGTTCGGACTGTGGACGCAGACCCTCTACGGCAAGCCGGGTTCCTGGGTGGCGTTCGGCATCGCGGTGCTCGCGCTGCTGGGCGCGGTCGCCCTGCTGCGGGCCGGCACCCGCGACGGCTGGGCGTTCACGCTGACCACCGTCGTGGTCGTCGGCGTGGTCGCCATGCTGTTCATCGACCTGTATCCGAACCTGTTGCCGTCCACCCTGAACCCGGACTGGAACCTGACCATCTACAACGCGTCGTCCAATCCGTACACGCTGAAGGTCATGACCTGGGCCGCGGCCATCTTCGCGCCACTGGTGATCGGCTATCAGGCGTGGACGTATTGGGTGTTCCGCAAACGCATCTCGGCGGAGCGCATCCCCGCCTCCATCGGACTACCGGGGCGCACGTCCTGAGTACCGAGGAATCCGGCAGGCGCGGCCGGGCCGAGTTGGCCCGCCTGGTGCGAGCGTCGGCGTCGGTGCGGCGATTCCTGCTCGGCACCGTGGGCTGCGGTGTGGTCACCGCCGCATGCGCCATCGCCTCGGCGATCGTGCTCGCGCACCTGGTCGCCGAACTCATCACCGACCCGGGCAGTCGCACCCTCGAGCAGCAGCTCCCGCCGCTGGCCTGGCTGGCCCTGATCTGGACCGTGCGCACCGCGGCGCAGTGGCTGCAGGCCCGGATCAGCCAGCGCGAGGCCAGCGCGGCGATCGCCGACCTCAGCGGGCAGGTGCTGCGCGCGGTCACCGCCGGATCCCCGCGCGAGCTGGCCGCCCGCCGCGACGACGCCGCCGTGGTCGTGCTGCGTGGGCTCGATGACCTGCGGCCCTACTTCACCGGCTACCTGCCCGCCCTGCTGCTTGCCGCGCTCCTGACACCGGCCGCGCTGGCGGCCATGGCGATCTACGACCTGCAGGCCGCGGCGATCGTGCTGATCGCGCTGCCGTTGATCCCGCTGTTCATGGTGCTCATCGGTCTGGTCACCGCGGACCGCTCGGCGGCCGCGCTGACCGCCATGACCACGCTGCAGTCCAGGCTGCTGGACCTGATCGCCGGGATCCCCACACTGCGCGCGTTGGGCCGCGCCGAGGGCCCGGGCGAACGCATCGCCGAACTCAATGCCGCACATCGCCGTTCGGCCATGTCCACGTTGCGCATCGCGTTCATGTCCAGCCTGGTGCTGGAACTGCTGGCCACGCTGGGGGTGGCGCTGGTCGCGGTCAGCGTCGGTCTGCGGCTGGTCTACGGCAACGTCGGACTGGCCGCGGGCCTGACCGTACTGCTGCTGGCCCCGGACGTGTTCTGGCCGCTGCGCCGGGTCGGGGTGGCCTACCACGCCGCCGAGGACGGGAAAACCGCCGCCGGCAAGGCGTTCGCGCTGATCGACACCGCTGCGCCCGAGCCCGCCGGAACCCGCACGGTGCGCGCCGCGGGGGCGCCGATCCGCCTCGAGTCCCTCACCGTCGCCGGGCGCGACGGGCCACGACCGGCGGGGCTGTCCGGGCGCATCGAACCCGGCCGGATCACCGTGCTCACCGGCCCCAATGGCGCCGGTAAGTCGACCACGCTGCAGGTGCTCGCCGGGGTGGCCGAGCCGACCGCGGGCCGCGTCACCGTCCACGGCGTCGACATCGCCGACCTGGACCGCGGGCAGTGGTGGCCGCAACTGGTCTGGCTGCCGCAGCGCCCGGTGCTGGTGCCCGGCACGGTCGCGGCCAACCTGGCCCTGTTCGGAGCGCTCACCGACGCCGATACCGCCTGCGCCGCAGCGGGTTTCGATTCAGTTATCGATGAGCTCCCGGCCGGCGACGCCACGGTCGTGGGCCGCGGTGGGCTCGGGCTGTCGCTGGGTCAGCGTCAGCGTCTCGGCCTGGCCCGCGCCCTGGGTTCGGACGCGTCGCTGCTGCTGCTCGACGAACCCACCGCGCACCTCGACCCGGCGACCGAGGACCGCGTGCTGGCGGCGCTGCGCGCCCGCGCGGATCGCGGCGACACGGTGGTGCTCGTCGGGCACCGCCGACCGGTGCTGGCCGTCGCCGATCACGTCATCGAGGTCGGTAGCCATGTTCCGGCGTGACCCGTTGTTCCGCGCCCTGGTGCTGCTGCGGCCGCGGCTGCCTCGGCTCGTGCTGGCCGTGGTGTGCGGGGTGCTCTCGCTGGGCAGCGCCCTGGCTCTGGCGGGGGTGGCGGCGTGGCTGATCACCCGTGCGTGGCAGATGCCGCCCATCCTCGATCTGTCGGTGGCGGTGGTGGCGGTGCGTGCATTCGGCATCTCCCGCGGCGTGCTGCAGTACTGCGAGCGGTTGGCCTCCCACGACACGGCGCTGAGGGCGGCCGGGTCCGCGCGCGAGCAGATCTATCGCCGACTGGCGCACGGCCGCCCGGAGCTGACCGCGCGCCTGCACGAGGGCGAACTGGTCAGCCGGGTGGGCCACGACGTCGACGAACTCTCCGACGCGCTGGTGCGCGCGGTCCTGCCGATCGCCGTCGGGGTCGTCCTGTCGGTCGCCGCCGTCGGCGTCATCGCGGTCATCTCGTGGCCCGCCGCGGCCATCCTCGCCGCCTGTCTGGTGCTCGCCGGGGTGGTGGCGCCGTGGCTGTCCGCGCGCGGTGCGGCCGCCCAGGAGCAACTCGCCCGCCTGCACCACGCCGAGCGCGACGTGGCCGCGATGACGGCGCTGGATCACGGCCCGGAGCTGAAGGTCAGCGGCCGGCTGCCCGCGGTGATCGCCGAATCCGAACGCCACCAACGCAACTGGGGCGACGCGCTGGACGAGGCCGCCCGCCCGGCGGCGTTCGGGGCGGCGATGCCCACCGCGGCGATCGGGGCCAGCGTGCTGGGTGCCGTCGTCGTGGGGATCGGGATCGCCTCCTCGGTGGCCCCGACCACGCTGGCCATCCTGATGCTGCTGCCGCTGTCGTCATTCGAGGCCACCACCGCGTTGCCGGCCGCCGCGGTGCAGCTGACCCGCTCGCGCATCGCGGCCCGCCGGCTGTTCGACCTGGTCGACGACGAGCGGGACGTGGCCCCGGCGGGTTCGGTGGCACCAACCGATCTGGTCGTGCGGGCCCGCGCCGTGGCGGGGCATCCCACCGCGGCGCGCACCGTCCCGGTCGACCTCGAGCTACCGCTGGGTGCGCGCCTGGCAATCACCGGGCCCAGCGGATGCGGAAAGAGCACCGTGCTGATGACGCTGGCCGGGCTGATCCCGGCGCTCGACGGCGCGGTCACCCTCGGTGGATATCCGCTCACACAGCTCGCCGAGGCCGAATTGCGCAGCAAGATCACCTATTTCGCCGAGGACGCGCACCTCTTTGCCACCACCGTGCGCGACAATCTGCTGGTCGTGCGCGGCGACTGCACCGACGACGAACTCGAGGCCGTGTTGACGCGGGTGGGCCTGCGGCGTTGGCGCGACGGGCTTCCCGACGGGCTCGACACCATCCTGGTCGGCGGCGCGGCGGCGGTGTCGGCCGGGCAGCGGCGTCGCCTGCTGCTGGCCCGGGTGCTGCTGTCGCGCTCCCCGGTCGTGTTGCTCGACGAACCCACCGAACACCTCGACGCCCCGGCCTCCGACGCGCTGCTGCGCGACCTGCTGGCGCCCTGCGGCGGGTTGTTCGGCCCGGATCGAACGGTGGTGCTGGCCACCCATCACCTGCCGGCGGACCTCACCGAACAGGTCC
>Ga0265293_10013473_pt1 | contig 10606 bp, 7 predicted proteins | sample Munlanlewell138R_FD_192505 | JGI IMG/M metagenome (GOLD analysis project Ga0265293, IMG submission 192505) | Leachate microbial communities from a municipal landfill in Southern Ontario, Canada - Leachate well 138R | ecosystem: Engineered > Solid waste > Landfill > Unclassified | place: Canada... | reverse complement strand
AGATCCGTTGTTCATGGGAGAATTGCTTTTTAGCCATAATTACCTCCAACACAATAGTGGCAGAGGCAATAGCTATTTCATAGGGGCGACGATTTGACGGTTACGATATACCTGATTATGTGACAGGTATTGATATTCCAGGATAAAGCCCATGTAGTCGGTGATGAGCCTGTCGATATCGGTGGGCTGTGGTTTCAGCAGGACGGTAGGGGAAAAGTCGCGCAGCACTCGTTCTCCATAGGTTTCCAGCTGACTTTTACTAAGATGTGGTATGCCATTGGTGTCGAGTCTACTTGCGCATTTCATCATGGTGTATCAGTTATCCCCATTCTTTCTTTTGATCAGATCATCGACAAATCGTTGCCAATCCTCTTCGTTCGCTTCCAAATTCCTTGCAGTCCTGAGTGCTGCGTTTACATACGGCCGTTCGGTCACATACGGATTCAGATCCGGTGCAAGCAGGCCCTTTTGCTTTCCGACGATGTCATACATCTCGGCTTTCTCTTCCTCATTCAGATTCAGCACCTTGGCCAAATCCGCCAGTCGCTCCTCAGTCAACGGTCCACGGCGATTGTTTTCCACATCGCTAAGAAACGGTGCAGACACCCCCAAAGTACGAGCCACTTCACGCAAGCTAATCTGCTTTTCTTCGCGTTTGTGCTTCAGGTACTCTCCAAAAGTCACGGTAGTTTTCTTCATATTCGTAATTATCCTTGTAAGTCTGTTAGTCGTCAGACTTGGTGAGCGGAGGATAGTACGAAATGGTGTGGAGGGTCAATAGGAATTTGGAGAATAGTGTAAACATACGTTAAGTAGTATGTGGATGTTCTTGAGAGTATAGGAATGGAGGGGATGGTGTCAATATCGATCTTGCTAGGTTGTGGAATGCTTTCCATCCTTCGAGCTATACAGCCCAAAGGCTCTTGTATACTTCTGGTGATACTTTGGAGATTATTGCTAAAAGATAGAAAATGGTAATGAAAAAATAACTCGTATTAATTAGGTTTATAAAAACCTATTGACAGATCAATATTAGTGACCTATTTTGAAATAGGTTTACTAAAACCTAAAAAGAGAGGAAGTGTCTTGTCTACAAAAAAAGATCAAAAATATTTATCTACCAAAAGTCTTGATAAAATCATATATGATTTAAGGGCGATATCAAATGCACTTCCCTTATTGGTGTTCAGGAAATTATACGGAAAGGACAAATCCCTAAACATAATTGAGGAAAACTTTGATAGTGATATTTTGTTTGCGGAACTACTTTCTGACATAATTGCAGATGTTGCACCTGAAATTGAGGATGCATTCCGTTTTCTGATTGAAGAAATGGATAAAAGTGAATTACCGATTCTCATAGAAAAGTTCAAAAACATTGTTCAGTTCTCTGATGAAGAAATTGACCAACTTTTATTTTCTCCTGAACTGAATATGCGCTATAGGTTCTCGGATGATTTTGGAAGTAGATCGATTGAACTATTGGCACAGAAGATACTGACACAAATTGACTCAGATACCGTGGTAGATCTGTGTTCGGGACAAGGCATGTTTTTAGCTTCCTGTTTCTACGATGGTATTGCGAATAACATTGTCGGGCAGGAGATCAATTACACAACATATTGTGAATCAGTCTTAAGATTGCGAGCGTTGGGAGCTACTACATCCTCAATGTATTGTGGGGATGTGATAAAGAACCCATTTTGGGAAAATGAAAATGTCATACCAAAATTTGATCGAATCTATTCGGATTTTCCATGGGGAATGAAGGCAGGTTTCTACGAGTATTTCCTGAAAAATTTTTCGGTTGGAAATGATTTCAATGACTATAATGTACAGAAGATAAAGACTCTTGACCGCCAAACCTTCAAGAACCTAAAAGTGATGTTTGAAAAATTTGGAAAGAACTTTTCAAAGCAGACCAGAATGGATTGGTTCTTTATCATGCAGATGGTTTTGCTGTTATCAGAAAAAGGTAAGGCTGTAGGAGTTATTCCGGACAGCATTACTTATCGTTATATCGATAGAGAGTATCGTGAGCAGTTGGTTCGGGGCAAAATGGTGGAAGCCATAATAAAGCTCCCTCCGGCACTCAAACCAAATACGAAACTTACTACGGTCTTGCTTGTACTTAGCCATAATAATGATTCAATAAAGATGATCGATGCGGGCGAGCTTGGAAATACTGGCCGAGGAAGGACCATACTATCTAGTACTGATATCGAGCAAATCTACAATTTTTATATGTCTGATCAAGATAATGAGAAAGTGATTACCGTCACTGATGAAATGATGGCGGATATGGAATTTGCCTTCGACCCGACTAAATACCTTTGCGATTTCACCAAGGAGCTTAAATACCCACACAGATTGGGAGATGTAATACGGGATGTTTATAGGGGTGCTCAATTCTCCGTGAAAGGGAAGGAGGTAGACACAGACACCGGTTATTACCTGCTTAACATCAAAGATATTGAAGTCGGTACTGTTAATGACAACCTCGTTCGGTTAGAAGAATCTGTGGGAGCTCAATACGCAAGTTTTGCATTGGAGAAAAATGATATTGTAATTTCGGCGCGGGGCAACAATGTCAAATGTGGAATTTATCGGGGTGACAACGAAAAGATTGTGATTCCAAGTGGAAATATTCTCACAATCAGACCTGATGACAAGAAAATAAATCCTGACTATCTGAATGTGTTCCTAAATAGCATGACTGGGCAACTATTGCTAAAAAATATTCATACAGGTGGAGTGATCGTTTCAATCAATAAGAATCAACTACTTGATCTGGTGATTTCCATCCCTCCGTTGGAGAAACAATTCAAAATCGCGAACGAGTACAGGTTGAAGCAGGAGAGGCTTCTCTTAGCCAAGAAAAAGATTTTCAGGTTGGAAAATGAATTGGCGGATTTATTTGAATCTATGATGGGGGAATAACATGATGTATGAATTCCCAGAGCTAGGTGAGATAGTTGTAAAAGTTGGAGATTGGCTGGAAGAAAAGATTTATAGATTGAACCAATCGGGAGAAGTAGACCAATTTCTCCATAAAATTGGTTATTTATCAGCCGACCTGGATTCCGGATTTTTTGGAAGTGACCCTAAGGTGTTGGTGATCGGTGATTTGGCATGTAAGAAAGAAGACATCAGAATAACACTAAGACGAGAATATGGATTGTCAATTGATGATTTTGATTTCAAGGACTACGACGAAATCGCAAGACTTGGAATAGGAAAACTTGAGCACAGTACCAAATACTCTGATATTTTTGTTGGACCGGTTCCGCACTCTGTTAAAGATATGGGCGATCATACAAGTCTAGTGTCTTCTTTGGAGAGTCATCCAGAGTATTATCCAAAAGTGCACAGGCTGACAGTTGGAAATGGTGAATTGAAAATAACCAAGACGAGTTTCAAGGAAGCAATCAGGAAATCTGTATATCATGAGATAAAGAGCGAGAATGAATCATTAGTATGATTCTCAAAATTAGAAGGGTGCTATGACATGTATAAGTAGTAGTTGTGTGGAGATTCTGTTCGGCAGATTGATTACTGCTGACAAGAATTTTGTTAACATTTTATTACCAAAGGAGAGTAGGAAACAATGAAAGTTTTATCTTTCCTTGCAATCTTACCAAACTAGAAGTACTCTGAGGAGTATCGAGAAGCATAAATTAATTTTTACATAGAGGAAACCTGATGGCAGTTAAAAAATCGGAACTTTACAATTCTTTATGGGATTCTTGTGACCAATTACGTGGAAGCATGGATGCAAGTCAATACAAAGATTACATCCTTGTACTTCTATTCATGAAATATGTTTCTGACAAGCATCGTGCTTCTCTTGTGGAAGTCCCTGAAGGAGCTAGCTTCAACGATATGGTGAAGCTCAAGGGGAAAAGCGATATTGGTGACCAGATAAATAAGATTATCGGGAAGATGGCGGAAGCCAATGAATTGACTGGTATCATTACGGTTGCAGATTTTAACGATGACGAGAAATTGGGAAGAGGTAAGGAAAAGGTCGATAGGCTGAGTAATCTGATTGCCATATTCGAACGTCCTGAGTTGGATTTCAGTAAGAATATGGCAGAAGGAGATGACCTGCTCGGTGATGCCTATGAATACTTGATGAGATTGTTTGCAACGGAAAGTGGGAAAAGTAAGGGACAATTCTACACACCGGCAGAGGTCTCAAGAATCATGGCTCGTCTCATTGGTATAAATCAATCAAAAAGCCAGTCGGAAACCCTCTATGACCCTACCTGCGGGTCTGGTTCCCTTCTTTTAAAAGCAGCGAGTGAGACACAGAACAATATTACCATCTATGGTCAGGAATTTGACAATGCTACACGTGCTCTGTGTGTGATGAACATGTGGTTGCATGACAACCCAGATTCCGATATCCGCTTGGGAAATACCCTCTCGAACCCTCAATTCTTGGATGACAAATCAGGAGCTTTGAAGCAATTTGATTATGCTGTAGCCAATCCGCCTTTTTCCTATAAGTCTTGGAGGAATGGATGGGACCCTGAGCATGATATTTTCAAACGGTTTGAGGGATATCCTCTTCCTCCAGACAAGAACGGAGACTATGCGTTCTTGATTCATCTGGTCAAATCACTGAAGTCCAAAGGCAAGGGATGCATCGTCATGCCTTTGGGAGTTCTGTTCAGGGGAAATGCTGAAGGACTTCTTCGAAAGCGACTTATTCAGCAGGGGTACATTAAAGGTATCATCGGACTACCTCCAAACCTATTCTATGGTACAGGGATTGCTGCTTGTCTAATTGTCATTGATAAGGAATATGCTGCAGAAAGGAAAAGTATCTTCATGATTGATGCAAGCAAAGGCTTCATCAAGGATGGAAACAAGAATCGTCTTCGGGAGCAGGATATTCATAAGATTATTGATACCTTCCTTTCTGGGATTGAGAACCCGAAATATTCCAGAATTGTTCCCCTCGAAGAGATTGCCAGCGAGAAGAATGACTACAACCTCAATATTCCTAGATACATAGATAACCAAGATGAAGAAGATATACAGGATATCCAAGCGCATCTCTCTGGAGGGTTCCCAAAACATGACGTGGAATCCTTGGAAGCTTATTGGCAGGTGTTCCCTACTTTGAAAAAGGATTTATTCAATACCACTGAGAGGGAAGGATATTATGAGCTCTCTGTAGAAACTGAATCTGTACGGGAATTTATCCTGAACCATGAGAGTTCTATCGATTTCAAGCAATCTCTCCTTTTTGAGTTTGAAAGCTGGAAGCAAAATATTGCTACATCTTTGAAGACCATGGAGTTAGGGGCCAAACCAAAAGAAATTATTGAAGATGTATCTGAGAGGTTGTTGCAATTATTTACCGATAAGCCACTTACTGACAAGTACGACCTCTATCAACTCCTTATGGATTATTGGTACGAGGTGATGCAGGATGATGTGTATGTCATTTCTACTGGGGGATGGAATGCTGGAAAAGAGCTGAGTCGCCTGATGAAGAAGAATTCCAAAGGTGTAGACAAAGCAGTGTCTGGATTAGACGGATTGGAAGGTAGAGTTATCCCCACATCTCTTATCATTCAGGAATACTTCCCTGAGTTACAGCAACAGATAGAAGATATCGAAGCAGAATTGGATTCTATCAAATCTAGAAAGGCTGAAATCGATGAAGAGCATGGAACAGAAGAAGGATTGCTTGAGGATGCCTATACAGACGGGAAAACATCTAAGAAACAATTGAAAGACATGTTGGTCAACTTGGGTAAGAGAGGCGATGAGAATGCAGAAGCCTTTGATTTGTTAACTGAGTATATAGAATTGCTGGAGAAAGAACCTTCCATGAAAAAATCTCTGAATGCATTGAAGGATGAGATTGAAAGGAAAGTGATTTCAAAATATCCCAAACTTTCAGAGGAAGAAATAAAGACTCTCATTGTTGATAAGAAGTGGTTCTCAACAATCAGTGAACGCATCGAGTCTGAATTGGATAACATCAGCCACCGACTGTCGAATAGGATAAAGGAACTTGCTGATAGATATGAGAAGCCTTTGGTAGATATTGAGAAAGAAGTTGATGATTTGACTTCCAAAGTTGAAGAACATCTGAAAGCGATGGGGATGGTATTGTGATGGAGAAGCAGATACCAGAAGGATCCAAGCAGACTGAAGTTGGTATTATTCCTGAAGATTGGGGAGTAGAAAGACTAGGAAACGCTATTTTTCATATTATAGATAATCGTGGAAAGACTCCACCTCTGGCAAAAAGTGGGCATCCTCTGATTGAAGTAAATGCGATATATAATCAAGGGAAAACCCCAACTCTAAAAAAAGTTACAAAGTATGTTGATGACATAACATATAGTAACTGGTTTCGTACAGGACATCCACACACAGGAGATTTACTAATCGTAACAGTTGGGTCACCGGGAACTCCCTCTTACATGAAAGGCAGTATTGGATGTATAGCACAAAATATTATTGGCTTACGACTTAAAAATGAACATAACTCTGAATTTGTTTACTATGCATTATGTACGAAGACATTTAAAAAACAGGTCCAAGCAGTGCTTATGGGGGCTGTCCAACCAAGTTTAAAAGTCCCCCATTTGCAAAGATTATCTATACCCTTACCTCCAATAGAAGAGCAACAAGCCATCGCCACAGCCTTATCCGATGTTGATAATCTCATCACTTCCTTAGAGCAACTCATCGAGAAGAAGAAAGCCATCAAACAGGGAACCATGCAGGAGTTGCTCACTGGACGAAGACGGTTGGAAGGATTCGGTGAAGGAAAGGGATATAAGCAGACTGACTTGGGGATGATTCCAGAGGATTGGGAGGTTAAAAGATTGCATGAATTGGGGAAATTCCAATCTGGAATCGGCTTCCCATTGTATCTACAAGGCAAGCAACAGGAAGTTATTCCATTCTACAAGGTTTCCGATATGAATAATAATGGGAATGAAGTCTTGATGTTGAATAGTAATAATTATATTTCAGAGAAAGACTTAATGAAACTTGGTGCAACTATAATACCGAGAAGTTCAATAGTATTTGCAAAAATTGGAGCCGCATTATTTCTAGAAAGAAAAAGAATACTTTTAATGGATAGTCTCATTGATAATAACATGATGGCAATAATTGCAGATATCGATAATATTGACGTAAAATATCTATACTATTTACTCATGAACACAAAATTAAGTAAATATGCAAATACCACTGCGCTTCCATCTATCAATCGAAATGATATCGGAGAAATCAAATTTAAGATTCCATCCTTGCATGAACAGGAAGCTATTACTCAAGTCCTAACTAATATGGATACAGAGATTGAAAATCTCGAAGCCAAGGTTGATAAATACAAACAAATCAAACAGGGGATGATGCAGAACCTCCTCACAGGAAGGATTAGACTGAAATGAGAGAAATTTTTAAAAATGGCAAGAAGTATAAATTGCCAGATAGTCTAAGCCCATTTCAAGAAAAGCTATATATACATCTAATTGATTGGAAACGAACAAATGTTTCAGCAGAGCATGGGTATGATAATAATCATATCCCCTACGATGCAATTCTTCCAGAAAATGTTCGAAACGAACTTCCTCAAATATATCCACCCATTAGAGAAATTGTACGAGAAATGGAATTTAAGCACCATAACTATTTTCATCATATGGCTAGCTCCCAAGCTGCTAATATCAATCTTTTCCTTCCAATACTTCTTAATGAAAACGTGAATGATATAATGAGAATGATAAAGAAGGACTTTAAAAAGCTTGCTTGTAGTTTTTACAACAAAGGGTTTTGCTTAGAATACTGGGGAAAATCAAGTTCCAATAAAGGAATTTTGGGAGACCACACTGCTCGGTCTGGAACTGATGCAGATATAGCAATTGCTTACTATAACACTAAGGATGAGCTTTGTTTATGGTTAATTGAGCATAAACTCGCTGAAAATGATTTTACAAAGTGTGGAGCCTTTCGTAGTAAAGCAAGGGACCCAAAGAAACACGACTGCACAAGGACCTTTGTTGAAATAATTGCAAATAAAAATCTTTGTTACTATTCAGATGTAAGAAAGAATCGTTATTGGGAAATAACTGATGCTTTCCAGTGGTATTTTAAAAATCATCATACTTTTACATCCTGTCCTTTTAAAGATGGAATGAATCAGTTATGGCGAAATCAATTAATGGGATTTGCATTGGAACAAGACGGAGAATTCAAACATGTATATTTTTCTGTTGTGAAACATCCAGACAATACCTCATTAGATGCCATAATTAAGAAGTATGAACGTTTGACAGATTTAAATGAAAAATTTTCAGTTCTAACAACTTCCCAAATAGTTGAGACAGCTTCTCTTGTAAAAAGTGCTAAGATAAGCGATTGGGCTGAATGGTTTAAGACTCTCTACGATGTATAATTCATGATTAGTAGATTTTTTTAAAAAGAATGGATTAGAAAATGATTGAGCATTTTCACTAGTTAAAGGGGAAATCGATGAGTCCCATCGGGAAAACAGAAAGGGAAACCCAGAACAGAGTAATCAAACTTCTCCAAAACGAGCTGGGATACACGTATCTGGGCAATTGGAAAGATAGAACAGGAAACAGTAATGTCGAGGAATCTTTACTGAAAAAGTGGCTGATACGAAAAGGATATGGAAAAAGTTTAATCAGCAATGCCTTGCATGTTATTAGAAACACCATCGGTAACAAGTCCATTTCCCTGTATGAAGCAAATAAAAATTTTTATTCTCTATTACGCTATGGGGTGAATGTCCAGACAACCGTAGGGAAGCATAAACAGACCGTGCATCTCATAGATTGGCAACATCCAGAGACAAATGATTTTTCTGTTGCTGAAGAAATCAGTATCGATGGATTCTATAAGAAACGACCCGATATCGTCCTGTATGTGAATGGCATTGCCCTTGGCGTATTGGAACTCAAGCGAAGCACTGTATCGGTTTCAGAAGGAATCAGACAGAATCTGGATAACCAAAAACATCTGTTCATTGGACCATTCTTCCACACCATGCAACTGGTTATGGCGGGCAATGATACTGAAGGTTTGCGCTATGGTTCCATCGAAACATCTGAGAAATACTATCTGGCTTGGAAGGAGATTCGTGAGCAGAATCTAGACAATCCCAATCTCTTGGATATGACCGCATCCATCCGAGAACAGTCCCAGAATCAATCAATCCTATTGGATAAGCATATTGTCCAAATGCTCAATAAAGAGCGGTTCTTGGAGCTTATCCACGATTTCATCGTATTCGACAAGGGAATCAAGAAACTCTGTAGACACAACCAATATTTTGGGGTGAAGTCTTCCCAAGATTTCATCAACAGGAACAAAGGCGGTATCATCTGGCATACCCAAGGAAGTGGCAAGAGTCTGACCATGGTATGGTTGGCAAAATGGATTCATGAACAGTTCCATGATGGCCGGGTGTTGCTCATCACCGACAGGGAAGAGTTGGATGACCAGATTCAGAAGGTATTCAGTGGAGTTGACGAGGAAATCTATAGGACCAAGAGTGGAAGGGATTTATTGGAGAAATTGAATGCTACCGCCCCTTGGCTGATTTGTTCTTTGGTACATAAGTTCAAAGGCAAAGAAGAGGATGATGTTGAGGAATACCTGAACGATATCAAAGGGAGCCTTCCTACTGATTTCAGAGCGAAGGGAAAGGTCTTCGTATTTGTCGATGAATGCCACCGCACACAATCAGGTAAGCTACATAAAGCGATGAAGGAAATCCTTCCTGAGGATGCCATATTCATAGGCTTTACAGGCACCCCGTTATTGAAGTCGGATAAGATTTCTTCCAGTTTCGAAGTATTCGGGGATTACATCCATACCTACAAATTCGATGAAGGAGTTGAGGATGGCGTCATCCTTGACCTGAGGTACGAAGCCCGTGATGTAGAGCAGACGTTGGGTTCTGAGGAAAAGATAGATGATTGGTTCGATGCTACCACCAAAGGCATGACCGATACAGCCAAGGCTACCCTGAAACAGCGATGGGGAACCTTGAAGAAACTGTTCAGTTCAAAGAATCGTCTGGAAATGATAGTTGCCGATATCCTAATGGACATGATGAAGAAGGAACGACTTCAGAATGGGAAAGGCAATGCCATCCTAGTCTCAGATAGTATCTACAATGCTTGCAGGTATTATGAACTTTTCACCCAATCAGGGTTCAACAAATGTGCCATCATCACCAGTTACAATCCGAATATCGGAGATATCAAGGGGGAATCGACAGGAGAAGATGGATATACGGAAAAACTGAAACGGTTCGAGATTTACCAGAAGATGCTCTCCGATTACTTCCATGAGCCACCAGAAAAAGCAGTGAATAGAGTCGAGGAATTTGAACATGCAGTGAAGGAGAAATTCATCAAGGAACCTGCACAGATGAAGCTACTCATTGTAGTCGACAAGCTCCTTACTGGTTTTGATGCTCCTCCTGCAACCTACATGTACATCGACAAATCCCTGCAGAATCATGGTCTCTTCCAAGCAGTGTGTAGGGTCAACCGTTTGGATGGAGAAGACAAGGAATATGGATATATCATTG